>OLQV01002463.1_pt1 | contig 12211 bp, 10 predicted proteins | sample 1672371 | NCBI WGS metagenome assembly OLQV01 (sample SAMEA3136676, study PRJEB25190) | human gut metagenome
TGGCATCTGCCGCACCTCGCTCGCCGTATCGGCACTTAGAATTATGCGGTATTGCTTTAAGTTTCCTTAGCTCACATTCTAAATAACATCAAAAAGCGGCGCAGAGCCGGGCGTTATCTTCTCCGGTTCTGCGCCGTTTTTTTATTTTTGTGTGATAATGAACGATTTACAGGATATCCCACTGCACGGGGGTCAGGAACAGCTTTTCCGCCTCGGCACGGTCGGTGGTCTGGCCCAGCACCCACATCAGTTTGACTGCGGTGGCTTCGGGGGTCATATCGTGTGCTTCCAGCACACCGGGCAGGGCTTTGGCCGCGCGGCCAACTTCGTACACGGCAAGGTCGCTGCCCTCATGCGGTACCTGGGTGGTGAACACAGCCAGGTGCCCCGCGCCGCACCAGTCCCGCACGGCGGCAAACATGGCACCATCATCCCCGCCGGGCAGGCCGCCCACGCCAAAGCTTTCCAGCACCAGGGCGCGGTAACGGCCCTCCAACAGGGGGATGATATCCGCCCGCATGCCCGGCACCAGCCGCAGCACAAACACATTGGGGTCCAGCGCGGTACTGAACACCGCATGGGTATACTCCGCCGGGCGCTGCAGGAACTGGATCAGGCGGCGGTCCCGGAACATGGCAGTTTCGGGATAATCAATGCTGGAAAACGCGTTAAAACTCTTGGTTCGGGTTTTGCGGGCGCGGGTGCCCAAAATCACCTGATTGTCAAACACGATCTGCACACCCCAGGCATCCGGATGGCAGGCATAGGCCACGGCGCGCCACAGATTATTGCGGGCATCGGTATCGCGGTTATAAATCGATTTCTGGCTGCCGGTCAGCACCACCGGCTTGGGGCTTTTCTGGATCATGTAGCTGAGCGCTGCGGCGGTATAGCCCATCGTGTCCGTGCCATGGGTGATGACAAAACCGTCATAGCGGTCATAGTTTTCCTGCACAGCGGCGGCAATGCCCTGCCACTGTTCGGGGCCCATGTTGGTGGAATCCAGGTTATACAGCTGGATGGCATCAATGCGGCAGAATTCCGCCAGTTCCGGCACGCAGGAAAGCAGCTCTTGCGAGGTGATGGCCGGGGCAAGCCCGCCCGCCGCCGTTGGGCGCGAAGCAATGGTGCCGCCGGTTGCAATCAGCAGGATCGTTCTCATAAATTAGAGTTCTCCTTTTATTTTTCACTGCACGGTGCCTTGGCGCAGGGGCGGGGCACCCTTGTGCATAATATTCATAAGTGCGCTTATTATACCATCTGTGTGCGCGCAAGGCAAACATTTTTTACAGGGGGTTGACAAGCTTGGTCTATTGTTATAGACTAGGTTTATAGCAATAGACCAAATGAGAGAAGGAGCACCCCGAAATGGAACAGGATTACCGCCTTGCGGAAGGCGAATACCGCTTTGCCTGCCTGGTGTGGGCCAACGAGCCACTGGGCAGCGGCCAGCTGGTAGCGCTGGCACATGAAGCCCTTGGCTGGAAGAAAAGCACCACCTATACCGTGCTGAAAAAGCTGTGTGAGCGCGGTATATTACACAATGCAAACGGCACCGTAACGGCACTGGTCAAACAGGCCCAGGTTCAACAGGAAGAAAGCGCCGCCGTCGTGCAAAAAAGCTTTGGCGGCAGCTTGCCCCGCTTTGTGGCCGCTTTTTTGAACACCAACTCCATCAGCGAGGAAGAAGCTGCCGCCATCCGCGCCATGCTGGATGACGCCCGCCGCCAGGACAGCGATGCCTGAATGCTGCTTGCTTACTGCTTAACGGAAAGGAAAAACGCCATGATGTTCAGCATCCGTTCTTTTGTGCTGTATGCCGTTGGCACCAGTATGTGCGGCGGCCTGCTGGTACTGCTCTGCCTACCGTTGTGCGCGCTGCTGCGCAGGCTGCGGGCACCCAGCAAACTGTTGTGCCTGCTTTGGCTGGCGGTCGGGCTGCGGTTTCTGCTGCCGGGCGGCATCCCGGTATCTATCCAGCAGCCGGGCAGCGCGGCCCCCATTCAACAGGCTGGCGCCGTGGTTCAGGCGCTCACCGTGCCCGCGGAACTCCCGGCGCAGGCTTTGCCGGGCGCGGCAGGCAGTGCTCCCCTGCCCGGCAGCATGTTTAACATCTGGGTGGCACTGGCAGCGATCTGGGCTGCCGGGGTAGTGGTTTTACTGGTGCGTGCGGCGGCTGGCTATTGCCGCCTGCGCCGCATGGTGACCCTTGCCTGCAAAACGCCGGATGGCTGCTACACCTGCGCCGCGGTTGCCACGCCGTTCACCCTGGGCGTGCTGCGCCCCCGCATTTATATGCCGCAAAGCCTGCAGGGTCCCCCACGCCGTGCGGTACTGCTGCATGAACGCACCCACATCCGCCGGGGTGACCCCATTACCAAGCCGCTGTACTATCTGGCCGCCTGCCTGCACTGGTGGAACCCGCTGGCGTGGCTGGCGTTCCGCCAATTTGAGCAATACATGGAACTTGCCTGTGACGAAGCCGCCATCGGCACCGCTCCCGCTGCCGAACGCGCTGATTACTGCGAAAGCATTCTGCGCTTTGCCACGGTGCGCCAGATGCCCGGTGCCCTCGCCTTTGGGCAGGGCCAGGTGGCCAAGCGGGTGGCCCACTTGCTGAAATACCGCAAACCCGCCCCGCTGTTGTTAGCCCTTGGCTGTGTGCTGGTTGCGCTGGGCTGCGGTGCCTGCGCCCTGCGGCCCCAGGCGGAAACCATAACACCGCAGGCCGAACCCGTTTCCGCTGCGGCAGAACCCACGCCGGAACCTGCCACTCCTGCTGATAATACACTGACCAACAGCACCGCGGGCCCCACCGCACAGCCGGAGCAGCCCCAAGCCACGGCAGAGCCGCTGGTTTTTGGCTGGCCGGTGGCGGATTTCCATTACATTGCCCGCTTTGTATCAGACTATCACCGCGGGGCGGATTATAGCGCCACCAAGGGCACGCCGGTGTTGGCGGTGTACGGCGGCACAGTGGCGGTTGCCAACTCCATCCACCCCAGTTACGGCAATCATGTGGTCATCGACCACGGCACCCTGCCGGACGGCCACAGTTACCGCACGCTGTATGCCCACATGGATACCTTTAGCGTGGCCGTTGGCGACACTGTAACCCAGGGCCAGCAGCTTGGCACGGTGGGTTCCACCGGCGCATCAACCGGCAACCACCTGCACCTGGAGCTGTTTGTGGATGGAGCCTTGACCGATACCCGCACGATGATTCCTTACGATAACACCACCTCCCCGGACCTGCATTTGACCACCACGCTGGATTTTATCTGCCCATTGGAAAGCTACACGGCAATTTCTGCCCCCTTCCGCACCGATGATTCCGATACACCGCCCCACCTTGGCGTGGATTTTGCCGCTGCGGGCGGCACACCGGTACAGGCTGCACAGAGCGGCGTTGTGACCCAGGCAGGCTGGGATGATGACCACGGTTACTTTGTAACCATCTACCACGGTGCAAACGCCGCTGCCAACGATGACGGCACTTACCCTGCCAACTATGCCACCAGCTATGCGCACCTGCAAAGCAAGCCCGCCGTGCAGGTGGGGCAGCGGGTCGCGCAGGGGGATGTGATCGGCTATGTGGGCAGCACAGGCAGTTCCACCGGCAACCACCTGCACTTCCAGCTGCTGGTAAACGGCACCCCCGTTGACCCGCTGGCCATGCTGCCGCAATAAGGGAAACCAAATGAAACTGAAAACATTCTATGTACGGGCTGCTGCAGCTGCGGCGGCAGCCCTGCTTTTTTTGTACCCATTCCCCGCCCATGCAGCGGATTCCGCTGCCTTGCAGGGCCAGGTGAGCGCGGCGCAGCGCGAATATGAAAGCGCCGCCAGCACACTGGACAGCATGCAGCAGCAAGCCAGTGACACCCGCCAGCAGGTCAACGACTTGCAAAGCCAAACCAACGCACTGCGCGGCCAACTGGGCAGCATTGTGGCCCAGCTGGAGCAAAGCCGCACCGAGCTGGCCGAAGCCCAGAACCAAGCAACCGCTGCGGCCAAGGCGCTGGAAGAAAAGCAGGCTGCGTTCAGTGCCCGATATGACAGTTGCAAGCAGCAGCTGACCGCCATGCAGCTGCTGAACGAAGGCGGGGAAATCAGCCTATTGATGCAGGCGGATGATTTGTACGAACTGCTGACCTTTTGGCAGGTGCTGAACGATTTGACCGAGCACAATAAACAGCTGCTGGACGAGTTGGATGCGGAAGCTCAGGCTCTGGACACCCAACGCCAGCAGGCCGAAGCCGCTGCAACGCAGGCCGAACAGGCCGCCCAAGCCCTGCAGGCGCGCCAGGATGAACTGACCCAGACGCAGATCCAGCTGGAACAGGCCTTGCAGCAGGCCAGCACGGAACTGGACAGCCAGCAGGCAGCCGCCGAAGCCCAGGCCGCCGTGACCGAAGAAAAACGCAAGGCCTATGAACAGGCTACCGCCGCGCTGGATGCCTACTTAAAAGCGCAGAGCCAGAAATACCAGGATCCCGCCCGCCATTGCAGTTTGGATTTCACCTGTCCCCTGCCCAGCGTGGGGCGCATCAGCACCTACTTTGGGGAGCCGGATGCTGTATACAACAAGCCGCACACAGGGGCCGACATGCCCGCCGCCAGCGGCACCCTCATTTACGCCGTGGCGGATGGCGTGGTCAGCGCGGCATCCGCCCGGCCCAGTTATGGCAACTGTGTGCAGATCGACCACGGCACCGCGGATGACGGCAGCAGCTATGCCACCCTGTATGCGCACATGTCCAGCTTTTGCGTCAGCGCGGGGCAGACGGTGCATAAGGGCGATGTGATCGGCTATGTGGGCAACACCGGGGATGTGCGCGGTGCCAACGGCGGCTACCACCTGCATTTGGAGCTGCGCATCAACGGCACCCGCACCGACCCGCTGCAATACATCCCGCACTGAACGGTGAATGTCGATTGACCGGCTAACGTACAAAACAAACACACTATGGCTGAACTGCAACACAAAACACCGCGCACCCCCCGCCGCACCAACCTGCGCCGGCTGCCCGGCTGGCACAGAACTGGCGAGATTTTTTATGCCGTCGGCTTTTTAACAGAATATTGGCTCATCTGCCTGGGCCGCAAGGCTGCCGCCGCGGCGCACGCTGTGCGGGATGCTGCGCTTTATCTTATCTGGCTGCTGCTTGCCCCGGTGTTGGAGCTGGGGCAGGCATTCCGCACCGCGCTGGCCGGGCCGCACCCGCTGCGGCAGCTGGTGCCATGGCTTGCCCCCTGCGCCGCCGGGGTGATACTTTGGGCTGTGGTTGCCCATGGGCTGAACCTGCACTTTACCCTGCAGGTGGAAGTAAACGGCACCGTGGTTGGCAGCGTTGCCACCGAGCAGAACTTTGATACCGCCCGCACAGACCTCCAGGCCCGCCTTGCCGCCGCACGGCAGCTGGCGGATTCCGATACCGCCGCCCTGCCGGTGCTGGAGCCAACCTATACCCTGCACATCGGCGGTACCCCCATGACGGAATTGCAGCTGACGGATGCTATTCTGCGCGCCAGCGGCAGCTCCATTGTGGAAGGCACCGCAGTGTATCTGGATGGCAGCCTTGCTTTTGTTACGGTAGAGGGCGACCACCTGCGCTGCTTTTTTAACCAGCTGCAGCGGCCCTGGCGCGCCCCCAGGCAAAGCAATATGCGCACCGCATTTCTGCACGAGATCCGCCTGGTGGATGGCATCTATCTGGCGGGTTCCGTGCAGCCTTATCATGAAATCATACAAGCCTTGCAAAGCCGTGATTTATTGCAGGTCAAAACTGTGTACACCCGCGTGTATCAGGAGCCGATCCCCTACGACCAGCAAACGGTGGAACGCAGCGATCTTGGCTTTGGCGTGGTGGAAACCATCCAGCAGGGTGTTGACGGCACCCAGCAGCTGACTGAGGAGATCACCTATGTGAACGGCGTGCAAACAGCCGCCGAGGTGGTACATATTGATATATTGACCCCTGCAGTGCCGGAGATCACTGCCCGCGGCACCCATCTTGCGCCGGGCATGACAGCGGAGCTGGACGGGCACACCTTCATCTGGCCGGTGCCGCAGTATAAGCATGTAAGCCGCTGGATGGGCGGCAGCGACAACCACAAGGGCGCGGATATTGCCGCGCCGCGCGGCACCCCCATCATTGCCTCAGCAAGCGGCACGGTGGTAACGGCCACCTACCACAACAGCGTTTTCAGCTATGGCAACTATGTCATTCTGGACCACGGGGATGGCTACCGAACCTTGTATGCCCACATGAGCGCTTTTGCCGTCAAGCAGGGCGATGTGGTGCAGCAGGGCCAAATCATTGGCTATGTGGGGGATACCGGGTATTCTTTCGGCTGCCACTGCCACTTTGAAATGTTTGGTCCCGGCGGGCGGTTCAGCGCGCAGCTGCTGTTCCCCACTTTATAGTGCAGCAGCTTTCCATTTTTATAAGGCAACACCGCACAATCCTCGCCTTACGGCTTAAGCACCGCTCCGACGGCTCGGCACTTAGAATTATGCGGTATTGCCATAAAATTTTGCAATCCTCTTTACCTTTTCCGTTTTTTGTGTTAGAATTTTAAGTAATTTATGGGGACAATGTCGTCCGCCCTTGTTGGCGGCTGCATTGTTCCCTTTTTTTACTTATAATGGAGGTGGATGGTATGGACCGCATTGACCGCAAAATCATCGATATTCTGCAAACAAACGCACGCGCCCCGCTGAAAGAAATTGCCGACCGGGTGTTTTTGTCCTCCCCTGCGGTTTCGGCCCGCATTGCCAAACTGGAAAAAGACGGCGTACTGACCGGCTATCAGGCGCAGGTTGCCCCGCTCAAGCTGGGGCAGCTGGTCAAGGCGTTCATCAACCTGGATATGGACCCCAAGCTCAAGCCGGAGTTTTACCCCTACATCCAAAGCTGCGGCAATGTTGTGGAGTGCAACTGCGTGACTGGCGATTACAGCATGCTGATTGAAGTGCTGTTTGGCACCACGCAGGAGTTGGATACCTTTATCAACCATCTGCAGCAGTTTGGCCGTACCCGCACGCAGATCGTGTTTTCCACCCCGGTGGAGCACCGCGGCCTGCCGGTGAGCGAACCGGAGGAAGAACCGGCGGCGGAAACCTGACTGTCTGTTCCCGCCTTTTCCCATCCCTGTCCTGAATATGGGCGGGGATTTTTTTATTTTACCTGTTGACAGCTGTGTATATTGCGTATATACTGTATATATAGCATATGAACAGTTCAGATTGCAAGGAGGAACACGGCATGGAGCTGTATATCTCCAATTCCGGCCAGGAACCCATTTACGCGCAGATCACCCGGCAGATCAAAGCCAAAATTTTGAACGGCGAATTGCAGCAGGGCGATGCACTGCCCAGCATCCGCCTGTTGGCGAAGGAGCTGCGCATCAGCGTGATCACCACCAAGCGCGCGTATGAGGACCTGGAGGCCGATGGTTTTATTACCACCATGCCGGGGCGCGGCAGCTTTGTTGCGCCGCAAAACCCGGCCCTACACCGGGAGGAAAGCTTAAAACAGATGGAAGAGCACCTGCAGCACGCCATTGATGCCGCGCGGCGCGGCGGCATTACCAAAGACGAAGTGCGCGAAACCCTTGACCTTTTGTGGGAGGAATCATGATGGCTGAACCTTTGGCCGCCGCACTGCATGGTGTGGCAAAACATTACCACGGTTTTACCCTTGGCCCGCTGAACCTGGAAATTCCCGCCGGGAGCATTGTTGGCCTGATTGGTGAAAACGGCGCGGGCAAAACCACCCTGCTCAAACTGCTGACCGGTGCAAACCGCCCGGATGCCGGCACCGTGGAGCTGCTGAGCGCCACCCCAGATGATGCCGCCGTGCGCGCGAAAATTGGCGTTGTGTTTGAGGATGCCTATTTTTATGAATCGCTGACCCCCGCACAGGTTGGTGCCAGCCTGCGCGGCATATTTGGCCCAGCGTGGGATGCCGGTTATTTCGCCGCTCTGCTGGAGCAGTTCCACCTGCCGCCGAAAAAGAGCATCAAAGAACTCAGCCGCGGCATGCGGATGAAGCTGAACCTTGCCAGCGCTTTGGCCCACCGGCCGGGGCTGCTGGTGCTGGACGAAGCCACCTCCGGGCTGGACCCCGCCGCCCGCAGCGAGATTTTGGATATCCTGCTTGATTTTATCCAGGATGAGCGCCACAGCGTGCTGTTGAGCAGCCACATTACCACCGACCTGGAACAGATCGCCGATACCATTGCCTACCTGCACCACGGGCAGCTGCTGTTTGCCAAAAACAAGGATGACCTGATGGAAGAATACGGCATTCTGCGGTGCAGCCAGCAGGACCTTGACCGCCTGCCGCCGGAGTGGATCGCCGCCACCTGCCGCACCGCCGCCGGCTGCGAAAGCCTGGTACACCCGCGGGTCAGCGTCCTGCGCGCATTGCCCGGTGTGGTATGCGATGCCGCCAGCATTGATGACATTATGCGCCTGACCAGCAAGGAGGGTTAACAATGAAAGGTCTTTTGTGCAAAGACTGGGCCATTTTGGTGAACAGCTACAAGAAAAATTTCCTTATTATGGTTGTGCTTTATCTTGGCATGGCGGTCTGCCTGCATATGAATTACCTGTGCTATGCGCTGGTTGCCGTGTGCGGCGTTTACGCATCCAGCACCATGAATTTTGATGATTACGCCCACTGGGATACCTATGCCCGCACCCTGCCGGTCACACCGGGGCAGGTTGTTGGCTGCAAGTACCTGCTGGGGCTGCTGTTCACCCTGTTTGGCAGCGTTTGCGCCGCGGTGGGGATTTTCCTTGCCGGCCAATACACAGATGTGTTGGAAGCGGCATTCTCGATTCTGCTCATTGCCGCGTTTTCCCTGCTGCTGTTTGCCGTCAACATGCCGTTTTCCTACAAATTCGGCGCGGTGCGTGCCCGCACCTGGGTGTACCTGGTCGCATTCTTTGGTGTTTTCCTCATAATTTTTGCCATGGAGCATCTGCCCTATCTGCAGCGTTCTTCCGTCATTTCCCAGCTGGACGCTTTGGGCAATGCCCTCACCGCGCAGCCGGTGCTTTTGTTGCTGCCCTGCGCGGCCGTGCTGCTGCTCTACCTTGGCAGCTGGGCCTTGAGCGTACAAATTTATCAGCGCAAAGAGTTTTGAGAGAATTCCTGGTTCTTTTGCTCGGCGGTAAAAACGCTGAGTGAAAACACGCCGGATCAGGCCGGAGCAGCTGAAAACCGGCAATCCGCTATTGACAAACCGGCACCCGTGCGGTAAAATAATTAAGTATTCAATGCGGGTGTCGTACAACGGCTAGTACATCAGCCTTCCAAGCTGGGGACGAGGGTTCGACTCCCTTCACCCGCTCCATATAAAAACAGCGCAGAATCGAAAGATTCTGCGCTGTTTTTTCTGCTCAAGTACCCACTTCCTTTTTTACCCAATACCAAAACAGGCAGTGTCCTTCTCCCCTTTCCGGGAGCGGCACTGCCTGTTTCTATTCTATTAAAGTTTCTTCGGTTCCCTTCTTTTCAAAGAAGGAACAAAACTCCCGTAACTTTACTGCTGCTGTTCCGCGCGCTTTTTGGCGATGGCGGCCAGGGCATCCTTGCGGGACAGGTTGATGCGACCCTGCTGGTCGATGTCGGTTACCATAACGATGATGGGATCGCCCACGGCAACAACATCTTCCACATGCTCTACACGGTGGTCGTCCAGCTTGGAGATGTGAACCAGACCTTCCTTGCCCGGGGCAATCTCAACAAATGCGCCAAAGTTCATCAGGCGGGTCACGCGGCCCTTGTAGATAGCGCCCACTTCGGGATCTTCCACAATGGTCTTGATGGTGGAAATCGCGCGCTTGGCGTCGTCCTGATCCACAGCGGAGATAAAGACGTGGCCGTCCTCCTCAATGTCGATCTTGCAGTTGAAGTTGGCGCACATTTCCTGAATGACCTTGCCGCCCTTACCGATGACGTCCTTGATCTTGTCAACGGGGATTTGCATGCTGAACATCTTGGGTGCATACTTGGAAAGCTCTGCGCGCGGCTCGGCAATGCAGGGCTTGATGATCTCGTCCAGGATGAACAGGCGGCCCTTGCGGCACTTTTCCAGTGCTTCGGCCACAATATCATAGGTCAGGCCGTCCACCTTAATATCCATCTGGATAGCGGTAATACCGCGGCGGGTGCCGCCAACCTTAAAGTCCATATCGCCGTGGAAGTCCTCCACGCCCTGGATATCCAGCATGGTCATCCAGCGGCCGCCGTGCAACGGGTCGCCATCGGTGATCAGGCCGCAGGAGATACCGGCAACCGGTGCCTTGATGGGCACACCAGCATCCATCAGGGCCAGGGTGGAAGCACAAATAGAAGCCTGAGAGGTGGAACCGTTGGAGCTCATGATTTCAGAAACGGTACGGATGGTGTACGGGAACTCTTCCATGCTGGGCAGCACGGGGATCAGGGCACGCTCCGCCAGGTTGCCGTGGCCGATCTCGCGGCGGCCGGGGCTGCGGGGTGCGCGGGCTTCGCCGGTGGAGTACGGCGGCATGTTATAGTGATGGATGTAGCGCTTGAGCGGGGTGTCGGACAGGTCGTCCATCATCTGGGCATCTTTGGTGGAGCCCAAGGTGCAGATGGTCAGGGCCTGGGTCTGGCCGCGGGTGAACAGGCCGGAGCCGTGCACACGGGGCAGCACACCGACTTCGGCGGCCAGCGGGCGGATCTCATTGATGCCGCGGCCGTCAACACGCTTGCCTTCTTCCAGCAGCCAGGTGCGCACAACCTTCTTCTGTAGCTTATAGCTGATCAGATCCAGGTCGGCGGCGTTCAGTTCGGGGTGTTCCTCGGCAATAGCATCCATGATGGGCAGCATGGCGGCATCGCGGACGTTTTTGTCGTCGGTGTTCATGGCAGCCTTGACATCTTCCAGGTGCTTGGCATACACATCCGCCAACAGAGCGTGGTCCAGTTCCACCGGGGTAAAGCTCTTCTTCGGCTTGCCGATCTCTGCAATAATGCCGTTCATAAAGGTGAGCAGCTTTTTGATTTCCTCATGGCCAGCCTTGATGGCGTCCATCATGACCTCTTCGGTCACTTCGTTGGCGCCGGCTTCAATCATGACGATCTTTTCCATGCTGGCAGCCAGGGTCAGGGCCAGGTCAGAGCGCTCGCGCTGCTCCTTGGTGGGGTTCAGCACGATCTCGCCGTCCACATAGCCGACTGCCACGCCGCCGATGGGGCCATTCCAGGGGATATCCGACATGGCAATGGCGAGAGATGCGCCGTTCATACCGGCAATCTCAGGGGAGCAGTCCGGGTCAAGGCTCATCACAGTCATGGTCACGCAGACATCGTTGCGCATATCCTTGGGGAACAGCGGGCGGATGGGGCGGTCAACCACGCGGGAGGACAGGATGGCGTGTTCACCGGGGCGGCCTTCGCGGCGCATAAAGGAGCCGGGAATACGGCCGGCGGCATACAGCTTTTCTTCAAATTCCACGCTCAGGGGGAAGAAATCCACCCCTTCACGCGGCTTTTCGCTCATGGTAACATTGCACAGCACGCAGGTTTCGCCATAGCGGATCATTGCGCTACCATTGGCAAGGCCGCAGAGCTTGCCGGTTTCCACCACAAACGGGCGGCCGGCAAAAGTTGTTTCAAACTTGCGGTAGTTGGGGAAGGTTGCCTTACGGGATGCAAATTCCAGTGCCATAGTAATTCTCCTTCTGATATAATTTTTGATACCTGGTGGGAATATGCGGTTCAGGCAGCCCCATGCTTTGAGCAATAAATCCAGCGGCGGAACGGTTGTTTTGCTCCGGCGTTCGATTTACTGCACAAACCATGCGGGCGGCCAAAAACATTAAGTTAGGAGGTAAGAGGGAGGAGTTAGGAGTTACAGCACTGACCAAAGGTACCGCACATTACATTGTAAAAGGCAGTGGGATATAATGGACTGGCAACGGTGGCCGGAGTGCCAAAGTACCGTTCTTCTCCCTCAGGGTTCTAACTTTATATTATTACAGGCCAGCGGCAGAGCATAATAAAAATGAATGCCGGAACACCTGCTGAAATATAGAAAATGGGCAGGGCGCACATACAGCGCCCTGCCCGTTTTGCGAATTACTTGCGCAGACCCAGTTCAGCGATCAGAGCACGGTAACGGTTGATGTCCTTCTTCTGCAGATAGGCCAGCAGATTACGGCGGC
>OLQV01002467.1_pt1 | contig 12196 bp, 6 predicted proteins | sample 1672371 | NCBI WGS metagenome assembly OLQV01 (sample SAMEA3136676, study PRJEB25190) | human gut metagenome
TGCCATAGTCCTTGCACTGGTGATGGTATTCGCCATGACAGCGACAGCGTTCGCAGAGACGACCCCGTCGGGTAATGTAACTGTCCCTATGATTAGATAAGATACGGAGGTAACAATGAGAAAGCAAAAAAGGGTTTGCCTTAAGATTTGTGCGTTGCTCATGTCGTTGATGCTTCTTTGCGTGTTTATGCCGATAGAGGCTTTTGGAGAAAGCGAAGAAAACATTGATATAACAAGCTGGAAAATAACTACGGGTGGCAGCGTCAAAGTCGATCTGCAAATTGAAAAAGAGTCTGATACAGGAGAATACTACCTAAACATCCCAGACGCAACGGTATCGAACATGAATTCGAAATTGAACATTCAGGCGCCGGAAAGCTATAAGGGGTCTGAATTTGAAGTTACATATGATTCTTTTACGATTGGGCAAGAAGGATACAATGGAAAAGAAAAGAAAGTTACTTCATCTAATGGAGCATTAAAATTAGCTGATTATTTATTACCGAATGCGATCAACTATATAAACAAATATGTCTATAGCAAGCAACTAAAATTTAAAGTTGAGGGCAAGGAATATATTGTAAAAGTAAAGCCGTATTGTGCCCTGCAAACTTCCTTGACGTTGGTTAATAGTGGAAACAACATATCGCGGCCCAAAAAGCAGCTTTCTGAAAACGAATGGACAACGACAGCTGTAAAAGGGCAGAAATATAAGATTGTGGTAGGCGCATTTCATAAAAATAAAAACATTACCATAAACGGAACAGAAATAGAGTCAAACACTTTTGTGTACCAAGAAGAAGGAACAGGGGCAACCATAACTGTTGTCATCAGTTGTAAACCTAACGAATCAGGTGAGTTAGATGCAGAAGCAAGGACATACAAACTGAATATCAAAAATATAGATAAAGATTATTATCCGATTGTTAAGAACTACACTGACAATAGCAGTGTAGAGTTTGTACAATATAGCGATTCGGCTATAACACTGGAATTAGAAAATGTAGATGCCAACACAAAATATAAATGGGAAAGAATTGCAAGAATTGGTGGTAAAGCTGTAACTACAGAGTTGGACAGTACATCAAATATTTGCGGAATAGATACAAGGAAAGCATCTATTGGTATGTTTAATCAATATAAATGTACGATAAGCAATACAGTTGATGATTTTCGTTACTCAACAACGTTGACACTTAAGGTAACGATAAAAGCCTTGTCCGTCGATCCCCCTGAAGTCCTCACAAATCCGAAGACAGCAGAATACAAAGCGGGTGAAAAAGCAGACAGACTAACTGTTTCTGCAATTGGAACGGCGGGAGGAAAACTGACATATCAATGGTATAAAAATTCAACAAATAGTAATTCCGAAGGAGAAAAGATTCCGGGAGAAACAAAATCATACTATACTCCTGTTGTCAATCATGTTGGAACTACTTATTACTACTGTGAAATTTGGGATACGCAGCAAGGAATCACTTGTAAACAGCCTGCTGTTACAGAATGTGCAGAAATCAAAGTTTCTCAATTAGAGTTAGGGTTAAACGGTGAGGGAACCGAAGAAAATCCGTATCTAATCACAAGTGGAGAAGATTTTGTAAAAATTCGAAAGTTTGTTAATGATGGATACACTTTCGCAGATACGTATTTTCGCCTTAACAACGATGTACAGCTTCCTGAAGATTGGATCCCAATCGGAAATACAAAAGATGGGAAAACCGATGGAAAGAATGGAACAAATCTGAATCCATTCAGCGGAATCATAGATGGAAAAGATGACGATACCATTCATACAATCACAATACCGGAAGGCAAATGCTCTCTTCTTAATTATGTGCGAGAAGCAACGGTAAAGAACCTAAAGATTTTTGGAAAGAAAATTGCGGGATATGGGATAGTTGAAAAATATTCTGTAGATTATGGTGCGGATGGTAACTATAATACAGGAGTTCCGACAAGTATTACGATTGACAATGTAACGCTTTTAGCAGGCAGTGCAACTCTAAAATCTGGATTCATAGGTGGGTTCGCTTCCGGAATGAATCATATCAATATTATGAATTCAAAGATTGAAGCAGGCGTTACCATTGGATATGATAAAAATCAAAAGTATATCGGTTCCTTTGCGGGAACGTTCAATGGAACCCTAATTAATTGTGTAAGCGCGGCAACTGTATATGGTACAGATGGCGTTGGCGGGCTTGTCGGTATAAAAGGACAGTCAATGGGACCATGCGTTGTTATAAACAGTTCGTTTACGGGAGATATAGTCGCGACAGGAAACGGTGTTGGCGGCATTGTTGGCTCGGGGTATGCATCTGAATCTGCACCAAATACACCTGTTGTCAGCATCAGAAACTGCTTTGTGAGCGGAAATATTACAGGAGTAGACAGTGTAGGAGGTATACTGGGGACAGAACCAGTCTGCGAATGTTGTTGGAGGAATGGAGCAGGTACAGTAAGCAGCAACTGCTTTTACGGAAAAATCAATGCAACAGGCAAAAATATAGGGGGGATTATAGGATTTTTACGGAGTTATAATAAAAACCAAGGGGTAGATAATAATTTCTATTTAGACAATTGTGGCGCAGAAAAAGCAATTGGGACAATAGGAGAAATTATTTACGAAAGCCATCCGATTTATGGAAAGGAGTATGGCATCAAAGAGGGGAACTTTGATGAAAAAAGTGGCGGATCCGCTGCAAATGATTCAGACATTAGAAATGAAAAAATTTGTAATTCGCTTAATAACGGGACAGGAAGCTTGCATAACTGGATTAGGGATCAAAACGGATATCCAATTCATTCTGATAAGCCGGTAGAATACAAAATGGTTTTATCAGGGAAATATAAAACTGAATATTTTGTTGGTAGTAGTTTTGACACAACCGGAATGTCTTTCGTGATTTATTTAAGCGATGGCACTACAAAGAAGTTGACGCCAAATGACGTAAACTTCTTCGGATTTGATAGTTCCCAGCGAGGAATCAAAACAATTACTGCAAAATATGATGAACTTGAGACAAGTTTTAATGTGAGATTTTTGGAAGAGCAACCGAGAGGAATCACCGTGTACCTGACATTATACGGGGATAAGATTCACGACAGTGATACTGATGGAGAAAAACATACATTGGCAAGTAATAATCTTGTTACATGGATTTCGAAGACACCTTATTCCGTGAATACAAATGCTACAGTAAAAGATGTTTTAGAGATGGCCATGCGACAAAATGGCATGTCATGGTCAAATCCATCGGGAAATTATATCGAGTCCATTACATATCAAGGGAAAACGCTCGGAGAATTTACAAATGGCAAAAAATCCGGTTGGATGTATACATTGAACGGCACACACCCATTGCTTGGTGTTCAAGAACAGTTTCTAAATAATGGTGACAGTATCGTATGGCACTACACCGACGACTACACCAAGGAAGAAGGCTCTGACAAGTGGAATACGCCGGGCGGCGTAGTCGAAGAAGTCAAGAATGTCACAACTGACACCAAGACAGGTACGACTACTGCACCAACCGAAGTTAAAGTAAGCGAAAAGACAAACGCTGACGGTACGAAGACGAAAGTTGCTGAAGTCAAAGTTTCTACCGATAATCAGAAAGAAATTCTGAAGCAGGCGAAAGCAAGCAAGTCGAAAGAAATCATTCTGAATGTTTCCAGCAAATCCGTTGGCGACGCAGCGAAGGCAGATGTAACGCTTGATAAGAGCTTCATCGACTCTATCGTAAAAGAAACCGACGCGAAACTGACAATCAAGACTCCGTTCGGGGATAAGACCTATACGCGGGAAGAACTGAAAGCGATGTCCGCGGCAGCGACAGGTTCCACAGTAACGGTTGCAATCGAAAAGGCAGCAGAACCGCCTGTGGATGATACGGCTAATGCAGAAAAGATTGCAAAGGCAAAGTCCATCGTAAAAGACCTGAAGCTCGTTGCTCGTTCAAGCAAGACTGCGAAGAAGAACATCAAAGCAGTCCTGAAGAGCGACACAAAGACAAACGCTTCCATCAAGGAACTGAAAGACCTCGGCTTCACCGTGAAGTACCGCTTCTATCGCTCAACGAAGAAAGCAGCTTCCTATAAGTCCACCGTGACAAAGAAAGTTGCAAGCTACACGAACACAAGCGGTAAGAAGGGAACGAAATACTTCTACAAAGTTCAGGTAAGAGTTTACGACGAAAACGGTAAGCTCGTTGCGAAGACAGCACTCAAGCAGTGCAAGTACGCAAGCAGAACTTGGACGAAAGCGAAATAGCAACTATCTCTTTTTTGAAAGAACTTGTATGTATGACGGTAATCCGCTCGGCAATGCGCCGGGCGGGTTGCTGTATTTTAAGAGTTTTTTTGAAATTTAGAAGTAGAAGGGCTTTTTTAAGTTTGTGTTCTAAATTTTTTTTGGATTTTTAGACATTGCAGAAGAAAAGTGAGTTTGTGTTCTAAAAAAATTACAGGAATACCTTGAAAATAAACTGTTTTATTCTATTAAAAGTAAAATATTCCTTTTCTGGAATTCAAGAAAAATGTACTAAAAGAAAGATTCGATATCGTTCGACATTTTTCGACACGATTCGCCACCGAAAATTTAGAACACAAACTCCATTTTTGCATTTTCTATCTAAATTCACGTCTGAAATTTAGAACAGGTAGACGATTTTTCATAGAAATATCTAAAATGGCAAAAATTCGGAAGAAATTTGATCACCTTAGAGGCAAGAGAATAGAAAATAGTCAACGGTAAGGAAAAATACGGAAGAAATCTGCCGGCCCTTTCACTCTAAAACAAGAGAAATCCGTCAACGACAGGAAAAAGCAGGAACAAGCCCAGCTTAAAAACATATACAGGCTGGGTGACCTACCGAAAGTTAAGATAAGGACGTTACTTTATTAGCACTCTACTAAAAAGAGTGCTAAAATTTTCTTTACTTTGCGTTTGAAAGGGTGTACAATGGGTATATACAAAGTCGTGAGGGCATAATAAAGGTGTCCGAACAGACGGAAATGGAAGAAAATGTTTATGTTTGATGGAATAGGGGTGATGATATGAACATTGAAAAATATACACAGAATGCACAGCAGGCGGTTATGGAATGCCAGAACATAGCGATTTCCGAAGGGCATCAGATGCTCGACGGAGAACATCTTCATATGGCGCTTTTGATGCAGAAGGACGGTCTGATTCCAAAGCTTTTGAAGTACCTGAATGTGGATCCGACCGCTGTGATTGCCGATGTGGAGGAACAGCTTGAAAAGCTCCCGAAGGTTTCCGGAGCCGCAGACAATATGTATTCTTCCAGAAGACTTTCGCAGATTTTGATGAGAGCGGAGAAGATCGCAGAGGAATTCAAGGACGAATATGTCAGCGTAGAGCATTTATATATTGCCTTGCTTGAGGAAAAGGGAACGCCGAGCGCAAAGATTTTCGCGAAATACAATATTACAAAGAATAAATTCTTAGAGGCGCTTTCCAAAGTAAGGGGAAATCAGAGAGTAACCAGCCAGAATCCGGAGGATAATTACGACGCACTGAATAAATACGGCCGTGACCTTGTGGAAATGGCAAGGGAAGGCAAGCTCGACCCGGTAATCGGAAGAGATGCCGAAATCAGACACGCAATTCAGATTCTTTCCAGAAGAACGAAGAATAATCCTGTGCTGATCGGTGAGCCGGGCGTCGGCAAAACCGCAGTCGTAGAAGGCCTCGCGCAGCGTATTTTGAACGGCGATGTGCCGGAAGGTCTGAAGGACAAGACCATTTTCGCGCTGGATATGGGTGCACTGATTGCGGGTGCTAAGTTCAGGGGCGAATTCGAGGAAAGACTGAAAGCGGTCTTAAACGAAGTTGAAAAATCCGAGGGCAGAATTATTCTGTTCATCGATGAAATTCATAATATTGTAGGCGCAGGCAGAACCGAAGGCTCGATGGATGCGGGCAATCTCCTGAAGCCGAAACTGGCAAGAGGTGAGCTTCACTGCATCGGCGCTACAACATTGGATGAATATCGGAAATATATCGAAAAAGATGCCGCACTCGAAAGAAGATTCCAGAAGGTGCTGGTTGATCAGCCGTCGGTGGAAGACACGATTTCTATCCTAAGAGGCTTGAAAGAGCGTTTTGAAATCCATCACGGCGTCAGAATTACGGACGGTGCTTTAATTGCTTGCGCGACACTTTCCGACCGTTATATCAGCGACAGATTCCTGCCGGATAAGGCCATCGACCTGATGGACGAAGCGGCTGCAAGAATCAGAACCGAAATCGACAGTATGCCGTCGGAACTGGACGAAATATCCAGAAAGATTATGCAGCTTGAGATTGAAAAACAAGCACTCGGCAAGGAAACCGACAAAGCTTCCGCGGCAAGACTTGCGACCCTCGAAAAAGAACTGGCAGCCCTCAAAGAAGAAGATGCTTCCATGAGAGCGCAGTGGGAAAACGAAAAGAAGGCGATTTCCGAGGTCAAGGGAACCAAGCAGCAGATTGAAGAAGTTAAACACCAAATGGAAGAGGCGGAGAGAAACTATGACCTCGAAAAATTGGCGCAGCTCAAATACGGAACGCTTCCGGAACTTGAGAAGAAACTGGAAGAAGAAAAGCAGAAGGCTGACAGCGTAGACGGCGGCGAAGCAAGACTTTTGAAAGAAGAAGTAAACGAAGAAGAAATCGCGGAGGTTATTTCTTCGTGGACAGGCATTCCGGTAAGCAAGCTTGTGGAAACCGAGAGAGAAAAACTTTTGAAACTCCCGGAAATCCTTCATCAGAGAGTTATCGGACAGGACGAAGCTGTTACGGCGGTTTCGGAGGCAATCCTCAGAGCAAGAGCAGGCCTCAAGGATGAAAACAGACCAATCGGTTCGTTCATTTTCCTCGGACCTACAGGCGTCGGCAAAACCGAACTTGCGAAAGCGCTTTCCGAGTCCTTGTTTGATACCGAAAGAAATATGATTCGTATTGATATGTCCGAGTACATGGAAAAACACTCCGTCTCCAGACTGGTAGGAGCGCCTCCTGGATATGTTGGATATGATGAAGGCGGACAGCTTACCGAAGCGGTAAGAAGAAAACCTTACAGCGTTGTTTTGTTCGACGAAATTGAAAAAGCACATCCGGATGTATTCAACATTCTGCTTCAGCTGCTTGACGACGGACGTTTGACCGACAACCAGGGCAGAACCGTTGACTTTAAGAACACAATTATCATTATGACTTCCAACATCGGAAGCAGCGAGCTGATTGAAAATATGAATCAGGAAGGTAATATTCCGGAAGAAGTCAAGGAAAGAGTAACCGGTGAGCTGAAGAATTACTTCAGACCGGAGTTCTTAAACCGTGTGGATGACATTATCGTATTCAGCGCCCTTACATTGGAGCAGGTTAAGAAGATTATCGACCTTGCTTTCAAGGCGATTGCAAACAGACTTGCAGACAGAGACATGACGCTTACGATGACGGATGCCGCAAAGGAGCTCATCGCAAAAGAATCCTACGACCCGCAGTACGGCGCAAGACCGATTAAGCGTTATCTTCAGAAGCATGTTGAAAACGAACTGGCTTCGATGATTATCCGCGGCGACCTCGTTGACGGCGGCAAAGTTACCATTGACAGTGACGGCAAAACCTTGTTTTTTAATGCATAATATGATAAAATATCTCTCTATAATTGTAGGGAGATATTTTTTTACCTAAAAAGAAAATAGGGAGATATTATGAGTTTTTTTGAAATTTTTATGATCGGTGTCGGACTTTCCATGGATGCATTTGCAGTTGCAATTTGCAAGGGGTTGAACATGAGAAAGTTAGACAAAGGTCAAACGCTTGTTATTGCATTGTTTTTCGGAGGATTTCAGGCACTGATGCCGTTTGTGGGATGGCTGCTTGGAAAACAGTTTGAGGCGTACATTACAAGCTTTGACCATTGGATTGCGTTCGTGCTTCTTGCGTTTATAGGGGGCAAGATGATTTGGGATGTTTTTAGGGGCGATGACAAGGACAAATCCTGCTGCGAAGAAGGATCGGGGCTGAATATCAAAGAACTGTTCGTGCTGGCAATTGCAACAAGTATCGACGCTTTGGCAGTCGGAATTTCTTTTGCATTCCTACAGGTAAACATAGTGTCTGCGATTGCGCTGATCGGCTGCACGACTTTTGTTATTTCCTCAGCAGGTGTGTTTATAGGGCATAAATTCGGAAACAAATATGAGAATAAAGCAAGTCTTGCGGGCGGAATCATCTTGATTTTAATCGGACTTAAGATTTTGCTGGAACACCTCGGAATATTATAACCAGTTATAAAAAACGCACAGATTATTTTCTGCGCATCATTGATTTATATGCGTGTACCTGTGCGGCATCCGCGCCCATGTCGGGATCCTTTGCTTTGAAAGCATCGAAGATGGCTTGATGTTCTTCGAGAACGTCTTGCATGAAATTAAGAGGATAGCGTACGCCAATGTTTGCATATTTTATTAAAAAGTCATATCTGAGAAGCGTTGTTTCAAGTTCCTTGTTGTGACTTGCGTTGTATATTATGGCGTTGAAGCCATGGATGACCCGCTGGATTTTTTCGAGGTCTTCGGTTACGGCATAGAACTGCATGAAGGTAAAAGCCTCTTCAAGCATTGCGAATTCCTCCTCCGTTATGCGCTCGACTGCCCACTTGACACATTGAGGGTAGAGAAGACTTTTCATATAGAAAAAATCGTTTACATCGCGTTGAGAGATACCGGAGACGAAAGCACCGCGGTTGGGAATCAGATCGATAAGCCCAAGCATTTGCAGGTCCTTTATAATTTCCCGGATAGGAGTACGGCTCATCTTGTACTTTTCGCAGAGCTTTTGCTCGACAATTTGTTTTCCGTCGGGAAGAATTCCGGTCAAGATATCGATTGCGATCGATTCGCACACCTTTTGCGCCGGTGTTTTGGTGTCTTCATATTCACTATTTATAAAATCCAAGCTTAACATGTGGCAATGCTCCTTACTGAAAAATTGTATACAATTCTACCATTTAAAGGACAGCAAGTCAAGAAAGAGAGTAAAAAATGATCAAACAAGATGACGTAATCAAAGTACTCGACATTCTGGAAGAAACCTATCCGGATGCCGAGTGCGCATTAAATCACAAGAATGTGTATGAACTTATTGTTGCGGTGGCGCTGTCTGCACAAACAACGGATAAGTCTGTGAATCAGGTGAGTCCCGCGCTTTTTGAACGCTATCCGGATGCAGAGGCACTTGCAGCCGCAGAACCGTCAGAAGTTGAGGAATACATAAAACGAATCGGAATGTATCGCACAAAGGCAAAGAATATCGTAGCCATGGCACAGAAAATCTGCTGCGACTTCGGCGGGAAAGTGCCGAATGATTATGACTCACTCATAAGTCTTCCGGGTGTCGGCCGCAAGACCGCCAATGTTGTTCTTGCGGTAGGGTTCGGACAGCAAAGAATTGCCGTTGATACGCATGTGTTCCGTGTTGCGAATCGAATCGGACTTGCAGATGAGAAAGATGTGCTGAAAACGGAACTGTCACTGATGGAAAGAGTGCCGGAGGAACGCTGGAGCCGCACACATCACAGCCTGATTTTTCACGGCAGACAGTGCTGCGATGCAAGAAAACCGAAGTGTGACAGCTGTCCGGTAAACATTTATTGCGAATATGTCTGTGGAAAAAAACAATAAAAAAACGCTTCATGCTTTGCATGAGGCGTTTTTTTATGGAGCTACCGGCCGGATTCGAACCGGCGACCTGCTGATTACGAATCAGCTGCTCTACCGACTGAGCCACGGTAGCACAAATCGACAACGGGATAATTATACTACATGTTAATAGAAAAATCCACCCTTTTTTTATATTTTTCTGCCAAACATTTCAACAAACCAATAGCGGAAATTATCAAATAAAATGTAGAAAATAAGAGATTTTTGTGATATAATATCTTAAATCGGAGAACGAGTGCGTCTGACAGTCCGATAGAGGGAGGATTCAAAATGGACAAAGTTGTAATGGAAAGAATTGATGCGATAGTTAATAATTTAGACCCCGAAATCAGAGAACTTGCAAAAAATATCTTCAATCATCCGGAATTAGGGAAGCAGGAAGTAAAAGCCTGTGAATGGCAGTGCCGGCTCCTTTCAAAATACGGATTTGAAGTTGAAAAGGGATTCTGCGGAATTCCTACATCATATAAAGCTGTATATAAAGGCAAAAAGCCGGGTCCTAAGATCGCAATGCTTGCAGAATACGATGCATTGCCTGTTTTAGGTCATGCCTGCGGGCATAACCTGATTGCATCAATGTCGGTAGGAAGCGGAATTGCCATGCGTGAATTTGCCGATGAATACGGTGGAGAAATTTATGTTATCGGAACGCCTGCAGAGGAAACCGACGGTGCAAAAGTTGAAATGGCGGCAAAAGGTGCGTTTGACGAATTTGATGTTGCAATGATGGCACATCCTTCCTTTAAAGATGCGGAATCAATCAACACGGTTGCGATGAGATGCATGCAGATTGAATTCCACGGAAGAACCGCACATGCTGCAGCAGCACCGCATGAAGGAATCAACGCACTGGATGCTGTGATTAATTTCTTTAATCTGATGAATGCGTTCAGACAGCAGACAAAACCGGATGCAAGATTGCATGGTGTCATTCTCGACGGAGGTGTTGCACCGAATATCATTCCGGATTATACAAGAGCACTGGTATATGTAAGAGCAGCAAAGATGGCATATGTAAACGAACTTTACGCGAAACTTACCGACTGTGTGAAAGGTGCGGCACTCGCAACCGGATGCACATACGAACTTTCGGAACCGGAAGCTGCGTTTAAGGATACATGCAGCAACAGATACCTGTCCCGTATGGTTGCGACCAATCTTGAAACGCTGGAACATGATGTTATGCATATTGATGCCAAAACCGTTATTCCGGGATCTTCGGATCTTGGAGATGTAAGCTATCATTGTCCGGCTGTGCAGCTCACCTGCGGAATGAGTCCGAAGGGAGACAAAACATATTATGCACCGCATACGAAAGAATTTGCAGAACATGCTTGCAGCGATACCGCAATCGACAATGCACTTGATTTTGTCAGAGCATTTACAATGACTGCATTTGAACTTATGACAAATCCGGAACATTTAGAGGCTATAAAAGAGGAATTTAAGACGGTAGGACAGGAAGCATCCGCTGATGAAAGACTGCCGCTTTAATGATAAAGGAGAACATGGAGGTGTAGAATGGACAAGTATTTGGAGTTAAAAGAAAAGATTTTTGAAAGAATCGATGCGAACTGGGCAGAACTGATTGCCCTCAACGATGACCTCGCAGATCATCCTGAAATTTCCGGACAGGAATTCGAAACATCGCGCAAAATCGTTGAACTTTTAAAGAAAAAAGGATTTGCAACGGAGTATCCGTTTGCGGGAATCGAAACAGCTTTCAAAGCGGTATACGGACCGAACAATCATAAATATAAAGTTGCGATACTTACGGAATATGATGCACTGCCTGATATCGGACACGCATGCGGCCACTGTGTCAGCGGCTCCATCAGTGTACTCGCCGGCATCGCTATGGCAGAACTTCAGGACGAACTCAACGCGGACATCCATGTCATCGGAACGCCGATTGAAGAAGCCGACGGGGCGAAAGTCCAAATGACGGATGACGGTGTGTTCAATGATTATGATATGGCAATCATGATTCACCTTTACGATCAGAACCTCTTATATTGCATACTGAACGGACTGATGTCCTATCAGTATAATTTCCACGGAAAGACAGCACACGCTTCTGCAGCTCCATGGGAGGGAAAGAATGCACTTAACGCAGCGCAGCTCATGTTCCACGGTATCGATATGCTGCGCCAGCACGTAACTCCGGATGTAAGAATGCACGGAATTTACAAAAAAGCCGGTGTCGTTCCGAACATCGTTCCGGAAGAAGCAAGCGTACACTTTTACATGAGAGCTGTGGATAAGGCATACCTGCAGGAAGTCCACAGAATGGTAGATGACTGTGCTCGCGGAGCAGCAATCATGACGCAGACAACATGGGATACCTTTAAGGTTGACGCTACATACGACTGCATGAAGAACAATCCTGCCGGAATAAGCGTAATGAAGGAAGTATATGAGGAACTCGGCATTGACATAAACGGCGATCATGACAAGCTTT
>OLQV01002474.1_pt1 | contig 12175 bp, 13 predicted proteins | sample 1672371 | NCBI WGS metagenome assembly OLQV01 (sample SAMEA3136676, study PRJEB25190) | human gut metagenome
CGCAGCCCCGGCGAGTTCTATCAGCTGGATATGGAAATGGCGTTCGCGACGCAGGAGGACGTGTTCAGCGTCCTTGAAGACGTGCTGCCGCCCATTTTCGCCAAGTACGGCACATACAATACCGCGTCCAGCGCGCCCTTCAAGCGCATCGCCTACAACGACGCGATGGAGCGCTACGGCTCGGACAAGCCCGACCTGCGCATTGATCTGGAAGTGCAGGATGTGACCGACCTCATCGGTAGCTGCGGCTTCCAGCCCTTTGAGGGCAACACCGTCAAGGCGGTTGTCGTCAGCGACATGACCGCGACTCGCAAGCAGATTGACAAGCTCTGCGCGGATGTCGAGGTCGTGACGGCGAATAAGGTCTACTGGTTCAAGCTGGATGAGAAGGGCGAAATCGCCGGCGGTATTGCGAAGTTCGTCAAGGAGCAGAAGGATGAACTGGTCGAAAAGCTGGGTCTGAAGCCGAACACGTTCGTTGGCCTGACCTGCGGCAAGAAGCTGGCGGCGCAAAAGACCGCGGGCGTGTTGCGCCGTCTGGTCGCTGATCTCTGCCCGGCGCATATCGACCGCGAAAAGTACGAATTCTGCTGGATTGTCGATTTCCCGATGTACGAAATCGGCGAGGAATCCGGCGAACTCGAATTCTGCCATAACCCCTTCTCCATGCCTAACGGCGGTCTGGAGATTCTGCAAAAGGCGGCGGCGGGCGAGGTTGACCCGCTGACCATCACGGCGTACCAGTACGACTTGGTCTGCAACGGCGTGGAGCTGTCCTCCGGCGCTGTCCGCAACCATGACCCGGAAATCATGATCGAAGCGTTCAAACTCGTCCGCCTGGGCGAAGAGGACGTGAAGGCGAAGTTCCCGGCGATGTACAACGCCTTCTGCTACGGCGCGCCGCCGCACGCGGGCATTGCTCCCGGTGTTGACCGCATGGTGATGCTGCTGGCGGGCGCGGAGACGATTCGCGAAGTTATCCCGTTCCCGATGAACAAGAACGCGCAGGACGTGATGATGGGCGCACCGGGCAAGGTGGATCAGAAGCAGCTGGATGAACTGCATATCGCCTGCACGAAAGTCGAAGAATAATCCGCACGCGGATGAGGAAACAATCCTCGTCCGCCTTTTTTCTGCCGAACGGGAAGAAACCCGGATTGAACGCTTGTCAATCCGGCAAAACTATGGTATAATGGGATGAAACAAAGTCGGTAGACTGCGTTTTGCCATTTCCTGCGCGAAATCATGTGCTTTTGTGCGCAGGAGTTTGGATTGAAATTAGGAGGTGCATTTCGTTATGGCGCTGAAGAAGGATAATCTGCCCGTGAATGTCGATGTGGATACCGAGCAGGGGAGCAGCATCACCTACGCCAATGAAGTGGTCGCGATTATTGCGGGCGTCGCCGCCAGCGAGGTGGAGGGCATTGCGGGTATGTGCAATGTCTCCGGCAATCTGCTGGGCAAGAACCGCGCCGTGACCAAGGGCGTGAAGGTGGAAATCGGCACCGAAGAAGCCAGCGTGGATTTGTATGTCGTCATGGAGTACGGCACGCCCATCCAGAAGGCAGCGTATGACGCGCAGGAAAGCGTCCGCAAGGCCATCGAAACGATGACGAACCTGCATGTGGTGCGCGTGGATGTGCATGTACAGGGCGTTAGCTTTGAAAAAGAGAACAACGCGCTGAACGCCGGTGCAAAGAAGGCGCTGGCAGAGGACAAGAAGGAAACGCCGCTGGTGGAAGCCCCTGAGAGCGAGGAAAAAGCGGTGGAAGATTCCGCGGAAGTGCCTGAAGAAGAGGGCAAAGAGAACTGATGCCTTCATACTGCCGGCAGGGTGTTTGCCTTGCCGGTTTTGAAGTTGCTATCCAATGTAAAAGTGAAAACGGCAAGCGAAGGAAACGAAAGGAGCGAACTGGGAATGAAGCGTCGTGTGAGCGATATTGCGGTGATGATTTTGTCCTTTTTGGTGCTGCTGGCGCTCTCTGCTGAAACAGCGCTGGTCGGCGTGGAAGCCGTGCGGGGTGAACAGTGGCAGCTGATCCGACTGACGGCGTGGCTGCAAGGCAGCGGCGTATGGGGCGGTATAGCGTGTATCGCCGTGGCAGTGCTGGCATTGGCGCTGGCGCTTATGTGCCTGTGGCGCGTGTTCCCGCACCGCACGGCGAGCCAGCGCGGCTATGTGATGCAGAAGAATGAGAATGGCTCCATCGGGGTGTCAATTCGCGCTATCGAGGGGCTGATTCGCACCTGCATCGACAAGCATGAGGCGATTGCCAAGGCGGACATCACGGTCGAAGAGTGCCGTGACGGCATTGCGATTGGCTTGCACATTATTCAGGCGGCGGGTGTGAATATCCCGCTGTCCGTCGGCGCGCTGCAAAAGCAGATTAAGCAGTATGTGACGGCGTGCACGGGCGTGGATGTGTACAAAATCCGCGTGATGGTGGAGAACGACGCAAGCATTCCGGTTGCGTCCACCTACGAGGTGCAGGACGTGACGCCTCTGCCGTCGGCGGAGGAAACGGCGGAACAGCCGATGGTCACGCTCCCGGCACAGCCTGTTGCGATTCCCGCGACCGAGCCGGAGCAGAAGCCGAAAGTGCCGGATACGTTCATTTCCCCGGAAGATGACGAGGACGACGAACGTCCGCTGCATCAGCGCCTGTTCGGCACGCCGGAGCAGCCCGCGTTTGTGCCCGCGCCGCCGGAGGTGACGGAAGCGCCCGAAGTGGATGAAGTCGAGGCTGCCGAGGATGCCCCGGAGGAAACGGAAGCATCGGCGGAAGAAGCAGCTGCGGCAGAAGAATCCGCCGGGGAAACGGTGGACGCGGCAGACGACGGCGAAAAATCAGCAGAATAACAACAATACGCATTTTTAGTGTGGAATAGGAGAGAAAAACAATATGGCACGGACGACTGCGCGTGCGGCGGTCATGCAGATGATTTTTGAACATATGGCGGGCGGGGAAGGCGGCGAAGAGACGCTGCAAATGGTGTATGAGGCGCTGCGGAAGGAAGGACTTCCCGGGGTGGACAGCATTTCAGAGAACGAACCGAGCGAATCTGACCGTGCGTACATCACCAAGGTGCTCGACGGCGTTTTGGCGCACCTCGATGAGCTGGATGAAGCGATTCAGGCTGCCAGTCCGCGCTGGGAAATCAGCCGGATGCCGCATGTGGATTTGACCATCCTGCGCATGGCTGCGTGGGAAATCCTCTACGAGGAGGGAATCCCCGGCCCGGTCGCCATCAACGAGGCAGTCAACCTCGCCAACCGCTTCTCCGAGCCGACGAGCGGCCGCTTCGTCAACGGCGTACTGGGTACGATTCTGCGCAGAAAGCAGGCGGAAAACCCGTGAAGCGCGTCGTTGTCGGGCTTGACACAAGCTGCTACACCACGTCCGCTGCTGCCGTAACCGCGGAGGGCAATGTGATTGCGAGCTGCCGCAAGCTGCTGCCTGTTCCACAGGGACAGCGCGGGCTGCGGCAGTCGGAGGCGGTGTTCACGCATGTCCGTCAGCTGCCGGGGCTGATTGAGGAATTGTCGGCGTATTTGACGGATTGCGAAATCGTCGCGGTGTGCGCTTCCCGCCGTCCACGGGATGAGGAAGCGTCGTATATGCCCGTGTTTCAAGCAGGGGACGCACAGGGCCGCAGTCTGGCGGCTCTGCTTCGCGTTCCCTGTTTTGCTACGACGCACCAGCGCGGGCATGTGGAAGCCGCGAAGGTGGATAGCGGCGTGGCAGCGGGCGATTTGCTGGCAGTGCATCTCTCCGGCGGCACGACCGAAGTGCTGTCGCTGGTGGATGACCACCTGACGCTGCTTGGCGGGACGCTTGACCTCCATGCGGGGCAGGTGGTTGACCGCACGGGCGTGGCGCTGGGGCTGCCGTTCCCGGCGGGACCGCATTTGGAAGAGCTGGCGGTGCGCGGCACGGCGAGGGCGCTGCTGGCGGTCGCTATGGCGGATGGCGGGCTGTACTGCCACTTGTCCGGCGCGGAAACGCAGGTGCAGCGCTGGATTGTGCAGGGGACGATGCCCAAGGAGGACATTGCCCGCGAGGTATACGACCTGCTGGCGCGGACAGTTTCGCGCATGGTAACGGCGGCATTCCAGCAGACGGGCATTCATCAGGTGCTGATTGCGGGCGGTGTTGCGTCCTCGCGGCTCTTTCGGGAGCTGGTGACGCAGCGGACTGCCAAGCGTCAGCCGGATTTGCGCGTGCATTTCGGCCGCCCAGAGTATTCCGGGGACAACGCGGTCGGCGTGGCGCTCATTGGCGCAAGAAAATGGCGCGAACAGCAAACGCTGAAGGAGATTGAATATGGCAGCACAGATACTGGACGGTAAGGCGATTTCAGCGGAGCTTCGCGGGGCAATTGCACAGCGGGTGGCGCGCCTGCGCGAAAAGGGCGTCACGCCGGGATTGGCGGTGATTCTCGTCGGCGCAGACCCAGCCAGCCAGATTTATGTGCGCAACAAGAGCGTCGGGTGTGATCAGGTCGGCATCCACTCCGTGACCATCAACCTGCCCGAAACGACAACGCAGGACGAACTGGAGAAGCTGATAGCCCGTCTGAATGCGGACGACACCATCCACGGTATTCTGGTGCAGCTTCCCCTGCCGAAACACATCGATGAGGCGCTGGCGGTTATCGCGCCGGAAAAGGATGTGGACGGCTTCCACCTGCTCAACGCGGGGCGGATGATGAGCGGACAGCCGGGCGTGGTTGCGTGCACGCCCAAGGGCGCAATGGAGATGATCCGCCGCACGGGGATTGACCTTGACGGCAAAGAAGCGGTCGTCGTCGGACGGAGCAACATCGTCGGCAAGCCGATGGCGATGATGCTGCTGCAAGCGAACTGCACCGTCACCATCTGCCACAGCCACACGGTGAACCTCGCCCAGCACACGCGCAATGCGGATATTCTCGTTGCGGCGGTCGGCAAGCCGGGGTTCATCACCAAGAGCATGGTCAAGCCCGGCGCGGTCGTCATCGACGTGGGTATCAACCGCGTGAACGGCAAGGTCGTCGGCGACGTGATGCCCGATGTGGCGGACGTTGCGGGCTACATCACGCCCGTCCCCGGCGGCGTGGGCAAAATGACAATTGTCGAGCTGCTGGAAAACACGGTGGAAGCGGCGGAGAAGCAGACGGCACGTTAAAGTCGATTAAACCTGCGAGTATGTTATCCTTGCTTGTACTCTTATACGATACGCTACCTTAAACTCGACACATTACAAGGGGGACTCAATGTGAAGAAGTTTGTTTCTACTCTGCTGATTGTCTGCTGTTTGCTGTATTACATTCCGGTGCTGGCGGATGAAACGACGATGACAGGCGGCGAACTGCTCGCAATGCACTTCATCAAGGAGTTCTACGCAGAGGACAAGGGCGATGGCGAAGCGTATTTCGTGACGTTCGACGCTGCGAACAAACACTTCATCGTTCGCGGACATTATCCACTGCTGGAATCCTTAATCGCAGACGACCCAGAGAATTACCAGCAGATGGTTGACAAGCTGGAAACGCTCTTTGCTTCCATCGACGACCTCATCAGGGTTTGCCTTGAAGAGCCTGACGCATACTACATGACGCTTTCTTTTGGACTATCAAGGCTTTCGCTCGAATCCTCGACGGGGAAATACCTCTGTTTTAGCTCCAAGGGCGGGACTGTGCATCGTGTAAATGACGAATTTGTCACCACTCCGCAGGTCGCCTTTTATGTCGCCTACGAGGATTCAGACCCGGACGACGTTCACGCCTTGCTCGACTTTTATGCCGAAAAAGGCGCGGAATTTAGCGTGGTTGAGTATCTGCCCGGCGAAGATAAGCAGAACATCGGGTATATCATCAAAATTTCTGGCGAATACTGCGACGCCTTCGAGAAGAATTACGCCGGAAAGTCGCAAAACTTTGTGAACGTCCCGTATGTTTACCTTCAAGATGCGCGGGAAATTGCAAAGCAACTTGACATCGGATTTATTTCCATCTTGTTTTGTAATTTTGATGGCAAGGCGTTCGGACGTTTCGACTTCCGTCATTCTTCGAGTAGCGGCTCGTATTTCGCCATTGACGATTGACCGCGAAAGGAGATTGCCATGAAGAAGATTATTTCCGTCCTGCTCGTCCTTTGCTGCCTTACCCTCTCCATTGCCCCCGCCCTTGCGACCGAGAAAAGCGACCTCACCGACGGTGAAGTGCTTGCCCTGCACTTTATCAATGAGTTCTACCCGGCAGATAAAGGCGATGGCGAAGAGTACCTTGTGACATTCGACACCGAGAACAAGCACTTTATCATCCACGGGCATTACCCGCTGCTGGAATCCCTAATCATCGACCGCCCGGAAGATTACCAAGCTATGGCTGAACAGCTGGAAAAGCTGTTCACGTCCGTCAACAATCTTGTCGAGGACGCTCTCGAAGCGCCCGAAGAATACTACATGACGCTTTCGCTTGGAACGGCGAATTACTCCCTTGAATACCCGGTCTGCGAATACTTGTGCATTAGCACCAAAGGCGGAACGGTGCATCGCGTGAACGACGAATTTGTTTCGACAAACGAAATCAAATTCTACGTTGCAAACGAAAATGCAGATGCTTCCGCTGTTCAGTCAATTCTCGACCTCTTCGCAACAAAGGATGTTTCCGTGCTGGGCATTACTTGCATGGCGTCTCAAAACCCGGACAACAACGGATTCTTTATTGCGCTGTCTGGTGCATACTGCGATAAGTTTGCTGCTGGATATAAGGGTAAAGATGCTGACTGGGTGGAAATTCCAGACCGTTATATCATCGACTGCCGCGAGCTTGCCACAAAGAACAATTTAAAACAGATAAGCTTGACGTTCCTCGATGAACAAGGAAACGCATTTGGCGCAATGCAGTTTTCCGATTCTTACTGGCGCGGATACTACTACGCCATTGATGACTAATAACTCTAAATTCCCATAAAATAGGAAGTGAAAGCGCCATGTCGGAATGGGTTCTGGAGGTCAGCGAGGTCAACGAGTACGTCCGGCAGCTGCTGCAAAACGAGCCGGCGCTTCGCAAAGTCCGTTTGCGCGGGGAAATCAGCAACTTCAAGCGCCATTCGTCCGGGCATTGGTACTTTACCCTCAAGGACGAGCGGTGCCGAATCGCGGCGGTCATGTTCCGCCAGAACGCGATGCGCATGTCGATTCGCCCGATGGACGGCATGTCCGTCATCGTCAGCGGGCAGGTCGGGCTGTACAGCGAGGGCGGCAGCTACCAAATTACCTGCGACAGTATGCGTCCGGACGGCGTCGGCACGCTGTACCAGCAGTTCGAGGCGCTGAAAAACCGTTTGGCGGCGGAAGGGCTGTTCGACGAGGAGCACAAGCGGCGCTTGCCGTATCGCCCGAAGAAAATCGCGGTCGTCACGTCGGAAACAGGCGCGGTGCTGCACGATATCTGCATGGTGTCGCGGGCGCGTGACCCCGGCGTGCCGCTGGTGCTGGTGCCGGTTCAGGTGCAGGGCGCAGGGGCGGCGGAGAGCATCGCGCAGGGCATTCGGCGCGCGGCGAAAATCCCGGAGGTCGAGGTCGTCATCGTCGGGCGCGGCGGCGGCTCGATGGAGGATTTGTGGGCGTTCAACGAGAAAATTGTGGCGCGCGCGATTTATGACTGCCCGATTCCCGTCATCAGCGCGGTTGGGCATGAAACCGACTTCACGATAGCGGATTTTGTGGCGGACAGGCGTGCCGCTACGCCGTCAAACGCGGCGGAAATGGCGGTGCCGGACTTGCGGGAAATTCTCGCAGGACTGGATGGAATGCGGCAGCACTTGCAGACGGCGCTTTCGCAGCACTTGCAGGAAACGCGTCTGGCGCTGATGACGCTGGAAAAGCGTCTGGCGGCGTGCGACCCGAACCAACGCTTGACGGCGCTGGAGAAGCGGCTCGGCGGCGCAAAAATGCGGCTGGAGCATCAAATGTCGCAGCGGATTTCGGCGCTGACCCCGCGATTGGGCATGGCGCGGATTCGGCTGGACAGCGCGGCGGAGCAGAATTTGCAGCGGAAAATGGAGCGGCTGCATCGGCAGAAGCTGCATTTGCAGGCGCTGAACCCGGAAAAGGTGCTGGAGCGCGGCTATGCGCTGGTGCTGGACGGCGGCAGGGTGCTGCCTGACCGGGCGGCGGCGCGGACGCATCCGCAGATGACGATTCGTTTCCGGGATGGCGAAATGCGGGTCATGCAGCCCAATAAGGAGGGTGCTTATGGCAGCGAAAAAGAAGCTGACGTTTGAAGAAAGGCTTCAACAGGTGGAAGCACTGATTGCGAAGATGGAGAGCGGCGAAATGCCCTTAGAGGAAGCCATGCAGCAGTATGAAGCGGGGCTGAATGCGCTGAACGCCCTCGAAAAGGAGCTGACGGCGGCGCAGCAGCGCTTGACGGTACTGCGGCAGCAAAGCGGCGAGGACGTCGAGCTGCCGATGGAGGAACAGCAATGAAGACATACGCGGAATACCGCAAGCAGGTCGAAGAGGCGCTTTCGGGGCAGCTGCGGTCGCTGGGCGAAATCCCGGATATTCTGCTGACGGCGATGGAGTATTCGCTGCTGGCTGGCGGCAAGCGGCTTCGCGCAGTGCTGCTGCTGGCATCATGCGAAGCCATCGGCGGTGATACGGGAAAGGCGCTGCCGTTTGCCTGTGCGCTGGAAATGATTCACACATACAGCCTGATTCACGACGATCTGCCCGCCATGGACAACGATGACTTGCGGCGCGGTCAGCTGACGAATCACCGCAAGTTCGGTGAGGACGTGGCGATTTTGGCGGGCGATGGGCTGCTGTCGGCGGCAATGGAGCTGATGGCGCGTCAGGCTGCGAAGCTGGCGAAAGCAGGGGACTGCTCCGGCGTGCTGGCGATGGAAGCGATTGCGCGCCACGCGGGTGTAACGGGCATGGTTGCTGGGCAGACGATGGATGTAACCAGCGAGGGCGCGAAGCCGACGGCGGACAAGGTGCGCTACATCCACCTGCACAAAACGGCGGATCTGCTGACTGCCCCCGTGGAGGCGGGCCTGCTGCTGGCGGGCGCGACGCAGGATCAGGTGAAATATGGCTGCGAGTACGGGCAGCACCTCGGCATGGCGTTCCAGATGGTGGATGACCTGCTGGACGTCATTGGTACGGAGGAAGCGCTGGGCAAGAGCGTTGGCAAGGACGTTGCGGAAGAGAAGCTGACGTGGATTGCCATTCGCGGCATCGAGGGCACGCGCGAGGACGCGGCACGGGAAACGGCCTTGGCGGTGGATGCGGTAGCGAAAATCGGCGGAGATATGAAATTTTTGCAAACCCTTGCACAAAGCACCCTGAACAGAGTACAATAAGAGACAGGATTCGTGCGCTTGCGCCGGATTGATTCATCATTCATCAAAAGGGAAGCGGAAATAAATGGAACTACACAACATTCTGGGGCTTTTCAGCAATCAGGTGCTGCTGTGCTGCATCACGGCGTGGTTCGTGGCGCAGGCGCTCAAAATTCCGACGTACTATCTGGTCGAAAAGAAATGGGACTGGCACCGCTTTTTCGGCAGCGGGGGAATGCCGTCGAGCCATACGGCGTTCGTCGTCTCCCTGACGCTGATGATTGGCGCGACGCAGGGCTTCGACAGCGCGATTTTCGCCCTGTCTTTCACGATGGCGGCGATTGTCATGTACGATGCGACGGGTGTCCGCCGCGAGACGGGCAAGCAGGCGGTTGTCATCAACGAAATCGTGCAGAAGATGTTCGTCAATGGCGAAAGCATCACGGATGAGGAACTGAAGGAATTGGTCGGGCACACGCATGTCGAGGTCATCGGCGGCGTGATTGTGGGGCTTCTGACGGCAGGGCTGTTCCTGCTGTTTATGTGATTTGAGGAGGATTTACGCAAATGGATCGTTTTCTGGAGGAATCTGTAAGCAAACACCACCGCGCGGCGGAAGAGGTACTGTACTATGCGTCGTGGGTCGTGATGATTGTGTCTGCGATTCTGGCGTTCATGTACCTGAACGTCATGTTTTACAGCTTCAGCATCTCGATGCTGGTGATGACGTTGCTGTTCACGGGTATTGCGGTGTACATTTTCTTCTTCCATGACCGCCTGCGCACGGAGTACGACTACACGTTTACCAACGGCTCGATGGATTTCGCACAGGTGTTCAACAACCGCAAGCGCAAGGCGCTGGGCAGCCTGAACGTGGCAAAGGTGGATGCGTTCGGCAAGGTCGCCAGCGGCAGCTTCCATCGGCATGTGTCCGCGCCGGGCGTGAAGCAGCTGCGCTGGTTCCTCAATCGCGACGCGGAACTGTACTATTTCGCCTTCTCCAAGGACGGCAAGAAGTCCCTGATTGTGTTTGAGCCGAGCAAAGCCATGGTGGATAACATCCGCCACTATCTGCCCTTCGGCGCGTATCAGGAGAATTGACCGTGAAAACCATCTATCTGGATAACAGCGCGACGACGAAGCCCTCCGCCGCGGTGATTGCCGCGATGATGGACGCGCTGGAAAATGGCTGGTACAACCCGTCGGCGCTGTACCGCCCGGCCATGGATGCGGAGAAAGCCGTCGAGAATGCGCGTGAAATCTGCCTGAAAGCGGCAGGCGCGGCGAACCAGCGCATGGTGTTCACTTCTGGCGGCACGGAGGCGGACAATATTGCCATTCTGGGGCATTTGCGCACGAAGCATAAGCCGGGGCGGGTGCTGATGCTGTCCGTGGAGCATCCGGCGGTGCTGAACTGCGCGCAGGAAGCCGAACGCATGGGGCACAAGGTTGTGCCGATACCAGTCGATCGCCGCGGCGTGGTGGATCTGCCCGCGCTGGAAGGCTTGCTGGGCGAGGATGTCCACCTGATTACGCTCATGCAGGTCAACAACGAGGTCGGCGCGGTGCAGCCCATTGCGGAAGTCGCCGCGCTGCGCGACCGCCTTGCGCCGAATGCCGCCATTCATGTGGACGGCGTGCAGGGCTTCCTGCGTGTGCCGCTGAATTTCAATGCGCTCAAAATCCAGTCCTACGCCTTTTCCGGGCATAAGATTCATGCCAGCAAGGGCATCGGCGGCTTGATTTTCCGCAAAGACCACAAGCTGTCGCCCATCGTCTTCGGCGGAGGGCAGGAGGACAACCTGCGTTCCGGCACGGAAAACGTCCCCGGCATCATTGGGCTGGGCGAGGCGGTTTGTACTTATCCGCAGGGCGCGGCGGAGAAGATGATGGCGCTGAAAACCCGCCTGCTGACGGACTTGCAGGAGGCGATTCCCGCGGCAAAGCGCAACGGCCCCGCACTGGATGACCCGCTCTGCGCGCCGCACATTTTGAGCGTCAGCCTGTCGCCTGTGCGGAGCCAGACAATGCTGTTCGCGCTGGAAGGCGACGGCATCTATGTCAGTGCGGGTTCGGCGTGCGCTGCGCATAAACAGAAGGTGTCCGGCGTGCTGACGGCGATGGGCTTGTCCCCGGCGGAAGCGGACTGCACGCTGCGATTCAGTCTCTGCCCGGACAATACCGAGGCGGAAATGGATGATGTGGCGCAGTGCGTCAAGAAGCACTATGAACTGCTGAAAGCCTACGTCAGACGATAATATCTACATATTAAGGAGAGAAATTCCTGTGCGCAATTTGCTGCTTGTCCGTTATGGCGAGATTTTCCTGAAGGGGCAGAATCGCCCGCTTTTTATGCGCGCGCTGGTCAAGCGCATCAAGTACGCCGTGAAAGACCTCAGCGCGACGGTGCTGCTGCACGACGGACGCATTCTCGTGTCGGATTTTGACGATTTGGATGAGTGCATCCGCCGCGTGACGAAGGTGTTCGGCGTGCACAGCGTCTGCCCGGCGGTCGAAATGCCCAAAGACGACTTTGACGCCCTCTGCAATCAGGCGGTTGCCATGATGGCGGATTTGTCCGGCACGTTCCGCGTGACGGCGCGCCGCTCGGACAAGAACTACTTCATGGATTCGCCCGCCATCAACATCGAAATGGGACACCGCATCCTGACGGCGAACAAGAACCTGTCTGTGGATGTGAAGAAGCCCCTGCACACCATGAACGTGGAAATTCGCGACATGGCGTACCTGTATGTGAAGGTGATTCCGGCGGTCGGCGGTATGCCCGTCGGCACGAACGGCCGCGCGACGCTGCTGCTTTCCGGCGGCATTTACAGC
>OLQV01002475.1_pt1 | contig 12174 bp, 6 predicted proteins | sample 1672371 | NCBI WGS metagenome assembly OLQV01 (sample SAMEA3136676, study PRJEB25190) | human gut metagenome
CGAACATTCAACCCGTAGTGATAGAGTCACAAATATAGGATGGCTTCTCTCGTTGGGAGCGTCTCCCCTGCCTGCGGCAACCCAGAGCTTAATAAGAAATTACCGTAGTATTCGCTGGCATATATTTCCAGATATAATATGCATCGGAGTCCATCAGACGCACACATCCATTAGATGCTGGTTTACCAATTGTAGCATCTGCATACACCGTGCTTGCAATTGGAAATTTATGATGATTCTGGCTGCTGCCGGATGGGTAACGGTGTACTCTGGTGTGGAAAGAGTTTCTTCCACAATAATGAGTTATGTATTCTTCATAAGTATTAACATAATACCAGCCATTTTCCTTCTGACCAATGCGGAAAGTTCCATGGGGAGAACGGGTATTATAGTTTCCGGAGGCGCAAGGGAACGATTTAATTAATTTCCAATTGTTCTTTCGACCCTGAAAAATGCTGACTTCCTGTGTATAATGACTGACCCAGATTAAATAGCTGGTTTTGCTGGAATACTTTTTAACATAAGCAAGTTTTTGAGCAGTAGAATATTTGGATGTTGTGTAGTTGCATTTGAAAGCGCGAAGACTTCCTGTAGTGAGGTAGTAGGTCTTTCCTTTATAGAGAATCTCGCTTCTCTTATATTTGGTATTACGTCCGATTAAATCAACGGTTACACCGCTGCTTAATGTTTTAACAACTTTTTTAGAAGTCCAGGAACGGTAAAGAGAAACTTTCTTGGTTGTCTTGCAGAAGTAAGTCATCGTTCTTATTGTTTTTAATGGTGAAAGTAAAGTGTTAGGGGTACAGCTTACAGTAGCTCCTGTTGAAGAAGTATAATTCTTTCCATTAATCGTTGTGTAAGGTTTTACCATAAAAGTAATACTTGAAGCGCCGCTTGTAATGGAAGTCTGATAAGTGGAGCGGGTGGTGTTTGCTAAAAGAGTGTAACTGCTGCCTTTTTTTATATATACACTATAACCGCTTGCGTTATAAAGTGTGTTCCATTTTAAGTTGAGACGGCTATTGCTTGCGTAGACAGATAATCCAGTTACATTCTGTGAAATGGTTACGGGAATCGTAGCAGAGAGCTTTCTGGAAACCGTTTTTGCGTTAGGAGCGAATGCTTTTACAGTAAATGTGTAGGTCTGGCCTTCATTTAACTGATTAAATGTATAAGTTCCGGCTTTTTTAAACTTAACAGAACGTCCATCGGAACAAAAGAGTTTATATTTATTAGCTCCAGTGACGGCTTTCCATGTGATTTGTGCACTTTTATATCCTGGTGTAACAGTAAAATAAGGTGCTTTCAGTGAGACGGCTTCGGTTGAACTGGTTGTGCTCTGGCTTTTGACCGTTGTCTGACTTGCATTCAGAGAAACTGCCGGATAAGTGCAAAGCCCGAAGAATAAAAGGGCTGAAGCGACAGAAAGACAGAGTTTATTTGTTATTTTCATGAAAAATCTCCTCTCTCATAGTATTAATGGTCATTGATAATTTACTATCTGACTAATATAACAAATTCTGCTACCAGAAGTCAAGGAGATGGATTTACTATTTAATTCAAACAAAATTCAGCCAAAGCCCTCTGTTTCCATCCCCGAATCTCTCCAACCACTATTTTAATTCAACTAAAAACAGCCAAAGACAGCCCCGGAAGAGAAACGCTATCCTATATTTGTGGCCTTAGAGCAAGGATTGAATGGGAGCCAGTAAGCGAACATTCAACCCGCAGTGATAGAGTCACAAATATAGGATAGCGTTTCTCTTCCGGGGCGTCTGTCTCTTAACGAATTAAACTAGCCAAAAATTCTGGGAGAATACTTTCTGGTACTTCCATTTCTCCCTGTCCTTTAAATAAGGAAATATGTGGTTTGTTCTGACCGTGGAAGTCTGTTCCGCCTGTTTTAAGAAGACCCCACTGTTTGGCAAGACCAGCAACATATTCCTGTTCAACAGGAGTGTAAGTGTTATAGTAAGCTTCAATTCCAACAAGGCCGGCTTCTTTTAATTCGCGGACCAGAGTTTCTTTTTGGGCGGAATCTAACTTTTTATAGAACATAAGGTGTGCAAGAACAGGGACACCGCCACTGTTTTTGATTAGTTCGATTGCTTCCTGCGGAGTAGGCATGATACGTTCCACATAGCAGCATCTTCCCTCTGCAAGATATTTATCAAATGCTTCTTGAACAGAAGAAACATATTTCTTTTTCATAAGAAGCTTTGCGATATGTGGGCGGGCGATTGTTTCGCCTGGCTTATCTGGTTTGATTTCGTCCATGGAAATCTTAAAGCCCTGTTCCTGAAGTTTCTCAATAATTTTTGCATTACGTCCGTCACGGCTTTCACGACAAACGGCAAGGCGTTCTAAGAGAGCCTTATTTTTTGTGTCGATGTTATAGCCAAGAACATGAATTTCTACTCCGTGATAGTCTGTAGAAATCTCTACACCAGAGATGGCAGTAAGTCGTTCTTTATGTTTGGCAGCAGCTTTCTGAAATTCTTCTGTGCCAGCAACTGTATCGTGATCGGTAAGAGCAATTACAACAGGATTTTTATCACCAGCAAGTTTTAGGGCATCATTTATAATTTCTGTTGGGGAAAATGTACCATCAGAAGCAGTAGAATGAATATGTAAATCAATATAAGTTTTCAAAATGTACTCCTTTCATGCAATAATCAATCAAGTATCTATAATATTCTATATCTAGTATCGCAGAATTAGTTAAAAAAATCAATGTCTATGACAATTATTTATATGAATTGAAAGAAAGTGATGGAAAATGTGTAATAATGCAATACTTGTTTGTAATAATTGCATAAAGGTGTTAGAATATCTTTATTGAAAATGAGAAGCTAAACAGGCAGACAGAACATGTAACGGAGGTTAATCTATAATGGAAGATATGATGAAAGCGTTGTTGGATGTGGTGAGAGCACAGCACACTGCAACAGAAGGAAGCGAAGAAAGACCATTTGATATTAATGATATTATTGATATGGCGCTGAATATTACCGGGAGACCAGAAGAACCAGAGGAACAGCAGGAACTTTCTGATACGATTCAGAAGCTGGCAGAATCTCTGGCACCAGATATTTTCCCACCGAAGACATTTGAGGAGATGGATGATTCCGAGCAGGCAGCTTCTGCAGTGAATATGATAGAGGAACGGTTAAGAAATGGTGGCAGAAGAAGAGAGACAGCAGCCCCACAGTCACAACAGGAAATGACTCCACAGCAGAATAGTTCACAGATGCAGAGTGAGTCACATGAGGAGAATCCTTTTGCACAGGTAATGGAGAATGAAAATGCGAATATTCAGCAACAGTCAGAAACTGCAGATGGATATGGAAATATGGCATCCACAGACAGTGGTGCGTCCGAAGATTATGGTAATGGCAGTTCTTACGATATGTTTGGACAAGACGATGTAAATCATCAGGAAGCGGCGAATCTTAATGATTTGATCTATAATAATTTTATGCAGATGATGGGATTAAATGATCCTAAGGTAGAATACCCATTTGACCGTTCTCAGATTCGATATGGAAGGGAAAAGACAGCGACGGAAATGCTTGCAGAAGATGAGGCCAACAAGGCAGAAGAGAGAGCATTAGAAGAGCAGAGAAGAAGGCCAGTTTCAGCCTGGGAACTTGCACAGTCAGCTGTGGATAAGGATGAGGAAGCACATCAGAAAGAGGAATATGAACCTAAAGAGATGAAGATGCCAGAAACCAAATCAGCTTCTCAGTTAGCCGCAGAAGCAATCGCGAAGGCCAAAGAAGAGGATCAGATGAAGCTTGAGGCAGAAAAGAGAGCAGAACGTCTTATGGAAGAGGCAAGAAAGCGCGGAAAAGATCCGATGGAATTTGCACTTCATCAGCAGGAAATTTTAAATTATATGGAAAAGAACAGTGATGAACTCGTTTCTTTTGAAGATTATGAAGATTTATCACCAGAGGAAAAATTAGAGATAGAGAAAGAACTTTATCGGGAAAAACAGATTGAAGCGGGAGTGGCTCCAGGAGATATCAGTGATGAGTTACCAGGTGAGATTCTGGAACAGGCTGGAATCGCACCAGATCAGACAGCAGGAGAGCAGAATAGTCAGGAGCCTGCCGGACAGGGAGATGGAACAACAGCACAGCAAACCAGCCAATCACAGGGAATGCCGGCATTTTCAGATGATATGCTTCGTATGATTAGCCAGGAAGTAGTACAGGAAAATGCAGAGATGATTCTGGATGAAGATGCCAATGCAGACTTAGGATTAATTAACGAGACAATTTTCGAAAACTTGAAAAATCTAATGAGTCAGACTGGCGGAGCTGTGACGCAGGAAGATATGGAATCTTTGATCGGAGAAGTTATTTCCAGAAATACGTCTTCTGACTCAGAAGAAACACAAGAAACTTTGGCGCAGACGGAAACAGGTACTACAGCTGAAACGGCACCGATGGCATTTGAAGGCGAAAGTGCAGGCAGTGCTGTTGGAAGTGGAATGGCAGGAACGAGGGAACCAGCAGTGGAAAGTTCACAGTCAGAATCACAGAGCCAGCCAATGTCAGCGGTAGAACTTGCCAGGGCAGCACAGCAGGCAGCTAAGCCAGAGCCACAGGAAGCCAGAGAAACAAAGTCAGCAGTAGAACTTGCAAAAGAGGCACAAGAAAACGCAGTACAGAAGAAGGCTGAACCAATATCGGAGACAGAGGAAGAACTGAGCGAGGATGATTTAAACTTTGATGAATTAGATATAGAAGAGGAGTCCGAAGAAAGTCAAAGTCCTTCCATTGAAGAATTAAAGGCACAGCTTAAGGCAGCGGAAGAAGCATTGGCAGCAGAGCAGTTAAAAGCGGCACAGAAAGCCGGGAAAGCAGAGGAAGAGAAGAAATCAGAAGAACTTCCGAAAGTGGAAGAAGCAACAGAACAGCCGATGGAAGAGAGTGCATCAACAGCCGGGGAACAGACAGCAACAGAAGAAAGTTCTGAGATAACCCCTGCGCCAACAGCAGAAGAAGTACAAGAACAGCCTGAGTATTCTGAAGTTTCAGAAAAAGAAGCGGAAGAATTTGAATATGTTGATCCGGGCGAATTAGTTCTTGGAGACCACACACAGGCAGAGATAGATGAAGCTTTGGATAATCTGGCATCTCTTGGCCTGGAGGGTGAAGTCTATGAGCGTGCAAAAAGAATGCTCTTACTGGAACTTGCTGGTTCAGAAGTAGCACTTGATGCATGGCTTGAAGAACAGGAAAATGGCAAGAAGAAAAAGGCAGCGGTATCCGCGTTAGATACAGAAGAAGATGCTCTTGAAGATTTAGAAGATTTAGATGAAGATGACCTCGAGCGAGAATTAGAACTTGCTATGGATGAAGACTTTATTGAGGAAGATTTAGAAGAACCTGCAAATGAAGAAACTTTAGAAGAAAGCAGTCAGGACAAATCTGAAGAAACAGAAAAAGAGGCAGTTTTTGAGGAGAATTTAGAAGAAAACTCTGCAGAAAAAACGGAGGACGAATCTGATAAGACGGAAGGTGCCGAAGATGTATCAGAACAGCCAGAAAGTATTTTAAAAGAAGCTTCTGAGGAAGAAATAAGCAGTGAAGAGGAAAACTCTGAGGAAGAAGAGGGAGAGACCTCAGAGGCAGCTCAGGAAGAAGCAGCAAATAAGGAATACTCTGAGACAGAAGAGAAAGAGGCAGCAAATAGAGAGTACTCTGAGACAGAAGAGAAAGAGACAGCAAATAGGGAGTGCTCTGAGACAGAGGAAAAAGAGATAGCAAATAAGGGAGTTTCTAAGAAAACAGAGAAAGAAGCAGAATACAAGGAAGCAGAATACATTTCTGAATCAGAAGACACAATTCAGGTAGAAAAAACAAGACCGGAAAAGGCAGAGAGGACATCTTCACAGACGAAGAAGCCTGCACACAGTGAGAGAACATCACATTCCAGAAAACACAAGAATATTGTAAAACGTAAGGAAAAAACAGCTCCAGAAAAAGAAGAAAGAGAATTTAGCGCAGTAGTTCTAACAGGAAAGAATGTCGAAGAAAAAGAATTCCAGGTAAGTGTCCGCAATCCATTTGTTCTCAAAAACTCTGCAAGCTTTATGGATAAATTTGAAGAGTATATTGTAGATACACAGGAAAACAGAAAGTTAAGCACAGGATTCAAACGTTTAGATGCAATGCTCCGCTATGGCCTTCATAAAGGAAGTTACTTTGTAGATGCTACACCTCAGTATTTAAAGAACGGATTTATGCAGCAGATAGCCGACCGGGCAGCAGAAAGCGGTGTAGATGTACTTTATATTTCAACAGAGCTTACCCGCTATGACCTTATGGTAGATACCATCTCTCGTCTCAGCTATGAAATGAATAAAAAAGATGAAGAAAAAGCAGTATCCTCTATGGCAATCATGACAGGAGAAAAAGGCGCAGATATTCGTTCTTTAAAAGATGAATTGAATTGGTACAGAGGACGAATCAGTGAACATCTTTTTGTACTTGATCAGGAAGCAGTGTCTGAATATGTAGAAAATATGGAAGATGCCTCCGCAGGAGATATATTAGCAGAACTTATTCGTTCCATCGTAACAGAGGGAGCACATAAGCCAGTGGTATTTATTGATAATATTGAAAATATACTCTCAGTAGAAGATTCTGAGGATATGAAACCGCTCATGGATGGAATCCGTAAACTTGCAAAAGAACTGGGAATTCCGATTATTATGTCCTACGGATATGCACCAGCAGAAAGTGAAAATGAGCTTGACCCAGATGAAATCGAATATCACAAATCATTAGGAAATATGTGTGATGTATATCTTGAACTCAAATATGCAGATATGATAACAGAGGATTATGAAGAATTAACAGAAGATGATATTCAGGAAATGGTAGAAAACGGTGAAATGCTTCTTATTAACGTACAACTTCATAAAAATAGAAGAACAATGAAAGCATCCTGTCAGATACAGGCAACACCGAAGTTTAATTATTACGAAGAATAGTGATTTGCCGTAAGCAAATAGACGAAACACCAAAGAGAAGATATCCTATATCTGTGACTTTAGTCGCGGCGGTTTGAATGCTCGCTTATGCGCTTGCATCCAAACCTTGCTCCGAGGCCACAGATATAGGGTATTATATGGCGCTATTCCGTAATCCCAATATAATCCGTTACAACCTTAATCTTCGCACTGATCTTCTGAAGCTCTTCTGTTGGTTTATAATCTTTCGTACCAAAGAGATATTCGTGTGCTTTTTTTACATTTGTCTGGGCTGTAATTGGAAAACCGTAATAGATGCCGTTATATCGTTCATCTTCAGATTTAAAAGGATAAGCCTGCGAATCTTCTATCTTACAACGTGCCATGGAAAGAGTCAGCTTTGTGAGAGCGTCATTAGAGAGGCTCGTTTTACACTGTGGAAGAACAGTACTGATTAACTTTCCAAGTTTTAGCGGCTGTTTTTTAGCTGTATTCATAATACCTTCAAGAACAAGTCGCTGATGGTTAGCTCTTGCGTGATCTCCGCCTTCCATGTAGCGGATACGAGAGTAGGCAACAGCCTGATTACCATCGAAGGTATAAGTTCCGGTTTTTTCAAACTTCGGAGAATTTCCACCATTAATATGATTCATATTACCAATATAATCATTTAAATTCTGTAATTCTTTTTCGGAATTAATGGTCAATGGAATGCCGCCAAGCACATCAACAGCATCGGCTAGTGCTTTAAAGTTAACTGTGGCGAAATCTGTGATATTTAAATCCAGGTTACGGTTAATTGTGCGAAGGGCAAGTTCTGGTCCGCCATAAGAATATGCTGCATTAATCTTATCGTATTCGCCATCAATACTTACATAGGTATCACGGTAAATAGACATCAATTTTACCTTTTTGGTTGATTTATTGATGCTGGCAATGATGATACAGTCGGTACGGGAACCTTTATCTTTAATTTTATTATCCTGACTATCAACGCCAAAAAGAGCAATATTTTGATAATCTTTTATATTAGCATCCGTATCATTTACAGTTACACTTGTTTTATCTAAAGGATATTTTTCTATTTTGGAGAATGCACCTTTTAATGAGAAACGGAATGCAAAAACCGCCCCGGCAATTAAAAGAATGATTAAAAGAAGGAAGGGAAAACATCCCCGTTTTTTCTTTTTTTTACGTTCATGATAAGTTAAAGCTCGTCCGCCAGAAGTCTGCCGCTTTTGAGACTTTGTATCAGGCTTGTTCTGGGAAGAGGACTTCTTTGTTGATGGTTTGCCAGAATTTTTTATAGAAGAACCAGAGGAATGATATCCTGTACCGGAAGAACTTCGAAGCAGGCCATCAGTATTCAATGTGGAATGTGTATGATGGTCGTGAGAAGTTTCGAAATTATTCTGAGAACTTCGTCTGCCGCCTGTGCTGGAATAGTTATATTTGTTTTCAATGTTATCTTTACTATATATTGAACCATATTTCATAAAATATGCCTCCATTCTGTCATAGGTACTTCTGGAAATTTAATAGGTTTATGGAATGTTTCGGAGAGTACATTCATTAGTTAAAAAATCTGTGTTAGTAAGCATTTTTATTGACAAATCCTTTAAATACAGTAAGAAATAGAATCTTAATATCAAAAGATAATGTCCAGTTTTCAATATAAAAAATGTCATGTTCAATTCGTCCCTCAATGGATGTGTCTCCACGGAAGCCGCAAACTTGTGCCCATCCTGTCATACCGGGACGTACCTGATGCTTTATCATATAACGAGGAATCTCCTCTTTAAATTTCTCAACGAAAAGAGGTCGTTCTGGCCGTGGACCAATGAGACTCATATCACCCTTTAATACATTAAATAACTGTGGCAGTTCGTCAAGACTGGTCTTACGGATAATTCTTCCCACGGGAGTGACCCGGGGATCGTTGTGTACTGTCCAGGCCTTTTGTTCCTTAGAGGCAGACTGTACTCCCATCGATCGGAACTTGTACATTTTAAAAGGTTTATTATGAAGACCGACTCGTTCCTGACAGAAAATAATTGGTCCTGGGGAACTCTTTTTAACGAGAACAGCAACAACAGCCATAATCGGTGAAAAGAGAATGATACAAACGATAGAACCAATAATGTCCACAAGACGTTTGATACATTTGTTTACAGTATTTGTAAGCGGAACATTACGGATGTTGATAACCGGAAGTCCGTTCAAATCCTCAGTAACTGGGTTAGTAGAAATAAATTTATAATAATCTGGAACAAACTTTGTATGCACACCAGACTTTTCGCAGATAGCAACCATATCTCCCAGTTTATAATACTCTTTCAAGCTGAGTGCGATTGCCACCTCATCCATAGAAGTGTTCTGAAGAAACTTTTCTACATCCTTTAACTTACCAATGCAAAAAGTATTGCGGTAAGAAAAGTCAGCCTTGAGATTATCATCGAAAATACCGTGAATGGTGTAGCCCCACTGTGGGTTTGACTTAATACGGTCGATGTAGGCTTCGGCTGCTGCACTGAAACCAATAACAACAACATGTTTAAGATTAAATCCCTTTCTGCGAGTTCTTTCTAATGCATAACGGATTGCCGCCCTTTCAGCAATGGTAAGAAGCATGGAAAGAACATAGAACATTAACTGAAGACTTCGTGAAACATGGGGAATCTTCATAAAGATTATATATATAAAGAAGAAAACCATTCCAATGGAATTCGCCTTAATGAGATTCGCATACTCTGAAGTCCTATTTTGAAATCTTTTTGGTTTATATAAATTAAACTTTGCATATAAAATAAGGTATACAGGAATCAGAACAAGAAGTATACCCTGATATTGCCACAACTGCCGCCAGTAACCAAAACGAGGAAAAATGTCTTTAAAAAGAGGGCATATATATCGAATATAGTAACTAAGACAAAAGGAACAATAAATAACCAGTGCATCAAGAACGACGTGGAACCGGTTAAGATATTTTTGATTCTCTTTAATCATAAAAGTGTACCTCCATCACCCAAAAGGGATATATATATGGAAAAAAGGGCGTAATATACCTCTTACTGGGATAATTTTCTAACTTATTATACAATAGAATAGGGCATTCCACAAGGTTATTTCTTTTCCTGCTTTTACGAAAAAAGTGTGAAAAAGCTGCAAAATCAGTAGAAATCCATAAATTTGCCATAAATACAACACAAATTTATCACACATCGTTGCTAAGATAAGGTTACAAACTTAGGAAAGGGGATAACATTATGAACGAATTTGAAAATGGATTCCATAATGAGAATTTAGAGAACAACAGGATAAATAACCAGGAAAACAATAGTCAGCAAGTAGCTATAGATGTAACACCGATTGAGGAATCGGTAACACAGGAGAATACAGAGAGTCATAGATATTCTTACAGAGAACAAGGTACAGGTGGCAGTTCCTATCAGTATGACAATGGAAATAATTGCAACGATACTTATAATAATTCTTATAGCAGCCACGGATGGAGAGATGAGAGTACTTATAATAATGAAAATTATTATGGGAATATCCCGCCGGAACCTGATAAGAGACGCAGACAGAGAAAGAATGGCAGTAAAAATAATAAGAACGGAATGGGTAAGAAAGCCGCCAAGTTAGTTGCATCTGCAGCAGTATTTGGTCTTGTAGCGGGAGCCTGCTTTGTAGGAGTGTCCGTAGCAAAAGATAAATTATATCCTTCTACAGCAGATCGAATTGAAACAACATCGGGAACAACAAGTGCAAAGAGCGAGACATCATCAAGCGGCTCAAGCAGCTCCAGCAGTAATGTAGCAAGTGTAGTTAATGAAGTGATGCCATCTGTTGTATCTATTACAAGCACAATTCAGTCTTCCAATTATTATGGCTTTGGTACACAGGAATCAGAAGGAGCAGGTTCAGGATTTATCGTTGCAAAGACAAAAGATAATCTTATGATCGCAACCAATAATCATGTTGTATCTGATGCCACTTCCCTCACCGTAGGATTTGCAGACGATACAACAGCCAAAGCAACAGTAGTCGGAACAGACTCCAGTGCAGACCTTGCAGTTATTTCTGTAAAGATAAAGGATATCAAAGACTCTACAGCATCAAAGATTAAAGTTGCAACACTCGGAAGTTCTGATGATTTAAAAGTAGGAGAAGAAGTTGTAGCAATCGGTAATGCATTGGGATATGGCCAGTCTGTTACAACAGGTGTAGTCAGTGCAAAGAACAGAGAAGTATCTTTAACAGATGGAACAATGAACCTTCTTCAGACAGATGCCGCAATCAACCCTGGTAACAGTGGTGGTGTACTTATTAATATGGATGGTCAGGTTGTAGGTATCAACAATGCGAAGTTAGAAGATACATCCGTAGAAGGTATGGGATATGCGATTCCTATCACTACAGCTAAAACTATCTTAACAGATTTAATGAATGCCAGCAGCGTAAGCACAAAAGATGCTGCATTCCTTGGAGTCGTAGGCCGTGACATTAATGAATCTTATTCCAGCGCACTTGGAATCCCTAGCGGAATCTATGTATCACAGGTAGTCAGCGGATCACCAGCAGAAAAAGCAGGAATCTCTGCAGGCGATGTCATTACCAAGTTTGAGGGTAACAACGTATCTACAATGTCCGGCTTAAAAGAAAAACTGGCACTGAAAAAAGCTAATACAAAAGTAAAAATCACATTTAAGAGAGCAAACCAGAGCGGAACATACGAGGAAAAGACCGTTACAGTAACTCTTGGTAAAAAGAGTGATTTCAGTGATGTAACAACAGATAACTCCAGCGATTCCAGCAATGATTCCAATAATAACTCCAATAATGGAAATAATAATGGAAACAGCAATGGCAACTCTGGTAATAGCAATGGAAATTCCGGAGACTATGGTTATGGCAATGGAAATTTTGGAAATGACAATGGCAATGGATATATAAATCCATATGAATATTTCTTCGGAAATAACTATTAATTTACTATTTAATTCGGGAGCTGTCTTTGGATGATTTTTAGATGAATTGAATTTAATCATAGTCCAAAACAGCAATCTCCAAATCCCTCCCATGATAGCAGGTGATACCATAACCATGGTCAGTGCATTTTTGCAACGGCCTAGAGCGTGTTTGAAAAATCATTCCTGCAACCTGCACGCCCCAATTTGCGGTAT
>OLQV01002482.1_pt1 | contig 12161 bp, 8 predicted proteins | sample 1672371 | NCBI WGS metagenome assembly OLQV01 (sample SAMEA3136676, study PRJEB25190) | human gut metagenome
CAGATACAGCATCAAACGAACCGCGTACAGGCCCTTCGTTGAGATTTTCATGCGCGCTGCCGCCTTTCTTCCACAGAGGCAAGGCGTCAGCGGCTCAAGCGCCGACGCCGTTAATTGCAACCCTTATAGTATACCCTCTCCACCTAGGGAATATGCTGTGATTCAGCTAGCGTCGGGGCGCTTTCCCACGGGCTCCGTCGCCTTTGCCGCCGCGCTTGCCGTTCGAGGAGCCGCCGCGCTTGCCGGCGTTCTTCGCGCCCGCCACGCCCTTCTTCGCGCCAGCGCCGTGCCCGCCTTCGCCCTTATAGGGCCTGATCAGGCATTTCGGACCGAACCCGATCAAGTCGGCGCGGCCCGCCTTGCGCAGCGCCTCCATCACCAGGTCGTGGTTCTTCGGGTCGCGATACTGGATGAGCGCGCGCTGCAGCGCCTTCTCGTGCGGGCTTTTCGGCACGAACACGCGCTCCATGGTGCGCGGGTCCACGCCCGTGAAGTACATGGCCGTGGACATGGTGGACGGCGTGGGGTAGAAATCCTGCACCTGCTCGGGGTTGAATCCCATGTCGCGCACGTATTCCGCCAGCTCGATGGCCTCATCGAGCGTGCTGCCGGGGTGCGAGGACATCAGATACGGCACCACGAACTGCTTCAGCCCGCAGGCGTCGTTGGCCTGCTGGAACAGCTTCACGAACTTCTCGTACACCTGATGTTGCGGCTTGCCCATCACGCCGAGCACGGCGTTGGAAACATGCTCGGGCGCCACGCGCAGCTGCCCGCTCACATGGTGCTCGCACAGCTCGCGCACGAACGCCTCGCCCTTGTTGCGGTCGGCCAGCACGTAATCGAAGCGGATGCCCGAGCGCACGAACACCTTCTTCACGCCCGGCAGTTCGCGCAGCTCGCGCAATAACTGCAGGTAATCCGCATGGTCGGCGTTCAACTTGCGGCACGGCTGCGGCGTCAGGCAATGCTTGTTGCGGCAGGCGCCGCGGCGCAGCTGCGCATCGCACGCAGGCTGGCGATAATCCGCCGTGGGGCCGCCCACATCATGAATATAGCCCTTGAAGTCCGGCATTTGGGTAATCTTTTGCGCTTCAATCAGCAGGCTTTTTTTGCTGCGAGAGGTCACATAGCGCCCTTGATGGAATGCAATGGAACAGAAATTGCAAGCGCCGAAACATCCCCGATTGTGGGTAATGGAAAAGCGCACTTCTTCAATGCCCGGCACACCGCCCAGTTTTTCATAACTGGGATGGTACGCCCGCATATATGGCAGACTGTACACCCGATCCAGTTCCGAGGTGGTCAGCGGCTCCATAGGCGGATTTTGCACCACCATCATCTTGCCGTGGCGCTGCTTGAGCAGCTTGCCCCGCACATGATCCTGCTCGTCCTGCTCCAGTCGGCAAGAGCGGGCGTATTCCTTTTTAGAGGCACACACATTCTCAAAGGAGGGACACTCCACTCCGCCAAAGGGCGTGTCTTTGGTGGGCACCGCATACATGGTGCCCCGAATGTCATGCATACTGCCCACCGGCTCACCCTCTCGCAGGCGGCGGGCGATCTCCGTTACCTGCTTCTCTCCCATACCGTAGATCAGCAGATCAGCGCCGGAGTCCACCAGTGCAGAGGGTCGAATGGCGTCGTCCCAGTAATCGTAATGCGCAAAGCGGCGCAGGGACGCCTCCAGTCCGCCTAAAATCACCGGACAGTCCGGGTAGGCCTCTTTTGCCAGGCGGGTGTACACATTCACTGCCCGATCCGGGCGCTTGCCGTGCTTGCCACCGGCAGTATATGCGTCGTCGTGGCGCAGCTTCTTAGCGGCGGTATAGTGCGCCACCATAGAGTCAATATTCCCGGCAGTGATCAAAAAAGCATACTTGGGCCGACCGAATTTCTGAAAGTCCCGCACGCTGTGCCAGTCCGGCTGGCTGAGCACCACCACCTTGAACCCCTGGCTCTCCAGCAAGCGGGTAATGATGGCAGCGCCAAAGGACGGGTGATCCACATAGGCGTCACCCGTCACATACACAAAATCCGGTTGTTTCCACCCTCGCTCGCGCATTTCTGCCGGAGTAATGGGTAAAAAATCATTCTGCATCGGTTTGGTCCTCGTCTGACTCCGCTTCCTCAAAGCGCATTTGCTCAGCGGTCTCTGCATTCATTTTCGGTGCCGGGCCTTGGTTCTGCATTTCCAGCCACTGCTGTTTGTTGATCCGCACTTCACGCTTTTTAGCGCCGTCCTGGGGACCGATGATCCCCTTCTCTTCCAGCTGGTCCATAATTTTTGCCCCGCGGGCATACCCTACGGACAGCTTGCGCTGCAAAAAAGAGGTGGACGCGGTACCGGTCTCCAGCACGATCTCCACCGCTTCCTCAAAGCGGGGATCCAGCTGTTCCGAACTTTCGTCGCCCTCAAAGGGACTTTTTTTATCCTGCACGGCCTTGGCCTCAATCTCTTTTTGAATTTCGTCGCTGTACTGGCTCTCGCCCTGGCTCTTTACAAAATCGCACAGGGACTCCACTTCTTCATCGCTGATATAGCAGCCCTGCACACGAATGGGCTTGGAGGAGCCGATGGGCGCATACAGCATATCGCCGTAGCCCAGCAGTTTCTCGGCGCCGGAGGCGTCCAAAATGGTACGGGAGTCAATCTGCGAGCTGACGGTCAGCGCTATTCGAGACGAAATGTTGGCCTTGATCAGACCGGTAATTACATCTACGGAGGGGCGCTGGGTGGCGATCACCAGGTGCATACCCGCTGCACGTGCCATCTGTGCCAAACGGCAGATAGAGTCCTCGATCTCCTTAGGCGCCGCCATCATCAGGTCGGATAACTCATCAATGCAAATGACGATCTTAGGCATGGGCTGCATATCCTCATGCTTCTTCACATATTTGTTATAGCCCTCAATATCCCGTACGCCGGTGTCACTAAAGGTCTGGTAACGCTTGAGCATCTCAGACACAGCCCAGCCCAGCGCACCTGCCGCCTTGCGGGGATCGGTCACCACCGGCACCAACAAATGGGGAATGCCGGAATACTTGCTAAACTCCACTTTTTTAGGGTCAATCAGTACCAACTTCACCTCATCCGGCTTGGCACGATACAAAATAGACACAATAATGCTGTTCATACACACGGACTTACCGGAACCGGTGGTACCGGCGATCAGCAGATGGGGCATCTTTGCCACATCGCAGTACACCGCATCGCCGGAAATATCCCGCCCAAGGCCCACAGACAGCATCGACCGCTGCTTGCCAAACTCCGGCGTGTCGATCAACTCGCGCATAGATACGCCGCTTTTTACGGAATTAGGCACCTCGATACCCACCGCCGCTTTGCCGGGAATGGGGGCCTCAATACGCACATGGGTGGCCGCCAAATTCAGAGCAATATCGTCGGACAAATTGGTGATTTTAGAAATACGCACACCGGCAGCCGGTTTCAGCTCATACCGGGTCACGGTGGGACCGCGGCTAATGTCCGTAATCGTAGCGTCCACATTAAAGGAATGGAGGGTGTCGATCAGCCGCTCCGCATTGGATTTCAGCTCCCCGCTCACATCTTTTACAGACTTATGCTGGGCAGGGGTCAGCAGGGATACCGGCGGCAGCTTATAATCTGCCACACCCGCTTCCATTTGGGCTTCCGTGACGGTAAAGACTTCCGACGGATCCGTTTTCTTCGGATCGGCCTCCTCGGTGGCCTTGTCCACAATCTCATCCAAGGACTTGGCCTTTTCCGGGGCAGACTGTTTTTTCTCTGCTATTTTTTTGCTGTGCTTTTGGTTCAGTTCTTTTAAAATACTGTCTGTATCCACAGCGTCCGTATTCTTCTTTTTGCCCTTTTGCGCAGGCGGCTCCTCCTCCGTCTCCTGCTCGCCGGGGGCGTGCGCGTCCAGGGGCACATCAATATTGGCCTGGCGGCGCTCCCGGTACACCTCAATGGCATCCCCTGCCTTTTCATAGGCTTTCTTTGCGGGTTGTGCCGCGCCGTTTAAGAACTGCATCACCGTCAGCCGTGCCAGCAGCATAAAGTCCACCACCAGCAGCACCAAATCCACGATAATGGCCGGTGCCTTGCCAAAGGTCAGCAGTGCCCAACCGATAAGCGCACCGAAAAAGCCGCCGTTAAATTCATAAGGCGCCTGGGTGTAGCCCAACTTCACGCTGTCTGCAAATTTCAACCCGGTAGGGTTCTCAATAATATGGATCAGTGCTGCAATCAGCAGCACGATAATCACGCTCTCCACACCCTTGGCGATCAGCTCTCGGGGAGACACCGGGGACTTTTGTGCTGCTGTCCCCTCTTCCATCGCGCGTTTTTTGGCCTTGTTCTCCTTATAGGAATAAAGGAGAATGATCGCCACCGCCAGTATGGGAAACAACACGGCCGCCAACATGCCAAACAGCCCTAAGTACACATTATGTACCACTTTCCATGCGCCGTCGCCGCCGATCACCGCAACGAAGAAAAAGATCACCGACAGGGCAAAAATTGCCACGCCGACGATACGGCTGATGTTCTCCTGACGCTTGGCGGCAGCCACTTGGGCTTCCAGCTCCATTTGCTCCCAACGAGCCTGTTCCGCCTTCGTGCGCTTTTTTGGCGCCGGAGCAGTCCCGCGGGCCGCAGCTTTCTTTTCTTCCCGGCGATGACCCCGGGCATTCTTCTTTTGTACATTCGCCATTTTATCTGTCCTTAAAAGCTAAAATTATCGTAAAATCAGTTCAAAAATGCCCACCACGACGCACACACCGGCCAGGGCAAAATCGTAATAGGCAAACGCCTTAAGCTTGCCCCCGTGCAGGATCCACAGCATCAGCTTCACTATAAAATAGGTCACCGCCGCGCTGAGCACCACAGCCAAAATACCGGCAATGATATTTACATAAGTCACGCAGGTGCAGATTTCCACCACGCCCAGCACCAACAGGGTCAGCACGCTGGACACCGCCGCAAAGCGGTAAGAGATTTTGCGTGCCACGCCCATCATCACGCCCAGGCAGAATAGCACGCCCATATAGGACAGCCCGGCAATGGGCAGGGAAAAGGCGGCGGCAAACCCCAAGATTAAAGCGGCGTACCAGTCCACATTCTTTTGGGGACCGTGCTTTTTCATTTGCAGCAGCGCCAGCAGAATAAGCCCGCCTGTGAGGGCGAAAAACACACCCTCGTCCAGCAGTGTGCCGTTATAACCCATGCTGCGAAACAGGCCGTACACATTGCCGTACTTGCCTGCCGGCACCAACAGCAAAACCATCGGCAAAAAGCCCAGCACCGTGCCGAACATAAACCGGCGTACACCGCCGGGGTTTACAAAGGGATTTTGCTTTGCAAACGCATCTTTGAAAAAGGCGATAAACTCACCAAACAGCCGCACAAACAGCTTAATGAATACCAAGAAGATACCCAGTGCAATACCAATATGTACCAGCCCGGTCAGCTCGCTGCCATTGCCGCTGAACCGACCGGAAAAATCGTGAAAGATCGCCGAATGCCCACTTTCAGACACCGGGAGTACCCAGGTGACTGCCTGTGCGACGGCTTGAAATATCGCAGTTAAAAACCACATGATCCTGCCCTCCGAACAAAGAAGCGCCCTCCAGACTGTACCCGTTGTTCAGGTAGTCAAAAGGGTTACTGGAGCGGGGCGCCCGGCTGCCCTGCGCCGCCTGGTAGAACACATCCGCCTGGCTAATGACCGTCCACAGCATGGTGCTCCTCCTCAATGGTGCGGTTAAGAAACGCAAGTGCGTCACTAAGACCGCCCATTTGGTCAATAAGCCCGCAGTCCACAGCACCGGCACCGTCCAGCACCGTGCCTACATCCATCACCAGTTCCCCGGTCTTCATCATCAGGGCACGGAAATCGTCTGCGCTGATTTTGGCATTATGCGCAATAAAGCGCACGATCCGATCCTGCATTTTCTCAAAATAAGACAGGGTCTGGGGCACGCCCAGTACCAGGCCGTTCATACGCACCGGGTGCACCGTCATGGTGGCGCTGGGCACAATAAAACTGCGCCGGCAGGACACCGCCAGGGGCACGCCGATGGAGTGGCCGCCACCCAGCACCAGAGAGGCGGTGGGGGTTCGCATGGTGGACAGCAGCTCGGCAATGGCCAGCCCTGCCTCCACATCGCCGCCCACGGTGTTGAGAATAATCAGCAGGCCCTCTACATCGTCGCTTTCCTCAATGGCCACCAGCTGCGGGATTACATGCTCGTACTTGGTGGTCTTATTTTGACTGGGCAAAATATAGTGACCCTCGATCTGGCCGATCACCGTTAAGCAATGAATAAAATGGCCGTCCTTCTGTACCGTGATGGAGCCGGTCTGCAAATTGGGTTGCAGATCTTCCGTCTGAACTTCTTCGTTCTCTATTTCCTTTTCTGTATCCTCGTTTGTGTGCGGCATACCATTCCTCCCGGAATTAGTATGCCCGTTTCTCCACATTCAACGATAATTTTAGCATAAGGCGGGCAGAAATTCAACAATATAATGAAATCTAATTATTAAATCTTTATTCTAATTGACATTGCCGCCGATTTATTATAAAATGGGGTTTGACAATTCTTTGAACAACTCAGGAGGTTTTTTGAACAATGGGTCTTACACTTGCACAAAAATTGATCAAATCCCACCTGGTCGAGGGTGAGATGATCCCCGGACAGGAGATTGGGCTGAAAATTGACCAAACCCTTACGCAGGACGCAACCGGTACCATGGCGTACCTGGAATTCGAGGCTATGGGGGTCGATCGGGTCAAAACCGAGCGCTCCGTGGCGTACATCGACCACAACACCCTGCAAACCGGCTTTGAGAACGCCGACGACCACAGATACATTCAGACCGTGACGAAGAAGCATGGCATTTACTTCTCCCGCCCGGGCAACGGCATTTGCCACCAGGTGCACCTGGAGCGCTTTGGCATTCCGGGCAAAACCTTGATCGGCTCTGACAGCCACACCCCCACCGGCGGCGGTATCGGTATGCTGGCTATGGGCGCAGGTGGTATGGATGTGGCCGTAGCCATGGGCGGCGGCACCTACTATATCCCCATGCCCACCATGACGCGCATCAATCTGACCGGCTACTTAAAGCCCTGGGTCTCTGCCAAGGATGTGATCCTGGAAGTGCTGCGCCGTATGACTGTTAAAGGCGGCGTCGGCAAGATCATTGAGTACGGCGGCGAGGGCGTAAAGACCCTGTCCGTACCGGAGCGCGCCACCATCACCAACATGGGTGCGGAACTGGGCGCTACCACCTCCATCTTCCCCTCTGACGAGATCACCCTGGCGTTTTTGAAAGCCCAGGACCGCGCAGACGACTGGACGGAGATTCTGCCGGATCCGGACGCGCAGTATGACGAAGTGATCGATATTGACCTGTGCGCACTGGAGCCCATGGCTGCCTGCCCGCACATGCCCGATAAAGTCAAGACCACCGAGGAGATCGGCAAGATCAAGGTGGATCAGGTGGCCATCGGCTCCTGCACCAACTCCTCTTTTGTGGATATGATGAAAGTTGCCAAGATCTTGAAAGGCAAAACCGTGTTCCCCACCGTTTCCCTTTGCATTGCCCCCGGCTCCAAGCAGGTGCTGAATATGCTGGCTATGAACGGCGCACTGGGCGATATGATCGGCGCCGGTGCCCGCATTCTGGAGTCTGCCTGCGGTCCGTGTATTGGTATGGGTCAATCCCCCAACAGCGGCGGCATCTCCCTGCGTACCTTTAACCGGAACTTTGAGGGCCGCAGCGGCACAAAAGACGCCGGTATCTACCTGGTATCTCCGGAAGTGGCGGCAGCCTCCGCTCTCACCGGTTATCTGACCGATCCCCGGGATCTGGGCCAGGCTCCCACGGTGGAAATGCCGGAGCACTTTACCATTAACGATAATATGATTGAGCCCCCGGCCAGTCCGGAGGAAGCCGCCAGCATAGAGGTACTGCGCGGACCCAACATCAAGCCCTTCCCCAAAACCGAACCGCTGCCGGAGAGCATTACCGCTAAGGCTGTGCTGAAAGTGGGCGACAATATCACCACTGACCACATTATGCCCGCAGGCGCCAAGATCCTGCCCTACCGTTCCAACATTCCGCACCTGAGTCAGTTCTGCTTCGGCGTGTGCGATGAGAGCTTCCCGGAGCGCATCAAAGCCGAGGGCAAAGGCATCATCATCGGCGGCGCCAACTACGGCCAAGGCTCCTCTCGTGAGCACGCGGCGCTGGTGCCCCTGTACCTGGGTGTTAAAGCGGTCATCACCAAGTCCTTCGCCCGTATCCATGTGGCCAACCTGGTCAACGCCGGTATTCTGCCTTTCACCTTTGCCAATGAGGCAGATTATGATCGCATTGACCAGATGGATCAGCTGGAACTGGCAGACATTCGCACCGCTATGGAGAACAACACCCCGGTGGTACTGAAGAACCTGACCAAGAATGAGGAATACCCCCTGGACGCCAGCCACCTGTCTGCCCGTCAGCGCGCCATGCTGCTGTGCGGCGGTCTGCTGGACTACACCAGAGAGAGCAATAAATAAGCAATTTTACAGATTGGAGAACCGTTATGACTGATGAGAAACAAGCCATTGACGCGGCAGTAGAACAGTTCCGCTCCCTGATGGAGAGCCAGCTGGCCCGCGCCAAGAGAATTCGAGAGGATAAGGACTTTACCGACTTTGACGCGCTGGACACCATTGTGATCGGTATTTGCGGCGGCGACGGTATCGGCCCCGTCATTACCAAGGAGAGCGAGCGAGTGCTGTCTTTCCTACTGAAGGACGAAGTGGCCAGCGGCAAGATCCAGTTTAAGGAGATCGACGGCCTGACCATTGAGAACCGTGCAGCCTGCAACAAGGCCATTCCGGACGATGTGCTGGCCCAGCTGAAAGCCTGCAATGTAATTTTGAAAGGCCCCACCACCACGCCCCGCGCCGGGGATCCGTGGCCCAATGTGGAGTCTGCCAATGTGGCAATGCGCAAAGAGCTGGATCTGTTTGCCAATATGCGCCCGGTTAAGGTGCCGGAGCAGGGCATTGACTGGACCTTCTTCCGTGAGAACACCGAGGGCGGCTATGCCATCGGCTCTTACGGCGTGAACATCACTGACGACCTGGCCGTGGACTTTACTGTGGCCACGCGGGAAGGCTGCGAGCGTATTGCCCGCTTGGCCTACGACTACGCCCAAAAGAACCACAAGGGCAAGGTATCCATCATTACCAAAGCCAACATCATCAAGACCACCGACGGCAAGTTCTTAAAGACTGCCCAGATGATCGGCCAGGAGTACCCGGAGATTGTCACCGACGACTGGTATATAGATATTACCACCGCCAAGCTGATCGACCCCATGCGTCGCAAGGACTTTAAGGTCTTTGTGCTGCCCAACCTGTACGGCGACATTATCACGGACGAGGCTGCCGAGTTCCAGGGCGGCGTCGGCACTGCCGGTTCTGCAAACATCGGTAAGAAGTATGCGATGTTTGAGGCCATTCACGGCTCCGCACCCCGCATGATCAAAGAGGGCCGCGGCCAGTACGCTGACCCCTGCTCCATGCTGCGTGCCACCGTTATGCTGCTGTCCCACATTGGGTACCAAAAGCAGGCGGACGCTCTGGAGGCTGCGCTGGACAAGTGTATGTTTGAAGAAAAGAAGCTGGTAATCACCGGCCGTGCGGACGGCTGCACCTGCAGCGAATTTGGCGACTATGTGATGGACACCATCACCCGGATGACCAAATAAAATCGTTCTTTTGAGAGGGATGAACCCTATGGAAAAAAGAGAAAATATATCCATGTCCATCATCAAGCGTCTGCCCCGATACTACCGATTTTTGCAGAGTTTGAAGGACAATGGCATTGTGCGCATCAGCTCCAAGGAGCTGGCGGACCGTATGGGTCTGACTGCCTCCCAAATTCGCCACGACTTTAACAGCTTTGGGGGATTTGGCCAGCAGGGTTACGGCTACAATGTGCCGGAGCTGCAAAAGCGCATTGGCGAAATTCTGTGTGTGGATAAGGAATTAAAAACCATTTTGATCGGTGCCGGCAACCTGGGTAAGGCGGTATCCAACAAGATCTTTATCCGGCAGAGCGGCTTTAAGCTCATTGGCATTTTTGACAAGAACGAAGCCATTTGCGGCAACATGATCAAGGGCATTCCTGTGCGCCACATCAATTATTTGGAGAACTTCTGTATTGATAACCAGCCGGTGTGCGCCGTAATCTGTATTCCCGGCAGCGATATGCAGGAGATCACGGATATGCTGGTGCGTCTGGGCGTGCGGGCCTTTTGGAACTTTAGCAATTACGACATTGCCATGGCCCACCCGGAGGTGCTGGTGGAGAATGTGCACCTGAACGACAGTCTGATGACCCTGGGCTACCTGACCAACACCTCTATGGCAGAGGACGAAGCGAGGTAACACAGTGAAACAGATTAGCACAAAAGAGATCGTAGATCTGTTTGCCTACAACAAGGACTCTGCGGTTTTGGTAGAGAAACGCCCCCTGCCCGGCAACGCCCAATACAAGGTGAACTACTCGGTGGTGAACTTTGCCACAGGCGAGCAGGAAGTGATCACCAAAAGCGCCTACCTGCTGCGCAAATTTGGCTCTGCATTCCAAAAAATCAGCACCGAGATTCCCAACTTTGTTCAGTGCGACGCAGCGGTGCTCTATGACCGGCGGGTGCTGGTGATCTACCCCAACGGCGAGGCCGGCATTTTTGACCGAGAGGGCACGCTGGAATGGAACGGTATGTTCCAGTACCACGACGCCCCGGTGAAGCACCTGGCGCTGGAGGAGAAATATTTTTGGAGCGTTTGTCCCGGTGAGAATGCGGTGATTCGCTACGCCTGCCAAAATATGAAGGTAGACCTGCGCATCGGCGGCAAGGATGCCCAAACCTTTGTTAACCCCCAGCATATCTGTCAGTACAACGGCGACCTGTATGTGGCCTGCGGCGGCAACAAAATCCGTAAGATCGACGGTATGGACTATACCGTGTCTGACTACCGCACCTTTTCCCAGCAGGTCAAACGGTATCACAAATTCGGCCAGTACGCCCTGGTGGTGCTGGAAAGCGGCACCTACCTGGTGGACGAAACCAAAGAATAACCCTTACATAAGAACAAGGCATACGCCCGCAGGTGTATGCCTTGTTTTTATGCCATTTAGGGCGCAAAAAAGCCGCAGGCAATGCCTGCGGCTATCTTATTTAATTACAGCTTTACTCTCTGTCCATACCGATCTCTTCGATCATCTCGTGGATCACATCGGCAGAGGCGGCAAACTTGGCTTTTTCTTCCGCATTCAAGTCCATTTGGAGCACCTCACGCACACCGTTGCGATTCACCACCGCAGGCACGCCGATATAAATGCCCCGCTGACCGTACTCCCCTTTCAGGTACGCAGACACGGTAAAGATAGAATTCTCATCAAAAAGGATGGCACGGGTCAATCGTGCCAGCACCATACCGATACCGTAATACGTGGCCTTCTTGGCCTTGATGATGGCATAAGCGGACTCCTTTACATCCACGGCAATCTGCTTCATATCCTCATCCAGGGCAGGATGCGTGGTCTTAAAGTCGTCCAAAGGTTTTACGCTGATCAGCGCCTGACTCCAGGGCACAAACTCCGAGTCCCCATGCTCGCCGATCACATAAGCGTGCACATTGCGGGGATTCACATGGAAATAATCGCTCATCATATGGCGCAGGCGGGCGCTGTCCAACGAAGTGCCGGAGCCCACCACTCGATTGGCCGGAAAGCCGGACAAGGTATAGACCACCTGGGTCATAATATCCACCGGGTTAGAGGCCACCAGAAAAACGCCGTTAAAGCCGCTGGCAATAATGGGCTGCACAATGGAGCTGAAAACCTTGTAGTTCTTTTGCAGCAGATCCCGGCGGCTCTCACCGGGCAGCTGGGGTGCACCGGCACAGATCACAACCAGATCTGCGTCGCTACAGTCGCTATACTCCCCTGCCTTGATTTTCATGGAGCTGGGCGCAAAGGGCAGACCGTGAGACAGATCCGCAGCCTCACCCCAAGCACGCTCCTTGTTGATGTCGATCAGTACCAACTCATCGCAAATATTCTGGTTCAGCAGCGCATAAGCAAAACTCATACCTACCATACCAAC
>OLQV01002483.1_pt1 | contig 12159 bp, 9 predicted proteins | sample 1672371 | NCBI WGS metagenome assembly OLQV01 (sample SAMEA3136676, study PRJEB25190) | human gut metagenome
AATATTTTTGATTCCCTGTTTCAGGGTATACCATATCGTACTAGGCCTCATGATATCCTCCCTCTTTTTCATCGCTGACGATCACACCGTCATGCATGGTAACAACTCGTTTCTTCATTGCATTAACAATTTCTTTATTGTGTGTGACTACCAGCACTGTTGTGCCACGTTCATTGATCTGTTCCAGGAGTTTCATAATCTCCTCGGATGTCCTTGGATCCAGGTTACCTGTAGGCTCATCTGCCAGAAGAATGTCCGGACGGTTGACCAATGCTCTGGCAAGTGCTACTCTCTGCTGCTCACCACCGGAAAGTTCATCCGGAAATGATTTATATTTCTCGGCAAGTCCTACTTCCTGAAGCACTTCAGGAACACGTTTACGGATAACTCTGGTAGGTCTGCCGATAACACGCTGTGCAAATGCAACATTCTCATAAACATTGCGGTCCTTCAAAAGACGGAAATCCTGGAATACAACCCCAAGCTTTCTCCGGTATTTGGCAACTCTCCGGTGTTTCATCTTTTCCAGTCTCTCACCACTGACGATCATCTGTCCACTGGTGCTGTCCAGTTCCTTCATGAGAAGCTTGATCAGTGTTGATTTACCGGAACCACTGCTTCCTACAACAAAAACAAACTCTCCTTTATCTACATGTAAGTTGGCATGATTCACAGCCGGAAGCCCTTTACCATAGGACTTACTTACATCAATCAAATCGATCATTTCTGACTCCTCCTTGTTTTTTATAAAAAGCCGCAGATATCCTTGTCTTGCATAGCGTCAAAAATGCCGCCAGTATCCCGGCAGCATTTTACTGCATCCTGCGGCACAGTTATTTTAATGTTTTTGTAACATTATTGTAACATATATCTCACCAGAATGCAACCTTTTTTTGTGATTTAACAAAATTTTCATAGAATCACAGTACTTATTTTCAGAAATCCTCTGTTAATACTCCAGGGTCTTCATATACTTCATGTAGAGATTTGCGTTTTTTATACACATTCTGTGATTTCCTATTGTAACCCGAAAAGCCTGTAAAATCAACATTTATCAGAATTTTATGTTTATTTTTGTATTCTATAATTTCCCATTATATTATACGCTTTTCTGTCTACGGTAGACAAAAAGATGGTACAATATCACCCGGCGTCTGGGTACCTGCCGGGGTTTTTGTCCCGTTTATCACTGCTTTTTGATATACGTTGCAGATACAAATCCATAGTATTTTCCAGCAATTCGGATGTAGTGCCAGTTGGATCCATCTGCAGCTTTGATGGTGTCGCAGACGTCCACCAGATTATCTTTTTTCAGAAGTGGCCACTTCTTGATGGTCGGGTTCTCTTTTCCTGCCCAGGAACGTACATTAAGCTCTGTAGCTGTAACTTTTCCCACATATTTCGGTGTCTTGTTCAGCTTCACTGCTGTATCTGTGGAGGTCTGTTCTTCTGCTCCGTAATCAATCCATACATATCCGTCAATGACAGGAGCATTTAGTTTGTATTTCTTGTTGCAACAGGAACCTCCGTTAATTACTACTCCCGGAGTGCTGGAAGTGTTGCCCTCGTTGGTGTAGACATACTGTGTGTCGTACTTGTTTACGGATCCGATGTGTGATCCGTTCCGGAAGATGATCAGTGCACCTTTCTTCGGTGCTTTCTTCCATGTTTCCTTTGACTGTGCATGTCGTGTGACGTTTCGGCAGTTATAGAATCCGTCTCCCATAATCTGGAGGGCTGTTTTCAGGCCAAGTACTTTCGTCAGTTTCCAGAACTGATATACTGCACACCAGGGCTGTCCCTGGCACCCTGGCTGTCCCCAGGAATTTACGTCTCTGGCAAACTTGGTGTAATTGTTATATCCGGCGTTACGCTGGAAGTCGTCAAGATATGCTGCAGATCTCTTTTCCAGGTATGGGATACCGGTAGATTCTCCGGCATAATAATTACCAAGATCGGTAAACTCTTTTAATTTATCCACTTTTTTCACCTTGTCTTCTGTGTAATTTTTATAGAATACATTCATATCCACATTTCCGGTAATTCCGGAAACTTTGCCTTTACTGGAGTACTGCCAGCCAACGCCAATGTCTGGCCTCAGTCTCTCCTGTATGGTTCCGTTGTCATCTGCCGGATATCTGGCAATCCAGAGGTCGTATTTTCTCAGTTTTTCAGTAAGAACTTTCTGATACCAGTCCATGTTGCAGTAAACACCAACCTTGTATCCAGCTTTTTTGATACGGTTCAGGAAAGTTTCTGCAATCTTTTCAATGGATTCACTTCCAAGTTTTCTCTGTGAGTTCCACTCAAGATCATAGAATACCGGAAAATCCAGTCCTCTTCCTGCCAGAACGCTCAGTGTGTCCTCCGCTTCTTCCAGCGCCTGTGCCGGTGTCAGGGCGTAGCTGTATTTATATCCACCAATCGGAATTGCATTTGCTTTGCAGCCTTTGTAGTTATGTTCAAAACTGGTATCTGGTCCATTTTTCTGATGGATTCGCAAAATCGCAAACTCTATACCACTTTTCTTTACTTTCTTCCAGTCAGGTTTCCCCTGCCAGCTGGATACGTCAATTCCCTTATATTCTGCCATGGTTATACCTCCATAGAAAAGAGGGCTGTTATTTGCCCTCTTCGTCCTTTTTATTATCAATATTCACTTTGTCTTCTACCTGTGACTTTACGTGTTCTACCAGCGGCTGGAGAAAAGCGGTGATGTTAACTCCCATGTCTTTGATGTTCTCCAGAATACTGATGATCTCGTTACAGATGATCCAGATGGAGACAATACACGCTACCAGGAATGTGAATGGTAGTGTGACATCTACTAGATGAGATAAATGCAAAATATGATTCCTTCCGCACTATCAAGATTGGTGCTACTCTGGAATCTCTGTTGAAGTCAGAGCTTACTGTCATGAAAATGAATAGGTTGAGATATGGGGAATATTACACAAAGACTTATGTTGATGAAAAGAATTATCTGCACTGGCTTCCTGCTGATCAGGATGCCCCGGAAGGTTCAAGAATGCCTCTGCATTCTTGCTGCGGCTCTCTTTGAAGCTGCTACTACCAAAATTGTCTACCGCTGAAAAAACGGTAGACAATTGGTAGACAAAACTTATTGTTCAGTTGTCCGAAATGCCCATATTCCGCTAAAATACGTCATTAGTACTCCAGGGTCTCCATATACTTCATGTACCTGACTACCATCAGGGCGATCTTGAAAGTGATTGCATCCTCGAATACACGAAGATCCAGTCCTGTACTCTTCTGAAGCTTATCCAGGCGATATACCAGAGTATTTCTGTGAATATACAGCTGTCTGGATGTCTCAGAAACATTCAGACTGTTTTCAAAGAATTTGTCAATGGTTACCAGTGTTTCTTCATCGAAATCATCTGGTGATTTGTTCTCGAAGATTTCTTTGATGAACATCTTGCACAGTGGAATAGGAAGCTGATAGATCAGTCGCCCGATTCCCAGGGAGCTGTATGCAATAACATCTTTATCTCCGAAGAAAATCTTGCCTACATCCAGTGCCATTCTTGCTTCTTTATAAGAACGAGAGACTTCTTTCAGTTCATTGACAATAGTTCCATATGCAATATGGGTCTCTTCATTCTGGTTCAGTCCCAGAGTATCCAGAATTGCATGAGCCAGCTTGTCCATATCTGCATAGCCTTCACTCTCTTCCAGTTCTTTGACAATAATAATGCTCTTTTCGTCTACAGCTGTAATAAAGTCTTTACTCTTGCCTCCGAAGAAACTCTTTACACTCTCCATGGCGCTGTGATCCTTCTCCTGCTGAAGTTCCAGGATCATGACAACCCGTCTCACATCTGCATCAATATGGAGTTTCTTTGCACGATTGTAGATATCCACCAGAAGGAGGTTGTCAAGAAGCAGGTTCTTGATGAAACTGTCCTTGTCAAAACGTTCTTTATAAGCAACTATGAGATTCTGGATCTGGAATGCTGCCAGTTTGCCCACCATGTAAGTATCCTCATCATCACCATGAGCAACCAGAATGTATTCCAGCTGATAATCGTCGCATACCTTAAAATACTGAAATCCCTTTACCAGCTGACTGTCTGCCTGTGATTCAACAAATGCCTGTATATCTCCCGGCTGGATGGAAAAATCTGAAAATGTAGTGGCAAGGACTTTGCCTTCTGTGTCAATAATGCAGAACTCCGTTCTGGAGATTTCTTTTAACCCCTCTAACGTATTCTGAAGTACCTGATTTGATATCATCTGCTTACATCCCTTCCCGCTTTTAACGCGAATTTTTAGTTTTTCCCACAATATTCCTATATATGGAATATATTTTAATACAAAATCACCAAAAATAAAAGAGGAAAACAAAAGTTTTTTACAAATTTTTGTGTATATTTGCTATTTTTCGATAAAACCTTCTCCATGTACTTCTCTTGCATCCCCTACAATTACAAATGCAGAGGGGTCAATTTCATCAATTTTTTCTTTCAAAAGAACTAATTCCTTCTTTCCAACCACACAGAATAACATCAGTTTATCTTCTCCGGAATACATTCCCTTTGCAGAAATTCCGGTAATTCCACGATCCAGATCATGCATGACCATCTGAGAAATTTCTTTTGGTTTGTCTGTGATAATGTATACAGATTTGGAGAATTTCAGACCTTCAATAATGCCATCGGACACCTTTGTTACCAGGAACACTGCGATGATAGCATAAAGTGCACGTTCCACACCAAATACATACATACCTACAATGACAATGGATCCATCAATAAACTGCATGATCTGTGCAATGGAATAATGGTTCAGATATTTCTGGATGATGGCTGCCAGCATATCTGTTCCACCGGTAGTTCCCCCTCCAAGGAACACCATTCCGATACCAAATCCCTGAAGGATACCGCCATAAAGAGCTACCAGGAGAAGATCTTCTGACAGTTTCCATGCAGGAAGAAATGCCAGCCATAAAGTCAGCATACAGTCGCCGAAAAGTGCTTTTTTTACAAATTTGAAGCCCTTTGTTTTGGTTGCTATGATAAAGAGAGGAATATTTAATGTTATATTCGTGATCCAGAGAGGGATTCCGTTTCCGTACAGTCCTTTGGTTCCCGCTTTTACCAGAATGGCAATGCCGGAAAATCCTCCTGTAACCATACCTGCTGCATCAAAACAGGATGTAATCGCTGTAGCCATCAGTCCTGTTCCTACAATGATCAGCAGATATTCCAGATACCATGGTTTTTTTCTTGTAAGTTTCATAAATTCTCCTTTTTTTGCCTTTGTAGTGCTTTATCTTAATAAAGTTCCCTTTACTCCAAAAGAACGGGAGACGACTTCTTTCAGTCGCTTCCCGTTCTTATTGTTTCCTATTTTGATGTTTTATTATTAAACTTAATAAAATGGTAGCTTTCTACAATCTGGAAATATTTGACAATCCTTGGATACAAAGGCTCTGCAGCCTCTCCAAACTGCTCTTTTACCAGAACAGCAATGTCTGCAACGGTTTTTTCTCCGTCAATCAGTGGCCAGATAAAACTGCCCTGACTGTCCAGATGGACCTTGGTAAACCGTGGCTTGTTAAATACGATCTGAGCAATCTTATTGAAAGCTCCCGTATTTTCTACTTCCAGGATCACCCGGTCTTTGATGTCCTTGTGCCATCTGAGGCCCTGGGTTCTTACCGGTATCAGATCCAGATAATTAACATCCATTTTTTTATCAGTTTTTTTCTTCATCAGGCTTTTTTCTTTTTCCATAAGGAGAATTTCAGCAGTGACAGGATCATAAGGATCATGAGAATCACACCGCCGATATTACCAAAGTTAACTTTACCGGAAATATCCAGGCTGATACCTGCAACTGCAAGAATCGCAAGTGCGATACCTACCAGACCTTCTCCGGCGATCATGCCGGCACAGTAGAGAGTACCGTCTGTAACCTGATCGTTTTTGGTCTTTTCATCAACATTCTTTCTTCCGTCCATGAACATACGGACAACACCGCCGATCATGATGGTTGCATTCAGGTAGATCGGAAGGTAAAGACCGATTGCAAATGGCATTACCGGAACTCTTAAAATTTCCATACCAATTGCAAGGAATACACCGATGAATACCAGTGCCCATGGAAGGTTGCCTCCCATGATACCTTCAACGATCATCTTCATAAGACCAGCCTGTGGTGCCGGAACTTCTGCTCCGCCGTATCCCCATGCCGCATCCAGAAGATAAAGAACTCCACCAATTGCAAGACCGGAAGCAACAACACCGATAAGCTCACCAATCTGCTGTGTTTTTGGAGTTGCACCAAGAAGGAATCCTGTCTTAAGATCCTGTGAAGTATCGCCGGCGATTGCTGCGATGATACAGATAACAGAACCGATAGCAATAGCTGCTTTCATACCGTCGATTCCAGTCTGTCCGCTTCCTTTGATAACAATTGTTGAAATCAGAAGTGTAGCGATAGCCATACCGGATACCGGGTTGTTGGAACTTCCGATCATACCTACCATACGGGAAGATACAGTTGCAAAGAAGAATCCGAAGATTACGATAAGTAAAGCTCCGAGCGGATTAACCGGAATAGCCGGTACAGCCCAGATAATAATTACCATTGCAACGATACCTATCAGAATAAAGTTCATCGGAAGGTCTCTGTCAGTTCTTGCTGTTCCTTTTACAGAACCACCTTTCATGCTCTTCATGGAATCACGGAATGTAGTGATGATCAGAGGCATGGATTTGATCAGGGAAATGATACCGCCAGTTGCGATAGCACCTGCACCGATGTATTTAACATATTTGCTCCAGATTGCTGATGCTCCGCCAGCTGCATAGAGCTGGGAAATAGTAACTCCAGGATCTGCCGGATACAGCCATGTATCTGGTCCGAAGAGACAGATCATAGGAATGATAACCATCCATCCAATGATAGAACCTACAAACATGAAAGATGCGATACGAGGTCCTACGATATAACCAACACCAAGAAGTGCCGGATATACTTCCATACCGACTTCTCCCTTGAATGACTTAAATGCTGCAGAAACGTCTGCCGGGATAACCTTCAGGCCATCTACGACAAATTTAAATACAGCAGCAAGTCCCATACCGGAGAATACTGTGGATGCATTTGCTCCACCTTCTTCTCCTGCCAGAAGTACATCTGCGCAGGCAGTTCCTTCCGGGTAAAGAAGTGTTGCATGTTCTTTTACGATCAGTGCGTTACGAAGTGGTACCATGAAAAGTACACCAAGGATACCACCACAGAGTGCGATCAATGTGATCTCAACCAGACTTGGTTTGTCACAGAGACCTTCTTCTGCCCATAAGAAAAGTGCAGGCATGGTAAAAATAGCACCTGCTGCAAGAGACTCACCAGCGGAACCGATGGTCTGTACCAGGTTACTCTCCAGAATGGAGTTCTTTTTCATGATCACGCGGATAACACCCATGGAAATAACTGCTGCAGGAATAGATGCAGAAACAGTCATACCAACGCGAAGTCCAAGGTACGCATTAGCAGCACCGAACACGATTGCAAGGATGACACCCATGATCACTGATGTTGCCGTCATTTCCGGTGTAATCTTTTCCGCCGGAATATACGGTTTAAACTCTTTGTCGTTCATTAGTTTCCTCTCCCTTTATTTTTTTGGTCCATTAACCTAGGTATCTTATTATAACGGACATTTGTCGATTTAGCAAGGTTACTTTTTATCTTTTTTCTATATTTTTCTACCAGTTTTTAACAGTTTTATTGTAAAATATGCATAATTATTCATTAACTTCCAGCTGTTTTGTCAAATATCGTCCGACGATTCTGGAAAAATTACTGATATCTCTGATATAAGCAAAATCCTTGCCAAAAATCTTCTTTTCTGTGGAAAGGTCTTTTTCTTCTCCTGCAAAAACCCCCAGCACACTTACATCCAGATTACGGAGACGGCGTACTTCTGTGGCTGTGTCTGTGATGGCAGCCTTGCCTTTATATGGCTCCGGGTTCCTGGCGTTTGACCTGTTTATAATTGCATCATAAGGTTTGCCGTCACTGAGCACAATGAGAATCTTTTTGTCCTCCTCTCTCTGGAGAAGTCCATGTCCTGTTGTTTTGATGGCAAGCCCATCCCTGTTGTTGGAAGAGGTCACATAATTGAAAATATTTTCATTTGCAGTTCTCGGATCATCATATTCCCGAAACCTGTGAAGGATCGTATAGTCCCAGAAAGTACAGAAACTCATCACCCTGTGGGGAATATCCACATTACTAAGTGCTTCACTGATAATATATGCCTGAAGAGCCACCTCTCCCTGTCTTTTCATCTGTGATCCACTGGCATCGATCAGCACATCTACCACAAAGTCTGATGCATCTCCCTTTATTTCCTGCTGAAAAACTTTTGCATCTCTGGTCCGTCCTATCCGCCACAGTCTGGATGGTATGATCTCTCCTCTGTCAGACAGTACTGTCAGTGTTTCTTTGCGGAGAACCAGTGATTTGCGGAGAGTTTCCGTAAGGACAGCTATATTTCTTTTTACGATCCTGTGTTTGTCATGATAGAGCCAGATATTTTTATTTTTCAGTCTTTTGGCATACTCATACTGGTAATTTCTCTTTAAGAACTCCTTCTGTAAAATAAAGACTGCAGTCACTGTGGATCCCCCGGCACATCAGATAATTGATTCTCTTTTCTTCTGCCTCTGTAAGGTAAGTCTTTCCGAAATTCAATTCCACGTAAGTATATGCCTTTTCCTGCATTTCCGGTGTTACCACTTTGATTTTACGCTTTACTTCCCGCTTCTTTTCCATTTCTTCTGTGACTTCTGTATTTTCCAGACCTGTCATATTGCCGGTAAGCTGCTCCATATAGCTTTCCAGAGCCTCTTCGTACATCTCTTCCGAAAGAAAATCTTCCCAGGAATTCTGGGAAAGTTCTTCCAGCGTCACCGCCATAACCTTGTTAAGATCTCCATGAAGCATTTCAAAAGAAGGATCTGCCAAAATATTATACAGTTTATCTATAATCCTGATCAGCTCCATGGTATCTGCGGCATCAGCTGCTGCTCTTACCAGATCATAATAAGGTTTTAGCTTTCTGGATACTTCATATTCTCCCTCTCCCATGAGACGGTTCCGGAGAACTGCAATTTTCAGTCTGCCGGGAAGATCTTCCATGGAAGGCAATCTTTCAAATTCCTGATCCAGAATATCTTCGTAAGTCTGTTTCTGGATCTGACGGATGCCGGGACGTTCTATGCATATCTTTTCACCGATAGCTTCTTCTATGCATAACTGTGCAAGAAAAGTCAGTGCTCCCTCATCTGCCTGAAGAAATATCTTTTTTACCAGATAAAGCCCCAGCAGATTTTTGTCATAAAAACGTGCAATGGCTCCCTGTTTGATTCCGTCATAAAGAGCAATGGACTTCGATCTCAGAAATAGAGATACATCCGGCTTCATTTCCAGTGTATAGTCACCACTGACTGTCCAGAGAAGGTTTCTGATACGGTTTTCCAGTTCCAGGCGCTGATCATCTATTTGCATATTTTCTGAATAATTATTCATAAACATCTTCTCTTGTCCAATCGTCCGGAATTCTTGTAGAAACAACATCTTCTACAATTTCTTTCTCGAATACATCAAAAGTCTTATTTACGATGCCCATCTGCACTGCCTTTCTGGGGGAAAGCCCTGTATCCACGATCTTCATGGCAGCGATCAGTCCTCTCAGATCCAGTGCCTTGGTGGAAATTTCGCTGTTAAGTGCTTTCAGCTGAAGATCCAGAAATACACCGATAAACTGTTTTACTGCTTCCTTCTTCGCCAAAGGGAACATTTCTCTGAAAATAAAGTCCATAGTCTCTTCTGTCTGTGCAGGCATATCAATCACCAGAAAACGAGAAACAAGTGCCTCATTCAGCTCCTTTGTACCTGCATACCCATAGTTCATGGTTCCGATAAATCTGGCTGCCGGGTGAAGATCAATCTTATCATAGCCCGGGACATCAATGGAACGACGATAATCCAGCGTGGCATGAAGAACTGAGACCGCATCGTTCTTTGCCATATTGATTTCATCCAGAATACCGAATCCACCATATTCTGCACAACGGTAGATGCTTCCTTTACGAAGTTTTACTTCGTTATCTTCAAAGGTATCTGTACCGATCAGGTCTCCGCTGTTGGTATTCACATGGAAGGAAATATTATAAGATGGTCTGTTAAAAATATAGGCAAGATTCTCTGCCAGAATGTTTTTTCCTGTGGCTTTTGGACCGGTCAGAAGAAGATTCTGCCCCTGCAGGAGGGCTGCTATGGACATTTCCAGAATATCCTTTCCATAAAAGGGAATGGCAGGCTTCACAACTCTGCCTGCCACTTCCTCTGGAACCGGAAATTCTGCACGAAATCTTTCGACTTGTTTGATAAGGACCGGGGCTACCCCCTGCTCCTCCAGAAATTTCAGTTCATTCATATTTCTTTTACCTCAAAAAATTATATTTAAAAAACTCCGTAGATTATAATTATACCTCAAAAATAAGATCTCCATAAGATGGCATAGGCCACATGGACTTGTCAACCAGCATTTCCAGTTCATCAACCGGTTTCCGAAGTGCTTCCATTGCTTTTACGATCTGTTCTCTGCAGTATACTGCCCGGTCTCTGCCTTCTGCCACTTCCGGTATTTTCACTACCAGTGCGGAGAGTGTATGCATGGCTTCATTGGTTTCTTTGAGAAGTGCAGAACATTTCTTAAGAAGCTCAGTCTGAACACTGACTTCCATTACTCCAGCAGCCTTCACTGCATTGATGGAGTCTGCCAGAACTGTTGTATAATGGATTACTGCCGGAATAATCTGTTTGGTTGCAATGTCGATCATGGTTTTTGCTTCTATATTAATGGCTTTTGCATAGATTTCATACTGGATCTCTGCTCTAGATTCCAGCTCTGCTCTGGTAAATACATGGAATTCCTCAAACAGGTTTACTGCCTTTTCTGTGGTCAGTGCAGGAATTGCATCTACCATGGATGGAAGATTCGGAAGTCCTCTGCGTTCTGCTTCTTCTGCCCATTCCGGAGCATAACCATTGCCGTTAAATACAATACGCTGATGATCAATAGCATATTCTTTGATCAGATCATGAACTGCCATATCAAAGTCTTCTGCCTTTTCCAGACGGTCACAGGCTTCTTTGAATGCCTCTGCTGCGATAGTGTTCAGCACTACGTTACATTCAGAGATAGAATCCCTGGAACCAACCATACGGAATTCAAATTTATTTCCTGTAAATGCAAATGGTGAAGTACGGTTTCTGTCTGTGGCATCCTTCATAAAATCAGGAAGTGTCTTAACACCAGTCTCCAGAATACTGCCCTTCTTACTGTGTGTGGCTGTACCTGTACTGATCAGCTGGTCCAGCACATCTCCCAACTGTTCTCCCAGGAATACAGAAATCACTGCCGGCGGTGCCTCGTTACCTCCCAGACGCTGATCATTTCCGACATCTGCTGCTGATTCACGAAGAAGATCCGCATGGGTATCTACTGCCTTGAGGATACAGGTAAGCACAAGAAGGAACTGAATGTTTTCATGTGGTGTCTTGCCTGGTTCCAGAAGATTGATACCGTCATCTGTAGTCAGGGACCAGTTGTTGTGCTTACCAGAACCATTCACTCCTGCAAATGGTTTCTCATGAAGCAGACATCGCATACCATGTCTGCTGGCTACTTTCTTAAGGATACGCATCATGATCTGGTTATGGTCTGCCGCAATATTTACCGGTGCATAGATTGGTGCCAGCTCATGCTGTGCAGGTGCTACTTCATTATGTTGTGTTTTGGCTGTTACTCCAAGCTTCCAGCATTCTTCGTTTACTTCTTTCATGTATGCGGAGATTCTCTGGCGGATGGTTCCCAGGTAATGATCATCCATCTCCTGTCCCTTCGGCGGCATTGCTCCGAAAAGTGTTCTTCCTGTGTAGGTCAGATCCTTACGCTGGAGCCATTTTTCTTTGTCGATCAGAAAATATTCCTGCTCTGCTCCAACAGATGGAGTAACTTTCTTAGATGTTGTATTTCCAAATAAACGAAGAAGTCTTAATGCTTCTTTGTTGATTGCTTCCATAGAACGAAGAAGTGGTGTCTTCTGATCCAGT
>OLQV01002484.1_pt1 | contig 12158 bp, 9 predicted proteins | sample 1672371 | NCBI WGS metagenome assembly OLQV01 (sample SAMEA3136676, study PRJEB25190) | human gut metagenome
ATTTCAACATCTCTTATTCTCATGCCTACAAGTTTTGGATTTGCATCAAATATTGCTGTTATTCCAAGACCTATATCTGTAAATCTACTATAATTTGCTATTGCCTGCCCTATATTTCCTGCTCCAATAAGTACTGCATTGTATTCTTTTCCTACACCAAGAATAGTTCCTATTTGATTATGCAACTCTTTTACATTATATCCATAACCTTGTTGACCAAAATCTCCGAAGTTATTTAAATCCTGTCTTATTTGAGAAGCAGTAAAACCTATTTTTTCACCTAATTCTTTTGAAGATATCCTATCAACATCATTTTTGACAAGTTCTCCTAAATATCTATAGTATTTTGGCATTCTTTTTATTACTGCCATAGAAACATTTTTCTTCTTTTCCATAGTATATTCTCTCACTTTCCTATATTTTACCTAACATCATGATAATTTAATTATCCTAAAAATATATTTTCTATTACCCTGTATCTCCCATAACTTTAAATACTTTGATAATATAATAACATACTTTTTTTTCTAAATCTATATTCCCTCATACATTTTCAAAATTTAACCAACAATTAACTCAACTATTTCTATAAGCTTATTTTAAGCATTTTTTAAATATATATTATAAAAATAAAGACTTATGTATAACGTAGCAGATCCGTTATACATAAGTCTCCCTAGCTAAATATAAAGCCAAATGCCTAAACAAACGGCTCTATATAAAGATACAAAATAATTTTGTATGCATCCCTATGCCTAAAATGTTCTCGACTTTCTTTATTATAGTTAAGTTGATGATTTTTGTCAATATTTATCGAAAGCATCTAGTAGAGTTAATTATGGCAATTATGGTTACTCCTACATCTGCAAATACTGCTGTCCACATATTAGCTATGCCAAATGTTCCAAGTACCATAACTAATATCTTTATTCCCAGTGCAAAAACTATATTTTGCCATAATATTTTATTAGTTTTCTTTGACACATTTATTGCATCTACTAAAGCATTTATATCATCTTTCATTAATACTATATCTGCTGCTTCAATAGCTGCATCTGATCCAATCCCTCCCATGGCAATACCTATATCTGCTCTTGCAAGTACAGGTGCATCATTTACTCCATCACCTACAAAAGCAAGTTTACCATTCTTATTAGATCTTTTCATAATTTCTTCTACTTCTTTTACTTTATCTAATGGTAGTAACTCTGAATGAACTTCATCAATATTAATCTTTTCTCCAACCTTGTATGCCGTCTTTTTATTATCACCTGTAAGCATTACTGTCTTTTTAACTCCAGCTTTCTTTAGATTTATTAAAGCTTCAACTGCATTCTCCTTAATCTTATCTGAAATCACTATACTACCTTTAAATTCTCCATTTATAGCACAATATACTACTGTTCCTATTGAATCTACTTCATTATATAAAATGTTAAATTCATTCATTAACTTTGAATTCCCTACAAGCACTTCTTCATTATTTATTACAGCTTTTATTCCACGTCCTGATATTTCTTTATACTCTTTTATAACTTCCTTATCTATTTCTTTACCATATTCTTTTATGATAGAAATAGCTATTGGATGATTAGAAAAACTTTCAGCCATAGCTGCTACTTCAATAAGTTTTTCTTTATCAATGCCATTAGTATTTATTTCTGTAACACTAAATACTCCTTCTGTTAAAGTACCAGTTTTATCAAATACAACAGTTTCTAAATCTTTTAATAGTTCTAAATAGTTACTACCTTTAACTAGTACACCTTTTTTTGAAGCTCCACCTATACCTGCAAAGAAGCCTAAAGGCACTGAAACAACTAAAGCACATGGACAAGAAACAACAAGAAATACCAATGATCTATAAAGCCAAGTTGAAAATAAAGCATCTTTTATAAATATTGAAGGAATCACAGCAATTAATATTGCTAAAACTACTACTATAGGTGTATAAACTTTGGCAAATTTAGTAATAAACTTTTCTGTATCAGCTTTTTTACTTGCTGCATTCTCTACCATCTCTAATATTCTTGAAACTGTAGATTCACCAAACTTTTTAGTTACTTTTACCTTTAATAAACCACTAGTATTTATTCCACCTGATAATATTTCATCATTAGGCACTATTTTTCTTGGAACTGATTCTCCTGTAAGTGCAGAAGTATCAATAAAACTTTCCCCTTCAATAACAACACCATCTAAAGGAACTTTTTCTCCTGGTTTAACTAAAATCACATCTTCAACCTTCACTGTTTCAGGTGATACTTTTTTTTCTTTTCCATTTATAATAATATTTGCATAATCAGCTCTTATATCCATAAGTGATGATATAGAACTTCTAGATTTATTAACAGCATACCCTTGAATAGTTTCTCCTATTTCATAAAATAACATTACTGCTACAGCTTCTGGATATTGATTGATAGTAAATGCTCCTATAGTTGCCACAGTCATTAAAAAGTTTTCATCAAATACCTGTCCTTTGGCTATATTCTTAATTGCTGTAAGAACAACTTCTCCACCTATTAATAAATAACTAGCTCCAAATAATATTAATCCTAAGGTTCCTTGGAAATCACCAATTACAGCAATTAAATATAATATTGTACCAATTATAAGGGTTGGTTTTACTTCAAATTTTGCCCTTTGTACATTTGTTTTTCCAGAGACCTTTTTTTCTACTTTAACATGAGGTTCTAATGCTTCAACTATCTTTTTAATTTCATTTATGGCATGCTCTTCCTTAACTTTTCTTTCTAGCTTTACATTTAATGTTGTAGTTGTAAAATTTAAATTACTTTCTTTTACTCCTTCCATCTTGCCAACTTTTTCTTCAATCTTTCTTGCACAATTAGCACAATTTAATCCTTCCAAAGTCAATTGCAATTCTTCTTTATTTCCCATAACCATACTCCCTTTTACTCGCTTATATGATTTAATCCAGCATCATATATGTGTTTTATATGCTCATCATCTAATGAATAATAAACTACTTTTCCCTTTCTCCTAAACTTAACTAATCTAGCCGACTTTAATACTCTAAGTTGATGTGAAATAGCTGATTGTGTCATATTTAAAAGACAAGATAAATCACATACACACATTTCTGATTCAAATAGTGCACATATTATCTTTATCCTTGTAGTATCTCCAAATACTTTAAAAAGTTCTGCTAAATCATATAGTGTTTCTTCTGCTGGTAATTTATCCTTAACTCTTACTACAATATCTTCATGAATTATATTTACATTACAATTTTCAATTTTTCTTTCATTATTTTCCATAATTGCACCTCTTTTTTCATATGAATAATTGTTCATATGTTTATATTTATATATTATGCTTGTTACCTTCTATTGTCAACAATTTTATATATTTTTTAAAAAAATTGTTACTACTAGTATTCCCTTTTAAAATAATGATTAAAAAATTATTATATATTAATAAGGAAGCCCATAAACTTCTGGGCTTCCTTATTACTTATTTTGAACTTTTTTATACAAAACTATTATTTTTAACAATTGTATAATTACTGTAGGCATAATTGCACAAAATATTAATAACAAATACTGATTACCCCTTAATGACACAACATTAAAAACTTGCTTTAAAGGTGGCATAAACAAAACTATACTTAATAAAAGCACTCCTATGCAAAATGCAAATATAGTATATATATTTGTAGTAATTCCTAATTTAAAAATAGATTTATTTCCTCTGCAATTAAATCCATGAAATAATCTTGCAAGACATAATGTTGAAAATGCCATGGTAGATGCCGCTTTAGGATTTAAATGAGGGTTTCCACCATAAAAAGATATTATAGTAAAAATAGATATTATAATACCTTCAAATGCTACTATTTTTAATAATTCTTTATTTAAAATACTTTCATTTCTACCTCTTGGTTTCTCCATCAATAAATTACCATTACTTTTTTCCATTCCAATAGCTATAGCTGGCATACTATCAGTTAATAAATTTATAAATAATAGGTGTACTGCTGCAAAAGGCATAGGCAAATTAATTATAGCTGAATATAGAACAGCTATTATGGCTGAAAGATTTCCTGATAATAAAAACTTTATAGAATTTTTGATATTGTTATATATATTTCTACCATTTTCAACTGCCTTAACTATGGTTGAAAAATTATCATCTGTTAGTATTACAGAGGCTGCATCCTTGGATACTTCTGTTCCTGTTATGCCCATTGCCACTCCTATATCTGCTTGCTTTAGTGCAGGAGCATCATTAACTCCATCACCTGTCATTGCTACAATTTCTCCTAGTGCCTGCCAAGCTCTAACAATTCTAATTTTATGTTCCGGAGAAACTCTGGCATAAACAGCTATATTTTTCACTTTATCTTTTAACTGTTCATCATTTAATTTATCAATTTCAAGTCCTTCAATAGCTATATCACCTTTTGACATTATACCAATTTCCTTAGCAATAGCCACTGCTGTAACTTTATTATCACCTGTGATCATAACTGGTTTAATTCCTGCCATTATACATTTATAAACAGCATCTTTACTTTCTAATCTTGGTGGATCTATCATAGAAATAAGCCCTGTAAATACATAATCATTTTCATCTTCCTTTGTTATTTCTTCTCTATCTTGCAATTCTTTATAAGCAAAGGCTAAAATCCTAAGCCCCTGTTCTGATAATTGCTTATTTACAAGTATTATTTTCTTTCTTTCTTCATCACTTAACCTTCTTACACCATCAGAAGTAGTCAAATAATTAACTTTATTAATTAATGCATCTAACGCACCTTTAGTAAATAATACGCTCTTATTATTTACTATATTTACCGTACTCATTAGTTTCCTATCTGAATCAAAAGGTATTTCAGAAATTCGCTGATACTTTTCACGTATAACCAGTTCATCTAAATGAAGTTCTTCGCCTAAATTTACTAAAGCAACTTCTGTAGGGTCACCAATTTCTTTACCCTCTACTGTTACTGAATCATTGCAAAGAAGGGCATTATTAATTAAGAATGTATGTGCTAAATTATCTTTTTTAAGCTCTCGTCCTTCAATAAGCTTATTATCTACATAAACCTTTTGTACAGTCATCTTATTTTGTGTAAGTGTTCCTGTCTTATCGGAACATATTACTGAAACTGCTCCTAATCCTTCAACTGCTTTTAAATCTTTAATTATGGCATTTTCTTTTGCCATTTTTTCTGTTCCTAAAGCTAATACAATCGTTACTATTGAGCTTAGCGCTTCTGGAATTGCCGCCACAGCCAATGCTACAGCAAACATCAATGCATTTAATATACTTTCATTTCTGTATATTTCTAAAACAAATACTATAATACATATGGTAATTATTATTATAGCTAACTTTCCACTAAACTTATCTAATGACTTTTGCAATGGTGTTTCTTTTGCTTTAGTATTTTCCATTAAATTTGCTATATTTCCCAACTCTGAATCCATACCAGTGGCAGTTACTACAGCTATTGCTCGTCCATAAGTTACTAATGTTCCTCCAAAGACCATATTTTTTCGTTCACTTAATGGTATTTCCCCATCACTAAGTACCTCTACACTTTTTTCAACAGCTAAAGATTCTCCTGTAAGAGAGCTTTCATTTACTTGCAATGAATGATTTTCTATTATTCTACCATCTGCTGCAATAAGATCCCCTGCCTCTAAAAACAAAATATCTCCTGGCACAATATCTTTAGATAATATCTCCTGCTTCACTCCATTTCTTATAACTCTGCATTTTGCTGCTGTAAGTGATTTTAATGCTTCTAATGATTGCTCTGCCTTAAAATATTGAACAGTACCGAGAATTGCATTTAAAAGTATTACTATGAAAATGACTAAAGTACTTTCAACATTATCGGTAATTATAGATATAATTCCAGCAACTATTAATATGCCTACCAATAAATCCTTAAATTGATTAAGGAATACTTTTAAAATGCCTTTTCTCTTTTTTTCTTTTAAAGCATTATTACCGAAGCTTTCCATTCTTTTTTCTACTTCCTTATCTGATAGCCCCTTTTCCGTAGTTTGAAATTCTTTTAATATAGTTTCACTATCTTTAGCATATAACTTTTCCATATAATCCCTCCATTCATTTATTAAATAATATTTTTAGATAAATAAAAAAGACCTTTAATATAATTCTTATTTTTTAAGAATTATATTAAAAGTCTCGTTACCATTAGGTGGCTTATAGCACCAGGCAATGCCGGGATTGTTGATGCTATAATTTAAACTACTCCCTTTTAAAATCATAAATATTTTGTGCTTATGTTATTTTTAAAATTATATGTGTATCATTACTATATTATTCTAAAACTATTTCAGGAATTTCAGTTATAGCTGTTTCTATATCCTTATTTCTTACCTTAAATGTATTAATATAATTGACTTCATAATTTCCTCTAATGGTATTTTTTATAAAGGTAACAGGATTTTCATATCCTTTATCATTAGAAACAATATAAAATTCACATCCACTTAAGGGATACCTAGATATCATAACTCCTAAAAAGGCTATAAGGCATTTCCCCATATCATTATCTTCATCAACTACACATTCTTCAAACCAATACTTTATTTGCTTTTCCTTTAGTTTATTCATTAAATATCCATCTATCTTATGGGCATTTGGAGATATAAAAAAATGTACTTCATCTCCTTTTCTAGCATTATACAGCTCTATAAAATCATCATTAAATTCATTTTCACAATCCACTAAAAAAATCTTACTCATTAATTTACTTCCCTCTATTCTACACTTTTTATGACTTTATTTTCCATAATATTATTTTTAATCTTAGATTAATTATATCTCTTCATAAACTTTCCATACATCATAGGTATCTTCACCTCTATATTGTGTATATATAAGATCTTTTTCTTTTGGATTACTATATACTGTTAAACTCTGAATAAAAGAATAACTATCCTTAATATCACTTTTCACTAAATTTTCACTCCCACCATAACTACTTATTCTTCCTGACCTTTCAAAGCCTTCTGGTAAAGCTTTTACCGAACTATCAAAATAATAAACATTATCATTTACATCCACATATGGTAGTATTATGCCCTCATCATTTAATGCTACTTTATAGGAACTATCTTTACCTAAATAAAACTTCGTTCCTTTAGAATCCTTCATAACTACTGAACCTGATGGCAAATATTTTTCTACAGTGGCTCCCTTTTCAACATATTCATCAACATTATATTTATTTTTAATATTATCTTCATTTACTTCAGTATTTCCACAGGAAACAAAAGACATTGCTGATATTCCTATAACTGCTGCTAATATAACCTTTTTCATTATTTCTCCTCCATTTACCTCTTACTTATATGTATATAATACCATATCTCTATATTTTTTACATATATTTCCTCTATTTTTACTTCTTATTTATATATTGAATACTAAGATAGATTTTGATATAATTCATTAACGTAGGGAATGAAGTTCTCCCTTGATTAATATCAAAACTGCGTAATAGCTGATGACTTCTACAACTTTTTTTGTTGTGGAATTCATTAGCTTTTTTTATTATTTTAAACTGGAGGTTTCTTATGTTAACTAAAATTATACTAATTATTTTAAGCTTAATTTTAATAGGATTCTTAGCACATTTTAGCGGAAAGCTAGCTGAAAAATTAAAATTACCTTCTCTTATAGGCATGATTCTTATTGGAATGATTATAGGTCCTTCTTTTCTTAATCTTGTGCCAAAAGCAACTTTAAATATAGCTCCTACATTAAAGGATATTGCCTTAGTTACTGTACTTTTCATTGGCGGACTTGGCATAAGCTTAAAGCAAATGAAGCAAATTGGACGCCCTGCAATATTATTAAGTGTTGTTCCTGCCACATTAGAAGGATTGACCATTGCTTTTTTAGCAACCATATTTTTAAAATTCACCTTTGTACAAGGTGCCATACTTGGATTTATTATTGCAGCTGTAAGTCCAGCTGTTTTAGTTCCTTCCATGGTAGATTTGATAAATAGAAAAATAGGACAGGATAAAGCTATTCCTCAAATGCTTTTAGTTGGAGCATCTGCTGATGACACTGTAGCCATAACACTGTTTACTACTTTTATCAGCATTTATTTTGCAGGTATAAATGGTGAATCTGTTTCTATTATTAATGAACTTATTTCTATTCCTTTAACTATTATTATCAGTATTTTTATTGGCTGGATTTTATCATTAGCCACTAAAGCCTTATTAAAAAATATTAATTCACAAAACATAAGAGTATTATCCACATTTTCTCTTTGTCTTTTAATAAGATTTGTGGAAAACTATTTTCATTTAGGAGGTTTTAATTCATTATTAACAATTATGATTTATGGTTTCTTTTTAAGAACATATTTAGGTGATACTGCTAAGAATATACAAGATAAAATTAATGTTGTATGGAAGTACGGCAAACTATATCTCTTTGCTTTTGTAGGAATGGCCATAAACCCTACTTTAGTAGGTGAATATATCTGGATTGGAGTTATTATGCTTATGATTTCCTTAAGTATTCGCTCCATAGGTGTCCTTATTTCATTGATAGGTACAAATTTAAGTATAAAAGAAAGAATCTTTTGTGTAGTAGCTTATCTTCCTAAAGCAACTGTTCAATCTGCCAAAGCTGGTATTCCACTACAAATGGGTATAGCTGGTGGAGAAATAATGCAAGCTTTAGCCATATTAAGCGTATTAATTACAGCTCCTATAGGCGCCATTGGAATAAAACTTACTTCACCTAGATTTTTATCTCAAGGTTATTCTGGAGAATTATCAGCTTAATAAATAAAATAAGATATGGTCATAGAAAAATCTATGTCCATATCCTATTTCTTATTCTCATATTCTTTTCTAAGCTGCTTTACTTCTTCTAATGATAAATCACATTTTTTTGCAATCATTTGGTCATTTAATACATCTAGTAAATTTCTTGCTATTTCTCTTTGTTTTTCAATTTTTCCTTCTTCAATTCCTTCATTAAATATCTTTTGCCCTAATGGTGACATACGTATCTTCCTTCCTAATTCATCACTAATTTCAATATTAAATTTTAATGCCAATGATAATAAAATAGTTTGACATTGGTTTTTCACATCTTTATCACTAATATCTGTACTTAACTCTAGTGCAGACTCTATTACTTTATCTTTACTAATTTTACTATCCATTAATGAAGTAAATTCTAACCATGCAATATCAGTTAATGTAAGTTCTTTTCATAAAACTAATTTTTCTTAGAATTATTGTTGCTATATTTTCTAATAATTATAGTTAATAATTTAATATTAATGCTATTTTTAATTCTTTAATTAACAAAATCATTGCTATTATCAATAAAATAATAAAGAAGATGGTATATTCTTATAATCTAAAATTACACCAACTATTATGGCTACTATAATTCCTTCGCAAACAAAATTCTTAATTGTTTTTATCATAAAATCCTAATCCCCTTCTGTAATCTTTAGATTTATATTTAATTATAAATCCATTTTTATCCCATAATCCCTAAGCCATTCTTTTCTTACTTCATAATCAGCCATTACAGAAGAAACTAAATCCCAAAACTCTTGTGAATGATTCATATAATACATATGACACATCTCATGAACAATTATATAATCAAGAGCTGTAGATTTAGCCATTACACATCTCCAATTAAATAAAAGTTCATTATTAGAAGTGCAACTAGCCCATCTTTTCTTTTGTTCTTTAACCTTTATGGCACTTGGCTTTTTATTGAAGAACTTCTGATAATATTTAATTCTTTTCTTTACCTGTTCATCAGTTTTTTCCCTATACCAAGCTTCCATGGCTTTTTTTATTAATTCATCATTCTTTTCTTTAACATAAAATTTTCCTCTAAATAATTTAACACTTGATCCATTCTGTAAATTTTCATCTACATGAATTTGTAGAGAGTAATTTCTTCCTAAATACATAAAAGATTCTCCATTAACAAATTCTCTATTAACTCTTTTACTTTCAATATTTCTAAATTCAAAAAGTTTTTGAATTATCCAAGCTCCTTTTGATTTAACAGCTCCTTTGATCTCTTGCTCACTAGTACCTACTGGAGCCACCACATTAATACTCTTAGGTGGCTCAACAGAAATACTCATTGTTTTTCTATTCTTAAATTCAACATTGAATTCTATATTTTTAGTTCCGTACTTAACACTGTACTTCATATTTTTATCGCCTCTTTAATTTAATACATCAAAATGTATCTTAGCTAAATTTAATAATGGTTCCATTATCTTTTCCCTAACATCTCTAGGAATTCTCTTAGCATACTTCTTAATTATCATAAGCTTAATAGCTCTTTGAATATCATTAGTTTTACTTTGATTAGTTACCCAATCAATAACATAATTATCTTTAACTACAGCTTTGACATCTTTCGCTATTTCCTTGGAAATTTCCATTGTTTCATCGCTAATATATGTTGCCTCTTCTTCTTTAAGTTTAAATTCATTTGCATCATCTTCTAAATACTTTCTAATAACTTCAAAGAAAGCAAACTCCTTTTCATCAAGTCCTAAATCATTAGCTTTATTAGAAGCTCCTGTTTCAACATCATTTTTAATAAACTCTTCTAGTTGCTTCTTTCTTGCAATCCAGTCATTTTTAGTTTCATCCAAAATTCTTTGAAGTCTTTCAAATAAGGATTCATAGTAAACTGGATTCTCTTTTATTTTTACATTAATAATATGCTTTATAGCATGTTCCATAGCTGATGCTTGTGCTTCATCTGATTTTAGAGTATTTACTTTGGCTTTAAAATTATCTTCAAATAAAGTTATAGGTTCAATCCATCCCCTAACTCCAAGAGATTTTAAGTGATTTTCAATTATTTCTCTTACCTTTTCACCACAATCTGAAATATCTATAGAATCACTTGGATTGAACTTAGCTTTTGCAGCAGCTCTAATATAAGAAAGCCATCTTAAATCATTTAAAATATCTGTATCTACATGAGCAGGTAATAAACTTTCTACTGCTCCAGAAAACTTTTTGTACATAAGCTCAAATTCCGCCCTTTTATCATCTGGTTCAATTTTATTAACTAACTCATCTAAATTGTTTTTATTTATACCTCTGAACATAGACATTATAGCCTCTCTATAAGAAAGCATTTCATTATATAAATCATCTAATGATTCCATAGGCTTACCTAAATCTTCTTTATCAAAAATAGCTAATGCTTCTTCTAAGAAGTTGGAAATACCATAATAATCAACAACATATCCACATTGTTTTATAATGTTTTCTTTTGTGGTCTTTCCACTTTCTAAAGTTACCTCTACTTCTCTAGTACAAGTTCTATTAACTCTAGCTATAGCTTGAAGTAATGTGTGCTCCTTAAGTGGTCTATCTATATACATAACTTGCTCAATTGGAGCATCAAAACCAGTTAAAAGCATATCCTTTACTATTAAGAAACAAAGTTTATCTTTATTTATAGGTTGCTTAAATCTATTAATTAGATTTTCTTGCTCTGTTTTAGTAGTAAAATGCTTCTTTAAGTGTGGTAAATCATTATTATCTCCTGAGAATATTATTTTAGCTTCAAAATCTTGACCTAATATTTCAGGCATATGTTTGTTTAAGGCCTCATAATACTTAACACAAGCATCTCTTGATACACATACTATTTGAGCCTTAAATCCATTAGGAAGTATTTGATCCTTATAATGATTAAGTAAATCTACTACTATATCATTAATTCTGTCTTCACTTTCAACTACAGTTTTTTTAGTTCCATACTTAGCCTTTATAGCTTCCTTTTCCTCTTCAGTTCTATCGCTAAAAGCTTGGTCAAATAACTCTTCTAAAGAATCTCCTACTACTTGTAAATCTGGTCTTCTTCCTTCATAAACAATTTTAACTGTAGCTCCATCTTCAACTGCACTTTTAATAGAATACTTATCTATATACCCACCAAAGGTTCTTGGTGTTGATTTATCTTCTTTATCTATTGGAGTACCTGTAAATCCTATAAAGACAGCATTGGGTAATGCAGTTCTCATATTAGCTGCCGTATCTTTATATTGACTTCTATGAGCCTCATCAGATAGTACAATAACATTTTGTTTTGTACTTAAAAGAGGATAATCTATA
>OLQV01002494.1_pt1 | contig 12133 bp, 9 predicted proteins | sample 1672371 | NCBI WGS metagenome assembly OLQV01 (sample SAMEA3136676, study PRJEB25190) | human gut metagenome
ACCTGACTGTTAATCAGGGTGTCGCCTGTTCGAGTCAGGCAAGAGGCGCCAGCAAGCGATGGATATTCTTCCATCGCTTTTTTGTTTATCTGCATCTTTTTCGCCCTTTCTTTACGGTTCTTAAAAAATATCGCCTTGAAGAACCCTAGTGGTTGTGGTATACTTTTATAAGTTTATAGGCGTGAAAAAGGTACTGTGCAGGCTGCACAGTCTTTTCTGCCCACAGACAGGCGCTCCCCGGTCAGAAGACTGCCGTGCAGGAGCGCAGTTTTTTCGTTGGTCAAATCAGCAGGCAGGCCGGTGGTCTTGTGCGGCAAACGCAGGGCGGCAGGGCGGCTTGGTGTCGTTTGAATAAATCTTGAGAGTAAAAGGAAACATCTATGCGTTATACCTACGTCCGGCAGCACGATACCACCGACTGTGCGGCTGCCTGTCTGGCCATGGTGTGCCTGCACTACAAAAAGGAAGTTACCATTACCCGCCTGCGGGATATGATGGGCACCGACCTGAAAGGCACCAACCTTGTAGGCCTGCAAAAAGCCGCCAATGAACTTGGTTTTACCACCGCCGCAGTCCGCGTGGACCGCGAAAACTTTCTGAGCGATTTCTCGCTTCCCTGTATTGCACAGGTCATCACCGATCAGGGTCTGGCTCACTTTGTTGTGGTGTTCAAAAAGACCACCATCAAGGATGATGGCGCACGCCGCAAGCATATGCTGCAGGACGCCGAGAGCCGCAAGGAAGAAGAGGAAAAGGGCAAAAAGCATAAGTGCAAGGATTACGTCATCATCGGCGACCCCGGCACGGAACTGAAAAAGATCAGTCTGGACGAGTTCTACAAGAACTTTACCGGCGTTCTGCTGCTTTTGAACCCCACCTCGGAGTTCAAGGGCGGCAAGATTGAAAAGGGCGGCATGATGAAGCGGTATATCAACCTGCTGTTGCCCCAGAAAAAGCTGTTCTTCTACGCCATCCTCAGTTCGATCATCACCACCATTCTGGGCATCGCGTCCTCCATGTTCAATAAGATTCTGATGGACGAGGTGCTGCCCTACGGGTTGAACAGCCTGCTGGTCACATTGATCCTGGTGTTCAGTGTGGTCAGCATTACCAGCACGCTGATCGGCTTTGTGCGCCAATGGGTGCTGATCCATCTGTCCATCAAGATCGATATCCCGCTGATGCTGGGTTACTTCGGGCACATCTTCAACCTGCCCATGAAGTTCTTTGCCACCCGCAAGACCGGTGATATCACCACCCGTTACTCGGACGCAAACACCATCAAATCTATCTTTACCAGCATCGCGTTGAGCCTTGTGATGGATATTTCCATGGCTGTCATCACCGGCATCATTCTGTTCCGCATGAACGCCATGCTGTTCTCCATCTCGCTGTTCATGGCGCTGGTCAGCATCCTTCTGGTGCTGGTGTACAAACAGCCTTATAAAAAGATCAACGAAGAGAGCATGGCACAGTCGGCTGCGCTGAACAGCCAGATGATCGAGAGCCTGCGCGGCATCGAGACCGTCAAGTGCAATGCCAACGAGCAGACCGAGCTGGATAATCTGGAACGCGAGTACATGAAGAGCCTGAAGATCAGCCTGCGCTCCAGCCGCATCAGCACCACGCAGGGCCTGATCTCTTCCTTCATCTCCACCGGTTTCAGTATGCTTACCACCTACGTGGGCATCACGCAGGTGCTGAACGGCGAGATGACGCTGGGCGGCTTTATGGCCTTCAGCACCCTGTCCGGCTACTTCACCTCCCCCCTGAGCAACCTGATCGGTCTGCAGATGCAGATCCAGGAAGCCAGCATCTCCATGAAGCGTCTGACCGAGATCATGGACTACCCCTCTGAGTACGAGACCGCCGAGGGTGTGGAGCAGAGCGAGCTGGACAAGGTGGAGGGCGACATCGAGTTCAAGGACGTTACCTTCCGCTACGGCAACCGCGCTCCCGCGCTGGATCACATCAGCTTCACCATTCCCGCCGGTAAAAAGGTGGCGCTGGTGGGCGGCAGCGGCAGCGGCAAATCCACCATCACCAAACTGCTGCTGAAGTACTACGACCCCGAGGACGGCGAGATCGACATAAACGGCGCAAATCTGGCCGAGTACACCAACAGTTCGGTGCGCCGCGCCATTGCCTATGTGCCCCAGAACATCGAGCTGTTTAGTAAGACCATCTACGACAACATCCGCATCTCCCGCATGGATGCCACGCTGGACGAGGTGAAGGAAGCTGCCAAGAAGGCCGATGCCCACGAGTTTATCCGTCACCTGCCGCTGCAGTACAACACCTATCTGGAGGAAGCCGGCAACGGCCTGTCCGGCGGTGAGAAGCAGCGTATCGCACTGGCACGCGCCTTCCTGAAGGACTCTAACCTCTACATTCTGGACGAGTCTACCAGTAATCTGGACTTTGCCACCGAGACGCTGATCTTCAACATGATCTACGAGCAGCTGGCAGACCGCTCCATGCTGATCGTGGCGCACCGCCTTTCTACCATCCGTGACTGCGACCTGATCCTTGTGATGGATCACGGCAAGATCGTGGAGCGCGGCACCCATGAGGAACTGCTGGCAAAGGATGGCCGTTATGCCGAACTGTGGAATATGCAGCAGGGCATCTTCCGCAAGCGCAAGTCCGAGCCCGCTCCGCAGGTACCTTCTGCTGTGGTGGAAGAGGACGACGACGGCGAGTCCATCACCTACTGACCGCACCGCATCCGCAGCCTTTGCCCGGATGCAGCATAAGCGCTTTCCCGCTGGGAAACCAAAAAATGCCTCGTTATGGTGTGCCCGGAGGCAGACGCTTCCGGGCACCTTTTTGTTTCGGCTCACATTAAAAATATAACAGGATTAGGGGTAATTTATCATGAATGAGATCAAAGTTGCTGAAAACAAGACCCTCAAGCTGACCAATGTCCTCTCCCGCCTCGTGCGCCCTGAGGAACTGGGCAATCTGCCGGTCATCCTGACCCAGATGCAGAACTTTATGAAGAGCAACGGCGCACAGCCTATCGGCCCGCTGGTGCAGGCGGTAAAGATGGGTACCGGCCCGGATCATGTGCCGGAACTGTACATGATGCAGCAGGCTACCCAGATGATCACCCAGATGGAGCCCGGCTACCACATGGACGCTGTGCTGCGGGTGAAGAACTGTCTGTACGCCCACTACACTGGTCCGATGAGCCACAACCAGCTGGCTACCGCCAAGCTGCAGATCATGGCCTTTGAAAACGACATCAAGCTGACCGGCGACAACTATACCATCTATGTCAATCAGGACGATGACGATGCCGTGATCGACGTATTTATGGAGACCAAATAATTATGACGACAACCATTCAGAACCTTTCGGATCTGCAGGACCGCCGGATCATGATGGACAAAAAGCTGCCCCCCTACGGGTATGCTTTTGTCATTCTGACCGGTCTGTTCATGATTTTTCTGGTGATCTGGAGCACCCAGACCAACCGCATCTATGTCAGCCAGAACAGCGGTGTGGTGCAGGCCGCCAACAAGACCTACATCATGTCCAGCTACTCCGGCTCCATCACCGAGTTGTATGTCTCTGAGGGCAGCTATGTGAACGAGGGCGACCTGATCGCCCGGCTGAAGAGCACCGATCTGGATATGCAGAAGGATAACCTGCAAAGCCAGCTGGATATCTACCAGAAGCAGCTGGATCAGTACAACAAGCTGCTCAAGTGCATTCAGGACGACACCAACTACTTCGACGAGACGAATGCCGAGGACCAGCCCTACTACTACCAGTACCAGACCTACAAAAGCCAGGTAGCGCAAAAGACCTTTGACGCCACCACCTATCAGGCTGCCGGTTACTCCGACACCCAGATCAAGGCTTTGATGGAGCAGAACCAGAGCGAGCTGGAGTCTTTGTACTACTCTACCATGCAGTCCATCTCCCAGAGCATTACCAGCGCACAGGTCAACGTGGATAACCTGCAGGCGCAGCTGGATTCCCTGAACACTGGTGCCAACGATTACTTCATCTATGCGCCCACCTCCGGCGTGATCCACATGGACAGCCCTTACAAGGAGGGCATGGTGCTGAGTGCCGGTTCTGCACTGGCTACCGTTGCCAGCGAGAACGATGATCTGGAGATCATGGCCATGGTGACGGTGAACGACCGCCCCCTGCTGCATGTCGGCGACCCCTGCAAGATCGCCATCACCGGCCTGTCGGAGTATTCCTACGGCACGCTGACCGGCACGGTCACCTCCATTGACAGCGATGTGACCTCCAGCAACAACGGCTCCTACTACAAGATGACCATCAAGCCCGACGCCACCTATGTGGTGAGCCGCAGCGGCGACAAGGTGGATCTTTCCAACGGTATGAGCGTGACCGCCCGCGTGGAATACGATCAGGTCACCTATTTTGAGTATGCTATGGAGGCTCTGGGCGTGCTGTTCCGCTAAAAACGGATTACGCAGCACGGCAGGATGCCCCCTTCTACACCACCCCAAAGAGGTACAAACAACATGATTCGAACCGCAAAGAAACTGGCCGCCTGTGTGCTGATGCTGGGTGTGCTGGTATGCGGCACCGCACTGAGCGCTGCCGCAGCCAGTCTGCCTGTTGAAGAGCAGAACGGCGTTTCACTGCCATGGCTCAAGGACGTGCCCGCCGAGAGCATTTCCACCGGCAGCTACTCTGCCAATATGCTGCTGGGCGCTTCTCAGCAGCTGTCCCCCGTGGTCAGCCCCAGTTACAGCACCGACTCTGTGGTCTTTTTGACCGATGACAGCAGCGTGCTGACCGTAAGCAGCAGCGGCGTGGTACAGGCTGTGGGCGTTGGCACTGCCACCGTTACGGCAGCAGCCGGCAACCAGATCTGCGCCTACACCATCGTGGTATCCATGGACTCCTCCATGATCGTGACCGAGATGGACCTTTCCCTCTCCTCCAACACTATCTATGTGGGCAACTCGGTCTCGGCTTCGCTGCAGGTGCGCCCCAGCTCTGCTTCCAACTACGCCACTGTCACCCTGACCTCCTCTAACGAGAAGATTGCTACGGTGAACAGCTTTGGCCGTGTGACCGGCGTAGCTCCCGGCAAAGCCACCATTACCGCAACCTGCGGCTCGGTGGTAGCCACCACCACCGTTACGGTGCTTGCCCTGCCCACGGATTCCTCCACCGGCACAAGCGGCACCACCTCCAACAACAGCGGACAGGTGATCACCCCCAACACCAACTACATCGTGCTCAAGCCCGGTGCCACCCGCACCATTACGGCCAAGGCCACCCCTGCCAGTGCATCCCAGTCCTTCACCTTCAAGTCCGGCAACAGCAGCATTGCCACGGTCAGCCCCACGGGCGTGGTCACGGCGGTAGGCACCGGTTCTACCTCCATTACCATCTCCAACGGCAAGGCTACTGCCATGGTCACCGTCATCGTGAACCGCTCGGCAGATGCCGCCTCCGGCAGCGACAGCAGCAATGACGGCACGAACACCCCGGACGACAACACCACTATCCCGCTGGACCCTGTGGTGCAGACCATTCAGGACAGCACCGAGGATCAGGTGGTGTTCGCCCAGTCTGAGGTTCCCATCGTGACCGGCGAGATCCTGAACGCCCTGCGCACCACCGGCAAGACCCTGTGCGTTGTGGGCGATGGCTACACTCTGAACGTTTCCGGTAAGGAGGTGAAGAGTACCACCAGCGAGATCGACACCACCATCACCTTCACCGAGAGCGAAGAGGGGCTGGAGTTTGAGCTGGATAACGGCCGTACCCTTCCCTGCGCGGTGCAGCTGGAACTGGACGTGAGCACCTACTCCCGCCTGTACCTGTACAACACCATCAGCAACAAGTGGCAGTTCCTGAACAGCTACAAGGACGGCGTCATCACCGCTGACACTGCCGGCCGCTACCTGCTGACCAACCAGAACCTGCGGTTCGGTGATATCAACTGGACCTTCTTCATCGCAGGCGGCGTGGTGGTGATCCTCATCGCCATTGCCTACATCGTGCTCAAGAAGCGCTACTGGTTCTGGTAAGCTCCTCTTCCCCTGCATATACGACCGCCCGCTGCACAGCATTTCGTGCAACGGGCGGTTTTGTGTTATAGACGATTTAGAATGGTCTCCGCGCGGCTCCGACCATATTCAGAGAAAAGATGATTTTTACTGTGGTTCAGAAACGCCTGTGGGCGGTTCTAAACCACTTTTTCACAAGAAGAGATGCCCTTTAGGGGATGGTTTTTCCCGTGAAAAAACAAGTCTGGAAAATCCGCAGATTTTCCAGACTTGTAAAATTAAAAAATATTCTTCCGCTAAAAATGGTCAGAGCGGAACGGAGACCATTCTAAATCTTATTCTCCCCGGTCACTCCACTGTTACACTCTTGGCAAGGTTGCGGGGCTTATCCACATCGCAGCCGCGCAGAACGGCCATATAGTAAGCAAACAATTGCAGCGGCACGATGAGCTGCAACGGCATCAGAATGTCGTCATACTCGTCCAAGCGGATAACCTCGGTGGCAACGCCCTCCGGCACCTCCGCGTCCTTGGTGGTGAACAGCAGCACCCGTGCCCCACGGCTGCGGGTCTCCTTGGCGTTGGAGATGGTCTTTTCGTAGACGTTTTTCTGGGTAGCCAGCGCAATCACCGGCACACCGTCCGTGATCAGGCTGATGGTACCGTGCTTCAACTCCCCTGCTGCGTAGGCATCCGAGTGCACATAGCTGATCTCCTTCAGCTTCAGGCTGCCCTCCAGCGAAAGAGCGTAGTCAAACCCGCGCCCGATGAAAAAGCAGCTCTGGGTGTTCACATAGCGGCTGGCAAGGTACTTGATCTGCTCGCAGTCCGCAAGGCGGGGCTTGATGACCTCTGGCGCGTGCAGCAGCTGGGCGGTGTAATACTTTGTCTTTTCCTCGGTCAGCTGCCCCCGCGCGTAGGCCAGACGCAGGGCAAACAGGTACAGCACGCACAGCTGCACCATATAGGCCTTGGTGGACGCTACCGCGATCTCCGGCCCTGCGTAGGTGTACATGACGTAATCCGCTGCCCGGGCAATGCTGCTGCTCACCACGTTTACAATGGCCAGCACCGGCACGCCCCGGCTCTTGGCCAGCTTGAGGGCGGCCAGCGTATCGCTGGTCTCGCCAGACTGGCTGATGATGATGACCAGATCCTCCGGCTTCAGGATGGGGTCGCGGTAGCGGAACTCGCTGGCGATATCCACCTGTGCGGGCACCCGCGCCAGCGCCTCAATGGCGGTCTTGCCCACCATGCCGGCGTGCATGGCCGTGCCGCAGCCCACCAGATGCACTGTACCTATGCTGCGCAGCTTTTCGTCCGTCAATTCCGGGATGCGCAGCTCCGGCAGGCCGTTCTCCACCCGGGGGCTGACCGTTGCCGTAATGGCGGCGGGCTGCTCGTTGATCTCCTTGAGCATAAAGTGGGGGTAGCCGCCCTTTTCCGCGGCTTCCATATCCCAGTCTGCGGTCAGCTTTTCGCGCTCCACTACCTCGCCGAACTCGTTATAGAAGCGGATACCCTGTGCCGTGCACACGGCCATGTCCCCTTCCTCCAGTACGCTGTAGCTGCGGGTGTACTTGAGCAGCGCCGGGATATCCGAGGCCACAAAGTTTTCGCCCTCACCCCAGCCCACGATGAGCGGGCTTTCCCGCTTGACCGCAAAGATGGTGTCCGGGTAGTCCTTGAACAGCACCGCCAGCGCATAGCTGCCCCGCACCTTGGCAAGCGCAGCCTGCAAAGCCTGTAAAGGCTCGCCCTGATAGCAGCTGTCGATGAGCTTTACCAGCACCTCAGTGTCGGTCTCGCTGGCAAAGGTGTAGCCCTTGGCGATCAGACGCTCCTTCAGCGCGCCGTAGTTTTCAATAATACCGTTGTGCACGATGCTGACCCGGGGCGTGGAGTGCGGGTGGCTGTTCACGTCGCTGGGCTCGCCGTGGGTCGCCCAGCGGGTATGACCGATGCCACAGCTGCTCTGGGGCAGCGCCAGCTCTTCCAGCTTACTGCGCAGGGTGGAAAGCCGCCCCTTGCTTTTGACCACGCGGATACCGTCCCTCTGGGTAAGCGCCACACCGGCAGAATCGTACCCGCGGTACTCCAGTTTTTCCAAACCGTCCAGCAGCACCTGCTGGGCGCTGCGCATCCCGACATAACCTACAATGCCACACATACAAAATACCTCCAGACCGACTGCGGCGCGCCGAAATGCGCTGCTGCACAGTCAGTTTCCTCTATCAAAGTCTATGTTCTTGTATGGCTTTCTTTGCAGGGTTCTGTTTCGGTATTGCTGCCGGTTTTTGCCCTGTTCTGCGGCTGGTATAGCCCTCAGCCGGAGAAACATCCGCCGAATCTTTCGATGATTCCTCTCCTCGTCACCCTCACGGCTGTCACCCGTGTGGCCCGGCGCTTTGCGTCAGCTTGCGGTACACATTCCTTCTTTCAATGTTTTGTGGTTCAGTGCATCCCCAGCATCTTATGCAGTTTGGGCTGCCACTTCAGCTTGTACAGCAGCAGCATATTGCACAGTGCGCGGTCGTACAGGGCAAAGGCCACGTTGCCCATGCTCAGTGTGAGCAGGGACATTGCCAGTGCGGTGGTGCGCAGCTCCTGCGAGACGCTGCCCGCCGGTACCAGCACAAGCAGCAGACCGTACATGGCAAGCACCGCCGCGTTGCACAGCAGCAGCTTACACACCAGCTGCAATGCCCGGGGACGGATGCGGTCAAACCGGGGCTTTACCAGCGGGTAATAGCCCAGCAGCACCGTGAAGATCAGGGCGATCTCTTTATCCGGCACAAAGAGCAGCCCCAGCAGACTGACGGCTGCGTAGGCCGTCCACGCCATGGTGATGCCGCACTCCATGCACACCGTTGCAATGAGAAAGCTGGCCACCGCAGGCGCGATGAACATGGCAATGGGGATGATGGTGCCCAGCAGCATCAGTGCCACGCACAGTGCCGCTGCCATGCCGCAGTAGGCCATAGACCAGCTTTTGCTTTTTCGTTTCTTCATGGGATCTCCCATTTTTCGGTATCGGCGTCCTGCTCCAGCGGGTAGACCGCGTGCTGCAGGCCTAAGATCATGATATTGTTCAGCAGGGTGTCGTTCAGCTTGAGATCCAGCATCTTGTACGCCCGCATCAGGTCGTTGACCGCTGCCAGCGCCTGCCGCCGGGCGTTCTCTATGGCGGCAGCCTGTCCGTTGAGCTCGTTGACCACAAACACATTGTACTGGCCATTGCGGCGGTCGGCTTCAAAGCGCTCGGCCTTGTCCAGCAGATAGAAGATGCGGCCGATGCAGCTGCCGATGTACCGCATACTCTTGCGCTGGTTGGGGTCATCCGTAGCCAGCGTGGAGTACAAAGCGCCGTAGACGTTGCTCATAGGCTCGGCGGCAAGGGCGTAGTTTTTGGCGCTCAGGTTCATCTGCACCACCGCCTGCTCCCGCTCCTGCGCAAACAGCCGCTCCAGTGCCGGGTTCTCCTGCCGTGCTTTGTCGTAGGCGCGGCGCAGCAGCAGCTTGTCCACTGCGCGGCGCACGCGCTTCGCCGGGCGCAGCTCGCTGTACTTGCGGTCCTGCAAATTATGCCAGCCCATCAGGATCTCCGTCTGCGCCGCCTGCCGGATGCCCAGCGTCTGGCACATCATGCTGCGCCGACAAAGCATACCGGGCACCCGCTGCCGTTTGCAGGTAGGCATACGCCCTGCCAGACTGTCGGACAGAATGGCAAACAGTACCCCGTTGGTGCGCAGCAGATGGCAGGCGTAGAAGCCGTAAGACTTATACATCTGCCGCCGCACCCCGCGGAGGTAACGCATATAGGTATTGTAGTCCCGGATCGTCAGTTCCGGCAGATAGGGCCGCATCCGTCCCTTCATAAGAGCCAGCCATCCTTTCTGTACAGTTTTTGTATCCTGCGGTCAATAAGGTTAGTATAATCCTTTTTATGCGCCAGCGCAACTACCGGATGCAAAAACTGCCGTAATTTGTCATTATGCCGAATTTTGTGAAATCGTTTTCTCTTATAAAAAAACACCCGCAGTCCGTCTCTTTTGTGTAAAAGACAGGCTGTGGGTGTTTGTGCTTGATTTTCCCGGTAAAAGACACACTTTTCCGTGCAATGTCTGCCGGGAGCGGGGCTTAAATGCCCTTACTTCTTTTCAAAATGGGTGCGCTTGCCGTCAAAGCCGGATTTGGGCATGGGCTTTGCCATCTTTTCGGTCTTGGGGGCGTTATAGTACATATACAGCTGGCAGGGGATCATGCCGTTGTACATCTTGCGGCGCTTGTTGGCGCGCTTGCCATAGTGCAGTTCAAAGTCCATATCGGCGGTAATGGCGTACAGACCGGCGCAGGGGCTGGCTTCCATCTGCTGTCCCAGCGTGCGCGCCAGCTTGGCAGCGCCCTCAATAGTGCCCAGACGCTCACCATACGGAGGGTTCGTCAGCACGATGGCCTCCGGCTTTGCAGCAAAGGTGGCAACATCGGCCACCTCAAAGTGGCAGCGGTTTTCCACACCGGCCAGCTTGGCGTTGACGTTGGCCTGTGCCACGGCGGCGGGGTCGATATCGTAACCGAAGGCCTCAAAGCCCACGTCCAGCTTGGACTCTGCCAGTGCCTTCTGGCGCTGCTCTGCCCACAGGGCAGCGGGCACAAAGCTGTAACGCTCGGCGGCAAAGCGGCGCTTCAGACCCGGGGCGATGTTCATGGCCTTCTGTGCGGCTTCGATCAGCAACGTGCCGCTGCCGCAGAAGGGATCCTCCACCAGGCTGTCGCGGCGCACACGGCCAAGGTCGGCGATGGTAGCCGCCAGCGTCTCGCGCAGGGGGGCTTCCATGGCGTTGCGGCGGTAACCGCGCTTGTGCAGACCCTCGCCGGTGGTGTCCAGCATGATCTCGCACACATTCTTGCGCAGCATAAAGCGCACCTTGTACTCCACGCCGCTCTCGGGCAGTACGGTGGTGCGATGGCCCTTCATCAGGCGCTTGACCACCGCCTTTTTAATGACGCTCTGGCAGGCAGGGATGCTGGTCAGCTGGCTGTTCAGGGAAGAACCAGTGACCGGGAAAGCAGCGTCCACGGGCAGGAATTCCTCCCAAGGGATGGCGTACACGCCGTCGAACAGCTCGTCAAAGGTGGTGGCCTTGTAGCGTGCCAGCAGCAGCATCACGCGTTCCACGGTGCGCAGGTTGAGGTTTGCGGCGGCGATCATCTCAGCCCCGCCGCAGAAGCTCAGACGGCCATCCTCCACCCGGATGTTCTCTGCGCCGATGCGGGTCAGCTCAAATTTAGCGGTGGATTCGCACCCAAAAAAGCAGGGGGCGATCAGTTCAAATTTTGCGGGCATGGTAGTTCCTTTCTGTTCTGTACCGAAAAAACAGACCTGTCCGACCGGGGACAGGCCTGCCTGTGTTCCTTGTGATCCCAGCTGATGCGATGGCTCAGCGGCCACGGCGGCTGCGGGGCGCATAACCGCCGCCCCGGCGGTTGTTGGTCTCGTGATCGAGGTCCGCCATTTTTTCCTCGCTCTGGCTCTTGAAGCGGCTCATCATGTCCTCAAAGCTCAGGTTGTCGCTGCGGGCGGGTGCCTTGGGCTGCCACACACGGGGAGCAGCCTCCCGGGCCGGACGGCCCCCCTCACGGGGCGGGCGCCCACCGCCCTGACCGCCGCCAAACCGGCTGCCGCGATTGCCGCCATGACCGCCCTCCCGGGGGCCATTGCCATAAGGCCGTGGCCCGCGATCCTCCCGCGGCGTGCGGGGAGCACGGGGTTCCTGGGGCAGCAGCCGCTTGATGGAAAGCGCGATCTTTCCGTCCGGGGCCACGTTGATGACCTGGACTTTGACCGTATCGCCATCGTGCAGGACGGCTGCAATGTCCTGCACAAACTCATTGGACACCTCGGAAATATGGACCATGCCCACGCGGCCCTCCGGCAGCGCGACAAACGCGCCAAACGGCTTCACGCCTGTGACACGACCCTCGAAAATGTTTCCTACCTCAATTGCCAAAGCTCAATACTCCTGTTCTTCTCCTGATAGTATCCGGTCTGCCGCAGGGGGACCGGGGGTGCGGCTTCAGTTGCCCGTCACATCCACAAAGATGCGCTCATTGGCAGCT
>OLQV01002502.1_pt1 | contig 12100 bp, 11 predicted proteins | sample 1672371 | NCBI WGS metagenome assembly OLQV01 (sample SAMEA3136676, study PRJEB25190) | human gut metagenome
AGTTCTATATCTGGATAGATGGTAATAATGAAAATAATGAGACTATGCAAGGTAAGAGTTTAAAATGTACTCTTAATGTAGATGTATCTACTCCCCCTGTTAATGCTGTAACCTTAGTTGAGGGGTTAGATAAAGGTGAAACAGGGGACTCTAGTAGTGGTGTGTATAAGGTTACACACGATGCTATTACGGCTGGTAGTAGTGCTACTGGAAGTGAGATACCTGCAGTAACTGATTATAGATATTATGGAGCAAGTCCTAATAACTATATATGTTTAGATATGGAGGGTGGTAGTACTTGCCCTGATAAACACTTATATAGAATAATAGGAAGTATATATGAAGAGAAAGAAAATACTAATAGAATAAAAGTTATTAAGGCAACACCACTTACTGATGGGAAAATTAAACACTTTAGTTGGGATTATAAAGTAAATAATGGAAGTGGTAGTTATGATAATATATGGGCTACTATTACTAGTGGTAATTATAGTAATAGTTTAACAAGTGGTAGTCAGCTTATGAAACTCTTAAATAGCGGGGCTTGGTGGAATGGGACAAGTGGTAGTTATTATAATAATAGTACTACTGCAACTACTGTTAACTTTACTAATTATAAATTAAGCGATAAGGCAAAGAGTTATATAAGTACAAGTAGGTATTATATGGGAGAATATAATAGTTCAAGCATATTAACATCGGCGATGTATGGGTACGAAAGAGGAACGACTAGGTATAATACAAGTAGGCCACTTTACTGGGATGGAATGGTAGGACTTATGTATCCAAGTGATTATGGATATGCAGCCGGAAAAACTTGTGTAGATGGTACTTATTTAGGTAGTTATAATAATAGTTGTAAATCTAAAGATTGGCTCTATATTTCAAATACTGGTCAGTGGTTAATGTCGCCGAATTCGCAACGCTCCAACAGTGTGTTCTACGTCTACTTCTCAGGCGGCTATGTCGGCCACGACAACTACTTCGTCAGCTTCTATGGCTTTGCGGCGCGCCCAGTCTTTTACCTCACCTCTACTACTAGTATAATAGACGGTGATGGTACTCTTAATAATCCCTATATATTAAAATAGAATACATATATTATATGTTATTATATGTATTCTATTTTGCATTATATCCTTATATATACCCCCGATAGGGCCTAATATAAAAAAATAGTATAAATTTATTGTATATTATTTCTCTTAATGGGTCATTATTATCATAGAATAATAATAAGGAGGGATGGTTATGATGAGCAATTTTAGTGAGGAAGCACAGAATGTATTAAATGGAGCTAAGGAAGAGATGATGGGGCTTAAGCACCCGTATATTGGGACAGAGCATCTTATTTTGAGTATTCTTAGGGTGGATAATGAGATTAGGGAGAGGCTTTTTAGTTATAATCTTAGTTATGAGGGATATAGGAAAGTGGTTATGGATATGGTTCCAATGGGATCGGTAGAGGCGGATAATTTTATTTACACACCGCTTCTTAGGAGAGTGATTGAGAGTAGTTGTTATATGGCTCGGGAGAATGGTTTAGGGGATATTTCTGTGAGGAATTTGTTTGCTAGTATGCTTGATATTGGTGAGGGGACGGGTATTCGTGGTCTTGTTAATATGGGTATTAATATTAATGATTTGTATACGGAGTTTCATAGTTTGAGTAGGGGTAAGAGTAAGAAGAAGTTAATGGTAATGGAGTTTGGGGTATGTCTTAATGATATGGCTCGTGATGGGAAGTTAGATCCTGTTATTGGGAGAGATAAAGAGGTTACGAGGGTTATGGAGATTCTTTGTAGGAGGAGTAAGAATAATCCAGTGCTTGTTGGAGAGGCTGGAGTTGGTAAGAGTGCTATTGTAGAGGAAGTGGCGAGGAGAATTGAGTTTGAGATGGTGCCGGATAGGTTACTTGGGAAGAGGATTATTTCTATTTCGATGGCTAATTTAGTGGCTGGTACGAAGTATCGTGGTGAGTTTGAGGATAGGATGAGGAAGCTTATTAAAGAGGTAGAGGAAGAGGATGATATTGTTTTATTTATTGATGAGGTGCATACGTTAGTGGGTGCTGGTGGTGCAGAGGGGGCGATAGATGCTTCTAATATTTTGAAGCCAGCACTTGCAAGAGGGAAGTTTGTGTGTATTGGGGCAACGACAGTTGGGGAGTATAAGAAGAGTATTAGGGCTGATAGTGCTCTTGATAGGAGGTTTCAGGTTGTTAGTGTTAAGGAGCCTAGCATGAACGAGGCGAGGGGGATTATTGGGGGTCTTCGGGATATTTATGAGGTTTATCATAATGTGGTTCTTGGTGATGAAGTGCTTGATGATATTGTGGAGTATGCGGATAGGTACATAGTGGGGAGGTTTTTTCCGGATAAGGCTATTGATGTTATGGATGAGGTATGTGCGATGGTTAGTACTAGGGGGGACGAGAAGCGTAAGTGTATAAGGGAACTTAGGGGGAGAATTAATTTGGTAAGGCGGGATAAGAACTGTAGTATTTTGGGGAACAGATTGGAAGAAGCGTATAAGATGCTACGTGAGGAGAAGAGGCTTCTTGAAGAGGTGGATGCTATGTCTTTTGCTGGAAAGAGGGGGCGTAATGTGGTAGAGAGAGGGGATGTAATAGATGTGGTAGAGAGGATTAGTGGGGTTAGTATTTATATGGATAGGGATAGGGAAAGTGAGTGTATGCAGGGGTTTAGAGAAGTGATTGGGGAGTCTTTTGTGGGTAGTGATAGGGTGAAGAGGGCACTTAGTGGTATTGTGTGGAAGTGGTTTTATGGTCTTGGTAAGAGGAGGGGTGTTTATTTGTTTGCAGGCCCTACGGGGGTTGGTAAGACGATGGCAGGTAAGTTACTGGGCAAGATGCTTGGTAGTAGGGATGGGGATAATGTTATTAGGATTGATATGAGTGAGTTTAGTGATAGTAGTAGTGTGAGTAAGGTTATTGGGAGTAATCCTGGGTATGTTGGGTATGAGGATATGGGTAGTGTTGTTGAGAGAATTAGGAATATGCCGAGTGGGGTTATTTTGCTGGATGAGGTGGATAAGGCTCACAGCAGTGTTATGGGGCTTTTTTATCAGATAATGGATGAGGGGTTTATTAGGGATAATAGGGGTAATCTTGTTAATGTTAATAATTTGATAGTGATGACTACTAATGTGGGATATGAGAAGGGAAGGGTTGGTTTTGATGGGGATAAGGAAAGGGGGAATGGGTGTGATAGTGAGCTTAGGAGAGTTTTTGGGGATGCGTTTATGAATAGGATTGATGGGGTTATTTATTTTGATAGTTTGGAGAGGGAAGATGTTATGGTTATTGCAAAGAGGGAGATTGAGCGTATTTTGAAGGAGAATAAGTGGTTAGAGGAGTACAGGGAGAGGTTTATGAATGAGGAGTTTATTGCGGGGATTGTTAGGGATAGTGATTTTACGGAGTATGGGGCAAGGAAAGTGAAGAGGCTTGTTAGTGAGAGAATGGAGAGTGTTATTGTGGATAAAATGGATAGTATTGGTAAAGAAGAGATGAATAAAATGGCTATTAAGAGGGAAGTTACTTCTAATTAGGGGTAGTAGGGAAATGTAGGGGTGCCTATTTTTATAGGGCCTTTTTTATATATGAAGAAACATTTATACTCCATTTTAATACCTAGCCCTACTAAAGAATACCGGTTTACTCATATCCAAGCCATATCCAACCCAAGTCTTAGCCCCATTTTAATATCGGCCCACCTAAAGAATACCGTTTTACTTCCTTTTGTTAGATAAAAAGCAAGTCTTGATTTGATAATTTATAATGAAAAACCATTATAGTGTTTTATAATAACATTCTATAATGGTTTTTTGTTTTAATATTTATCTATTTTATTTAGTAGTTTATACAACTTATTAGTATTGTAAATTTTATATGATTTATTTTCAAACTTTATTTGGTAATAGTAAGGTCCATATTTATCTTCTTTACCGGGTTTTTTAATTAGTTGTGATATTAAATTTGATAATTGATTATTTAAATCATCACTAATTTCTTTGTCATAAGCTGTTCTTTTAGATGATTCTTTATCGTCAAAGGGTCCTGAAATGTATTCTATAATTTTTTTTATATTTTTGGTATTTGTATTTATTTCATAATATGAATTTGAGTAACCTTTACCGTCGTTTGTTCGCAGTGACCAACCATCGAGAACTATGGTACATATATAATTGTTTAAGTTTGTATTTTTATCTTTGTTATTTTTTATTATTAAGGTGGCTCCAAATATTGATGTTCCAATAATAAAAATTAATAGTAATATTAGTAATATTATTTTTTTCATAACGCTCCTTATTTATAATTTTATTACATCTTTATCTTAATTATCATCCTAATACCTAGCCCCGATAGGGCCTTTTACCTCATTTATTAAGGTACTAAGCCCCAGCCTGTTACAACGAAGCGGCCACCATAACTTTTGGCTTTTGGGGGGTTATTTACTAGTTCACCGTTAATAACAAGGGATGATGATGTACCACCATCGAGGTTAGCAGCATTGTAGGCTCCATATTGGGTAAGGACATCGACAACATCTTGGAGTCCCGCTCCTGATATATAGTTTTCACCATCAATAACGAGGAAGAGGATTATACCGTCTTTTCTTTGGGCAATTGATACACGAGGTGCTTTACCCCAAGGATCTCCCACTATTTCAATTGGTTTTCCGTTTACTATTAAGAATGGTCCGAACTGCAAACCGTGGATAATTCCTGCCTTTAGGGCTTCATCTCCGGTTCCCTCTAAGAGCATTAATTTTCCTTCTTTAGTAATGCCTATTATTTCACCAGTAGTAGTGGAACTATCTCCATCAGACCATGTTATTTTTCCATCTTCAATTACATATCCGAGAGGAATACCTGAACCGTATCCGTAGTCAACGAAGCCTCCTCCGTTTATACATACTTTTCCGTTATATCTTTTACAGATACTTTTTAGTTGTTCTCCTTTTTCCGTACCTAGTGTTTCTTTGGATACTAGTCTTACTTTTTTGGGTTCATATATGGCAACTAAGTAAGCGTTAGCAGAACCTACTTTGGTATTTATTAGTTTATAGCTATCGTTTTTGTTCTCTCTTTTTAGTATTTGTTCTTCATATTTGTTTTTGTAGTGTCCTGTATCTTTGGTATTGATAACGATATTATCGAGGTTTACTTTATCGTTTATTTTGATTAGATAGTTACTATTCATAACTTTTTCAATGGTTTTATCGCTATAGAATATTTTGGCAAAGTATTGATGGTTCATTGTTTTCATAGCGGTTGTTATGTATAGATTTCTTAACTTATCGTAAGGGCCATAGGCGAGGAAGAAGCAAGTTACGACAAATATATCTAAGAAGATACAGAATATGGTTAATTTATATATTTTTCTTTGTTTCTTTTTATTTTTCTTTGTACTTGTATTTTTTTTCATAATTACTTCCTTTCGTAAGGGCTATCCTTAGTTCCTTTGCCACTTGTTAAGTTATCTCTATCTATATTTATTACGGGTAGGAGATTGTTTTCTTTCTTGGAATTATCGGTATAGTATTCACCGCTAGTTCCTGCTATATATATTAGGTTAGCATTTTTGCCTACACCGGTCATTGTTGCATAGTCGTTATCGTTTTTATACATTATATCAGCTATAGTTGGAAGGGCAACCTTGGTTTTGATTTTGCCTGTTAGGGTATCTATGTAGTTGTAGTCGTTATCGCTTCCATAGTATCCGTTTGAGTAGGTGGTTTCGTTAATTATATCTTTATAACTTAGGTTATTTAGATAAGTCGTATTTAGGTAGTAGGCAGCAGTGCCATATTTTTGATCGTCATATTTGTAACCGGATAATGCATAAGGTTGGGCCTCGCTTAGCGTACTTTCTAAAACGAGAGTTACGGTTTTATCATCATAGTTAATGGCCCTCCAGGTATCACCATCTAGATTTACGTAAGATCCGAGCATACCGGTCTCTTTTTCGATTTTATATGGGTCCTTTTCGGTACCTTTTCCGCCTGTTAATTCGATATTGTTTTTTAGATTGATAGTAGCTTTTAGGCCATATATGTCTTCACCATCAGATGTTCCGACTTTATTTTCACTATTTACGTACCAAATTTCTCCATCTTGGTTAGTGTTACTTAGATAGAAGGTTTGGTCATTGGAAGTGAAGCCTTTATCGGCACCGGTATTGATATAGTCAGTGAGGTCGAGGGAACCGATTAGTTTGTCAGTGTATTTGTTTTCACAGGCTTTATTAGTGGGGTTATCGACTACATCTGTACAAGTGGTTACGTTTGTTAAATAGGTATCTTTGTTATTTAGAAGGGTTTCAAGAATACCTGTATATTTGGTTTCTCCTTCTTTGTTTAGCCACTTATTTATATAGGATGTATCATACTCTTTATTTTTACCGAAAGCAAGGTCGGTTAGGGTATCTTCACTAACAAGGGTTACAGTACTATCAGAGTTTACTTTTACTATTCGCCAGCTTAGTCCGGAGTATTCGATGTAGTTATTGGCTTCTTTACTTGTAAAGTAGTAGGTTCCGTTTATGTTTTTGAAGTTATTTTTATTTATGTTGTCTTTTTTTAGGGTTGTTGCAAGGGTAGCATCACTAGTTTTATCTTTTTTGGTATCTAAATAGAGAGATACGGCTCTAGTTCCATAGAAAATGGCACAGCCAATAGTGAGGCCTATTGATATTGCACAGAAGACGCGTTGTTTATTTAATCTGGTTTTAACTTTTTGTTCTTTCTTGGTTTTTTTATTATTTTTTTTCATATTACCACCTTTTTTGTTGTTTATTTGTCCCCACTATTATATCATTTTTTGTTTTTTATAGCAATAGTCTTGTAGAAAAAAGGAATTTATAGTATAATTATAGTGTAAAGATGAAAGAGGTGAAAGTTTAATGCAGGCTATTCAGTATGTGATTATAATAGTAGTGCTTCTTATCATTGCTTTTGCTCTTGTTAAGAGTAATCGTAAGGATTTGAGCTTAGAATTTAATAAACTTGTTGATTTACTTGGTGGAGCTGATAATATTGTTGATACAGAAGTTCAGATGTCAAGATTTAAGGTAACGCTTAAGGATGTGTCGAAAGCTAATAAAGATGGTATACTTAAATTAGGTGCTAAGGGAGTTGTGGAAATTGATGACCAGCTTAAAATTATATTTGAAAAGAATGCTAAGCAACTTAAAAAGTATATTGATGAACTTAAATAGTAAGGCACTATAATGGTGCCTTTTCTATATATGTAAAAAAGGGGAAAAGAAATGAAAAGGATTGTTTTAATTGGTCTTTCGGGGTTTATTTTGGTTATGGTACTTGTTTTTAGGATTGTTATTAAGAATGATTGTTATATTAGGAATATGAAGAAGAGTATTAGTGAGCATTACAAGGGGATTGATGACTACAAGGATATTGTTAGTATAAATAGGTTTAATGATTATTATATTGTGGGAATGGACAATAGAGTTCTGGTTCTGGATAAGAAGTACAAGAGGGTTACGGAGTATAATAATGAGGAGCTTGCTGATGATGCTCTTAATAGTAAGATTATTTATATGGATGATATGGTTTTGTTTGTTAAGGATGAGAAAGTTGATAGTGGTCTTATTTATAATTATTATGATGTAAAGAGTGGTGAAATGGTTAAGAGTTTAGAAGTAGGGAGGTAGTTATTAAGATGGAAGAGAGGTATATGGAACTTCTTAGGGATAAGATGTTTTTTATTCCGAGTAGTGTTTTTAGGAATATGGGAAAACTTGGTATAACTGGAGATGAGGTATTGGTTCTTATCTTTATTATTAATATGGGCCCGAGGGTTTTATATGATCCGGAGATGATTTCTAAGGGAACGGGTATTAATAGGATAAGGGTTTTAGAGGTTATTAATGGGCTTATTTCTAAAGGGATTTTAGCGATAGTTGTTAAAAAGAATGGTAGTAGTAAGAAGATGGAGGAATTTATTAGTACGGATCTTTTTTATGAGAAAATGAGGGGCGTTCTTTTAGGGGGAACCAATAGGGCAAATGGGAAAAGGGAAGAGCAGACGGACCTTTTTTCGATGTTTGAAAAGGAGTTTGGGAGGACGCTTTCTTCGATGGAATATGAGATTATTAGGGGTTGGGTGAGTGATGATATGCCAAGTGATTTGGTACGGGAGGCCTTGCGGGAAGCTACATATAATGGAGTTAGTAATCTTAGGTATATTGAGAAGATTATTTTGGATTGGAAGAAGAGGGGATATAAGAGTGTAAAGGATATTGAGAGAGCGAGAGAAAGGTATAAGAAAAAGAATGGTAATGGTGATGTCTTTGATTATAATTGGTTAGATGATGAATAGGGGCAATTTTGTAATGGAAATATTGGATGTGGTTATTCCTAATCCGGTATGTGAACTTAGGTATAGTAAAGATTATGAACTTTTAATTGCGGTTATGCTTAGTGCTCAGTGTACGGATAAGAGGGTCAATATGGTAACTGGGGTTTTATTTGATAGGTATAGGAGCTTGGAGGATTTTGATAGGGCTGATATTAGTGATATTGAGGAGATTATTCGTCCTTGTGGGTCGTACCGGAAAAAGAGTTTATATATTAAGGATATTGCTAGGAAACTGGTAGAAAGTGGTGGTATGAGGCCCGATAGGGAACTACTCGAGAGTTTATCTGGGATTGGGAGGAAGAGTTGTAACGTGGTTTTGGGTGAGATTTACGGAGTGCCGGCGATGCCTGTGGATACGCATATTGAGAGGGTTAGTAAGAGGCTTGGCTTGTGCGATGAGGGGGATTGTGTGCGAGTGGTGGAGCGAAAACTTATGGGGATTTTTCCTAGAGATAAGTGGATACGGGTGCATAAGCAATTGGTTCTATTTGGGAGATATCATTGTAAGAGTGTGAAGCCGGAGTGTGAGGGGTGCAGATTTCGGGATATGTGCATAAAATGGAGATAGGGGGAATACTACTTATTAGAGGTGAATGGTTTTGAATAAGAAACTTCTAGTGGGTAGTATTTTATTTACGAATATTTTGGGCTTTATTTTTGGTCTTATTAGTAGGCCGAGTAGTTTTAGTGGGGTGGCTCAGCCGGTGTTTGTACCGCCTAGTTGGGTTTTTATTTTGGTTTGGATAGTACTTTATACGATTTTGGGGATTAGTTTTTATTTGATTTTGCAAAGTAAGGATAGCAGGGATAGGAAGTGGAGTATTGGGCTTTATTTTGTTAATTTGGTATTTAATTATTTGTGGGTAGTGTGGTTTTTTAATTTTAAATTGTTTTTATTTGCTTATATTTGGCTTATTGTATTAATTGGGATAACGATAGTTATGATATATTTCTTTTATCGGGTTAATAAATGGGCTGGTATTATTAATGTGCCATATTTGGTTTGGTTAGTGTTTGCGAGTATTATTAATATTTTTGTGTTTTATTTAAACTAGGGATAAAAAAATAAAGTAGAATGGGGTAGTCTACTTTATTTTAGTCTGTCAAAGGACTTAAATATAATTCCTTGATAGGTTAGCATTCCTTCGTCGCCTTCTATGAGTAATCCGTAATTATTGCTATCAACGATGAACTCTTTTCTTTCTTTATTGTATAGTTCAAAAGTAACATAGTAATGGGTATTAATCATATTTAGGTTATCATTATGGAAGGGAGAGCCAGATACGTCTGTTCTTTTAGCAATTACTTTGGCCTTTACAGTATCTATAGGGGCATTTCTATCTATTTTGGGTAAGCGTGGGGCTGTAAAGATATTAATTATAATAAATATAAATGCTAAAATGAATATTACTATAAAGGCAATAATCATTATACTTTCCATTTTATTCCTCCTTTATTATAAGTATAACATAAAAATAGGGATTATATATATTAATTTTATTTTACTTGAATTAAAGAATAATATAGGGTATAATCAATATTATGGATGTGGTTATATGGAAGAATATAGAAAAAGAATTATAGATGATATATTAGTTATAAGGTCAAGAGGAAAAGGGGCGGTTTTAGTTGAGGGAATTAGAGAAAGTGGAAAGACTACTACTTGTAAGAGAATTTGTAATAGTTATCTTTATATGCAGGGAAGGGAAGATAGTTTAAATAATGTTGCCCTTGCAGATTTAGATTTAGTATACTTCTTAAAGGGGAAGTTCCTAGACTTATTGATGAGTGGCAAGAGGCTCCCAAACTATGGGATGCTATTAGGTTTGAAGTAGACCATAGAAATGCAGAGGGGCAGTTTATTTTGACTGGGTCAGCTGTGCCAGTTGATACAAAAGAAATAGTACACTCAGGTACAGGGAGATTTTCTTTTCTTACTATGAGACCAATGACTTTATATGAAAGTGGAGAAAGTAATGGGGCAGTTAGTTTAAAAGAAGTATTTACAAATAATAGTGTAAGTGGTGTAAATGAACTATCTTTGAGTGAAATTAGTTATTTATGTTGTCGTGGAGGCTGGCCTCGCAGTCTTTATATGGATAGGGATATTTCTCTTAATCAGGCTTATGATTATATAGATGGAGTTGTTAAGAGTGATATTTCGAGAGCTAGTGGAGTAAAAAGAAATGCTGATAGAACAAGGAGAATACTTAGAAGTTATGCTAGAAATATTGGCACTCAAGCCTCTTATGAAACGATTAGAAGAGATGTAATTGGTAGTGATATAGAAACATTAGATGAGGATACGGTTTATTCTTATATAAATGATTTAAAGAAAATTTTTGTGATTGAGGATGTTAGTTCTTGGAACCCTAATTTGAGAAGTAAAAGTGCTATTAGAACTTCTGATACGAGGTATTTTGTAGATCCTTCAATTGTAACTACTTCTCTTGGACTTGGTCCTGATGATTTACTTAATGATTTAAATACGTTTGGGTTTGTATTTGAGAATTTATGTATAAGAGATTTAAGGGTATATGCTGAAAGTATTAATGGTGAAATATATCATTATAGAGATGCTACGGATTTAGAATGTGATTGTGTTGTACATCTTAGAAATGGTTCTTATGGATTAATTGAAATTAAACTTGGTGGTGACAAGTTAATAGAGGAGGGGGCTTCTAACCTTCTTAAATTAAAGGATAAGATTGATACTGATAGAATGAATAATCCGTCTTTCTTAATGATAGTAACAGCAATTGGGAGTTATGCTTTTAGAAGACCTGATGGAGTATTAGTTGTGCCTATTGGTTGTTTAAAAAATTAGTATGTTTATTATTATAATGCACCCTTAGAAATGGGGGTGTTTTATAATGAATGATAATTGGGTTTAGGTGTAAAAAAATAGTAAAGACTGCCCTTATAGCTTATTTATAGGCAAGAAGGGAGGAGATAGTTTATGAGAAGAAAATTCAATTTAATTCTATACAAAGCGTATTTTTCACTTATGAAATTATCTCACATTTGTTTGATAATTTTTAAATAAATTTCAAATAAAAAGTCCTAGCTACATAAGTAACTAGGACTATCTAAAACATTTAACAAAAGGGTAGTCTTAGCGAACACTAAGTTTTCCTTTCATTTATAATATATCATTAATTTATAAAAATATCAATAAAATACTTGAAAAAAATACAAAAAGTTGATAAAATTAGTATGTAATAGAGAGAGGAGGCACCCCTTATGTATAATATGATAACAAACATTCGTATGATAAATATACATAAACTACATTTATTAAATGGGGGGGGGGCTTGTATCGACAGATACATTAAATAGCGAAGCTAATTTATTAAATAGAGAAGACTATAACATAAAAGAGTACGGAGGTACTCTAACTTGTTATAGTCTTTTTCTAGTATAGGGAGGATATATATGAAGAGATTATTTAGAAATAGAGATATTAAAGTAATAATATTAGAGGTATTTTTAATAGTACTAGGGTTAGTTGGTCTTACCTTAGGAGTTAAGTATATTATGAATAGTATTAATGTTAACGTAGATACTAGTAAACTGGCTATAGATAATATGAATGCTAATGTTACCAATGGAACTTTAACTCCTATAGAAGATAGCAGTGTTAACATTAATACTACTAGTAATGTTCTTAGGATAACCTTTGATGTAAAGGGTG
>OLQV01002509.1_pt1 | contig 12066 bp, 7 predicted proteins | sample 1672371 | NCBI WGS metagenome assembly OLQV01 (sample SAMEA3136676, study PRJEB25190) | human gut metagenome
GGTGAATTATGAGAAACTTGAGGAGATCCTGGAGGACCAGATCGCGAACAGCACAGACGCCATCGTTATCTGTGGAACAACAGGAGAGTCTTCTACCCTGACTCATGGTGAGCATCTTCAGACTATCAAATTCACTATTGATAAGGTTAATAAACGTGTGCCGGTAATCGCAGGAACAGGTTCCAACTGTACAGAGACAGCGATCATGATGTCCAAGGAAGCTGCTTCCTATGGTGCAGATGCTCTTCTTATCGTAACACCTTACTATAACAAGGCTACACAGAAGGGTCTTATCGCTCATTATACAGCAATTGCCAATGCAGTTCCGGAAACTCCGCTTATCATGTACAATGTACCGAGCCGTACAGGCTGCAATATCCAGCCGGCTACAGCAGCTTATCTTGCCAAGAATGTGAAGAACATTGTCGGAATCAAGGAAGCTACAGGAGATCTTTCACAGATTGCCAAGATGATGTCTCTGGCTGACGGACAGCTTGAGCTTTACTCCGGAAATGATGACCAGATCCTCCCGATCCTTTCTCTGGGCGGACTTGGAGTAATCTCCGTACTGTCCAACGTTGCACCGAAGTATACACATGATATGGTTATGAAATATTTCGACGGTGACACAAAGGGTGCAGCTGAGGATCAGCTGAAGGCTATTCCGCTGATCAATGCCCTGTTCAGTGAGGTTAACCCGATCCCGGTTAAGACGGCCATGAATCTTATGGGAATGAATGTAGGACCACTTCGTATGCCACTTTGTGATATGGAAGACAATACAAAGGCAGCTCTTGCAAAAGAAATCGAGAAATTCGGTCTTAAGCTTGCTGAATAATCTGACCGTAAGCGGAAGGTAAAGGAGAAACATACTATGGTAAAAATCATCATGCACGGCTGCAACGGACATATGGGCCAGGTGATCAGCGACATCGTGGAGAAAGATCCGGATGCTGAGATCGTGGCAGGTATCGACATTGCAGACCAGGGAAAAAACAGCTATCCGGTATTTACCGATATTGACGCATGTCAGACAGAAGCAGATGCCATCATCGATTTCTCTTCTGCAAAAGCAACAGACAAGCTTCTTGAGTACAGCGCAGCACGTCAGATTCCGGTTGTTCTCTGTAGCACAGGCTTAAGCGAGGAGCAGCTTGCAAAGGTAGAGGAAACATCCAGGAAGGTTGCAGTGCTGAAATCTGCGAATATGTCTCTTGGTATCAACACACTTCTGAAACTGGTCCAGGATGCTGCCAGGGTTCTTGCAGCAGCAGGATTTGATATGGAGATCGTTGAGAAGCATCACCGCCTGAAGGTTGACGCACCGAGCGGTACAGCTCTTGCGCTGGCTGACAGTCTGAATGAGGCTATGGACAACAAGTATCATTATGTATATGACCGCAGCCAGAAACGTGAGAAACGTGACGACAAGGAGATCGGAATCTCTGCAGTCCGCGGCGGTACGATCGTAGGTGAGCATGAGGTGATCTTTGCAGGACAGGACGAGGTAATTGAGTTCAAGCACACAGCTTATTCCAAGGCTATTTTTGGAAAAGGTGCTGTGGAAGCAGCGAAATTTATTGCAGGCAAACCGGCAGGACGTTATGATATGAGTGACGTGATCGGCTAATCCAGCTGATAATATATGGACGTGGGGAACACGTCATTACATAGGACCGGGGTTCGCAGAAGCGGAGCCCGGTTTTTTGAAAAAGAGGTGAAAAATGGTCACCATTAAAGAAATAGCGAAACGTTGTAATGTTTCTATTGCCACAGTGTCCAATATTATAAACGGAAAGCCTAATGTGGGCAGAGAAACCAGGGAAAAAGTACTTAAGACAATAGAAGAGCTGAACTACACACCCAATTATATTGCGAAAAACCTTAAAACAAGGCGATCAAAAACGATCGGTGTTGTTGTGGAGGACATCACGGCATTCTGTGCACCGGATATTGTAGACGGAATCACGAAATGCTGCGAGGAAAAGGGCTATCATATTCTGCTGACGAATCTCCGGCTTTATCGGAAATTCGGTGAAAGCTATTATGAAAACGAGAAGTTTTTTCCGATGATCCAGAAAGAAATAAAGGAGCTTATTGCGAAGCAGGTGGATGGTATTGTCTATGTGACCACACATGAGAGAGTGCTTAAGTGCCTTCCGGAAGAACTGAACGTTCCGGCAGTTATGGCTTATGGCTATACAAGATCTCCGAAATATCCATCGATCGTGGTAGATGACCGGAAAGGTGCGGCAGAGGTGATCCGGTATCTGTTTTCCATGGGGCACAGAAGAATTGGAACTGTCAGCGGACCGGTCAGGAGTATTCATACCAGAGAACGTCTGCTGGGAGTGCAGGACATATTTACAGAGCAGGGAATCCCTTTTGAAAAAAAATGCGTGGTTGAAGGTGACTGGAGGCGTGGGAGTGGATACCGTGGGACGGATTCTCTTCTGGAACAGAAGGTTACGGCAATCTTCTGCATGAGTGATATTATGGCAGGCGGTGTTTATGACAGACTGGGCGAACTGGGCCTGATCCCGGGAAAGGATATCTCCGTTGCCGGTTTTGATGACCGGGAGCTTTCTACATATTATAAACCGCCACTTACGACCACAGCACTGCCGCTTTTTGAGATTGGCTATACAGCCTGTGAACATGCGATCCGGAAGATCGAAGGCAGTGACTGCGGGGAGGAGCCGGAAGAGCTTCTTGAGATAGCCAGGAGCTGCAGTCTGACAGTGCGTGACTCAGTGAAGGATATTCGGATTCGGTGATGGGGAGTAAGTTTTGTACAAAAAAAGATAGCTGAATTTGTAAGAAATTTATAAAGTTAAACGTTTTATTAATGAGATATTGACGGTGAAATTTAAACGTGGTATAAGAAAGATAACGAAATAAATAAGACATTACGGAAAAGCAGAGATTGTTTTTCCGTAAATATTTACCATTTAAGTTAAACGTTTAACTAAAGAAAGTAAGCTATCTGCGAAGTAGAAAAAAGTAATAATAAGAAGAGGGTGCTTATCTGATTTAGTTAAACTGCGAAACAGTTATTTGTTTATGCAGGAGGAAAAAAAATATGGGAAGAGCAGCAAATTCAAGTATTGATCTGAAAAACATCCACATCACAGACAGTTTCTGGAACAAATACGTACATCTGGTAAAGGATGTGATCATTCCATACCAGTGGGACATTTTAAATGACCGTCTGGAGGACGTGGAGACCAGTCACTGTATTGAGAACTTCAAAATTGCAGCAGGAGAAAGCGAAGGCGAATTCCAGGGAGCCGTTTTTCAGGATACGGATGTTGCCAAATGGCTGGAAGCGGTTGGTTTTGCGCTGAGCTGGGAGCGGGATGAGAAGCTGGAAGCACTTGCAGACGAGACAATCGACCTGATCGGACGGGCACAGCAGCCGGACGGATACCTGAACACTTATTTTACGATCAAGGAACCGGGACTTCGCTGGACGAATCTTATGGAAGGTCATGAGCTTTATACAGCCGGGCATATGATCGAGGCTGCAGTGGCATACTACGAAGCAACCGGAAAGAAGAAATTTCTGGATATCGTCTCCAGATTTGCTGATCTGATCTGTGACACCTTCGGAGCAGAGGAGGGCAAGATTCACGGTTATCCGGGGCATCAGGAAATCGAGCTTGCACTTGTGAAGCTTTATCGCGTAACGGGAACACATAAATATCTGGAGCTTGCGAAATATTTCATTGATGCCCGCGGCGAGGGTGAAAACTATTTTCTGAATGAAGAAAAGAAACCTGCATTTAAGCGGATCTTCCCGGATTTTCATGATTATAACCCGGCGTATTCCCAGTCACATCAGCCTGTAAGAAAGCAGAAAACAGCAGAAGGTCATGCAGTCCGTGCCAATTATATGTATTCTGCAATGGCAGATCTGGCCTGCGAATATGAGGATGACAGACTGAAAGCGGCATGTGAGAACCTGTGGGACAATATGGTGCACAAAAGAATGTATATTACAGGAAGTGTCGGTTCATCCGGAATCCTGGAGCGTTTTACAACGGATTATGATCTGCCCAATGCCAGCAACTATTCAGAAACCTGTGCATCGATCGCACTTGCCATGTTCGGAAAGAGAATGGCAGATATGGAAAAAGATGCTTCTTATATGGATGCAGTGGAGAGGGCTTTGTACAATACGGTTCTTTCCGGAATCGCCATGGATGGAAAAAGCTTTTTCTACGTAAATCCACTGGAGGTATGGCCTGCAAACTGTATTCCGAGGACTTCCATGGAGCATGTGAAGCCTGTAAGACAGAAATGGTTTGGGGTTGCCTGCTGTCCTCCGAACATTACAAGAACCCTGGCATCACTTGGACAATATGTTTATTTCCAGGAAAAAGATCAGATTTATGTAAACTTATATATTGCAAATGAGACAGAGGTTCAGATCGGCGGAAATCCATTTAAGATCACTCTGGAAGGTAATTTCCCATGGGAAAATAATCTGCGGTTCACAGTGGATGGAGAGAGTGAATCCGAGGGTATGATCGCATTTCGTGTGCCATCCTATGCGAAAAATTTTTGTATTTTACATAACGGCCAGAAGGTTGAGATAAAAACGGAAAAAGGTTATGCGAAGATTGCCGGAAAATTTTCTCATGAGATTTTTGAGATCAGCTTTGAGGCACCGGCAGTATTTGTACATGCAAATCCGCAGGTAAGAGCGGACGCAGCAAAAACTGCTGTAGTAAAAGGTCCTCTTGTGTATTGCCTTGAGGAAGCTGACAATGGAGATGACCTTTCTGCACTCCTGATCGATACAGCACAGACACCGGAGGAGATTTATGATGACCAGCTTCTGGGAGGCTGCAGCGTGGTTCATATTTCCGGAAGAAAAATTTCCGGTGAGGGATGGAATGAGCATGTTCTGTATCAGGAAAAGCCGGTCAGCCTTGAAGATGTGAAGCTGACGCTGGTGCCATATTGCTATTGGGGCAACCGCAAGGCAGGGGAGATGCTTGTGTGGATGAAGGAGAGCCTGTAAAAAATTTTTGCTGTTTTTTCATAAGTGATTTTTTCCAGCTTTTTCCGGGATAGAACACCGGAAAAAAGGCCATATTATGAGTACAGAATTTTTTAAAAAAGGAGAAGATCACATGAAAAAATGGAAAGCGATATTTTTCGGAACCCTGTTGACGCTGTCCTTATGTACATTTACAGCCTGCGGTACAGATGTAAACAATGCCGATGAGACGGTGGATGAGAAGGAAAATAATGCAGCAGATAGCAAGAATGATGCTGCGGCTCAGGATGAGATCACAGAGAATGAAGCAGACAACGACGGTGTGATGGATAACGGAGATATTGTGGAGGATTCCGGAACAGACAACAATGAGATGGCCGGAGGAAATGCCACGGTAACACCAGGTGGAAATGCCGCGACAGTGACTCCGGGTACAGGTGATGCCAACGGAAACGGCAATGACGGGACAGTATCCGGTGAGCTGGGAGACAGTGTGAAGGATCTCGGGGATGGTGTCGGAAATGCGGTGGATGATATCGGAAACGCAGTGGGAAATGCTGTAGAAGGACGATAGGATATCCGGCAGAAAAATCCCGGCGTTGCACAAAAATGCCGCGAATGCTATTATCAATGTATGGAAAGAAAACGGAGGATAAATGACTATGAAATTCAGACCATGCATTGATATACATAATGGACAGGTGAAGCAGATTGTAGGCGGGAGCCTGAAGGATCAGGGAGATCAGGCAGCAGAGAATTTTGTTTCTGAGCAGGATGCGGCTTTTTATGCGGAGCTTTACAGGAAATCCGGCTTAAAGGGCGGTCACGTGATCCTACTCAACGGAAAAGATTCTCCTTATTATGAAGCAACGCGTAAGCAGGCGCTTCTTGCACTGGGAAAATACCCTGGCGGACTCCAGATCGGAGGCGGCATCAATCCGGAAAATGCACCGGAATATCTGGAAGCAGGTGCCAGTCACGTGATCGTTACCTCTTATGTTTTTAAGAATGGCGTGATTTCCTGGGACAATCTGGAAAAAATCCGTGACACAGTTGGGAAAGAACATCTTGTGCTGGATTTAAGCTGCCGCAAAAAAGATGGCAGCTATTACATTGTCACAGACAGATGGCAGAACTTTACAGAAGAGATCGTAACTCCTGAGCTTATGAATAAACTTGGAAGCTACTGTGATGAATTTCTTGTTCATGCAGTGGATGTGGAAGGAAAGTCCCATGGTGTGGAAAAAGAGCTCGCCACGATTCTGGGAGGGTACACAGCACATCCGGTTACCTATGCAGGCGGAGTTGGTTCCATGGAGGACATTGAGGTGCTGCGCGAGGCAGGGCAGGGAAGGCTGGATGTGACGGTTGGCAGTGCACTGGATATTTTTGGCGGAAGCATTCCATTTGAGACTCTGGCAGCGATGAAATAGAGGGAATAGTTGCGCATTCATGACAAAAAGATCTTTTTGCAGGAATATATCGAATAAATTTAGAAAAAATTTGTGAAATTTTTGAAAAGTGATGTTAAAATTCAACTTAATGTGTTATAATAGCCACATAAAACAGCAAAGGGGATGGAAGTCATGAAATTTATTATTAGTGGAAAGAATATAGCAGTAACAGAAGGACTTAAAACAGCTGTTGAAGACAAGCTTGGTAAACTTGAAAGGTATTTCACTCCTGAAACTGAAATTTCAGTGACCTTAAGTGTTGAAAAAGACCGTCAGAAGATCGAGGTAACAATCCCTGTGAAAGGTAATATCATTCGCTCCGAGCAGGTAAGTAATGATATGTATGTATCCATTGATCTGGTTGAAGAGGTAATTGAGCGTCAGCTTCGTAAATACAAGAACAAGATTGTTGACAAACAGCAGGAATCCACAAACTTCCAGAAAGCATATCTTGATAAGGATTATGAAGAGGATGAAGAAGTTAAGATCATCCGTACCAAGAAATTCGGAATTAAACCAATGTATCCGGAAGATGCATGCGTACAGATGGAGCTTCTTGGACATAACTTCTTCGTATTTTTCAATGCTGAGACAGAGCAGGTTAACGTGGTTTATAAACGTAAAGGTAATACTTACGGACTGATCGAGCCTGAGTTCTGATTGCTGCATAACAACTGAATATTGAAAAGATAACTCCGGGAATCTGCGTGGAAACTCTGCAGATCCCCGGAGTTTTTTTCAATCAGGTGAGAGAGGGTGCAGTCAGGATTTTTTTACTTGAGTATAAAAGTCTGCTTTACAGCAGGCGGCCTGATATTTTATAATAAAATCATCAGAAAAAAGGGAGGAAATACCAATGAAAAAGAAGCTTTCAGCATTACTTCTCAGTGCTGTGCTATGCGTGACAGCGATACCGGTAACTGGCATGGCTGCGGAATTCAGTGATGGTTCGGCGGTGGAAACACTTGGAGAAGATGTTTCAGAAGCTCCAGAGGAAAGTTCTGGTCAGGAAGAAGCCTCTTTGGATGTTTTAGATGATGCAGAGATTCTTGATTATGAAGATGAATCAGATGAATTAAGTATCGGGGATATTGAACAGGCATATGCAGGCAGCAGTTCGGATGATTTTACCGATTCTGCAGATGATTTTTCCGACGGGGAAGTACCGAAAAATGGAAACTTTACATTATCACATGAGGGAATTATCCAGGAAGGTGCGATCTGCCCGAAAAAGACTTCTGTAGTACTTACAGAAAAATGGGAAAATGCTCTGGTAAATCTTGTGGAAAAAGGTGGATCTGTGCTGGATATTGCATCACTTTCTATTCCGGCAGATCAGATATCAGATGTAGTCATGTTGTTTATTAACCGACACCCAGAATATTATTGGCTTTCTTTTGAGTCTTGCGATGTAGAAAACGGTATTGCGGTTACACTTTATGAAGATGTGAAGCCTTTTATGGGCAAGAGCAGAAGTACAGTTTTTGGTTCTTCCTCACTGGAAGAGGCTACCAAGAAAGCACTGGCAGTTGTGAAGCCGGAGATGAGCGATCTGGAAAAAGCTCTTGTGCTTCATGATTATATTGCGTTAAATACAGAGTATGATTATCAGGGATATTTGAATGGCAATCTTCCGAATTCTGTATTTACGATCGAGGGAACTCTGGTAGAAGGTAAAGCCGTATGCCAGGGATATGCACTTGCGTATCAGTATCTTCTGAATAAGGTTGGAATTGAGAGTAAATATGTTGCCAGTTCAGCTATGAATCATGGATGGAATCTGGTGAAGATCTTTGGCCGGTGGCATCACGTAGATGTGACCTGGGATGATCCGGTATGGGATCAGCTGGGACAAGTTAAACATCAATATTTTCTGTTGAGTGATGCGGGAATCATGGGATTGAAGCACTATAGCTGGGAAGTCTGGGACAATGGAACAGAGACTGCACCGGCGGCTGTATCTGAGGTGTATAATACTTATTTCTGGAGAAATATAGATACCGGAATCTGGTATTATAAAGAAAAAATGTATTATATGGAGATCAGCAGTACAACAGTAGGACAGATCAAATGTCAGAGTATTTATGACTCTTCAGCTACAGTACTTGCGACGGTGGATATGAAATGGCCATATGTGGGTATGCCAAATTATTACTGGGGAAATTCTTCGAAGACGATCCTTTATAATGGTCAGTTCTATTACAGTGGTCCGGATGCACTTTACCGGATCAATCTGGATGGTTCCGGAAATACAAAAATTGCAGATGTAAGATATACAAATCAGTATGTGTATGGATTTGCTTATTCTAATGGAGCGTTTTGGATTGCACTTCATGATAGTCCGAATATCAGTACAGCGGAATCACCGATGAAAATCACGCTTGGAGTAAAGCCAACGACAACGCCGAAACCGAAGCCAACGGCAACGCCGAAGCCGAAACCAACAGCAACGCCGAAACCGAAACCAACAGCAAAGCCGAAGCCGAAACCAACAGCAACCCCGAAACCGTCGAGTAATTCGACTGTTATTACAAAGAATACATATAAGAATTATAAGAAATCAACATTAAACATCAAAAAAACAATAAAGAAGATTGAGAGCAATGCTTTTGAAGACTTATCGTTATTATATGTTTATTTTGAGGGAAGTGCCCCACAGATGGGTGCGAACATGTTTAAAAATCAGGCACTGACAGCTTACTATCCGATCAATGATCCTACATGGACAGCGGCTAAGCTGAAAGATTATGGCGGTATATGGATCACTTGGTCTGCATGGGACCCAACTACAAAAAAAATATATGGTGCTGATCTGAAAAAATATGGCGATCTGAGTCTTAAATATACAACTGTGACATACACTGGAAAGCCACAGAAGATGAAAGTATATGTACGCGATAAATCATATCCAGGAGAATCAGATTATTTGCTGATGGAAGACATTGATTACAAAGTTACATGGAAAAATAACACAAATGCAGGTACAGCAACAGTAACAGTAACAGGTCTGGAACCATATTTCAGGGGAACTCTTACAAAGACTTTTAAGATCCTTCAGGCAAACAACAGCATTACAGCTTCCAATGTGAAAAAAACGCAGAGTACCAAGGCACAGACATTTTCACTTGGAGCAGCAGCAAAAGGCGGAGCGAAACTCAGCTATAAATCAAACAATAAAAATGTTACTGTTAATTCAAGCGGAAAAGTAACGATTGCTGCAAACTACACAGGCGAATCTGCTATCACGATCACCGCAGCAGCTACCAAGAACTACAAAGCGGCTCAAAAGACAGTAACATTAACTGTAAATCCATCTGGAACATCCATCACAAAATGTACCAACATTAAAACAAAAAAAGCGGATATCCAGTGGAAAAAGAACGGATCTGCAACAGGATACGAAGTTCAGTATTCTACCAATAAAACATTTAAAAGCGGAGTTAAAACAAAATCGATCACAAATGCTTCCACAATAAAATACACAGCAGCCGGACTCACCAGCCAAAAAACATATTATGTAAGAGTCCGCGCATACAAAACTGTTGGAAAGAAGAAATTATACTCTTCCTGGAGTGGAATCAAGACTGTGAAGATTACGAAGTAAACGAAAAAGAAAACGGCTATGCATACGGTAACAGCATATTATAAGTACTGTTATTGCTGCATAGCTGTTTTCTTTTGGGGCAGTGTAAAAAAAGCAAAAGTCAGAAAGGATATATAGGACATGATTTGTTAAATAATTGTTCATTGTTTTTGTTACAGGAAAGTGGTAGAATATATACCATATGTGATCTGGATTTCAACAGAGACCTGTAATGATCCTGAATCGGATAGATAAGAGGCTTAAAAGCCTGATTTTGAACGTAAATCATATCCGGAAGTTGTGGTTGCGTTTATGAATATACAGCGGATTAGGATATAATATCCGTATGAATTAAGACGATTGGAGCAGAAACATGAATGTTTTTTCAAAAGTATTTGGAACCCGCAGTCAGCGAGAAGTAAAGCGTATCATGCCGCTGGTTGAGAAAACTGAGAGTTATCAGTCTCAGATGCAGCAGCTTACAGACGAGCAGTTACGAGATAAGACAAGAGAATATAAGAAACGCCTTGCAGAAGGAGCAACACTGGATGACCTTCTTCCAGAGGCATTTGCTACTGTACGTGAGGCAGCAAAACGTGTACTTGGAATGGAGCACTACCGTGTACAGATCATCGGTGGTATTATCCTTCATCAGGGTCGTATTGCCGAGATGAAAACAGGTGAAGGTAAAACTCTTGTATCCACACTTCCTGCATATCTGAATGCCCTTGAAGGAAAAGGCGTTCACATCGTAACAGTCAACGATTACCTGGCTAAACGAGATGCTGAGTGGATGGGCAAAGTTCATGAATTCCTTGGCCTGACAGTAGGCGTTGTACTTAACGACATGAAACCGGAAGAGCGTCGTGCAGCATACGGATGTGACATCACATACGTAACAAACAACGAACTTGGATTTGATTATCTTCGTGACAACATGGTTATCTATAAAGAACAGCTTGTTCAGAGAGACCTTCACTACTGTATCATCGATGAGATCGACTCCGTCCTGATCGATGAGGCGCGTACTCCGCTTATCATTTCCGGACAGAGCGGTAAGTCCACCAAGCTTTATGAAGTATGCGATATCCTTGCACAGCAGCTGGAACGTGGTGAAGCTAGCCATGAGATGACAAAGATGGCAGCCATCATGGGTGAAGAGGTTGTTGAGACCGGTGACTTCGTAGTAAATGAAAAAGATAAGATCGTCAATCTTACTGAACAGGGTGTGAAGAAGGTTGAGAAATTCTTCAATATTGAAAACCTGGCAGATCCGGAGAACCTGGAAATCCAGCATAACATCACACTGGCACTTCGTGCACATAATCTGATGCACAAAGACCAGGATTATGTTGTAAAAGATGACGAGATTTTGATCGTCGATGAATTTACCGGACGTATCATGCCGGGACGTCGTTATTCTGACGGACTTCATCAGGCAATCGAAGCAAAAGAACATGTTAAGGTCAAAAGAGAGAGTAAAACGCTTGCGACGATCACATTCCAGAACTTCTTTAATAAATATGACAAGAAGGGCGGTATGACCGGTACAGCACTTACAGAAGAAAAAGAATTCCGTGATATCTACGGAATGGACGTTGTAGAGATCCCTACCAACAGACCAGTACAGCGTATAGACCTCGAAGATGCTGTATATATGACAAAAAAAGAAAAATTCAATGCAGTTGTTGAGGCTGTTAAAGAAGCTCATGCGAAACAGCAGCCGGTTCTGGTTGGTACGATTACCATTGAAACATCCGAACTTCTCAGCAAGATGCTCCGTCGTGAAGGTATTGCGCATAACGTACTGAATGCGAAGTTCCATGAACTGGAGGCTGAGATCGTTGCACAGGCCGGACAGGCAGGAGCTGTTACAATTGCTACCAACATGGCAGGTCGTGGTACGGATATCAAGCTTGACGATGTGGCAAGAGAAGCCGGTGGTCTGAAGATCATTGGTACAGAACGTCATGAGTCCAGACGTATTGATAACCAGCTGCGTGGACGTTCCGGACGTCAGG
>OLQV01002511.1_pt1 | contig 12059 bp, 6 predicted proteins | sample 1672371 | NCBI WGS metagenome assembly OLQV01 (sample SAMEA3136676, study PRJEB25190) | human gut metagenome
GCTGCCGGAGCGGTGCTTAAGCCGCAAGGCGGGAATTGTGCGGTGTTGCCTTATACAATCTACATAAAAGATGGGTGCGCCTGTCTTACCCAGCCAACACGAGGGGGCAACACAGATGTATATCAATTTTGGTTCCATCAACAGCCGCCAGGCTGCGGATGGCAGCTGTACTGCACCGCTTACAGTGGATTCCTGCGGAACATGCCGATTGAAAAAGCACGCCAGCCTGCCAACTATTACGCGGTATGATGAAAATGCGTATCAGCTGTTTTATATCGCTGCGGGCAAGGCGCACTTCTGGTTTGATGATGCCGAGCATGTGGTAACAGCGGGTCATATGGTGCTGTACCGCCCGCAGGAAGAGCGCCGCTATATCTACTATCTTGAGGACCACCCGGAGGTGTTCTGGGTCTATTTTTCCGGCAGCGAGGCCGCTGCAGTGCTGCAGGCGCATGAGATTCCGCTGGATGGCCATGTGTTTTACAGCGGCATTATGCCGGAGTACAAAAATACGTTCCGCCGTATGATCCAGGAATTGCAGCTCTGCCAGTACGCCTATCGGGATTATACGGCCGGGCTGTTCCAGATGATGCTGGTGCTGGTCAGCCGCCAGCGGCAGGAACGGCGGTCGATCAACGGCACCACGCGGGAGCAGATCGAAGCCGCAGCCGCCTATTTTAACGAGAATTATACTGCCCGCATCAATGTGGATGAATACGCCGAGTCCCTGCACATGAGCGCGGCATGGTTCATCCGTAGCTTCAAACAGTATGTGGGCTTGTCGCCCGCACGGTATATCCAGTCGCTGCGTATCGTCAATGCACAGCGCTTGCTGGAACGCACCAAATACAGCATCGGTGAAGTTTCCGAGATCGTCGGGTATGATAACCCGCTGTATTTCAGCCGTGTGTTCAAAAAGGAAACCGGGCTTTCCCCCGCGCAGTACCGCAAAGCGGAGCGGGCAGGCGAACAGCCGTCCGACCCGCAGGAAGAGGACGCCTGCACCCCCAATATCGACAAAAACCGCAATTCATAGTATAATACCCCCATACACTTTGGTATGGGGGCTTTTTATGTTTGCAGCAGCAATTTGTGTCAGCATCCTGTTGGGGGTGCTGGTTTGGGCACTGCCGGGGCGGCTGTGCGACCGCAGGGCAACCCATGCGGATGTACTGGCTGGGCCGGGCATTGTGCTGGCAGTGTGGATCATCGCAGCATGTGTGTTTGCCCAGCCGGGGCTGGCGCAGGGGTTTGATCTGTTCCGCCTGCTGGCCATCAATGGGGCGGCACTGTGGGCCTGCGGCACTGTGTTGTTACTCCGCCTGCGCAGCGGGCGGCGGTACCGCACACTTTGGACGGTTGCTGCGCTGCTGATTGCCGCCATCGGCCTGGAAGTATTCGTGGGCAACGCACCCTATTTTGCAACCCACGGCTACCAGCCCGTTGACCTGCGCGCCTATTTGCAGGATGCCCCGGCGGATGGGGAGCCGATTGATTTGAACGATGCGCACAGTACCCTTACCTTTACCGGCATCCATCAGCCGCTGTATAACGTTGCGCTGGATGGCGTTGTCTACCAGTATGACGGCAACTATCCGCAGGATCAGAACCCGCTGTTTATCCTGTGGGTGTCCGGTACCGACGAAGCCAGCACCGCCCCGCGCCAGAGCTGGCAGTGGCAGGCGGCCCCGCGAGCGGCACGCAGCCTGGTGCGCACGCTGGATTTTTCCGGCGCGGTGGATACCCTGACCCTGCAAGCGGAGGGCTATAGCGGAGAGTACCGCAGTTATGACCTGAACTATACCGTGCAGGCGGTTCTGGCCAATGTACCCCGCCCGATGGATTTCTCGCTGCTGCGGCTGGCAGTGGTGTATCTGGCACTGCTGGCCTTGTGGGGGCTGCGCCCCGGCGCTACCGCGTGGCACGAAGCCTACCTGACCCACCGCGCCAAATACCGCCCGGCGGTGCTGGTGCTGGGCTGCATGCTCTGCCTGCTGGCCGCAGCGGCCCCCTTTGCCGATGCCCGCAACTCCGGCGTGGCGACCTCGTTTTATAATGTCGAAAACTGGGACGGCGAAAGCCGCATCACCTTCACCCAGCATATCAGCGATTGGCAGAATGATTCCGCTGCGCAGTACGGCGCTCTGGCCCACAGCCTGCTGAATGGCCGCCTGGATCTGCAGCGCGACCCGCCCGCCGCCATGGCGGAGATGCAGAACCCTTACGATACCGCCGCCCGTCAGAGCGCGGCCCCGGATGCTTTGTGGGATGTTGCTTATTATCAGGGGCGGTACTATGTTTACTTTGGCATTGTGCCGTGCCTGCTGTTCCAGCTGCCGTTTGAGCTGCTGACCGGCGTACCGGACCTGCCGCCCAGCTTGGCCATGATCGTGATGGCCTGGCTGCTGATTTTGGCAGTGTTTGGTTTGGTGCGGCAGGCTGCGCAGCGCTGGTTCCCGTCCGCCTCAGCGGCGGCCTGCCTGCTGGCTGCGGCGGGCATTGCGGGCGGTAGCCAGGTGTACTACCTGCTGCTGCGCCCCTCGGTGTATGAATACGCCATCCTGTGCGGCGCGGCATTTGTGCTGCTGGCCCTGTGGCAGTGGCTGTGCGCCGCCAACACCCCGGTGCAGCAACATGGCAAAATCATGCTGCACATGGCGCTTGGCAGCCTGTGCATGGCGCTGGTGGCGGGATGCCGCCCCCAGATGGAGCTGTTTGCCGTGCTCTGCCTGCCGATCTTCTGGCCGCAGTATATCCGGCAAAAACGCTTGCACAGCAAGCAGAGAATAACCGAAGCCATCGCCTTTGTTCTGCCGGTTATTCTGGTAGCCTTGGGGCTGATGGCCTACAATGCCACGCGGTTCGGCTCGCCGTTTGATTTTGGCGCCAATTACAACCTGACCAGCAACGATATGACTCACCGCGGCTTCCGCATTGGGCGGCTGGCCCCGGCGTTGTTCACCTATTTCCTGTCCCTGCCGGTGGTGCAGGCGGTGTTCCCCTACCTGGCGGGTACCAAAATGCAGACAAACTTTATGGGTATGACCATTACCGAAGTATTTTACGGCGGTGCCCTGGTCAGCCTGCCGCTGCTGTGGGCCTTTGCGGCCCTGCCTTTGCTGCGCCGCCGTATGGCAAGGCAGAAAGACCTGCGCGCCATGGTGCTGCTGCCCGTGCTGCTGGCTGTTATTCTGGCCGCGTTGGACTGCCAGATGGCCGGTGTGCTCTACCGCTATCTCAGTGACTATTTAACCCCGCTGCTGTTCGCCGCCGCATTGGTCTGGCTGTGGGCCGAAAGCGCCCTTGCCCCGCGTGTGCAGGCCGCCGCATCGGGCAGCATCCTGCATACCGTGCAGCACATGCTGCAGGGGGCGATGTTGGCAGCTGTTGCCGTGGGGATCTGTTACAGCTTCTGTGTCTACTTTGTTGCGGAACCGGGCCTTCTGGGCCAGAATCCCGCGCTGTACCAGAATGTCAGCCGTCTGGTGCAGTTCTGGCTGTAAAATCAGGGCGAAAACAAAATTCAGCAAAATTCAAATTAGATAAAATAAAAGCATATGCCCCATGTCAGCCGGGAAAATCCGGCCAGTCAGGAGAGCATGTGCTTTTTATTTTTATATGGGCATTCTGTATGGATCGTTTTCGGATGGAATAAATATAAAAAATCCTGCAAACAGGATAGCGGCCCCGTTTGCAGGCCATTCAGCTCAAAATTTAATAGGTGATGATCACGCCCTGGTCCTGTGCGTAAAAGCTGCACAGACCGCTGCAAGGCACAATATCCACCCGCGCATCCGGCCATTTGGCGTGGATGCCGTGTTCCAACAGGTTGGCGGCGTTCTGGTTGTTGCACTCGCTGATCAGCACCGGGCGCACACCATCATAACCGTCCTCGTCCATCTGTTCCAAAATCTTGGCAAGCACCCGCGCTTCGCCGCGCGTCTTAAAGAAAAAGTCGATTGTGCCATCTTCGGTGCGGCGGCCCAAAACGCGCATGTTCAGCCGCCCGGCAATAAAGCCCACCACGCGGCTGACCCGCCCGGCTTTGGCAAGGTTATCAAAGCTGGCCAGGGCAAACATAATGTGCCCTTTCTGTGCCCAGTTGGCCAGCTCCATGCAGATGGTATCAAAGTTGGTTCCTATCCGGATCAGCTTGTTGGCCAGCTCTGCTGCACCGGCCAGCGCACCGGAACAGCTCAGGGTATCCAACACAAAAATCTGCTTTTCGGGGTGTTCTTCCAGCACCATCTCCCGCGCGGCCAGCGCGGCGTTGTAGCTGCCCGAAAGATTATGGCTGATGGTCAGCGCAATGCTTTTGTCCGCCATCAAAAACAGCTCGGCCCATTCTTCCGGGCTGGGGCAGGCGGTGGCGCTGGCGCCGTTATAATCCGTCATGGCCTGCAGCATGGCTTTGGTGTTCAGGGTGGGCAAGTCCACAAACTCGCGCTCGCCAACGCGAATCTTGAATGGAACCAATGCAAACTGAACCCCCGGTGCAGTGTCCGGCAGGGTACGGATCTCACAAGAAGAGTCCGATGCGATCATCCATTCCATAAAAAGTCCTCCTGTAACGCAGGCAAAAAGCTGCGCAATCAGCCGAAACAATCCGGCATTTTTTTGGCGCGCTCGTGGCCGCCGTGCCGCGGCGGGGCCAACCCCCAGGCCGCGGATACTATTTTCTAATTCTATTATACGGGCCGCCCAACAAAGCGTCAAGCAAGAAAAAACAGCAAGTGTAAAAATTAGCGCCTTTTCCCGGCGGGCTATTGCGCCGATGTGTGCAGCGGGGTATAATATCTATATCTGTTGCTTTTGCCCTCCGGTGCGCCGGGGCTGCTGATAAAAGGAGAAAATAAACCCTATGGCTGATTATTACCACTACCGCCAAAAGATAGAAAAACAGCGCCGCCGCCGCAACGCGGTAGTTGCCCTGATGGTGGTGCTGATCATACTGTGTGCAGCTGCAGGCTTTTTCTGGATGTCCCGCCACAATCAGCAGGCGAACACCCCCCAGGCGGAGCCTACCATGCCCACAGCGGAAACTGCTGCCACGGCAACCCCGGAGCAGCCCGAACCCACCGCTCAAACGCCGGGTAACCCCCAGCGCCTGCTTCCCGCCGTGGATAACGCCGCGTGGGATACAGCCACCCCGGTGGAACAGACCATAGATCTGGAGTACCTGAACACCGATTCCCGCATGGCCGCCCTGCCTGCCCTTGGCACCGTGGAGCGCAGCCACTTTGACACCGTTACTTTTTTGGGCGACAGCATTACCGAGGGCATGGAGTGTTATGCCACCGGCTACCAGAACGCCCATGTGCGTGCCTATCGCGGTGCCGGCCCGGAAAGCGTTGTCTATAACACCACCGTCAAGGATCACATCCGCAATGTGCAGGAACCGGCCTTTGACGCCGTGGTGGAGACCCAGCCCGATGCGCTGTATATCCTGTTCGGCACCAACACCCTGGTCAACGGCAGCGAGGACACCGCCACCAAGTTCATCACCTATTATGAAAAAATGATCGACATGTTCCACGAAAGCCTGCCGAACGTACCGATCTATGTGCAGTCCATCCCCGGCGTTCAGGAATGGGTCAAGGATTCCAAGCCCGGCTTGCAGAATGACCGCATCAAGCTGGTCAACAACCTGCTGGCTAACATGGCGCTGCGCAAGGGCTGCTACTTTGTCAATATTGCCGAAGCACTGAATCAGCCCGATGGCAGCCAGATTGACGAATACGAAGCCGATGGCATCCACATGCAACCGGTAGGCTATACCGCCTGGTGCAACTATCTGGCAACCCATACGGCATGGGATCGCCGCAACACCTATGCGGGCGAAAATCCGCTCTATATCCTGGGCAGCTGATGCTGCCCGGGCTTTTATGCAGCATCAACAACATAAGTACAACAAATGCACTGCCAGCCCCCGTTTTGCCGTGGGGCAAGGCGGTGCATTTTGTTCTATTTGCATAGAAAAACGGCGGGATATTTCGCGGTATTAAATCGTTTTTTGTCTAGTTTAACAAGGATTCCTGCAAATGTGTGTCAATTTTACACAAATCGACCCAGCAACTTACGAAAATTTTAGCGCTTTATTACAGAAATCTCTTGAAATTCCGCTGCAAAACAGGTAATATAAATATAGCAAAAACAAATTGGGTGCAGTTTATGCCGGAACAGGCAGCAGGAACAGGAATTTGTGCTGTTCTTTGTATCATCGGCGCATAGTCTGCCTCAATCAGAGGTGTTTCCGGAAACCTAAGGCAACACCGCACAATTCCCGCCTGACGGCTTAAGCACCGCTCCGGCGGCTGCGGCACGGCATCTGCGTTGCCAAAATGCTCGATAAGACTCCAGTATTATCTGCGCTTTTGGCTTAGCATCTGCCGCACCTCGCTCGCCGTATCGGCACTTAGAATTATGCGGTATTGCACTGGGAACATGATCAAAGGGGCAGCCCGGTCGGTGGTAAACCGGCGCGGTGCATGCCAAAAGGGGAGATTACAAGGTGAAACAAACACAGTCAGCGGCGAAGCCTTCCGATTTGCCAGTTTACCTGTTCCATCAGGGCAATAACTTTGAAGCCTACCGCTACTTTGGCAGCCACCTGGAAGAGCAGGATGGCCAGCCCGGCGCGGTGTTCCGCGTGTGGGCACCACACGCCAAAGCAGTTTCCGTTGTGGGCGATTTCAACAGCTGGGTGCCCACCAGCCATCCGATGGAAAAGGTGTCGGACGGCATTTGGGAGTTGTTCATTCCCGGCATCAAAATCTATGATGTTTATAAATACTGCATTACCACCCCGGCGGATGAGCTGGTGTACAAGGCTGACCCGTATGCGTTCCATGCCGAAACCCGCCCGTCCAACGGCAGCAAAGTTTTTGATATTTCCGGCTTTGACTGGCACGATGCCGCGTGGGAAGATGCGCAGAAGAAAAATGATGTGATCAACGGCCCGATGAGCATCTACGAGCTGCATGCCGGCAGCTGGAAAATGAAGGAGGACGGTGTCCCCTATAATTATTCCGAACTGGCGGATCAGCTTGTGCCTTATATTAAAGATATGGGCTATACCCATGTGGAGCTGCTGCCCATTACGGAATATCCGTTTGACGGCAGCTGGGGCTATCAGGTCAGCGGTTACTTTGCCCCCACCAGCCGTTACGGTACCCCGCACGACTTTATGGAGTTTGTGGATAAGCTGCATGCGGCCGGTATCGGCGTGATCCTGGACTGGGTGCCCGCCCACTTTCCCAAGGACGCGCACGGGCTGTACGCATTTGATGGGGAATGCACCTACGAGTACAGCGACCTGAAAAAAGGCGAGCACAAGGAATGGGGCACCCGGGTCTTTGACTACGGCAAAAATGAAGTGCGTTCTTTTCTCATCAGCTCTGCCATGTACTGGGCCGATCTGTTCCACTTTGACGGTATTCGGGTGGACGCAGTGGCCAGTATGCTGTACCTGGATTACGGCAGAGAGCCGGGAGAATGGACCCCCAATAAGGACGGCGGCAACGAGAACTACGAGGCGGTGGACTTCTTCCGCCAGCTGAACAGTGCGGTGCTCACCCGCCACCCGTCCATGATGATGATCGCCGAGGAGTCCACGGCTTGGCCCATGATCACCATGCCCCCGGATGTAGGCGGCCTGGGCTTTAACTTTAAGTGGAATATGGGCTGGATGAACGATATGCTCCGGTATATGAGCCTGGATCCACTGTTCCGCAAGGGCAACCACGACTGCATTACCTTTAGCTTTTTCTACGCCTTTAGCGAAAACTTTGTGCTGCCCATCAGCCACGACGAGGTGGTGCACGGCAAGTGCTCTCTAATCGGCAAAATGCCCGGCGAATACGATGATAAATTCAGCAGTATGCGTCTGTTTTTTGCCTATATGATGGCTCACCCGGGCAAGAAGCTGCTGTTTATGGGCAGCGAATTCGGCCAATTCAAGGAATGGGCGTACAAAGAGGGACTGGACTGGCTGCTGCTGGATTACGAAAAGCACCGCCGGCTGCAAGCCTTCTCTAAGGAACTGAACCACTTTTATACCGCTCACCCGGCGCTGTGGCAGATTGATTACAGTTGGGAGGGATTCCAGTGGATCAGCTCCGACGACAACAGCAACTCGGTGATCGCCTTCCGCCGCATAGACCGAGACGGCAAGGATCTGATCACGGTATTTAACTTCACCCCCAACGATCACGAGGACTACCGCATCGGTGTACCGGAAAAGGGCACTTATAAAGTGGTCATGGACACGGCGCTGAAAAAATACGGTGGCACCAAACCCCGGCTGTGCGGCACCTACAAAACGAAAAAAATACCTATGCACAATATGGAGCAAAGCATCAGCCTGAAACTCAGCGGACTGTCTGCCTTGTATCTTGAAAAAATAAAGTAAGGAGAACCACTATGGCACACAAAACAAATGTTGTTGCAATGCTGCTGGCCGGCGGCCAGGGCAGCAGACTGGGCGTGCTCACCAAAAACATTGCCAAGCCTGCCGTACCCTACGGCGGCAACTACCGCATCATCGACTTTCCGCTATCCAACTGCGTCAACAGCGGTATTTACACCGTTGGCGTACTGACCCAATATCAGCCGCTGGAATTGAACGACTATTTGGGCAACGGTCAGCCCTGGGATCTGGACCGCCAAAACGGCGGCGTACATATTCTCTCCCCTTACGAGGCCATCGGCGGCGCCGAGTGGTATAAGGGCACGGCCAACGCCATTTACCAAAACATCAATTTTATTGAGAAGTACGACCCGGAATATGTAGTGGTGCTCTCCGGCGACCACATCTACAAGATGAACTACGCCAAGATGATCGACTTCCACAAAAAGCACAATGCGGACTGTACCATCGCTGTGCTGGAGGTGCCGTGGGAGGAGGCCTCCCGCTTTGGTATTCTGGCTACCGACGAGGACGACCGTATTTACGAATTTGCCGAGAAGCCGGCCCAGCCCAAGAGCAACAAAGCCTCTATGGGCGTGTATGTATTCAGCTGGAGCAAGTTGCGCCAGTACTTGGAGCTGGACGAGGCAGACCCCAACTCTGCCAACGACTTTGGCAAGAATGTGATTCCCGCCATGCTGAACGCCGGCGAGCGGCTGTTTGCCTATCCCTTCTCCGGCTACTGGAAAGATGTGGGCACCATTGACAGCCTGTGGGAGGCAAACCTGGATATTATCAATCCCAATGTAGATCTGGATTTGTCCGACAAAAGCTGGCGCATTTACAGCCGCAACCCCATGGCGCCGCCCCACTATATCGGTAAAAGCGCGGTGGTGGAGAACAGCTCCATCAGCGAGGGCTGCGAGATTGAGGGCAACGTGGATTACAGCGTGATCTCCTCCAATGTGACCATTGAGGCCGGTGCCGATGTGCGTTACAGCGTGGTGATGCCCGGCGCGCATATTAAAAAGGGTGCCAAGGTGTATTATTCCATCGTGGCCGAGAACGCGGTCATTCAGGCGGACGCCAAGGTCGGCGAAATTCCCGAGCAGCTGCAAAACCCGGCAGACTGGGGCATTGCCGTTATCGGTGCAGGCGCTACCGTCACCGGCAAGAGGGACATTGCCCCCGGTGAAATGATCAAAAGCGGCGAGGAGGTATAAGCATGAACGGAAAATCTGTACTGGGCATTATCTTTGCCAATATTCATGAGGAGGCGCTGGATACCCTAACGGCACAGCGCACCATGGGCTCCGTGCCCTTCTGCTCCCGCTACCGGCTCATTGACTTTCCCCTGTCCAACATGGTGGAGAGCGGCATTACCAAGATCGGCGTGATCACCAATGCCAACTTTCGCTCTCTGATGGATCATGTAGGCACCGGCAAGCCCTGGGACCTGAGCCGCAAGAACGACGGACTGTATTTGCTGCCACCGTTCTCCGTTAACTCCGCTACCATGTGGGGGAACCGAATTGACGCCATTTTCGGCAACATTCAGTTCCTGAACCAGTCCAACCAGGACTATGTGCTGATGAGCGACTGCAACCAAGTGCTGAATATGGACTACGAAAAGCTGTTTGACGCCCACGAGCAAAGCGGCGCCGATGTGACCATTGTCGGCGTGCACGGTGAAATGCCCACGCATGTCGGCTCTGTTTTGGTGTTTGACCAGGTGGCAGAGGACGGCCGCATTACCGGCATGAGCCTGTGCCCGGAGGGCCGGGGCGAAGTCTTTTACAGCTGCAACATCGTGCTGATGCAAAAGGCGCTGTTTGAGTCTTTGGTCACTGCCGCCCACAGCAAAAACGAAATTTCTTTCCAGCGCAATGTGCTGCTGAAGAATGTAGATCACTTAAAGATCCACGCTTATGACGCCAGCGACTGCTTTGTGGGCACCATTCAGTCCCTGCAAAGCTATTACGACATCTCCATGCGAGTGCTGGAGAAGGAGAGCCGCCGCCGTCTGTTCAATCCGAACAAGCCCATTTCTACCAAGGAGCGGGACGATATGCCCTCCCTGTACGGCCCGGATTCCGCCACCAAGAACTCTTTGGTGGCCGACGGCTGCATCATTGACGGCACGGTAGAGAACTGCATTATCTTTAAGGGCGTCAAGATCGGCAAGGGTGCCGTGGTCAAGGACTCCATCCTGATGCAGGACACGGTGATCGGCGACAGCGCTAAGGTCAACTGCGTGATCGCAGACAAAGATGTATCCATTAAGCACTCGGTAGAGCTGAGCGGCGCGCCCAACTTCCCGGTGTACCTGAGCAAAAAAACCAGAATTTAAGGAGGCAAATATTATGAAAGTTCTTTTTGTTGCCTCGGAGGCACTGCCGTTTATGGCCTCCGGTGGGCTGGGCGATGTGGCCGGCTCGCTGCCCGCCGCCCTGCGCAAGCGGCTGATCGGCTGCCGGGTCGTTATGCCCCTGTATGACAGCATTCCTCAGGAGTTGAAGGACCAAATGCAGTTCATCACCTCCATCTCCGTGCCAGTGGCCTGGCGCCGCCAGTATTGCGGTATTTTTGAGGCCAAGCACAACGGCGTGATCTACTATCTGCTGGATAACCAGTATTACTTTAAGCGGGACGGTATTTACGGCCATTATGACGATGCAGAGCGCTTTGCGTTCTTTGCCCGTGCGGTACTGGAGATCATTCCCGCCATTGACTGGAAGCCGGACATTATTCACTGCAACGACTGGCAAAGCGCCTTAACGCCCCTGTATTACAGCTGCTATTATGCCAACCGAATGGGGTATGAAAACATTAAAACCGTATTCACCATTCACAACATTCAGTACCAGGGCAAGTACGGCGACGAGCTGCTGGAGGATGTGCTGGGCATCGCCCCGGAGGACAACAATCTCATTCTCTACGACGGACTGGTGAACTTTATGAAGGCGGGCATTGAATGCGCCAATAAAGTGACCACCGTGTCCCCCACCTACGCCAAAGAAATCCTGGATCCCTGGTACAGTTACGGGCTGGATCCCATTTTGAATCAACGCAGCTGGAAGCTGTGCGGCATCTTAAACGGTATTGACACCGAGCTGTACAACCCGGAGACGGATAAAATGATCTGGGCCAATTACAGCAGTGCAAACTTTGCCAACAAGGCCAAGAATAAAGAAGAGCTGCAAAAGAAAATGGGCTTGGCCGTGCGGCCGGATGTGCCTGTTATCGGCATCGTTACCCGCCTGGTAGGGCACAAGGGCGTGGACCTGATGCAGGCAGTGCTGGAAAAGAGCCTGTGGGAGCGGGATGTGCAGTATGTGATACTGGGCAGCGGCGAGTGGCAGTATGAGAGCTTCTTCCGTGAGTTGCACGACAAGTACCCGGACAAAGTGGGCCTGACCCTGGGCTTTGTGCCGGATCTGGCACACAAAATCTACGCCGGTGCGGATATGTTCCTAATGCCCAGCAAAAGCGAGCCCTGCGGCCTGTCCCAGATGGTGGCGCTGCGCTACGGCACCGTGCCCATCGTGCGGGAGACCGGCGGGCTGAAAGACTCAATCACCGACAGCGGTGACGGCGAGGGCAACGGCTTTACCTTTAAAACCTATGACGCCTATGATATGCTGGGCGCCAT
>OLQV01002516.1_pt1 | contig 12040 bp, 9 predicted proteins | sample 1672371 | NCBI WGS metagenome assembly OLQV01 (sample SAMEA3136676, study PRJEB25190) | human gut metagenome
TGCCGTCCTCTTTCAGGGCGTTGAAGCAGCTGCCGTAGAACTCGCGGGTGAACAGACCCTCAGAGGGGCCGAAGGGGTCGGAGGAGTCCACGATGATAAGGTCGTATTCCTCCTCGCAGCGGCGGATATACTTCAGGGCATTCTCAAAATAGATATGCACCCGGCGGTCATCCATACGGCAGGCATTGCCGGGCAGGTAAGCGCGGCAGGCCTCCACCACCTGCGGGTCCATCTCCACAAGGTCGATGCGCTCCACACGGTCGTAGCGGGTCAGCTCCCGCACCACGCCGCCGTCTCCGGCGCCGATGACCAGAATATCCTTAGCCTCCTTATGCACCGCCATGGGCACATGGACGATCATTTCATCGTAGATGAACTCATCGCGCTCGGTCAGCATCACGTTGCCGTCCAGCGTGAGCACCCGGCCGAACTCCGGGGTCTCAAAGATATCGATGCGCTGGTAATCGCTCTGCTTGGAGTAGAGCTGCTTGTTTACACGAATGCTGTGCTTCACATCCGGGGTGTGAAACTCTGAAAACCAAAATTCCATCTCTTTCCCTCCTTATGCCAGAACATTCAGGTGCAAGATTTCGGGGTCCTCCGGGCCAGTCATGCTGCAGCCCTTGGCCTTGGCGTACTCGATGTAGTTCAAGATCTCCTTGGTGATGCGCTCGCCGGGTGCAAGGATGGGGATGCCCGGGGGATAGCACATGACGAACTCGCTGCACACCATGCCCTCGGTCTCCCGCAGGGGCAGGCTCTTTTTGGGGGCATAGAAGGCCTCCTGCGGGCTGGCAGCCACCACGGGGTCGATGTATTCCTGGCTCAGCAGGCCGGAGCCGTCGGTCTGGTAGCGGCGCTTGATCTCGGCCAGTGCGCTGACCAGCCGCTCCACTTCCTGCGGGCGGTCGCCGATGGAGAGGTAGGCCAGGATGTTGCCGATGTCGCCGAACTCGATCTGGATGTCGTACTCATCGCGGAGGATGTCATAGACCTCGATGCCCGCCAGGCCGATGTCCAGCGTGTGGACGCTGAGCTTGGTGGTGTCGAAGTCGAAGACCGAGTTGCCGTTGCACAGCTCCTTGCCGAAGGCGTAGTAGCCACCCACCGCGTTGATCTCCTCGCGGGCATACTCGGCGATGTCGGCCACCTGGTGGAAGACCTGACGCCCCCGCTGGGCCAGATTGCGGCGGGAGATGTCCAGGCTGGACATCAGCAGATAGCTGCCGGAGGTGGTCTGGGTCAGGTTGATGATCTGCCGCACATAGCCGGGGTGGACGTTCGGCCCGATGAGCAGCAGGCTCGACTGGGTCAGGCTGCCGCCGCTTTTGTGCATCGAAACGGAGGCCATGTCGGCCCCTGCGGCCATGGCCGAGACCGGCAGCCCGCCGCCAAAGTAGAAGTGGGTGCCGTGGGCTTCGTCCGCCAGGCAGAGCATCCCGGCGTCATGGGCCATCTTGACGATGGCGCGCAGGTCGCTGCAGATGCCGTAGTAGGTGGGGTTGTTCACCAGAACGGCCACGGCGTTGGGGTGCTCCCGGATGGCCTTTTCCACCTGCTCCCGCTTCATGCCCAGCGAGATGCCCAGGCGCTTGTCCACCTCCGGGTTCACGTAAACGGGCACAGCGCCGCAGAGCACCAGCGCGTTCAGCACACTGCGGTGCACGTTGCGGGGCAGGATGATCTCATCGCCCCGCTTGCAGGCGGTCAGCACCATGCTCTGCACCGAGCTGGTGGTGCCGCCCACCATCAAAAAGGCGTGGGCCGCGCCAAAGGCGTCGGCGGCCAGTTCTTCGGCCTCCCGGATGACCGATACCGGGTGGCAGAGGTTGTCCAGCGGTTTCATGCTGTTCACATCCACTCCCACGCACTGCTGGCCCAGAAAGGCGGTCAGCTCCGGGTTGCCCCGGCCGCGCTTGTGGCCCGGCACGTCAAAGGGCACCACCCGCATCTGCCGGAACTGTTCCAGCGCTTCGTAGATGGGTGCCCGGCGCTGGTCCAGCCGGAACCGTGTACGGTTCTCACTCATGTTCTTTTCCTCCGTCCCTGATCCCCTGACAAACAAAAAAGCGCAGGACCAACACCCAAAGGTGCAGACCTGCGCTTTGCAAAAAGCGTTTGAATGTGCGCACAAAGCCCCCGGCGGCGAGCCGGAGCCGGACGGTGTGCAGGATCCAAAAGACGGGATGAGGAGAGTCTATATAGCAATTACACTTTTACTACTCTTATTGACCGTTTCACAAGTCTGCGCAACGGGTGCGCAATTTCATGGCTGTAAAGGAACCAACTTATAAAATTCGAGCTCTTAACTCGATCAATAATGGCGGCGATGCCGCCGGTCGGCAGTGGACCCGGCTGTCCGTATGGCCTTAGCCCCGATGGGCGGTCCCAGGTAAATTGCTTTGAAAAGACTCCGACATGCTTTGTCTCTCAAAATCGAATGTTATCTTATCATGCCGGTTTCGCGCTGTCAATCCTTTTTTGAAAAAATGTGAAAAAAGGATTGAAAAAATACAGATTATGGAGAAGGCGGCGGGAACCGGGCAGACCAGACGGATTCGGTGCTTTTCGATACGCTTTGGCGGCGCAGATGGGGCAATTCTGCGTGAAAGGGGGTGTTTCGCGCGTGAAAGGCAGGTGCAGGGGGCGGAAAAATGTGGTACAATCAAGTTGCAAGGGGGGAGCGTAGCGATGGAGCTGCGGATCGCGATCGTTGAAGACCAGAAGTTTGAAGCCCAGCAGCTGGAGCGGCTGCTGCGGCAGGCGTGGGGAGATCCTGTCGTCTGCGACCTGTACGAGAGCGGCGACGCATTTTTGCACAGAGCCGCCGCCGGGCCGTATGCCGTGGTGTTCCTGGATATCTGCATGGAGGGCACGAACGGCATCGCGACGGCCCGGCAGCTGCGGGAAAAAGACCCGCATCTCCTCATCGTCTTTGTGACCTCGTCGCCGGAATACGTGTGGGAAGCCTTTCCGGTGCATCCGTTCGATTATCTGCTCAAGCCATATAAAGAGGAAAAGATCCGGCAGCTGACCGCCGAACTGCGGCGGGTGCTCTGCCGCCAGGAGCCAGAGCTGGAGGTGCGTATCGCCCGCCAGACCGTGCAACTGCCGCTGAATAAGATCCTGTATGCGGAATCCCAGAACCACTTCGTCCGGATCGTGACCGACGACGGCGAGTGCCGGGCCGCTGCCACCTTTGCGCAGGTGGAGCAGCAGCTGAAGACGCAGGAGAACTTTCTTGTCTGCAACCGGGGCCTGCTGCTGAACATGGATAAGGTGCTGCGGTTCGAGGGCGACTGCATCGAGATGCTGGACGGTGCCCGGCTGCCCGTCCGCCTGAAGGATAAAAACAGCCTGTTTGCGCAATTCACACAATATCAATTCCGCCACATGCAGCGGGAGTTCTGAGAGGAGAAAAACGCCGTGGATGCTGTGTTGTTCGGACGCTACTTTCTCGAATTTGCATTGTTGTATCCGGGGGCCTACCTCTGCCTGGCCCCGCTGCGGGACCACCTGAAGGCCCCAAAAACGACCTGCTGGATCGCGGGCGGTGCCCTCACGGCGCTGTGCCTTGGGTGTGCAGCGCTATGCACGATCTTTGAACTGCCCAGCAACGTTTTCCTGGTCCCCATCCTCATCATTTCGTTCCGGCTGCTGCGATGGCGGACGGAGGGAGTGACCGTCGGCCAGACGGCCTTCCTGTTCTCGATCTCCGCTGTCATGCTGGCGGTCTGTTCGCTGATGGCTGTGGTGCTGAACGCCCGCGCCGAGACCGGCAACCAGCAGGAGGCCAATCTGGTCTCCACAGCGCTGCTGGCGCTGGGGCTCTCGGCGGTGCTGAGCGTCCTCTTCCATTTCACAGCCGTCCGGTGGAGCGCATGGCTCTTGCAGGAATATCACGGCGAAGCGTTCTGGCAGTCGGCGTGGCCGCTGCCGGCCATCTATGCGGCCTTCCTCATCTTCTGCGTCCCGCTGGACCCGTCGGTCGTCCTGCTCAACCGGATCATGATCATTGCGGTGCTGGCGGTGTCCATCTCGCTGCTGGGCATCTTCCTGCTGCTGTACGAGATGTACCGGGTGGCGCAGGAGTACACCCGGAACACCCAGCTGGACCGGGAAAACCAGCTGCTGGGCGTGGAATCCCGCCGTTATATGGAGCTGCGGGAATACATGGAACAGACCCGCCGCCTGCGGCATGATTTCCGCCAGCACCTGCACGTCATCTCCGGCCTGACCGAGGCCGGGCAGCTGGACGAGCTGAAACACTACCTCAGCCAGTACGAGAGCGAGCTCAGCGAGGCCCGCCCCACCCTGTGCGCCAACCCCGCAGTGGATGCGCTGGCGGGCCACTACGACCACGAGGCCCGGCAGAAGGGGGTGCCCATCGAATGGAAGCTGGAGCTGCCCGTTCTGCTGCCCATGCCGGAAGCCGACCTGTGCATGATCCTGGGCAACCTGCTGGAAAATGCGCTCGATGCCAGCCGGAAGCTGACGCCGGACCAGCGGCAGATCCGGGTGATGGTCCGGATGCTCAGCCCTGCCATGCTGGGTATCGTGGTGGAGAACCGCTACGACGGTGTGCTGAAAAAGCAGAGCGGCATCCTGCACTCCACCAAGCACGAGGGGATCGGCATCGGGCTGGTCTCCATCGAGACCGCCGTCCGCAAGTACAACGGCGATTTGACCGTAGAAACGAAGAACAACGTCTTCCGAGCCAATGTGCTCCTGAATTTATAACGAATCGACAACGCATCAATGGAAAATTGGAGGATCGACACGATGAAAATGACACGACGCAGCTTTCTCAGCGCATCTGCATTCACCCTGCTGGCCTGCGGCCTTGCACCTGCCGCCCATGCGGAGGAGACCAACAGCCTGTTGACCGGGCTGCTGGGCAGCAAGGCGGAGAACGCCCTTCCGCCCAAGCCTCTGACCGCCAAGGTCGTGGATGCCAACCCCTTTATGGGCTTTAGCGAGTCCAACATCCACCACGACTGCTACAACACCGACTCCACGGATGCCGTGCTGCCCATCGGCATCTGCCCGGAAGTCAATGTGGCGATGGAAAAGGTCAACCCCAATGCCTCTCCGGCCATCTTCTTTGACAATTTCGACAACCCCATCAGCCCGTTCCTGGGCGGCCTCGCCATCCGGGACCTGGATGCGGAAGAGGTGACCACGCGGGGCTTCTTCTCGCCCACCAAGCACGACGGCGGCGGGTATGTCATCCAAAGCTCCTATTCGTTCGTGGACGGGCGGAACCTCATCGTCTGCCCCACCAGCCACAACCACGTCCTGATGCTCCGCGCCGCCGATGAGAACGGCACCCCGCTGCCAGTGTTCGAAAAGGTGCTGGACATCGACATCAAGGCCGCAGCCGAAAAGGTGCTGGGCAGAACGCTGGACCAGAAGCTCCTTTCCGTCGTCTTTGACTACGAGGGCAACCTCTGGTTCGTGACGGGCGGTTTCCGCATCTACCCCAGTCGGGGCCAGCAGGGCGCGATGGGCTATGTCTCCCATGCCGCCATCGAGGCCATCCTGGCGGGAGGCACGGCCGACCTCGACCACGAAGTCCACGTCTATGCGCCCATCGCCGGGGAAGGTGCCGAAAACGGCATCGCCGCCTGCAAGGAAGGCGCGGTCATCCTGACGAACCTGGCCTGCTATCTGCTGCGGGCCAACAACGGTGTGGAGGTCGTCTGGCACACCGGCTACAACAGCGTGGGTGCCAAGGACAGCCATGAGGGCGACGCCACCACCGGCGGCGGTCTGGCCTGGGGCAGCGGCTGCTCGCCCTCCCTTAGCCGGGACCTGGTCTTCTTCACCGACAATCTGGACACCGTGAGCCTGCTGGCGCTGGATATCCACACCGGTGCCATCGTGGCCAGTCTGCCCGTCATCGACGAGCTGCCCGCCAATATGCCGGTCTCGGTGGAAAACTCCGCCATCGTCTACGACCACGGCACCGGCACCATCAGCACCATCGTCTGCAACTGGTTCGGCGCCGGCAGCCCGAACCTCGCCAAACCCGACAACGATTCCTCCATCCAGAGCTACGAGAACATCTACGACCGCAACTGGCTGATGAAGGGCAACAGCATGATCATGCCCGGCATCGAGCGGGTGGATACCATCCGGACCGACGATGGCTGGACCATGAAGAGCGTCTGGTGCCGCGACGACCTCAGCGACACCTCCATGATGAAGCTCTCCACGGCCACCGGTTATATTTACGGCTTCGTGCAGGATGTGGACAGCGGCATGTGGCAGTACATCGTGCTGGATTTTGAGACGGGCAGGACCGCCCTCACCGTGGACGTCGCGTCGCTGTACGGCTACAACAACATGGCCATCGGCATGTATGCCGGGCGGGACGGCAACAAGCTGTACTGCCCCACCGGCTACAAGGAGCTGCTCCGTTTGCAGGACCGCTTCGTCTACCTGCCGGAGATGCCCTACCGCAAGGTGGACCTGGATAAGACCCGCCGCACCGTCGTTTCGGCGGCAGAATTTGCCGCAGCAGGCGGGCAGGGCACCCCGGCGACCTGGCTGCACACCGTCACCTTCGACAACCTCCACCCCCAGACCATTGCCGCCATCCGGGTCAACGGCCTGACCGGCAAGGCCTCCGACTATAAGCTCTACGCCAAGGGCACCGATGGGCAGTATCACGTCTTTACGGGCAGCTGGTCGCTGGAAAATGCCTCTGGCCGTCTCCGCGCGCAGAAGGTGTACGAGATCCGCTTCGCCCTGCAGGACGGCGGCGACTTTGACCTGAGCACGGACGCAAAAGAAGTGACCGCAGCCATCCTGCTGGCCCGCTGACCCCCTGAAAAACAGTCCTTCCCTCTTCTCGTTTGAAAACCGCCGTCTGCTTTTGGATTCGTTTGAGCAGACGGCGGTTCTTTTTGGTTGCACTTTGGCGGCAGAGCCTTTGAACGCTGCGTCCGGGAACCCTCGCGGACCGGCCCGAAACGAAAATCAAACAGAAATTTCACGATTTAGGGGTTGTGTTCCGGGGTGTAAAATGGTATGCTTGAGACACTTTGCAGCTTCCTGCGGGAAATTTCAGGGGAAGGGAGCGTCTGATAGAAGATGCAGAAACACACAAAGCAGTTGATCGCAGCCGTTGCGCTGCTTCTCGTTGTAGCGGTGCCGCTCGCACTGCACATCGCAAACGCAGACTCCACCGACGAGACTGTGGCCAGCGCTGCGGCCAGCAGTTCGGAAGAACAGGCGGAAGTGCCGGCGTCCAGTGCGGCCAGTGCCGCAGACTCCACCAGTGAGCCGGAGCCGCAGCCGGAAGAGGAGCCAGACGCATCCTCGGAGGAAGCGGACAGCAGCGCAGAGAGCGGGGACGCAAGTGCGTTCACGTCCGAAGCAGCCGCTTCCTCGAAGCCCGCAGCGCATTCGGCTTCTTCGAGCCACGCCGCTTCTTCGAAGCCCGCTGCACATTCGGCGGCGTCGTCCCACGCGGCATCGTCCTCGCATTCGGCCGCTTCGTCTCATGCGGCGTCCTCTTCGTCATCGCATTCGGCGTCGGTCTCGTCTGGCAGCTCGCATACAACGGAGACTACGGACGCAAAGGTCAATGCGTATGTGCGGCGGCTCCGGAACCTGCAAAAACGCAGCAGCAAAAAACTGTATCAGACCGCAAGCAGTGCGTACAGTGAATATATGGAGCATCCCGTAGAAGAACGGAATCTGGCGTTGAAGGTCTCCATCGTGCTGGGGAAGACGATGGAATTGACCAAACTGCAGAGCGAATGCGACAAGGAGTTCAAGGAAATCGTCACGGAGCTGCGCCAATACCTGCGGGAAAATGGTTACGACCAGAGCATTGCAGATGCTGCGGAAAAAGAGTACAAAGAAGAAAAAGATGCGATGATCAAGGAACTGACCAACGTGACCTACAGCCAGGTGACCGGCAAGGGCGAAGGCGGCAAGTGGCTTCAGGAACACGCGGACATGGGCCAGTAAGACCGAACATCAAACAAACGCGCAGAGTGTGCTTCCCGAAGCGGGGAAGCGGCTCTGCGCGTTTTTCTGTACGTTTGGCACTCACAGCAGCTCCGGCAGCTGCCGGAGCACGAAGTGGCTCTTGCGGAAGGTGAGCAGCCCTTCGTCCCGCATCCGGCACAGCTCCTTGGAGAGGGCGCTGCGGTCAAGGTTGAGGTAGTCGGCCAGCTGCTGGCGGTTGAAGGGGAGGTCGAACTCCATGCCGCCCGCCTGAACGGCCTGACCGGACAGGTAGGTCAGCAGCCGCCCCCGCACGGTCTTGGGGGCGGTGCAGAGGATGCGGCGGGAGAGGGCAAGGTTCTTTTTCATGGAGACACGGAGCAGGTTCCGCAGCAGGCGGTCCTGCCAGCTGTGTTCGGCGTGGGGGCGGGCAAGGGCAGCCGTGTCCAGAAACAGCACCTCGCAGTCTGCCGCCGCGAGGACGTCCACCATCAGCGGCTCCCCGCAGAACGCATAGGTTTCGGCAAAGGCCTGCCCCTCGCCCACCTCGCTGAGGATGCTCTTGCTGCCCCAGAGGTCGATGCTCTCGATGTGGACGGCACCCCGCAGCACGATGCCGATCTCATGCACAGTGTCGCCGGTGCAGAAGATGGTCTGGCGGCGGGCAAAGGTTTTCCGCCGCAGGCAGCGGCTGCGTTCCATCTGGTCGATGTCGGCCTCGGTCAGGCCCTGAAACAGAAAAATCGAGTGATAGTCCATAAAAATCCCTCTTTGTGGTTACAACAACCGAATATTTGCTGTCATTATAGTATACTGTGCACAGAAAAAGCAAGGAGGATTCCCTTATGATTCGAAAAATCATTCACATAGACGAGGAAAAGTGCAATGGCTGCGGCGCGTGTGTCACGGCCTGCCACGAAGGGGCCATCGGCCTGGTCAACGGCAAGGCCAAACTCATGCGGGACGATTACTGCGACGGCTTTGGCGACTGCCTGCCCGGCTGCCCCACCGGTGCCATCACCTTTGAAGAGCGCGAGGCTGCGGCGTATGACGAGCAGGCCGTGCTGGAGAATAAGCAGAAAAAGGCCGCTGCCGCTGCTGCCCCGGCACACTCCGGCTGCCCCGGCCACCAGATGCACCAGTTCGACCGCAAACCGGCCCCGGCCCCTGCGGCAGGTGCCGCGATGCCCTCCCAGCTGGGCCAGTGGCCCTGCCAGATCAAGCTCGTGCCCGTGAACGCGCCCTACTTCAACGGGGCAAAGCTGCTCATCGCGGCAGACTGCACGGCCTACGCCTATGCGAACATCCATCAGGAATTCATGCAGGGCAGGATCACCCTCATCGGATGTCCCAAGCTGGACGCCGTGGAGTACAGCGAGAAGCTGACGGCCATCCTCTCCCAGAACGAGATCCGGAGCGTGACGGTGCTGCGCATGGAGGTGCCCTGCTGCGGCGGTCTCGAACACGCTGCCGTGACGGCCCTGAAGAACAGCGGCAAGTTCATTCCCTGGCAGGTGGTGACCTTCTCCATCGACGGCCGCATCCTGGACCGATAAAAAGAGAAAGCAAGAGCTGCTGCACGGCGGGTGCAGCAGCTCTTGCTGTTTAAGAGGCGGCTTTCTGAAGCACTTCTGCAAATTTCTCCAGTGCCTGACGGAGCTGGATGAAGTTGTCCACATCGGCGTCGCTCATCCGGGAGGTGGGGGCCACCACGGCAGTCTCAGCGGCGGTGACGGTGCCGCTGAGCGAGATGCGCACTTCGTGTTCGGGGATGGTCAGCAGAATGTGGAGCGGCGTCGTGCCGGAGAACAATTCCTTCAGCGGCAGACCGACGATGCAGGTGAGGTCGGTCTCCCCGGCGGGCAGCTGGTAGTAGGTGTAGCCGTCCAGCGCTTCGGCGGGTGTGACCTTTTGCAGGGCTCCAAGCCCCAGCGTCAGGTTCGTCATGTCCTGCATCTCCACGGCGGAAAGTTCCACGCCCAGCAGGGAAGCCAGCTGGGTCTGGGAGATGTAGCTGCCCATGGACCAGTTGGGCAGCACCAGCCCGGCCAGCGGGGCCGCAGCCACGATCTCTCCGCGCAGGTAGGTGTAGAGCTGCCCGGCGTCGTACAGCGTCTCGTTCGCGTCGATGTACACCCGCGTGAAGGCGGAACTGTTCTTCTGGGAGGTCAGCGTGAACTGAAATCTGCCGGGCGCATACTGGCCGGAGACAGTGCCCTGTGTGGCCCCGACCTGTTCCAGCACCCCGTACAGCGCAGGCGTCCGGGAGGCCGTGGAGGTGACGGTGTAGCGGAAATCGAAGTCCGCTCCGGCCTGGATGGCCTTGACTTTGCGGGACAGCAGGCCGTACACCGTGCCGCCTGCCGCCAGGCAGAGCGCCAGCAGGCAGAGGACCACCACGAGGGCGGCACGGCCCCACTTGTTGTTTTTGGGAGCAGTCATGGAAAAACCTCCTTTATTTCGAGCAGGCGTTCACGAACGCATCGAACAGGCCCTGCATGGCGGGGTCTGCATCGCTGAGCCACTCCGGGTGCCACTGGACGCCGAGGCAGAACCTTGCGTCCGGCTTTTCGATGGCCTCCACGATGCCGTCCTCGCTCAGCGCGGCGAGGGTGAAGCCGGGGGCGACCCGGTCCACGGCCTGATGGTGCTGGCTGTTGACGAGCACGGTGTCCTGCCCCAAAATGCGGGAAAGCAGGGTGCCCCGGCGGACGGTGACGGTGTGGACTTTGGCCCAGTGGTCGTTGTGCGGCAGATGTTCGAAGGGCTTGATGTCCTGATACAGGTCGCCGCCCAGCACGGCATTCATGACCTGGATGCCCCGGCAGATGCCCAGCACCGGTTTGTCTGCGGCCAGAAAGGCGCGCAGCAGCAGCGGCTCGGCTGCATCGCGGAGAAGATTCGGCTCGCCGCAGGCGGGGATGCGCTCCTGCCCGTAGAACTTCGGGTCCATGTCGCCGCCGCCGGGCAGCAGCAGGCCGTCGCAGGTCAGGGCGTCCTGCACCGCCTGTTCGGGGTCGCTCAGCTCGACCCAGCGCATCCCGGCTCCGGCGCGGGCCAGACTTTCAATGTATTTGGATTGTGCCACGGTCGGCTCCGGGTCGGTGCTCATCCGCGGCATGGCGATCACAACACGCATATTCAACTGCCTCATTGTTTGCAGCCGCTGCCCGCGAACGCGGAGTCCGGCTGCCTTTGCAAAAAGCGGGGAATTGCCCGGTCTGCCAGGGGCTCTCCCTTTGGGAGAACTGTCTGCGAAGCGGACGAAGAGGGCAGGCCCGCTGACCGATAAAACAAAAACCCGGAACCATCGGTTCCGGGCATTTTGGCGGAAAGATGGGGATTCGAACCCCAGAACGCTTTTGACACGTTACACGATTTCCAGTCGTGCGCCTTAGACCAACTCAGCCATCTTTCCACATCTTCTGTTTTGCTTTCGGGCCGTGGCCCTCAGCGCTCCACTATAATACCTGAAACAAGGAGTTTTGTCAAGCAATTTTTCAAAAAAATTTGTATTTTTTCAAAAAGGACGATGGTGCGTAGTACGACTTTTGAACGGAACTCCCGAACGCCTGCAAAACCTCTTGACGCAGGGAAAAAGAAAGACTATGATGAGAGCAGAGAGAGTGCGGACCCTGGTAAAAACGCAGGGTCAGGAATGAACAGGGAGGAAAATACAATGAATTATTCTGATGTTTTAAACAACGCGCGGCAATGTATCGGCAAATACTGCAAGGCCTGCCCGGTGTGCAATGGCGTGGCCTGCAAAAACCAGGTCCCCGGCCCGGGTGCCAAGGGCGTGGGCGACACAGCCATCCGCAATTATAATAAGTGGGCGGACATCCGGGTGAACATGGACACCCTGTGCGAGAACGGCACCCCGGACACCCATGTGGAGCTGTTTGGGCAGAGCTTCCAATACCCGTTCTTTGCAGGCCCGGTGGGTGCGGTCAGCCTCCACTACTCGGACGCCTACACCGACATGACCTATAACGATGTGCTGGTGCGCGCCTGCGCGGAGAACGGCATCGCCGCCTTTACCGGTGACGGCACCAACCCCGACGTGATGACCATGGCC
>OLQV01002528.1_pt1 | contig 11982 bp, 10 predicted proteins | sample 1672371 | NCBI WGS metagenome assembly OLQV01 (sample SAMEA3136676, study PRJEB25190) | human gut metagenome
AGGGCGCGATGATACGACTCGTCGTCAAAGCCCAGCGATCCGTTAATGCGGCGCAATGCGTCGGCCAAGAACGTCGACATGGCGCCCTGCTTGGTCTCGGAACCAACCTCCTCGTTATCAAAGCAGCAGAAGACCGAGACGTCGCGCGCGTTCTCGGCACCCAAAAATGCCTGCAGTGAGGTGTAGGCGCAGGCCAGGTCGTCGAGCTTGGGCGTCGAGATGAACTCGTCAGCCCAGCCCCAAATGCGCGCATCCTGGCGGTTGACCAGGAACAGATCGCGGCCCAGGATCTGCTCGGGCTCAACGTCCAGTTCGTCGGCAACCAGGGCATCAAAATCGCCCTGCTTAAGCTCACCGGCGCTGATGAGCGGGCACAGGTCGACGGCGCGGTTGGGCGCAAAGCCCTCGTTAACGCCACGATTCATATGGATGGCAAGGCTCGGGATAATCGCGACTTCGCGCTCGGTGGCAAGCAGGCGGCTTTCAATACGGTCGCCTTCGCGTACCAACACGCGGCCCGCGAGCGCCAGCGGGCGGTCGAACCAGGTGTAGTCGATCATGCCGCCGTAGGCCTCGGTGTTCAGGCGCAGCGTCTCGCCTGCGCCGTCGAGCTCGGGCACGGCCTTGACCTTAAACGTCGGCGAATCGCTGTGCGACGCCGTGAGCTGAAAATGATAGTCGCCGGCAACGCCGTCCTCGCCCCACGTAGCAGCCAGGTCCTCGCCCACCTTAAAGGCAACGACGCTCGAGGTGTTGCGCTGCGTGTAATAACGCCCGCCCGGCTCGATGTCCCATGCCGCGTTCTCGGGCAGGTAGGTAAAGCCCGCCTCGTCGAGCTCGGCCATAATGGTCGCCGCCGTATGGAACATGCTGGGGCATGCCTCGATAAAGTCGATAAGGTCGTTGGCGGCCTCGATATCGTCGGCCGTCACGTGCGCGCGCTCGGGCGTTTCCTGATCCGTCATGCTCTCCCCTTTCGCTGGGTTGATGGTCCCCTCCAGCATACCCCGCCACGCCAGCGCCGCACTCTTCATTCCGTGCTTAATTCCGCGCCGCTCACCAACTTGAGCCATCATGCCCGCGTTCCTTTTGCGACAATTGCGCTAACAGGACGAGAGGAGCCGTCATGAAGCCACGTAACATTGCCATCGCCTGCGGTGTCGCGGGAGTCGCCGTCGGCCTTGCCGCTGCCACCGGTATCGTTTATCACAAGCAAATCAAGTCCGCCGCGTCGCTCAAACGCTTGACCGGCTACGCGGATGGCTATGACCTGTACGCAATCGACATCGCCTACGACTACGATCTTGATCGCATCATCGCCGCTGGCGTGCGCGACGACCAGGCCTACATCGATGCCGTGGTGGCGCAGGTGCTGCCCGGTGTGCCGGCACATGTCCAGGCGCCCCAGTTTGCCTGCAGCGCTTTTGTCGCCGTAGATGCCGAAGGCCGCGTGCGCACCGGTCGCAATTACGACTTTAAGGACGACACCTCGGCGCTGCTGGTGCGCAATCACCCACGCGGCGGCTATGCTTCCATCGGGTTTGCCGCCCTCAATAACCTGGGCGCCAACACTCCGCTTGACTCCATCACCGGACGCGCCGCGGCGTTGATGGGCCCGTTTGCCCAGCTCGACGGTGTTAACGAATGCGGCGTGTCCATTGCCGTACTCACCCTGGATTCCAAGCCCTGTGACCAGGACACGCAACGCCCCGCCATCAATACCTCGCTCGCCATCCGCCTGGTGCTCGACCGTGCCGCCACCACGCAAGAAGCTGTCGACCTGCTTTCCGCCTACGACATGCACGCTATGGCAGGACGCGATTACCACTTCTTTATCAACGACGCCGCCGGTGACGCACGGGTGGTGGAGTGGGATCCGCGCGATCCCGACCGCGCATGCAAGGCGACGCCCGTGCGCCAGGTCACGAACTTCTACGCCTGCTATGGTGACGAAGTGCTGCCCAACCAAAAGAATGGCGAGCTGGGCCATGGTAAAGAGCGCGCCGTCGCAATCGCCGATGTCCTCGACGCCCATGCCGGCGCCCAGGACGAAACGATTGCCTGGGAAGCCCTGCGTGCCGCAGCGCAAGAGCCCAATCCGGAAGATATCACCAGCAACACGCAATGGTCGGTCGTCTTTGACAATACCGAGCCCGCTGCCGCCATCACGCTGCGCCGCCACTGGGGCGACGTCGACGCCTTCGCACTGTAAGGAGCCAGGCCCGTCGACCTTACGTTCCCTGACGTTGCTTACATTTCCATACGCTTGAGCTAACACGTTTACCCCCGTATCAACAGTGTGCGGGGGTAAACTTATGTGCATGTTATAACTTGCCCGGAAGGATTCATCATGCTCAGGATCGGTCTTCTTACCAGTGGCGGCGACTGCCAGGCGCTCAACGCCACCATGCGCGGCATCGTCAAAACGCTTATGACCAATAGCGAAGAGCCTATCGAGATTTATGGCTTTGAGGACGGCTATCAGGGCCTTATCTACAGCAGGTTCCGCGTCATGACGCCCGCCGATTTTAGCGGCATCCTCACCCGCGGCGGCACCATCCTGGGCACGAGCCGCACACCGTTCAAGCGTCTGGATACCCCCGAGGCCGATGGTGTCGAGAAGGTGCCGGCGATGGTCCACACCTATCATAAGCTGCAGCTCGACTGCCTGTTTATGCTGGGCGGCAACGGCTCCACCAAGACCGCCAACCGCCTGCGCGAAGAGGGCCTCAACGTTATCGCGCTGCCCAAGACCATCGATAACGACACCTGGGGCACCGAGCTGACGTTTGGCTTTACGAGCGCCATCGACGTCGCCACCAAGTGCATCGACGACATCCACACTACCGCCTCGAGTCACGGCCGCGTGTTTGTTATCGAGATCATGGGCCACAAGGTCGGCTGGATTCCGCTGTACGCCGGCGTCGCGGGCGGCGCGGACGTCATCCTGATTCCAGAGATCCCTTACGACATGGACAACGTCATCAAGACCATCGAACATCGCATGGAGACCGGCAGCCGTTTTACCATCGTGGCCGTCGCCGAGGGTGCCATCTCTAAGGAGGACGCGGCTCTGTCCAAGAAGGAGTACAAGAAGAAGCTCGCCGAGCGCACGAGCCCGTCGATTGTCTACGACATCGCCAAGGAGATCGAAGCCAAGACCGGTCGCGAGACCCGCGTCGCCATCCCCGGTCACACGCAGCGCGGCGGTCAGCCCGACGCCCAGGACCGCATCTTTGCGACCCAGTGCGGCGTCGAGGCCGCGCTTGGCTGCCTGCGCGGCGAGTTTGGCTACATGATCGCCCTGCGCGACGGCAAGATGTGCCACATGCCGCTCGAGGAGGTCGCCGGCAAGCTCAAGTATGTCGATCCCCAGAGCGACCTGGTACGCGAGGCCAAGGCGTTGGGCATCAGCTTCGGCGACGAATAGCCTCGGCCGAAATCCATCCCATCGGGCCCTCCGACCCCGCCCGACGTATTTCGATTTGGCTCCTCCCTTGACTCCGTCAAAGGTCGCCAATCGAAATCGTCGGGCGGGGTCGGAGGGCCCTGCGTTTACATACTCGCCGAGGTTATTCGTCTTCTTGCTGCGGGTGCCTGGTCTGAAATTAAGTTGCGGTGAAATAGTTCCTGCTTAGCCCGCAAATGGCTGAATCTAAGAACTATTCCACCGCAACTTTTGACCCGGGGCTCTTGGCTGCTACTTGCACTGACATTTGTCCTGAAATGGCTGGTCGTTAGGGGTTGCTACCGGTAGTTGCGGTAGGGTTGGGGCAGATTCTAACTAGAAATGGTGGTCGCTACCGGTTGTTCTCGGCATACTCGGCTCATTCGATTACGGTCACCATATGAAAGGAACTGTCATGGATCTTGCGATGGCGCAGCGGCTCGTTGATCGCCGCAAGGCTGCCGGGCTTTCTCAGGAGGCGCTTGCCGCCCAGCTGGGTGTGAGTCGTCAGGCTGTCAGTAAATGGGAGCGCAGCGAATCCTCGCCCGATACCGATAACCTTATTGCGCTCGCCGCGCTGTATGGCGTGTCGCTGGATGAGCTGCTGTATGGCGAGGCGGTGGCTAGCGCTGATGATGAGGCTCAGAACAGCAACGCCGGCACCAAAGCTTCAGATAAGGCTGAAGAGGCTGAGGCTTCTGCTGAGCACGCTGATTGCAGCGATAAGCCGCTTGTCGATATTTCCCTCGCGCGCGGCATCCACGTTATTGATCCCAACAAAGGCAAAGAGGTTCATGTTGGCTGGAGTGGCATTCATGTAGCTAACGAGCGCAAGGGTGAAGAGGTCCATGTGGGGCCGGGCGGATTGCATATCGATACGCTTGAGGACGATGGACATAGTGTGCATATCAATGACGACGGCACCGTCACCATCGACGGCGAGACGTTTTCCAGCTGGAAGGAAGCACACGACAAGCTCGACCATCATGGCAAGCATTTCCACACCAAGGTCGGACGTACATGGAACAAATTCCCCTTCCCCGCGCTTGTCGCCCTCGCCTATCTGGTGCTCGGCATTGTCTACGGCACATGGGCTACGGGACTCTTCCTCGTCTTTTTGATTCCCGTCTATTACGCGCTTGGCGACTTTATCGACCAACGCCACTTATCTAAGCTGATCGATGTCGTCTATTCAGTCAGTGCCGAGGCATGGTTCCTCTACATGTGGCTCTGCCTGGAACAACCCCATCCCGCCTGGGTAATCCTCATCACCATCCCGGTCGTAAAAGCACTCATGCGTTGGTGCCGCAAACAATGGAAGCACCGCAAACGGGCCTAAACCGCCCTAACCCGCCAGCACCACTCATCCGGTATCGCCCGCCCCTTCCAAGTTGTGGTGGAATAGGGACTGTTTTGAGGCTCCAAAGCACCAAACAGTCCCTATATCACCGCAACTAACAAGCAATTGGGTCAGTTCCGGCACGGAGATAAGCATTGAGCTGACCGCACGCCAAGAAAAGGGCCTATTTACTACGTTTAGCCCGAAGGGGCCAACCATGACCGCCTTTTTCGAAAATCGACAGGCCTTCTACCTTCGGTTTTATTTTTCGTTTTCCCGGTATGGTTGAGGGTATCCAATTAAACGTAGTAGATAGGCCCGTTTTGTGGCATACAACCCATTCAAGCCCAATCTCGAAGGCTAAAGAGCGCCTCTCATCCACGCCTGAGAGCGAAAAGCAAATAGAATAAAAGGCAAATGAAAAGCCCGTTTGACGAGCGGAGGACATATGCGCGACGTAGCCGAAAGCGACTGGAAGCTGTTTAAGAAAACGCTTCCTCAATGGCAAGAACGTTATATGGAAAAGCTCATCGGCCAGTACGTTGAGATACTGAATGGCGACAGCGAAGCGTCCAGTAGATTTTGGGCACTAGAAGAGAGCCTCAATAGAGACAAGCTGTCCTCAGGCGTAATTGCAAACGACATTCGCCGCAGCACAATGCACCGCGAGATAGCCAATTTGCTTATCGACAGCGTGATCACCCTTGACGACCTTGACGGTTTTACCGAGGACATTAAGAGCTATGCGCAACACTGGATTGGCCAGTAAGAGCACCGAACGACAAACATCCCCAGCAAAACGGGGCAAACGCCGGGCCATCTAATGGTTGTCCGGCGTTTGCCCAGATAAAACCTGCCAAAATAAACCTGTCCCTTTTTGGCAGGTTACTCGGCGCTCTTGAGGGCGCCGACCATGTCGATCTTATTGAGAGTTCGGTTGGTGGCGAGGTTGACGATAATCGTAAAGCCGAAGGAAAGCACCACGGCAAGCACGTAGCTCAGCGGCTCGACTTCGACGTCAAAGTACAGCGACGGCATCTGCAGGATGTACGTAAAGCTCTCGGCAAGCAGGCCACCCAGCGGCACGCCCAGTGCGGTGCCAATCGCCGTGAGGATCAACGTCTCCTTGTTGACGTAGTGGTGCACCTCGCCGCGGCGGAAGCCCAGCACCTTGATGGTTGCCAGTTCGCGCTTGCGCTCCGAAATGTTGGTGTTGGACAGCGTAAACACCACCACAAACGACAGGCACGCCGCCATAAAGGTCACGAGCACCACGACGGAATTGATGATAGTGAAGTTCGCCTCGAAGTTCTCCCAATGCTCGGCCGTGCTCGAAATCGAAAGCCAGCCGTCACTCTTAAGCTTCTTGCTAAACGCAATCTGGTCGGCCGACGAACCCTTGAGCAGCGCAAAGATGCCATTGAGGCGAACGCTGCGCCCAAACGCGCGCTCATAGGTGCCCTGCGTCATGTAAAGCGTGTTGCCCAGATAGTTGAGCGAAATGTCGCTGACTTTGACCTTGGCTACGTTGAGCGACGAATCCTGGACGTGTGCCGTATCGCCCGGTTGAATCCCCAGCACCAGCTGTGAACTCTTGCTCAGGTACACATCTCCGTCACGCAAAGACAGTGGCTCTTTGGACTCATCCTCAAGGCGAACATAGTCGTCCAGATCGTTCGTGCGGTCATCGGGCACCACGATCAGCTGCACGGTCTCGCTCTTTCCGCCGAATGTAAAGGTGACGTTGTCGGTCATAATCGGCAGCGTCGAAGACACCGTCACGTTAGAATCCTTGGCCGCGCTGCGCTCATCCAATGCCGCGCACGTCTGCGAAAAATCGTCGGGATTGGCAGCCGCCAGCAAGTCATAGCGCGTGATATGCCCATACTGCTTGGGCGAAAGCGCGACCGACGTGTCGCGAATACCCATACCGCAGATCACAAGCGCGGTGCAACCCGCGATGCCAAAGATGGTCATAAAGGCGCGCTTTTTGTAGCGGAACAGGTTACGTGCTGCCACCTTGTTCAAAAAGCCCATGCGGCGCCAGATAAAGCCGATGCGCTCGAGCAAGATACGCGAGCCGGCGCGCGGGGCCTTGGGGCGCATGAGCGAGGCCGGGGTCTCGGCCATCTCGTGGCGGCAGGCGATAATCGTGGCGCCCACCACGCCCACGGCAAACAGCGCCACCGAAACGATCGAGGACACGATGTCGTACGAAAGCAGCATCTGGGGCAGCGAGTACATGTCGTCGAACACCGTAAACAAGAACAGCGGCAGACCCACAAAGCCGATGATATTGCCGAGCACGCCGCCGATCAGGCACGCCCACAGCGAGTAGTCCACGTATTTGGACAGGATGCGCTCGCGCGAGTAGCCGAGCGCCTTATACAGGCCGATGAGCGTGCGCTCCTCCTCGACCATACGCGTGGCGGTGGTAAGGCTGATGAGCACGGCGACGATAAAGAAGATGAACGGGAACACCGTGGCGATGGCCTCAATTGACGAGCTATCGCTCTCCACGCTCGAGTAGCTTGCGATATTGCCGCGGTCCTGGATGTACCAGGTGCATTCGCCCAGATCGGAAAGCTCGGCGCGGGCATCGGCAAACTGCTGATCGGCGGCGGCGCGACGCTGATCCAGGTCGGCTTGCGCCTGCGCACGCTCGTCGCTGCCCTCGGCCATGCGATTGATGTTGTCCTGCTCAATCCCAAAGAGCATATTCGCCTGACGCTCAGCCGCGTCCAAGCTCGCCGGCGTGTCGACCGTCAGCTCCTGGGCGCGCGCCTTCTCACGCTCCTCGCGGATCTTCTCGATATTGCCCTTGACCTCATTGATCTTTGCCGCGTAGGAATCCGAATAGGAGTTGAGGCTCTTGGCTCCCTCGACGATCACGTGGACCGCGGAGTAGGAAGAAGATGTCGCGGCGTCCTCGCTCACATAGAACTTATAGTCCGCCGCCGAAGCAGCGCGAAAGGCGTTGACTGTCGAGTCGGAGCTCACGTCGGTAGGATCGAGGACCTCGGCCGTAATGGTGTAATCGCCCGCGGCAAACTGATCCTTGGCACTTTGGTTGGACGAGCTCGCGTCATTGGCGGCAAAACTCACCGTATCGCCGAGCTTTTTGCCCGAAGCCTTCAGGAACTTCGAAGTCACCGCGACTTCATCGGCGCTCTCGGGCAAATCGCCGCTCACCAGCACCGGCTGATCGATGTTCTCCTTGGAGAGACTTTGCACGACCACGCGCTCGCGCGTTGTGCCCACGGCGGTGTAGGCGGTCTCGGTGTAGATGCCCTCGACCGTCTCGACGCCGTCGACCTCTTGGATAGCCGCGAGATCGTCGCGCGTAAGGCCATAGGTCGACTGCACGTTAATGTCATAGACATTCTGCTGGTCAAAATAGGCGTCGACCGAATCGCACAAATCCTCGCAGCCCGCCTTAAGGCCGCACATCACGCTCACGCCAAGCGCAGTGATGACCACGATAGATAGGAAGCGCTTAAGACTGCCCCGAATCGTGCGGTAGATGCCACGGCGAAAAACCGTCGGCACCATATCGTTTGAGCTTTGGGCGGTACGGTAGGTCGCGAACTCCCGGTCGCGGCCCGCGTGCTCCGTATCGTGGTTTTGGCTGTTTTGGCAATCTTGGTCCATGGGCGCTACCACTCGATCGTCTCGATAGGCACGGGATTTTGCTGGACCGTCTCGCTCTCCACGCGGCCGCTCTTAAAGCGGATCAGGCGATCGGCCATGGGCGCCAGCGCGGAGTTGTGGGTGATGATAATGACCGTGATGTCCTGCTTGCGGCAGGTGTCCTGTAGCAACTGCAAGATCTGCTTGCCGGTTTTATAGTCGAGCGCGCCCGTGGGCTCGTCGCACAGGAGCAGCTTGGGGTTCTTTGCCAGTGCGCGGGCGATGGACACGCGCTGCTGCTCGCCGCCCGAAAGCTGCGCGGGGAAGTTGGCGAGGCGCTCGCCCAGGCCAACCTGGCGAAGCGTCTGTTCAGCATCGAGCGAATCGGGGCAGATCTGAGCTGCGAGCTCAACGTTTTCGAGGGCCGTCAGGTTGGGAACCAGATTGTAGAACTGGAAGACAAAACCGACGTCTGCGCGGCGGTATTCCACAAGCTGCGCCTCGTTGGCGGAGCTCACGTCGCGCCCGTCCACCGTCACGGTGCCGGAGGTTACCGTATCCATGCCGCCCAGGATGTTGAGCGCCGTGGTCTTGCCGGCACCCGAGGCGCCCAGGATAATGGCGAGCTCGCCACGCTCAACGGTAAAGCTCGCGCCGTCGAGTGCATGAATGCGGGCGTCGCCCTCGCCGTATGCTTTGATGACGTCTTTGAATTCGATATAAGCCATCGATCGGTTCCCATCTGGTCGGATAACTCTTTAGTATTACCCATTTCACGCCGACCAAAAAGGGACAGGTTCATTTTGGCAGGTTTTATATGGGGAAACGGCAGCTATAGATGAGGCTACGGGGAGGCAGAGACATCATCGACGGGGTCAGGCCGACCGCCAAACACAACGCATGCATTTCAATCTGTCAGCCAAATCATTCGAACAGCTGTTCGTTTCTATGATATGATTCCGCTATCTAAGCAGGCCAATACGCAGAAAGGCGGCCAACATGGCGTTCGACTTTAAGAAGGAATGCAAGGAGCTCTACAAACCTGCAAGCAAGCCGAGTATCGTAACTGTCCCGCCTATGAGCTACGTTGCAGTTCGCGGAAAGGGCGACCCAAATACCGAAGGTGGCGAGTATCAAAACGCCCTGCCGCTGCTTTACGGCATCGCCTATACCGTCAAGATGTCGAAGAAAGGCTCAAGGAGTATCGAGGGCTATTTCGACTTTGTGGTACCGCCGCTCGAGGGTTTCTGGTGGCAAGACTCCCCGAGCGGCGACATCGATTATGTACGCAAGGACGATTTCAACTTTATCTCGTGCATTCGCCTGCCCGATTTCGTCACCCGAGATGACTTTGACTGGGCAGTCGCGGAAGCCACGACCAAAAAGAAACTGGACTTTTCCGCCGTCGAGCTGCTTAAAGTTGATGAAGGTCTCTGCGTTCAATGCATGCATACCGGACCCTATGACAGCGAGCCGGCAACCGTAGACGCTATGTATGAATACGCGACCGAGCAGGGCTATGTCCCCGACTTCTCAGACACCCGCTTACATCACGAAATCTATCTCTCCGATCCGCGCAAATGTGCACCGGAGAAACTTAAGACTGTGGTTCGTCATCCTATCAAGCGCGCTGAATAGTGTGGAGCGTCATTTCACGCGCTGGGTTTTAAGCCAGCCAACCAGCCGCCTCCTAGGCCGTCCGGTAATTATCTTGACGCGGCCCGTCGCATCTTATAAGTTTGTTTTGCTAAAGCTGGAAAGCCTCTCAACGATGCGCAACTCCAGCTCTTTTTCTATCAAGAGGCTTAATGAAATACCAGAAGTCGCGGATATCCATCAACGAACAAATAGCACTATTGACAGAAAACAAGGGTCTTAAGTGCTCTGATCAAAGCGAACTCGAGAGAGCTTTGGTCGAAGCCAACCACTACAGACTGTCGGCCTACTGATTTCCCTACAAAACCAAATGCAAGTCCGGGATTACCATCTTTCGCGAAGGCACAACATTCGAAACCATCATCTACACGTATGAATTTGACCGAGCCCTCCGGCAGTTAATGTTTGATGCGGTCGGCAGTGCGGTCGGCAGAATTGAGATCTACCTCAGAAGCAGAATTGCCTATCTTGCCTCTGAGGAGCGCGGGCCTTTCTGTTACCCAGATGTCGCCATAACGAGGCTCAACTCGGCATGCCCGTCGAGCTCTGCGCCGCACTGGGCTACGCAGCTGTCTTTGGCAGCGCCACCAATACGCTGCTCGCACCCATCCTTATTGGCTGCGAAGTCTTCGGCTTTGGTAACTTGCCGATGTTCTTTATTGTCTGCGTCGTGGCTTACCTGTTCAACATGGATAAATCGATCTACGCCCTGCAGGAGCGGGCGTAGATCGATGTCCAGGCAGGCGGTCTCAACCGGAAACGGCGCCCCACTCTGAGGCTGTATTCCGGGACACGGTTTCCGCTTGGGACGCCATTCGGAAAGCGCATCCCGCTTTAAAACGGAATTCCGGGACGTAGTTTCCGTCTGAGCCTCCATTCGGAAAGCATGTCCCGTTCTTTCACGGCATCTTGGCTATGCAAAGCGCTCGAGTGTTACTCCTCGTACGCGCCCTCAAGCCGAAGCAGCCACTCCTTGCGATCAAGCCCGCCGGCATATCCGTTAAGCGAGCCGTCGGCCGCCACCACGCGATGGCACGGCACGATAATCGAAATGGGATTACGCGCAACCGCAGCCCCCACCGCACGAGGAGACACAACGGGATCCTCGTTCCCCGGCACCCGATGGCGGGCGGCAACACGCTGGGCGATCTCACCATACGTGGCGACCTCGCCACGCGGAATAGAAAGCAGTTCGTACCAGACTTCACGCTGAAACGCCGTACCAATCATATGCAACGGCGGCGTAAACCGAGGTTCCTGCCCTGCAAAATAAGCATTCAGCCAAGCCCAGGAACGCTCAAGCACCGAAGAGGCCGCGCCATTTGTCGGACTCACCGACGACATGCCACCAATACCTGAAACCGCATCGGCACCTTCGATATGCTCGACATCTTCTTTGAGAAGCGTGGAGCCAAAATGCTCCTGCCCCTCAAACCAAAGCCCTGTCAAACCGCGGCCATCAGCGGCAAGCAAGATTTCGCCCAAAGGCGAAGGAAACGTCGTCGTGACCACCAGCGGCTCCTTTCAAAACTCCGCAACATAATACCGCGAATTGTGCAGACAGCCCCAATCGACCCCAGAGTCACCCAAGGCAGCAGGCGCGCAGCGCCGCAGCTGCCGCACGACCTCAAAGTCCCCGCAGGCAGCAGGCGCAACGCGCCGCAGCTGCCGGCCGCGCCCCACAGTCCCAAAAGGCGGCAGGCGCAAAGCGCCGAGGCCGCCGCCGGGACCAGGGCCCGCAACAGCCACGCGCCCCCACATCAGCCCAGCGGCCTCAACCAACAACGGCCCCATCGCAGGCCGCTTGCAGCAGCGTCACCGCAGACGGGGGCCGGGCTCAGTTTTCAGAACACTCCGCAGACCAGTGTGGCGCCTTGTCCGCGGCTCCGAAGGAGCAGGACAAGGCGCC
>OLQV01002530.1_pt1 | contig 11979 bp, 14 predicted proteins | sample 1672371 | NCBI WGS metagenome assembly OLQV01 (sample SAMEA3136676, study PRJEB25190) | human gut metagenome
GCACGACCTATCCGTACACCCTGTATGATACCACCTGCGCCAACCTGTTTCACTATGCGGGCGACGACGTGGCGGTGGCGTACAACATCATTATTGACCGCATTATGAACCACGGCAAGATCCCCAGCTTCGCGGTGAAGTACCGCAATCAGCTTTCGGGCGCCAATGCCATTACGCTGACATGGGACGGCAGCAAATACACCGGCACGGCCACCGACACAAACGGCGTGCTGCCGCAGTACTACTTCAGCACTAATATCAGCGGCGTGACGGTCAATCAGAGTTGGAACACGCTGACTGTCACCGCCACAAAGCAGGCCGCAGCGAAGCTGAACGGTTATATCAGCAGCGACTACGGCTACTCGCTGGATGTGGAGGGCACAGAGTCCGTGCTGCTGGAGCCCAGCAACGGCAGCGGCTACCAGGCGTGTGCGGCGCTGACCTCACTGCCCGACCCCGTGTGGGCGTACATTCATTTTAAGGTCAACATTGTGGAAGAAAAAGGGAGTATCACCGTTCGCAAGGTGGACGTTACCGGCAGTCCTCTCGCTGGTGCGGAGCTGCTGCTGGAGACTTCCGCAGATGGCAAGACTTGGTCGGAGGAGGGCAGAGTGACCACTGACAAAACCGGCATTGCCAAGTGGAGCGACCTCAAAACCGGTGCACAGTACCGTGTGACGGAGACCAAGACCCCAGCAGGCTACACGCTGCTGACCGAACCGCTGTTCGCGGGAACGCTGGACAGCAGCAACCGAGATGTTACCATCACTGCCTGCAACAATGCGGGATTTGCCCTGCCGTTCACGGGCGGTACGGGATTTACAACCTATTTCCTGTTTGCAGCACTCGCTCTCATGGCGGGTGTTTATTTTTGCGAAAAATCTGATTTTATGAAGGAGAAAACCAAATGAAAAAGATCCATCGCGTATTGGCCATGCTCATGGCCGCTATCATGGCTCTGAGCCGCATCACCACAGCGTTCGCAGAACCTACCATCGACCCCGCAAAGAACGCCTCCCTTTCCATCTACAAGTACGACATCACCAAGGCCGGCAATGACGGCGCGTGGGACGCTGAGTCCTACGTCTCCACCGGCCTGCATGACGACGCGGTTATCGACAAGCTGGCAAAGTACGCCATTCAGGGCGTAGAGTTCACATACCTCCGCGTGGCCGACATCACCATGAACAATGAAGTGTTGGACGGTCAGCGCACGGTGGGTGTGCTGTATGGCTTTGATGGCTCTGAACGCTCTAATGCCGTGCTGTCCGCCATCGGCCTGACCGGCGCAGACGCACACAAGACCGCGGGCGGCGTCAACTACTTCACCAGCGATATGCTTAATAATGAGCTGGCCACCGCGCTGACTGCCAATGCCACCACTGTCAAGAACGCGCTGGAAACCGCCGTGAAGAACGGCGGCGTGGCTATGCCCGAAACGGATGCCACCGGCCACACTTCTGCTTCCATTGTGGAGCAGGGCTTGTATCTGGTGGTAGAGACCAGAGTCCCTGAAAACGTGACCTCCACCTGCAATCCCTTCTTCGTGTCCCTGCCCATGACCACCGTGGACGGTGCGGCATGGAACTACGATGTCACCGTCTACCCCAAGAACCAGACCGGTAACCCTACGTTGGAGAAGACTGTGCGCGAAGCAAAGAACTCCACCGGCAAGAACACCGGCAGCCTGACCGACATCACCGATGGCTTTGAGCATATCGCTACCGCCTCCGTGGGCGATACCGTGGACTACCAGATCATCAGCACCCTTCCCACCATCACTTCCAAGGCTTCTTCTCTCAGCGAGTATACCTATGTGGACACTCTGAGCAAGGGCATCTGCTACAATAAGAACGACGTGGTTATCGAATTCTTTAAGGACGCTGGCTGTACCGATAAGATCACCACTTGGGATGAAAACTCCGGCAAATTTACGGTTGTCTATGACGATACCGCCAACACCATGACCATCCGCATGACCGAGACCGGTCTGAGCGAGATCAACGAGGCAACCACCGTTTATACCGATAGTGTGAAGCGCGGCTACTCCGATTGCACCATGCGGATCACCTACGCCGCCACCCTGACATCCGACGCCAAAATGGGCGATACCGACAACCCCAACGAGGTCGTGCTGACGTGGAAGCGTACCAACACGACCTACTTTGACACCCTCAAGGACTGCTGCCATGTCTACACCTACGGCGTGGATGCGCTAAAGCAGTTCTCCGACAACGGCGGAAATATGAAGAATGTCAAGTTCCGGCTGCACAATGACGGTGACGACTGCTATATCATCGCAGACCTGAAGGATGGCGTGTATTACGCCAAGGGCTTTGCTGCCAAGAAAGCCGACGCCACCACCTTCGTTCCCAATAGCAGTGGTCACATCGTGGTTAAGGGGCTGGAGGACGATGCCTATTCTCTGACCGAAACCGCCACCGACAAGGGCTATGTGCTGTTGAAGGACGCCATTAAAATCGTTATCAAGACCAGCGAGAACGGCCAGTGCGAGAAGTGCGGCGCCAAGCTGCCGACCGCCTCTGCCACAGTCAACGGCAAGGACGTCACCATGAGTGATGGCAATGCCATTGTGCCGCTGACCGTGGTCAACAACCCCGGCTTCGACCTGCCCAAGACCGGCGGTTACGGCACGTGGATGTTCACCATCGGCGGCGTGGCGCTGCTGGGTGCGGCGGCTTTCATTGTTGTCAAGTCCCGCAAGCATAAGCACGAGCAGTGAAACGCTGGCTACTGGCGGCGGCTTGCGGTATTGCAGCGCTGGGGCTGATGCTTTATCCTCTGGCGGGAGAACTTCTGAGCGAAAGGTATCATTCGGACATAGAAACCACCTACACCGCAGCTATCGCGGACACCGATGATGTCGAGCTGACTGCCCAGCGGCAGGCGGCGCAGCAGTACAACGCCATGCTGGCCAATGCGACGATCTCTGAGGGAGGGGCTTCCGCCCCTCCCTTGGCCTACGCAGATCAGCTCACGGTGGGCGGTGTCATGGCTTACATCGACATCCCCAAAATCAACGTGTACCTTCCTGTGCAGCACGGTACGGGTGCTGAGACACTTGAAAAATCCGTGGGCCATGTGGTAGGAACGTCTCTGCCGGTGGGCGGCAGCAGTACTCACGCCGTGCTGTCTGCCCACAGTGGAATGGCCTCGTCCAAGCTATTTTCGGACATTGACCAACTCGAAAAAGGCGATACATTTTACATCCATGTATTGGGTGAGGTGTTGGCGTATGAGGTAGACAATATCAACACAGTCTTGCCTACGGACACAAGCCTGCTCCAAATCGAGGATAACAAGGATCTGGTCACACTGGTGACGTGTACGCCTTTCGGGGTCAATACCCACCGATTGCTGGTGCGAGGCCATCGTGTGTCGTATGTGCCGGAGCAGGAAGTGCCTGCCGCCACAGAAAAACCTGTGGCATCCTCGTGGATGCGGCACTACCTCACCGGCTTGGGTATCGGCCTTGGCGCGGCGGCTGTGGTTGTCGGTACTTACTTTTTGGTAAGAAGGAGGATGCGCCATGCGTAAGACACCTTTTGTACTGGCGGCGTTGCTGGCCGTGGCGGGCACCTGCGTCATGCTGTGGCCGGTGGTTACAGGGTACAGGCTGCAAGCCAACACGGATGAGGCCGTGCAGAGCTTCCTCGAAGAACGGAAGCCGGAGCAGCAATATCCCGAACTGCTGGCAGCCTTACAAGAGTACAACTGTCGGCTTTACACGGAAAAGCAGTGCAATCTCACCGACCTTGAAGCCTGCGAGACACCCGCCGCTGACCTGACCGCCTACGGCGTCGAGGATGAGATCATAGGCGTGTTGGAGATACCGGCTATGGAATTGACCATGCCTGTCTATCTGGGTGCGTCCGATGCTCACCTTGCCGCAGGTGCGGCGGTGCTGGGCAACACGTCAGCGCCCATCGGTGGTGACGACACCAACTGCGTTATTGCCGGACACCGAGGTTGGAAAGGCGCGGATTACTTCCGGCATATCGACCGTTTAGCGGTGGGCGATGAGGTCAGAATTACAAACCTGTGGGAGACACTGATCTATGCCGTGACGGACATCGAGATCATCCAGCCGCACGAAATCGAAAAAATCAAGATACTGCAAGACCGCGACCTGCTGACGCTTGTCACTTGTCACCCCTATGCCAGCGGTGGACGGCAAAGGTATTTGGTGTACTGCGAGAGGACGGAGGTGAGATAGCGGTGGCTCTTGTAGGCAAAGTGACCTTCGTGGGAGACGATGACATCCTCTATGACGACGCAGACGCCTTCCTGGACTGCATCCGGGAGGAGCTTCCCTACCGCGATACCACAGGGTTTCGCTATGAAGTCCTGACAGACGATCCCGCTGTCCGCAAGGCAGCAGATGACATCCTGTTTGACTTTCTTGGTGAGGAAAACCCCTGTGAGCTGGAAGATTACACACAGACGATGGGAGGAATTTAGTATGAACGTAAATCGGGAGATGCTGGCGTTCCTGCGGAAGCAGTACCCTGTGGGTACACGCATCCGGCTGGACTCCATGCAGGATCCGTATGCACCGGTGGAGGCTGGCACGACGGGGAAACTGGACTATATTGACGACGCCGGGCAGTTCCATATGAAATGGGACAACGGGCGGACGCTGGCGCTCATTCCCGGCGTGGACAGCTTTACCGTTTTACCGCCCGAGCTCAGCATGACGAAGCTGTATATGCCGCTTACCGCCGAGCTTTATGAGCCGGATGTGTATGGCAATATGCAGGAAGAACCGGAGCTGCTGACCGGACACGACCTGACCGCGTATGAGGACCATATCCGCAGCGCACTGGTGAAGTATCGGATGCCGGAGGAGACCGCCCGCGGCATCATGCACTGGTACGATACGGCGGACAGTGTGAACGACAAGGTGCGCTCCGTCACCTTCGACGTGGAGCGGCGAAACGGCAAGCTGTGGGGTATCGCGGAATGTCAGATCAGCGGCGAGTTGTCGGCGGCAGAGCTGACCACGCTGAAGGAGTATATTGAAGGACAGGCGTCGGACGGCTGGGGCGAGGGTTTCGAGCAGCATGAGATTGCCGTTGGACGTGGCAGCGAGCTGTATGTGCATCTGTGGCAGGATGAGGACTGGAGCATCCAGACGGAGCAGGAGCGCTTCCGCGCCCACTTCGAAAAGCTGCCGGAGATGTGCTTCACGCTGCTGCCGGGCACGGGACAGCTCATCTGCATCAAACGCGGCGAAAGCGGGTACTACCCCAGCGATTGGTCTACCGGTGACGCCCACGAAAACCGCCGTATCGCGGATGAGCAGAACAGAAAGAGGGGCGTGACGCCTGCACAGGAGGAGGCTATGAAGATCGGCAGCATGTGCGGCTGGGATGTACCCGGTGCAGACCCGGACAACTGTGAGGACATCGTACAGCGCCGTGGGGGGATGGAGCTTGGATAAAAAGATTATCTCCATATACATGGGCAATCCCGACAACAGCAATCACGCGGAGCTGGAGCTGCCCGCCACGCCATGGGAAATGGTGGATGCCATGGACAGACTGCGTCTGTCAGAGGGACAGGAACCCTATTGGCAGGTGGAGGACATGGGTCGATATGAATTTCTCGCCCCACATCTTGATGGGTACGATTTGTACCAGTTCAACGCACTGGCAGAGAAGCTCCGTACATTCAGCGATGTGGATGCCGTGGCTTTCGAGGGCCTGGTGCAGATGGAGCTTGACAAGCTATGGCAGAACAACGGCGGTGAGTTGACGCTCCGGCGGGTACTGGATCTGGCATACGGCGTGGATTGCTGCCATGTGGTGCCGGGGATCACGGACGATGCCGCGCTGGGACAGTTCTACGTGGAGAACGATTTTCTCCCGGATTTGGCAACCGTGCCGGACAGCGTATTGGAAATGCTGGACTACGAGAAGATCGGCAGATCGATGCGTGAGGGTGAGGGCGGTGTACTTACGCCCCACGGCTATGTGATGCAGGAGTCCGAGCTGCGGCAGGCCCCGTCCAACTTGGGCAGGCCGCCACGAAAGCCGCCGTATATGATCTATTTCCTCTGCGTCAGCGACGTCCGTGCCGTAAAGCTGTACCTGCCCGCAAAGCAGGCAGAGCTGGACGCCGTGCTGGATTGCCTGGAGGTGGACAGCTGGCAGGAGGTGCGGCTGGAGGAGTGCGACGCCGCCATGCCGGAGATGTGGCGCTTCACGGATATGGCCTATGACAGCATGGAACAGATCAACCGATTTGCACAGTGCCTGGAGGAACTGGGCAGAAATAACGAACTGATAAAGTTCAAGGCTGTGGCCGGTCAGCTGGACATCAGAAGCCTGGACGATGCGCTTGCACTGGCAGAGCATCTGAGCGAATATGCCCTTGAGCCGGGGATCCATTCTCTGGAGGAATTGGCGAGGGAGGAGCTCTCCGTCATCGTGGGAGACCCGGATGGTGATCTGCTGATGCGGTATCTGAATATGGACGCCTACGGCGCAGCGCTGTTATGGCGGGATAAGGGAGTTTTCAGTGACTACGGCTATATCTGCCGCCCAGACGGACAGCCGCTGCAAGTACCGCGGCAAGGCGTGGACATGACCATGCAGTAAAATTCAACAACAATGGGACCGCTTTCCGAAAAGGGACGGCGATCCCTCTTTTGCGTCCTTTTCGGTGAACGGTCACCGGAAGGGAGTGCAAGAATGACGAAGGAAACCTTTGCCCTGTATCTGGAAAATGGATTTAAGGGGCGCAGAAATGTGATCAGCAGCCGGGAATTGGAGCGTGTGCTGGGCATCAGCAGGAACGAGCTGCGGCGGCGCGTCAACCGTCTGCGGCAGGACACCGTACCCATCGCGGCAGACCAGCGGGGCTACTACTTCGCGGAAACGGCGGAGGTCTATGATACCATCCGCGGCTTGCAGAAAATGCGCAGCGGACTGGACGCGGCTATCTCCGGACTGGAGTGTGCATTGGAGAAATTTGATGCGTGACAGCCTGATAAAGCTCATGCCTTGGATGGGCGGTAAGGGACAGCTTATGTGGGCCATACAGATGCTCTTGCCTATCCACTATAAAACACTGGTGGATGTGTTTGGCGGCAGCGGTATCATCACGCTGAATACCGCCGTGCCGAAGGGGTGCCTGCAAATATATAACGACCTGAACCACGACCTGTATAACCTGCTTTTCTGCGTCAAGCACCGCCCTATGGCCCTGACGAAAGAACTGAGCTTTCTCCCTATCAATGCCCGTGATGAGTTTGATGTGCTGCGCAGACAGCTGCAGGGCGAGGACTTCACACAGCTGTATCTGGATGAGGAGCTGCAGCTGGCGGAGCAGATGTTCCCACCGCCGGAGGCGGAGGAGGTCAAGCGGCTGCTGCAAAGCCGTGCGGAGCTGTCGGATGTGCGCCGCGCCGCCGCTATCTACAAGCTGCAGCGATACAGCTATAACGGCAACGGCGACAGCTATGGTGTGAGCTCCTGCGATATACAGCGGTTTTTTCGGGATATTTGGGAGTGTTCTCACCGCCTGAAGGATGTAGCGCTGGAGAATAAGGATTTCGAGAGCATCATCACCACCCATAATGATCCGCAGACCACGGTCTATTGTGACCCGCCCTATTATGAGGCGGAGCGTTACGCGGTGGAGTTTCCCCGCAGTGACCATCAACGGCTCCATGACGTACTGGCGCAGCACAGGGGCTTCGCCATGGTGTCCTATAACAACTGCGACTATATTCGCAGGCTCTACGAGGACTTTTTCATTTATGAAGTGGAGCGTCCCAACAGCCAATCCAAGAAGAAAAATGACATATACCGGGAATACATCATGACCAACTATGACCCCCGTGTTTTTGCATCGCAAATGACGATATTCGGCGATTACAGCAGCGATGGGAAGATATGCCGGCTGGTGCATATCCCGGAACGACCTTTGAGAACTTGAGGAGGATCTATCATGAAGAACGAAATGACACTGGACAAGACCGGCCTGACCATCCCCGGCAGCGAGCTGGCAGAATGCGGCATGGCGGGCGTAGATCTGTCTGCCCAGATGACGCACAGCCTTCTGCTGCTTATGCCTCGTGAGATGACAGCGTTACAAACGGCAGACGCACTGGCCGGACTGTTTGACGCGGCATCGCAGCTTGTGTCTGCCCTGCTGGACGCCTGTCGTATGCCCTGCTGCAAGAACTGCGATTCGGACGTGAGGGAATTCGACCTCGATGCCGTGCCTGCACCGATCCGGAAGCTGCTGCTGGATAGCGGCTGCTGCCCGGCCCTGCTGGAATGCTATCTGGAGGAGGGAGATGTGGTCTATGCTGCCGAATGAGGCAATGTACCCCTACACGGCGAAGGAGGCAAGGGACAGGGGCGAGCTGGAGGTGTGGCGTGCCAATTTTCGCACCAACTGTGCCTGTGCCGGGGCGATAGAGCTGGCGATCCATCGGGACTTTGACGGAATGCATCTCAAGGACGGCTGCGCCAAAAGTGTCATTGACCAGTACGGCTATAGGCGTGTAGGGTATGTGCTGGCCAACACCTTGCAGCTGCACGCCTATGACGGACGCTACCATGAGACCAATAAGAGATGGAGCAGAACCATCTTCGTGCCCGAGGACGGTGGACACCGCCATACCTTCCTCATTGGCAGCCATCCTGCTGTGCTGGACGGCTTCGTCAGTGACTACCGAGCGGAGCTGGCAAGGCTGCATCTGTTCGGCGCGGAGCATTGCGAACCCAATTCCGGTGAACAGGATTTCACCGGTCGCGTGCTGGTGCTGTCACCGGACACGCTGCGGGAATCCTGCTGGCAGCCGGAGAACCAGCTGTGGCTGGCCTTCAGCGGCTTCGGCTGTCGCCCCCATGCCCGTGGCCGCTCGGTGCTCTGCACCTGTCTAGGCGACGGCGAGACAACGAGATGGAATCGCTCTGAGTTCCTGGGCATCATCCGCGATGAGTGTCTCCCTGATTGGGCGGCGGAGAAGCTGGCCGAGCTGCGGCAGAACCAGGACGCACCCACTATGGGCGAAATGACGATGTGAAGGAGGAATCTATGAAGTATGTAAAACGTGCAGTGGTGGTCTGCGGCGCAGCGGCGCTGCTCTGCTGGCTGTTTTCCGTGGCGGCCTACGCCACCGGCAGCGGCGATGTTGCCGGTGCGGTGGAAAGTACATGGGCGGCGGCATCAGGGCAGATCAAGACCGTTGTCAACAATGTGGTATTTCCTGCCATTGATATGATCCTCGCCATTTTCTTCTTTGTGAAGCTGGGTACCGCCTACTTCGACTATCGAAAGACGAGTCAGTTTGAATGGACTGCACCGGCTATTCTGTTCGCGTGTCTGGTTTTTACCCTGACCGCACCGCTGTACATCTGGGACATCGTGGGTGTGTGACCGCGATATCCGAACATTTTTCGGTTGGCTTTTTGCGGGAAGCGTGGTAAAATAACATGGAAATGACAGAGAAAAGAGGTGGCACGATGCAGTATACGCTGATGCACAAGAATATCGCGGTTGCCGATATGGAACTGGATGAGGCGACAAGCTCTATCCAGCGTATCGATGCGGTGTACCGTCCGGAGCATCTTCCGGTGGCTACGGCATCAAAAAGGGACGGCGTGGATCGTGCCGCGCTGAATGCGTGGTGGATCGACCGCTGCATCCCCGCCAGCCGCTCCGGTGTGCGAAAGGCGCTGGAAACACTGGAGTTGCCAAATACGCAGGTGCTGCTGACGCGCTGCTTCGGTTTGAGCCTTTCAGATCAGTACTGGGTCAGACCCCACGGCAGCGACCTCCGGTGGGAGCGCATCAACTTCTTTGAAAACCCCTTTTCAGAGGATATCGGTGATGTGCTCTTGGGCAAAGCCAAAGAAACGGTAGGTTTTGATTTCAGCTCCCCGGATAATACGTCTGATGGCTACCTGAAAAAACGGTGGAAGATCATAGACGGAAAACGGTGTCTACTGAAGGCAGGCAGCAACCCCTTTATGCAGCAGCCGTTCAACGAGGTGATCGCATCACTGGTGGCGGAGAAACTGGGTATCTCCCACGTGCCCTATACGCTGCTGTGGGATGATGACACGCCCTACAGTGTCTGTGAGGATTTCGTTACGCCGGACACGGAGCTTGTCAGCGCGTGGCGCGTGATGCAGTCCATGAGGAAAGACAACAACACATCGGTCTACCGCCACTATCTGAACTGCTGCGAGGCGTTGGGTGTGGAGGGTATGGAACACGCGGTGGATCAGATGATCGTGCTGGACTACCTTATTGCCAACGAGGACAGGCATCAGAACAACTTCGGATTACTCCGCAGTGCAGATACACTGGAATGGTTGGGTGCCGCACCTATCTTCGATAGCGGTTCCTCCTTGGGGTACGATAAGCTGACACCGCAGATACTCTCTGCCCGTGCCATTGAATGCAAACCATTCAAGAAGACCCACGAAGAGCAGCTCAAGCTGGTGACCTCCTTCGACTGGATCGACTTCGGTAAGCTGAACGGCATCGAGCAGGACATCCGCGACATCCTGGATCAGGCTGGCGAATACATGGATGAGAACCGCAAGACCGCTATCATCTCTGCATTCTCCTCCCGACTTGGACAGCTGATGGTCTTGGCACAGGTGCAGCGTCAGGAGGATGACGTGGCACAGGATGTAGACCTGGACCGAGCGCAGGACTACGGATTTAAGATGGAACTGTGACCTGTAAAATAATACAGCATACAGGAAGCACTCTGCTGACGGCAGAGTGCTTCCTGCGTTTATGGAGGTGAGAGCTTATTTTTATTTGGGACTTTGTAGCCGATACGGTGCTGGGTCAGATCGTGGACTGGTTCTACGGTCAGATCGTGGGCTTTCTCGGCAATTTCTTTTCGGAGATGGGCAACATGGGCGCCGAGCTCTTTGCCATGAGCTGGGTACAGAGCGTGGTGTTGTTTTTCTCCTATCTGGGCTGGGCGCTGTTTGCCATAGGGCTGGTGGTAGCCTGCTTCGAGTGCGGCGTGGAATATTCCGGTGGCCGCGGCAATGTTAAGGAAACGGCTTTGAATGCCATGAAAGGTTTTCTGGCGGTCTCCCTTTTTACGCAGGTGCCGGTGCGCTTGTATGAGCTGGCGGTATCGCTGCAGGCCGACCTGACGGCAGGCATCACCGGCTTTGGGACTGCCAGCATCGGGGACGCGGCAAAAGCGGCGCTGGAGGATTTCAACGCCGTGGAGAGCCTGACATCTTCCGGACAAATCATTTTGCGGGGCTTTGGCCCGGTGACCAGCGGACTTATGGTCATCTTCTGCCTTGCGCTGATGGCCTACGCGGTCATTAAGGTATTCTTCGCCAACCTTAAGCGCGGCGGCATTTTGATCATTCAGATTGCGGTGGGCAGTCTGTATATGTTCTCTGTACCGCGCGGCTATGGCGACGGATTCATACAGTGGTGCAAGCAGGTCGTGGGACTGTGCCTCACGGCTTTTTTGCAGGCTACCATCCTCGTAGCTGGCTTGATGGTGTTTAAGGATCACGCGCTGCTGGGCCTGGGACTCATGCTATCTGCCGGTGAGATCCCTCGTATCGCCGGTGCGTTCGGGCTGGATACCACCACGCGGGCCAATATCTCCTCGGCTGTCTACACGGCACAGAGCGCGGTCAGTATGGCGCGGACGGTGGTGGCCGCGGCGAAATGAGAGTTATCACCATGGGAAGTCTTTTCGATGGAATAGGAGGCTTCCCGCTGGCGGCTATCCACAATGGCGTTGTGCCCCTGTGGGCCAGTGAGATCGAACCGTTTCCCATCCGCGTCACACGGGAACGACTGCCGGGAATGCTGCACTACGGGGATATCACGAAGCTGCGTGGGGACGAGCTGCCGCCCGTGGACATTATCTGCGGCGGCAGCCCCTGTCAGGATTATGCCGAGAAAATAGTTATTCCGAAGTAATCGCTGCAAACCCTGTAG
>OLQV01002535.1_pt1 | contig 11959 bp, 10 predicted proteins | sample 1672371 | NCBI WGS metagenome assembly OLQV01 (sample SAMEA3136676, study PRJEB25190) | human gut metagenome
TGGACATGACCGTGGTAACGACGGTATTGGTCAGCAGTTTGCCACGCTCCTTCATGTAGCAGCCGTAGATGTACAAGATATGGTCGCCAGTGATGACATTGCCCTTCTCGTCCACACACAGGCAACGGTCTGCATCGCCGTCATAGGCGAAACCAACATCCAGACCCTTCTCTACCACGAACTTCTGCAAGCCCTCAATGTGAGTAGATCCAGCATTGTTATTGATATTCGTACCGTTCGGCTTGTTGTTGATGACGTAGGTGTCTGCACCTAGAGCATCAAACACAGACTTAGCGATGTTCCAGCTTGCACCGTTGGCGCAGTCCAGACCAACCTTGACGCCCTTAAAAGAGTAGATTCCGAGGCTAATCAGATAGCCCATGTAGCGGTTACGGCCTGCCACATAGTCCACGGTGCAGCCGATATGCTCACGGTGGGCAAAGGGCAGTTCCGGCCAATCCTTGTCGAACACGTGGAGCTTGCCATCGATGTAGTCCTCTACCAGCAACAGGATCTCCTCGGGCATTTTCTCGCCATAGCAGTCGATCAGCTTGATGCCGTTATCGTAGTAGGGATTATGGCTGGCAGAAATCATGATGCCACAGTCGAAGTCGTCCACGCGGGCGATGTAGGCCACACTGGGCGTAGTAGTGACGTGCAGCAGATAGGCGTCTGCGCCGGAAGCAGTCAGACCAGCAACCAAGCTATACTCGAACATATAGGAGCTGCGGCGAGTGTCCTTGCCAATGACGATGCGGGCAGGCTCGTTGTTGCCGTTGCGCTCACGCAGGGCGTTGTAGTACCAGCCCAGAAAACGACCAACCTTATAGGCGTGGTCAGCGGTCAGCGTGATTCCGGCTTCGCCACGGAAGCCATCGGTTCCAAAATATTTTCCCATTATAGTTTTTCCCTCAAATTTTTTCGCTTATGTTGTTACTATACGGTACAATGCTAATTGTATATACAGGGCTACTCATTGTCCCCCCCCCGAATACAATTTCGTCTTAATCAGAAGTTCCTTTATGTTCTGCCTGATACAGATTTTCGGGTATGCAAAGAATACAGCCTGTTTAAAACTTTTTCCTTTGCGTAAATTTTCAAAGAATTTTTTCCGTTCTTGTGGCAATTCCGAAGGATGCCTTAATTGATGATTACTTTGAACTGCATTTTCAAGGTCAACATTATAAAAGTTGAAATTCATCATATCAAGCATCTCTTTGCCTTTTTCTGTTTGACACAGTGCAAGAGACACACCCTTAGATAACTCACTGCTCAGCTCCGTTCCCCATGAATCGCCTATTGTAAGATCGCCGACGCGTTCAGTCTGAGTGTAATGACATGAATAGCAGCTTTCTGTATAACAGAGTCCCTTCAGAAAAGCCATTGTATAACGGTCCTGAACTCCCTTAGGAACAATACGAATAGGCTGTGTCTCTATAGCAAATTTATCTGCGCTACGGAAATAAATCGCCCTAACTTCAGTCAGATTATGCCCATATTCTTCCATCGCCTGCTGCAGGATTTTTACAGACGGTGATCCATGGCAGATAAGATCCACCGTGTATAAATTCCTGTCATCTCTCACATAATTTCTCATAGAAGAAACCTGACAAGGTAACCCGATAAACAGAACCTTCTTTCCGGATTTTAGTTTATCCTTGACTGCTTGATAAATCCCTATTGGATTGCTCTTGACATACTTAGATCCAATGAATTCCGGGATTCGCTTTTCATCCTCAAATAATTCGAATTTAAACTCTCCACCACTCAATTTGCAGGCTGCAACAACTCCACCGTTACGAAGCATTGACCTCATGATTTCCTGCCCGAAACCGCCCGAGGAACTGGTTGCTCTCACATTCTCTTCTCCCCAGCCCTGAAGCCATTTTTGCGGCTTTCGTAAATCTGCTGGATGATTCTTTTGGCAAACCTTGTGACACATATTGCAGTTAATACACAAAGTATCATCAATCACTGCATTCATGTATTCAATATCGTCCACCACAGAAATAGCCTTGCGCGGGCAAATATCCACGCACGCCATACAACCTGCACACATGTTGACATCGCAAACAGTATTCATGCGCACACCCCCACAAAATGTACTGCGTTTGGTGTGTACATGGGTACGAGGATTTTAGAGCTTGTTAGGTTATACCCCCCCCCGTTTTTCTTAACAATTTCTTACGCAACGATATAGAGCGTTTTGCCATCAGAGAGGGACTCACAAAGTATATAAGCCACCCAACCTTTGCTTTTAGTGTTTTTTCTCTTGTCAGCGGCATCATAATGCCTTTTCGTATATTGCGTATGCACTCTTTATACACGTCAGGGTATTCCGATACCATTTCCGATTCGAGCAATCCACTGGAAATGCTTCGGTTAAAACAATATCTATGATATTCCCATGCCTTCTCTATGGCGGGAGTAACTTTCTTCCAAATGGATTTTTGAACATCAAGTGACTTGATACCACACAAATTACTCTTTAGGTTAAACTTTCGCATTGCACTATCCGGATTAAATGTTTGATGATAAACCGACTTCTCTCCAATTGCTACCGTATCAACATACTGCAGACACTGAATATTGAACAGCATACCCTCACCATACCAAATGGTTGGATCAAAGCTAATATTGTTGTCGACCAAAAGCCTTCGACTGTAAATCTTGTTCCATACTGCTACGAATATCTCATCCGAATATATCCATTCAATCGCCGTTTCAGCTTTTACAACGTATCTCTCTTCATTTGTTTTGATTTTCCCCGTAGAATAGTTGTTTTTATTCATTCCAATTAAGGAACCATTCTCACTTACAAGCATCAAAAAGTAGGATACATAGTCCGAATCGACCCAGTCGTCACCATCTACAAACATGACATACTCGCCTGATGCGCATTGTAATCCTGCATTCCTAGCAGCCGAAACCCCTCTATTTTGTTGATGGATGACGTGTACTCTCTGATCTTCTGCTGCAATCCGATCAATAATTTCAGGGCTATGATCCGGTGAGCCATCATCTACAAGAATAATTTCAATATTCTTGTGTGTTTGATTCATCAGAGACTTTACGCATTTTTCAACGAATTTCTCAACATTATACACCGGTACGATTATGGACACCAAATCTTCATGCATTGCATTTCCTCCTCAATTCGTTTTACAACATATTTTCTTTTTCATCAGAGAGAACACCACAGAAAACAAAAAACTCGTTCCGGACACAAACATGAAGCATTCAACCCCTTTTTCTCTGATAGGAAGCAGGTACATCCACACAAAGAAAAAGTACATATGTGAAAAATAGATAATTGAACTGATTTCACGACATTCCTTTGAAACCCCTACTTGATAGCAGTTCTTGGAATACTTCATGACAATACCTAAAATCCATGGCACAGATAAAAATGCCACAATGTTGGTGGTCGAATAAGGTATCTTCAAAAGAACGGAGCAAAAACATGCCAATATTGGGGCTATTATTCCACCACTTCGTGACAAGGGCTTATGCTCTCGCTTCACAAGCATTCCCAGCAAAATATAGCTTGGTCCAGTAAATAATCTGCCATTCACTATAGTAAGTTTGATTATTCTAGTCCCCTGAAAGCAGTTGATGACATATGCCAGTGCAAAGAAGGCACAACTATAAAGCAATAATTCATGCCAGTGTTTATGGGGCACTAACAACAATACTTCCATTCCAAATATAGTGGCCAACAAGTACCATAATTGCCATGAATAGAATTGTTCTCCGACAAAAAAATAGTTCTTAATCAGATTGTAAACTGCTACATATAAATTACTGTTTTCTCGGAGCTCCTTGAATGTTCCATAAACCGTGAGAGGAATATATATAATAGACACTACCACATAAATCCGCACATACTTCATCAAGCTGGCAACTATTATTTTACGTTCTGCATCACGATTATGGCTCAGCCTTTCTTCTAAAAGATATCCCGTTATACAAAAAACAGCGGAACTGCCAATGACTCAGCATACTCCACAACCAGCTTCACCTGCTCGTTTTGTATGCTCATTCTAAGTCCGGAATGAATTGCAACTACAATGATTGCTAAAACCAATTTAGTATAATCTGCAAGCCAATAGTTGCTTGCCAACATTATCCTATCTTCTCCTTTTCCTGTCAATTCACTTTAATGTTTATTTTTCATTATTGCCAATTTTTCTAACAATAGCTTTCTTTTCAAAAAGAGTACCAGTAAGATGACAATGATCAACCCATATCGAATCCATACCGGCTTGTCAAACAAAATTGTCACACCAACGGAGTATATAATAAGAAAAATGGATAAAGCCAAAATAAGTTTCACATTGTATATAGGCTCTGTGATTTGCTGTTCTCTGCAAATCTTCATCATAAAAACATAATGTAAAACAGACAAGAAAATATAGCACACAAGCGTGGTATATGCAGCTGCAATATATCCGAACAGGCTGATAAAGATGTAGTTAAGTATAATATTCCCAATAGCAGCTCCGGTAGAAGCAATCATGATGTTTTTACTTTTCTCGTAATACAATTCAACATTGGAAAACAGTGAGTATAAAAACATAAAGAACACGCTGCATGATACCGGCGGCACTACCCACATGGAATCGCTATATTTGTTTGAGCCGAGCAGCCATACCAGCTCTGGCGCAAACAATGAAGGGATCAAGGTGATGACCATGACTAATATCAGCAAAATCGAGCTAAACTCGTTCAGTTTTTTATACTCTCTTTCTTTGCATTTTTGATAAGTCCAAGGAATAAAGGAGGAGTTTATGCTTGATGTTACAATCTGCATAATCATGGATGCGTTGTATGGCACACTGTATAATGCCGTGTACGATTTTCCGCACAAACTATTGATCATGATTCGATCGGAACTTCCCAGTACTGTCATAGACAGATAATGAGGGATTAGCGGCAGATCCAATTTTAACGCATATTTCCAATAGGTCAGATTGAATAACTTATGGTTTTTCTTAACAATTAAAACATAAATTAGGAGTCCTACTGTTGTAATTGTAATGGTATCTCCCCATATTCTCGCAAGTCCAACACTCTCCAACCGGACAAACAGTACCCCTAGCAATGCAGATCCAAGTGAAATAATCAGCGTGACAAGACACAATAGTTTATATTTAAACTTGTACCGCTGATGAACAGTCCAAAGACTTGTCGCAGCTGAAAAGAAGAAACCGATGAACATCATTATTATTGCGCTCATCGGCAATTCAAATATCCTATCCAGAGATGTATGGAAAATAAGATAAAGCATAAATACCAGAACTGTTGCAAAATTAGACAGTCCAAGCATTGCAGTGGTATATCCATCCTGGTCTTTTTCATATTTGACCATGCCGTTGTTGAATATCTGGTTCGACAGATTCAGCGTTGCAAAAATGGTCAGGATATTTTGCCATGCTCCAAACAGCGAAATAATACCATATTCTTCTGTCGCGAGCATTCTTGTGAAAATCGGGACGGTTATAAATGATATTCCTTTTTGCAGAATGCTGCATATTGTAAACCATAATGAAGCCTTAACTGCTTCTGGAAGACTTCTATACTTTGCAAATACTTTTCTCACTTGATTGCTCCCTCAACAATCGCATCTAGTCTCTGAAACGAACTTCTTTCCGAACAAGCTTGCACATCAATGCTCTCATATAATCTATTGCTGTTTGGGTGTTCAAAAATATACTTGAGCTTTTCTACAATTTCATCTACATCATGCGGCCGTTGAATGATATCGCAATCCTCTGCTTTCATAATGCTCCTTGCTCCGACATTTTGAGACATCAAGAGCGAACAATTACAATTTAAGGCATCCGCCGCAACAAGTCCAAAGGACTCCACCTCTGAGTTCATTACAAAGCAACTGATATGATCAAGTCGTTCATAATATGGAGTCTTGTCCATGTGACCACAATACTGGATATAGTCCGTTTCCTCGATTTCCTCATTACCCGGATATTTTCGACCAAAAATATACAGTTTGCAAGGAATTCCCTCAGAATTCATTTTTTTCACTGCCATACTTACAGCATTGTTATTCTTTATGCAGCGATTTCCTCCACCCACTGCAACAGAGAAAGGTTCTTTTTCCTTTTTCTCTCGCTGTTCAAGTTTGACGCCATTATTAACAAATGTGATTTTTCCTGCGTACTCCGGGTAGCGACTTTTTACCCACTCAGAGTATCCTTCGGAGACACATACAATACATTTCGCATCTCTCAGCAGGTTTCTTTCATTTTCAATGAAATCCGATGAGAGGTGTAATCTATTGATTTCGTTCTCGAAATCCATGCACCCGTGCATTAAATACACAAACTTCTTATGAAATACTTTCATAAAGTCATAGTACCGCTTAGCACATGCGCCAGAAACGACAACTCCTTCACTGATCAGTATTTTCCAAAACGTTTCCAAAACGCGAACAGGCTTGTTGTTACTCTTGATATATAAAATTTTTCTATCTGCACTTGTAATCAAAGCCTGATTAACATTATCAGGACCTCCATTGGAAAAGTGCCCGCCTAACAAAAACCATGCCATCCCTATTTCCTCCTCAAACATTCAACGCTTGCATCAACCATTGAATATCTTCTGTTCTTTTCTTTTCCAGCATTTCTTTAACCCTTTTCTTATCAATAACCTTATCTACGACTTCAAAATCATCATACCGTGTGAGAAGTCGATTTTCCGTTCCCGTCAATTTCAGAATGCTCTCTATCCGTGTACCAAATCTTCCAGGAAGAACGCTGATGAAATCTTTTCCCAAGTTCAAAGAAAATGCTGTTGCATGGAAGGAATCCGTTAATACACACGCCGCGCCGCAAAACAGACCCAAAAACTCCTCTACAGACGGCAGCATAACACACATTCCACCTTTTCGGCGATCCGAGCGTCCAAAGCCAATGCGGATAACATCCCATTCCTTTTTTTGCGCAAGTTGTTCCGCATATTGATCCATCTGAGGATTGGGATTCAGCTGATAAATCAAAAGATATTGCTTTTTAATTTTAGGTTTTGAAGCAAGTTTTCTCCATTCATTTGCTTCCAGCATCAAGGTCGGGTCAAGAACAAGAGTTGATTTGATGTCAATGTCCGTATTGACCTCGCCCGTGGTGAGCTTGAATTTCTTCGTGACGCTCATAACCGCGCCGAAGTACAGAATCAGCTCACGGACGGAAATTGCACTGTATTTTTCCAGCAGACGCTTTGTCTCAGGTGTTTCTTCTGCATCAAGCTGTTCACGCCCAATACTGGCCGAGAACGCAATGCGTGGTTTTCCAGCCGGAGCAAAATCCAAAAAGTATGAACGGTCAATGCCTTGATTCCAAATGCTGTTCCAAACCTGATCACTGCCGGTGATATAAACATCAGCCACAGGAGGGTTTGCTTCCAGTTCTTCATAGGAGCAGTATCTGACCTCTGTTAGTTGAATTTTTTCTTCCAAAAATCTCCACATAGGTGATTTCCGGTTTTCAAGTATCATCTTCAAAATCGCTATCATTGCCTTGCGAGTGAAGCCATTTATGCCCCACAGCGGCTTCAATTTTTGCAGAGTGCTACTTTCCAACATTTTTTCTGCTCGATTCACTGGAAGGTTATCTTTTCTCCAGTAATCCACAAATTCCACATCGTATCCGCACTTTTTTAGAATTTGCTGCGTTGCATATGTCTGCATTACGGAGCCGTAATTATCAACTGTATGTAATGTAATCACACTTGCTTTCATAGGATTAACCTTCCTTCACAAGAATTTCTATTAAACTCATCCTCCGTTTTTCAAAGCATACTCTGTGAAAGAGTCATAGCCATGAAACAATGGTTTACTGTTTAGAAATGTCTCCAAAGATGCTTCATAATTATTAACACATTTCATCTTCCCAATGAATGCATCGTTTTCTAAGTTTACCCGTTCCTCAAAAATCCAAAAGAACTCAGCCAATACTTCCTTGGGTGGTACCCTCAGCACGCAGATAGTCCAGCCAGCTTTCTGGTGATCTTTTGCTCCATACTCTTCTAATTGTATGTAAGAAATTGCCGATATTCATCTGTGTTCCCTCCTGCTAACAATTGTTTTATATGCCGGCTTTGCATAGCAGAACATGAGTGCCTGTGCCTTTTTTACCTTTGGAATATAGCTGTTTTTCAGCACACTTCCAAGATATTCCCTGCAAATCGGATTTATTTTTTTTAACAAATCCTTCGGGCATTTCTGACCGTTTCTGCAATAGGTCGTATAAATACTGGCGTGCGCAAAAAAGGCCGCTGTCTCAGCGATGTAATCCAAATCCGGGAACCACTTTTTATAGAACTCAAGCTGTGCCAACGAAGCATCCATCGGCGCCAGATTGACTTTTGCATTTCTTGAAATGCTATTTCCACGTTGCACATAATGGTAGAATGGCGTAGAAGTATAGGTTACGCACTCGGCTCTGGCCACGATTCGATGCATCAAATAGAAATCTTCACACAGCTTTCCAACTGGGAATCTCAGTTTTCCTTCTCCATAGGCTTCTGTTTCAAACAGACTACGTTTGAAGATTGCATCGCAAAAGCTCATATTGAAATACTGATAACTGTTCAGTTCAATCAGGCTTTCCGTTTTATTCCAGATTTTAGTGATGTCCGACGCATACGGGGAATACTTAGCTCCGTTTTCCTGCTCGTACCACACACCGCCAATGGAAATATCTGCGCCATCTTGTTGCAGTTGGCTCATCAGCCTTTCGTACATAATGGAATCTATATAATCATCGGAATCAACAAAAGCAATGTATTCTTTCGTCGCTGCATCAATACCGGTGTTTCTCGCTGCGGACAAACCACCATTTTCTTGATGAATCACCTTAATGTTATTATACTTTGCAGCATATTCGTCGGCGATTTCGCCGCTTCTATCTTTGGATCCATCATCCACCAGAATGATTTCATCCACTGGCAACGTTTGATTTAGTATCGACTCGATACATTTACTCAGGTACTTTTCAACATTATAAACCGGGATCACTACTGTCAATTCATTTCTCATAGGCGTTTCCTTCATTAGATAACAGAAAAAATTGTCTGATAGGGGAGTACGCTATTTCCATTCAGTACACCAATTGTATATGTAACGTAAAAAAAATAGAGAATGCCTATTGCTCCACCACAAATACGTCTGGTTTTTCTATTTTTTATTCCGTTGAGTATCATTGGAATAAAAATGACTGAAGATAAACCAAATGACATTCGAAAACGTTCTATAAGCACAACCTTTCCAGTCATAATAGTCACCCAAAATGCTATCACCTGCATATTGTAATATACTTGATATTTTGTATTGTTTTTTTGATAAAACACAGTTGCAAATGCAACAATTGATCCAGACATGATAAGAGAAATTAGGCCTTGACCTTTTTGTGCATAGGATGACGCTAGATAAAGGGAATAGTAGTCTAACCCCCCTATTATGTTATTGAATAATCCTGCTACCACATTTGACAGCAGAATCAATCCGCCCGTAACAATCAAAAGAAATCTATTATCAATCCTCCATATAGAAAAAGCATACGTTGCTATAAAAGCAATACTCATCGTATGAAATCCCGTTGACAACAGGGTTAACACTATAAATGGAAGAATATTTTTCTTTTCGATATATGGTATCGCCAGCATGAAAATTGCTGCGCCAATCATTTGCCTTGTACCATTCAAAAAAAAGAAATAGTATCCCGTAGCAATTAAAAGAAATATGCTAAAATATGGATACGGCGAATCCGATAGAATCATCTTATATAATGGCATTAGAAAAAGCATGGCACACGCAGCAAACATCCATGGTGCAGACATATGTAACAACGCTATTCCTTTATTTAATAAATAATATAAAATCTCAAATCGTTCTCGGTCTCCACCCTGTACAATCCGATTATAATACTTATAGTATGCCGCATAATCCGCTCCGACATTATATCGAATCGCAGAAATATAAATCAGAGGCAATGCCGCTACAAAGGTCACTAATAACCAGTACCGTATTCCCTCCTTCTCATGCTTAACATGTATAGCAAACCATGTAAACAAAACCGATGCTAAACATGCTGACCAATATACTGCCATCCTCAGCATTACCTCCGCTGCAATTTTTTAACTAATATAGAAATTCCCGTATTGCTTTGTCATCTCTTTGGCCGACAGTTCCTTCTCCTGAAATGCGCTGATTTCTACTTTATCTATCTTTTTTTTCCTCAGCGCATCCAGCTTGAACTTGAAATTATCCAGCGAGAAAACCTCTCCCAGGTAAACATCTTGTCCCATCTCCACAACTTCACGGTGCGAGGGAATATCCGACAGCAACAGCCCCAGGCCACAAGACAACGCTTCCAGCACGGAAATGGAAAAGCCTTCGGATTTGGACGCCGACACATATACATCACTGATGTTCATGTAAGCAATCGGGTCTGCCTGAAATCCCAGCATCCGTATATGATCATCCGCTTTTGCTTTGCACTCTGCTTCTTTTTCACCGCTGCCAAGGACAAGCATGTACTCATCATTTTCGTGACATTGCACAAAATTCTCGATCAACCATACGATGTTCTTTCTGGAATTCAACACACCTGCATAGAGAAATACCCGTGCATCCTCCGGAACATCAACTTCAGCTCTAGTTATAACGGAATGAGCCTGCACCGGCTCGATACCGTTGCGAATAAATGATACGTTCGGCAGATGACGTTTCATCACATCATAAACGGACTTTGAGCAGCATACGCACTCGTCCAACCTTTTTAATGCTGTCATGTGCAGCGCAATGAAGATACGGCTTTTGGCGTACCCATAAGTATCAAGGTAGTCTTCATACATATTGTTGTGGATTGTTGTAATTCGCTTTACTGGCAGATTCAGCCGAGAAGATAGTATATCTCCAATAAATCCATGGCTGTGTATAACATCAAAATTTTCTCTTTGTACGATTTCCTCAAATTCAGCAGCCCTACTCAGAATACACATTGTTCGATTCAGTGTTACACACTCATATACACGCACACCTTTGTTGCGTAGATTTTTCACCACATATGTATCGTTGCCTTCAAATAAAGTGATTAGCGATATCTCATACCGAGCATCATCAAGATTGCTTATGAGATTTAAAATCACATTTCCCGGGCCATTTCTTACAATGTAATTCGTTACAAATACGACTTTCAGCATCTGCTCATCTTTCCCCAAAAACACTTTTTAATGAATCACTTGGTAAATTATTTTGCGCAGCTTATTTGGCATCACGCACACCAGTGCATGCGGTACTGCTCCCGTACAAAAATCCGCCAAACTCGCCCACCCGCTTTTATATACCCACCAATGGAAACGAAGCATCACTTTTGCATATGCAGTTCCACCACGGCGGAGATACATATCGGTCGGCGTTCGCATATAAAGCAGCACATCAGGAAGATTTTGCGCCTTACAAGCGTTTTGCAGCATCCGAATCCATAAATAGTAATCTTCAAACAGGTGGTATTTTTCCTGATAACCTCCTGCGAATTCAACTGCGCTTTTTTTGAACATCACACAGGGATGATTGAATGGACATCTCTTCCGAGAGTAACGTATAATTTCATCGTTGCTACACGGAATTGTACGTCCACCTGTTATTTGGTCTGGACTGGTTACAAATTCCAAAAGTGCCCCGCTTGTTATATCTAGTTCTGGATTTTTCTTGAATAGTTTGACCTGTTTCTCACAACGGTCTGCTGCACTGATGTCATCGCTGTCCATCCGGGCAACCAGCTCATTCTTGCAATGCTTGATTCCCTCATTCAGCGCATTGCCAAGTCCGCCGTTTTTCGCAAGCCGAACAACATTTAATGTTTCACCCATCTCCTGCTGCTTTTTAGCAATAATGGCATCTAACCCATCATTCAGCGGACCATCGCACACCAGCACAAAG
>OLQV01002536.1_pt1 | contig 11957 bp, 8 predicted proteins | sample 1672371 | NCBI WGS metagenome assembly OLQV01 (sample SAMEA3136676, study PRJEB25190) | human gut metagenome
TTGACGATTGAAAATTCGGATGGTCGGATTGCAGAAGCGGTAAAAAGTAATACAACAAAGAAAAATCAGAAGATTCTGGCGATGAATTCTTTGCAGTCAGTTACAAAGGAGCAGCTTGCGGATGGCATTACTTATTTACAGGTAATGCAAGAGAATTTATCTGTTTTGTCGGAGGCTTTGAATTAAGTTTGCGAAACAAAGATTTATGTATATTTTTACGGCATTATAGAAATTAATTGTTACAGTACCCTGCAAATATTACTATGCTAGAGTGCGTTAAAAAATGTGCTGGAAGAAATTTAGAGAAAGAGGTGGAGATACAAATGGCTTATATTACCTGTAAAGACTTAACATTAGGATACGAAGGACATGCTATCGTATCAGATTTAAATTTTAAAGTCAGTAAGGGCGATTATCTTTGTATCGTTGGAGAGAATGGAACAGGAAAAAGTACGCTGATTAAGACGTTACTTCATTTACAAGATGCCATTAGTGGTGACATTATTACGGGAGATGGCCTTAAGGCATACGAAGTTGGTTATCTGCCGCAGCAGACAGTCGTACAAAAAGACTTTCCAGCAACAGTGGAGGAGATTGTCCTTTCCGGTACACTTGCGAAATGTGGCTGGAGACCATTTTATAGAAAAGCGGAGAAAAAGCTTGCTGAGGAGAAGATGAAGCGGATGGAAGTGTGGAATCTCAGAAAGTCCTGTTATCGGAATCTTTCTGGCGGTCAGCAGCAGCGGACGCTTCTTGCGAGAGCATTGTGCGCAGCGAGTAAGGTAATTCTTTTAGATGAGCCGGTAACAGGGCTTGACCCAAAGGTGACGGCAGAGTTTTATCAGGTGACAAAAGATTTAAGTGAAGAGGGAATCGCTGTCATCATGGTTTCTCATGATGTACAGGCACTTGATTATGCAACACATATCCTTCATATGCAAAAGAAAAACTCTTTTTATGGGACAAAGGAAGAATATATGAACAGTGATAAATGGAAATTGTTTAAAAATGCAGAGGAAAACAGGATAGGAGGCGATAAAAAATGACACATATTTTACAGGAACTTTCTTTTTATTTATCTTATCCATTTGTGCGGTATGCATTGATTGTCGGAGTTCTGATTGCTTTGTGTTCTTCATTACTTGGGGTAACATTAGTACTGAAACGTTTTTCTTTTATCGGAGATGGTCTTTCTCATGTTGCCTTTGGTGCAATGGCGGTTGCTACAATTTTTAAATTAGTAAATAATACGATTTTTATTATGCCAGTTACTATAGCTGCGGCAATTTTGCTCCTTCGAACTGGACAGAATACAAAGATAAAGGGGGATGCCGCAATCGCAATGCTTTCGGTAAGCTCACTGGCAGTCGGTTATCTTGTCATGAACCTCTTTTCTACCTCTGCAAATGTCTGTTCAACCTTATTTGGTTCGACAACAATTCTTACATTAACAAAAACCGAAGTTTTTACCTGTATAATTATGTCGATACTAGTTGTTGCATTTTTTATTTTATTTTATAATCGTATTTTTGCAGTAACTTTTGATGAAAACTTTACAAGGGCAATTGGAAAAAATGCAGAAACCTACAACATGATTATCGCAATTATTACGGCAGTGATTATTGTACTTGCCATGAGTCTGGTCGGCTCGCTGCTTATCTCGGCATTGATTATATTTCCGGCACTTTCAGCAATGAGGGTGATGCAGTCATTTAAAGGTGTGATTATTTACGCAGCCGTTCTTTCAGTAATAGGTGCTTTCTTTGGAATTGTACTCTCTATTCTTTGTTCCACGCCGGTAGGTGCAACAATTGTAATTCTTGATTTGATTTTATTTTTTGTAAACTGTATAATTGGGAAGTTTATAGGAAGAATATAGGGTGTTTTAACTATTTTACCCTTTATAACTTATACGGATATCAATGATATCAACAGAACTTAATGTATAATGCGTACAATCAGCTATAGAATTTTGTGTACTTTTTGGTAGTTGTTCATTGATAGCCAGATAATTATATAATCGTAAAACTTTTGGGAAGATGATATTTTTTATCATCTTCCCATTTTTTGTAATTTCATCATTGACAACATATACCAATACAGGTATTATGTACCAATACCCCAATAGGTATAGTAGGCGTGCGTATGAGAGGTTTCATAGAGAAATTAGAAGAACTTTTAGAACTTGGAGGAACCAAAAGAGATTTAAAGCGTCCTTGTATTGCTTTTCATTAAATTCAATATCTTTTTCATATTCTTAAGTTTTGATAAAGGTCGTTAAGTGACTGTTTTTCGTGCTATAATCATTATCAAAACTTATTATTAAAAGTAAATAGGGTTTTGATAATGACAAAAGGACTTTTGATAAAGATTAACCACCGTACTAGATGTACACTTGTTACAAGCGTGAACAGTTCCGCACTTGCCGCCATACGAGAAGTACTAAAAAGGTACTAAAAAAGGTACAGACAATAAAAACGGCTTATTTTTTGCGGAAATCGAAGAATATATACACGGAAAATAGACGTTTCTTCCTTATATAAATAGGCGTGTAGAAAATCAACAACTAGTCAGAATATCGCATACATATTTGCTGAATATTTTATAAGAATAGGAAGAAGGTTTTACTTCGGTAAGACCTTCTTTTTTTTTTCGGTTACTTGTGTTATGATATTAAATAGTCTGTAATGATTCAGAGTAGTGCGGATGAAGTTCTGGATTATTACAATATCTGTAATCAAAAATAAAACTGTTAAAAACGGGGAATGCTACGACAGGATAAAAGTAGCGGTTACAGTCCTTTTTATAAAATACAAAAAGCAGGAGGTAGATAGCGAATGCTAAAAGAAACAGATTTTAAAAGTTATTCCTTTGTGCAGAAGGAAAAGATAGACGAACTGAATGGATACGGCTATGTATTGGAACATAAGAAGACTGGTGCGAGAGTTCTTTTAATAGAGAATGATGATACGAACAAGGTATTTAGTATCGCATTTCGTACCCCTCCGGCAGATGATAGTGGTGTTGCTCATATTTTGGAACATTCTGTATTATGTGGTTCGGATAAGTTTCCATCAAAAGATCCATTTATTGAGCTTGCAAAAGGTTCTCTGAATACATTTTTAAATGCAATGACCTATCCGGATAAGACAGTTTATCCAATCGCAAGCTGCAATGCTCAGGATTATCATAATCTGATGCACGTTTATTTAGATGCTGTTTTTCATCCGAATATTTACAAGAGAGATGAGATTCTCAAACAGGAAGGCTGGCATTACGAGATTGCTGATAAGGATGATGAACTGAAGTTTAATGGTGTTGTATACAATGAGATGAAAGGTGTTTTTTCTTCACCAGATGATGTTTTAGCTAGAAAGATTCAGGAGGCACTCTTAAAGGATACTCCGTATGCTTTTGAGTCCGGTGGTGACCCAGATGCAATTCCGGAACTTACCAGAGAGAAGTTTTTAGAGTTTCACAGCAAATATTATCATCCATCAAACAGTTATATTTATTTGTATGGTGACGTGGATTTTGCAAGAGAGCTTGCTTTTATTGACGAAGAATATTTAAGCCACTATGAGAAAAAGACAGTGGATTCTAAAGTTGCAATGCAGGAAGCGTTCAAAGCACCAGAAACATTAAAAGATACCTATTCTGTGTCTGAGAAAGAAGAAGAAGGTGTCTATTTAAGTTATAATGTGGCAGCGGGAGATAGCTGTGATAACGAACGTGGCCTTGCAATGCAGATTCTTGATTATGTTCTTTTTACCATGCCGGGTGCACCAATTAGAAAGAAGCTGATTGATGCCGGTCTTGGAAAAGATGTGGATAGCTACTATGATGGCGGAATCCAGCAGCCATTGTTTTCTGTTATTGTAAAGAATGCGAAAAAGGGTAACGAGGCTCTTTTTATAAAAACATTAGAAGAAGCCTTAAGAGAGCAGGCAGAAAATGGTCTTAACAAAAAGGCGATTTATTCAGCGATTAATAATTATGAGTTTAAGTATCGCGAAGCAGATTTCGGCCGTTTTCCGAAGGGGCTTATTTATGGACTGAATTTCTTAAATAGCTGGTTATATGATGATACAAAGGCATTAGAACTTGCTGATTCCCTGACTCCGCTTGCCAGATTAAAAGAAAAGGTAGAGACAGGCTATTTTGAACAGCTTATTAAAGAAAGCTTTTTAGAGAATACTCATAAAGCTTATGTCTATCTCTATCCGGAAGTTGGCAAGAATGAGCGCTTGGAGGAAGAATTAAAAGAGCAGCTTGCCGGAATGAAAGATAAGCTCAACGCAAAACAGTTAAACTACCTGATTGAGGATACAAAGAAGTTGAAGGAATTTCAGGAGACACCTTCCACTCAGGAAGAGTTAGAGAAGATTCCTACATTAGACTTGAGTGATATTTCAAGAGAGGTACTTCCATTTAAGAATAAAGAGGTAACAATTGGCGGTACAACAGCAGTTGTTCATGAATACCATACGAATGGAATTGTATATTCTGATTTCTGCTTTGATATGTCAGAACTGCCGGAAGAACTGATTCCATATGCTACTTTACTGACAGAGATTTATCGTTATGTAGATACAGAACATTTTTCCTATAATGATCTGGCAACAGAAATCAATTTAAAGATTGGTGGATTATCTTTTCAGACAGGCATGAACGTTCTTGTATGGAAAAAGGATGCCTACCGTCCATATTTTAGTGTTCATATGAAGTGTATGGAGAATCAGGTGGCAGATGGCATGTCCCTGTTAAAAGAAGTTCTTTTAAGCTCCAAGATGGATAATAAGAAGCGTTTAAAAGAGATTATTTCTGAACTTCGCACAAAGATGGATACAAGAATTCCGGCAGCGGGTCATGTATATGCAGCGAATCGTGCCCTTTCTTATATTGACCCGATGATGAAATACAAAGATACAGCAGAAGGAATTGGTTTTTATGAATTTGTAAAGAAGCTTGATAAGAACTTTGACAGTAATGCAGATCTTCTTATGAAGCAGCTCGTGAGAGCGCAGATGTGCATTTTCCGTAAAGAGAACCTGACATTATCCCTTACGGGAGAGTTTAACTTTAAGTCCTTAATGGAAGGAGAAATGCTACAGTTTAACCGTATGCTTTATGATATGCCATGCGTTAAAGCAGTTCCCGCATTTGTTTTGGAGAAAAAGAATGAGGGATTTAAGACAGCAAGTAAAGTACAGTATGTAGCAAGTGCCGGCTGTTTTGAAAAAGAAGGACAGGAATACCACGGTGCATTAAAGGTATTAAAGACCATTTTCTCCTATGATTATCTCTGGGTGAATGTCCGTGTGACTGGCGGTGCATACGGATGTATGTGTAATTTCTCAAGGAATGGATATGGTTTTTTTACTTCCTACAGAGATCCAAACCTTTCTGCTACATTGGATGTTTATAAAAAGGCAGCGGATTATGTGAGAAACTTTGAAGCTGGTAAGAGAGATATGACAAAGTATATCATCGGAACTATCAGTGGCATTGATCAGCCGTTAGAGCCGTCTGCATTGGGAGAGCGTTCTTTCCATGCCTACCAGTCAGGAATTACAGTAGAGATGATTCAAAAAGAGAGAAATCAGGTACTCGATGCAACGGAGGAGACGATTCGTTCCCTTGCCGATTATATTGAATCTATGATGGACGCAGGAACGGTATGTGCTATCGGCAATGACCGTAAGTTAGAAGAAGAAAAAGAGATGTTTAAGCAGGTATGCAGCCTGAATCAATAGAGGGTAATAGAGAAAGGAAAAAATATGAGCAGATGTTTTAAATCAGGATTTGTAACCATTATTGGTCGTCCGAATGTAGGAAAGTCTACATTAATGAATCAGTTAATTGGTCAGAAGATTGCGATTACTTCCAGTAAAGCGCAGACAACAAGAAATCGGATTCAGACTGTATATACAAGCGAGGAAGGTCAGATTGTCTTCCTCGATACACCGGGAATCAATAAAGCAAAGAATAAGCTTGGAGATTACATGCTTATGGCTGCCGAGAGAACACTCAATGAAGTAGATCTTATTTTATGGCTCGTAGAACCAACGACATTTATCGGTGGGGGAGAGCAGTATATTATTGAGAAGCTTCAGAATGTAAAGACACCAATCTTCCTCGTAATCAATAAGACAGATGTTGCAACTGAAGAGGAAATCTTGAAGGCCATTGTTGCCTATAAAGATCAGTGTAATTTTGCAGAGATTATTCCGGTTAGTGCATTAGAAGGTAATAATACAGATGATTTAGTACATTCTATTTTTAAATATCTTCCAGAAGGACCAATGTATTATGATGAGGATACTATCACAGACCAGCCGGAACGCCAGATTGTGGCAGAGCTTGTCAGAGAAAAGGCGCTTCGTCTGTTAAGTCAGGAGATTCCACATGGCATTGCTGTTGTGATTGAGCGTATGAAGACTCGAAAAAACGGCAATATTGTAGATATTGAGGCAGTAATTGTCTGTGAGAGAGAGTCACATAAACGTATTATCATTGGCAAGAAGGGTGCGATGATCAAAGAAATCGGTACACAGGCAAGAGTGGAGATGGAGAATCTTCTTGATATGAAGGTAAATCTGCGTCTGTGGGTAAAGGTTCGAAAAGATTGGAGAGATAGTGATATCCTACTGAAAAACTATGGTTATAATAAGAAAGAACTGTAAAGACAACGATGAGTGAACAAACAAAAGTGACAGGGATTGTCCTGTCAGTCTATCCTGTTGGAGAGAATGACAGACGGCTTACGATTCTTACAAAAGAGCGGGGGAAGATTCAGGTATTTGCCAGAGGAAGCCGCCGGCCAAAACACCCTTTGTTTGGGGTGACGCAGCCGCTTATTTATTGTGAGTTTATGGTCACAGATACGAGGAATTATACATACTTAAATTCTGCGGAGTGTAAAGACTATTTTTATTTCTTAAAAAAAGATTTAGAAGATATTTATTATAGTTCTTATTTTGCAGAAGTGGCAGAATATTTTACAATGGAAGGGCAGGACGAAAGAAATATACTGAATCTTTTGTTTGTTACTTTTCTTGCTATGAAAAAGAAGCTGATTTCTCTTTCTCTCATACGGAGAATCTATGAACTGAAAATATTGCAGTTTGCCGGATTTGGGCTGCAGTCTTTTCAATGTGTTCACTGCGGAAACGAGGAGCATCTTACAAGGATTTCTTTTGAAGAGGGCGGTATGCTCTGCAGCGGCTGTGCTGTAAAAGGACAGGGAAGAGAGGTGGAATCGGCAGTTCTTTATGTACTGCAGTATGTATCTTCGATTCCACTAAACCGTTTATATTCCTTTACTCTCAAAGAAAACATTGATAAAGAATTTGAGTGGATAGTAAAGCGGTATTTTGCAGTACAGGCTGGGCATAGGTTTAAATCTGCTGAAATGCTAGAGTGTGTTTGAAAAATCATTCCTGCAATCTGCGATATGAAGAATCACAAAGCAGATACCCGGTAATTCAATTACTGAGTTTTCTGAAGAGAATTCAGTCATTTTTTTGAAGAACTTTTTGCTGTCTGACAAAAAGGGCTTGCAATGGTGGAAAAGACAGGGTAGAATAAAAGACGAAAATATATCGAATAAAGAAAAATGAGGTAAAAGTGTCATGGAAAAAACAATGGACAAGATTATTGCAGTTGCAAAAGCGAGAGGTTTTGTATACCCAGGCTCTGAAATTTATGGCGGTCTGGCTAATACTTGGGACTACGGAAATCTTGGCGTAGAATTAAAGAACAACGTAAAGAAAGCATGGTGGAAGAAGTTCATTCAGGAAAGTCCATATAACGTAGGTGTTGACTGTGCGATTCTGATGAACCCACAGACATGGGTAGCTTCCGGTCACCTTGGCAGTTTTTCTGATCCATTAATGGATTGTAAAGAATGTAAGGAAAGATTCCGTGCGGATAAGATTATCGAAGATTTTGCACAGGAGCATGAGATTGAGTTAGAATCTTCTGTAGATGGATGGTCTCAGGAGAAAATGAAGGCATTTATCGATGATAACAATGTGCCATGTCCAAGCTGTGGAAAGCATAACTTTACAGATATCAGACAGTTTAACCTGATGTTCAAGACTTTCCAGGGTGTTACAGAAGATGCAAAGAATACTGTTTATTTAAGACCAGAGACAGCACAGGGTATCTTTGTTAACTTTAAGAATGTTGCCCGTACTTCCCGTAAGAAGATTCCGTTTGGTATTGGACAGATTGGTAAGTCTTTCCGTAATGAGATCACACCAGGTAACTTTACTTTCCGTACAAGAGAGTTTGAGCAGATGGAATTAGAATTCTTCTGTAAGCCAGATACAGACTTAGAATGGTTTGCATACTGGAAGGATTTCTGTGTAAACTGGTTAAAAGACCTTGGATTAAAAGACGAAGAATTAAGAATTCGTGATCATGATAAAGAAGAGTTATCTTTCTACTCTAAAGCAACAAGTGATATCGAATTCTTATTCCCATTTGGATGGGGAGAATTATGGGGTATTGCTGACCGTACAGATTATGACCTTAACTGTCATCAGGAAGTATCCGGACAGGATCTTACTTATTTTGATGATGCAGAGAAGAAAAAGTATATCCCTTATGTTATCGAGCCATCATTAGGTGCAGACCGTGTAACATTAGCATTCTTATGTGCTGCATACGACGAAGAAGAGATTAAAGACGGCGAGACAAGAAATGTGATGCATTTCCACCCAGCAATCGCTCCAGTTAAAGTTGGTATTTTACCACTTTCTAAGAAGCTTAATGAGGGTGCTGAGAAGATTTATCATGAATTAAGCAAGATTTATAACTGCGAATTTGATGACAGAGGAAATATCGGTAAGAGATACCGCCGTCAGGACGAGATTGGTACTCCTTACTGTGTTACGTATGACTTTGATTCTGTAGAAGATGGTGCTGTTACTGTACGAGACCGTGATACCATGGAACAGGAAAGAATTAAAATTGAAGATTTGAAGGATTACTTTGCTGAGAAATTCAATTATTAGTAAAAATTTTACAAAATACTCAGCGGGATAACCGAATGCCAGCCCCCGCAAAAGCCCGAACAACATATTGCCAGCGGTTTTTGTGAGGGCTTTTTTGTTAGAAATTTTCGATTGAATTAATAAAATTAAGCGCAAATAAGGCTAATTGTTAAAAATATAGGAATTTGCTTTATAAACTCAAGTTATTTTTGTCTAATTTCATGAAAGTGAGAAAAAACACAAAAATCACTTGCATTTTTAAACAAATCGGGGTATTTTATATTTAGCAATTGCGAAAAGTAAATAATTCAATCTCGATGAGAACAATGGCGTTCGCGAATCATAAGGATTCTCGGACGCTTTTTACATTTTTTGACTTTCGGGCAGGAATGGCAATTGTCGATGAAAAGGATAAACATGAAAGGATGTAATAATTATGAAAACAGATGTGAAGAAAATTTTTGGTTCCAATGTTTTTAATGACGCAGTAATGAAGGAAAGACTTCCAAAAGCTGCATATAAGAAGATGAAAGCTACAATTGAAGCAGGCGCAGAACTTGATCCTGAAGTAGCAGACATCGTTGCTCATGAGATGAAAGAATGGGCTCTTGAAAAAGGAGCAACACATTTCACTCACTGGTTCCAGCCATTAACTGGTATCACTGCTGAAAAGCATGATGCATTTATTGACCCACAGGGTGATGGAACAACATTACTTCGCTTCTCTGGTAAAGAGTTAATCAAAGGTGAGCCAGATGCTTCTTCTTTCCCATCCGGTGGATTAAGAGCAACATTTGAGGCAAGAGGATATACAGCATGGGATTGCACATCACCAGCATTTATCAAAGAAACACCACATTCTACTATTCTTTGCATTCCGACAGCATTCTGCTCTTACAAAGGTGAGGCACTTGATAAGAAGACTCCGCTTCTTCGTTCTATGCAGGCATTAGACGTACAGGCAATTCGTATCTTAAGATTATTTGGAAATAAGACAGCAAAACATGTAACAACATCTGTTGGAGCAGAGCAGGAATATTTCCTTGTTGATAAAGGAAACTTCTTAAAGAGAAAGGATTTAATCTTTACAGGAAGAACATTATTTGGTGCAATGCCTCCAAAAGGACAGGAAATGGATGATCATTACTTCGGTGTTATCCCAGAAAGAGTTCTTGGATTCATGGAGAAATTTAATGAAGAGTTATGGAAACTTGGCATTTCTGCTAAGACACAGCATAACGAAGTTGCTCCAGCACAGCATGAGATCGCTCCTATTTATGACCAGAACAACATTGCTACAGACCACAACCAGTTAGTAATGGAAACAGCACAGAGAGTTGCTGATGAGTTAGGTCTTAAGTGTCTCTTACATGAGAAACCATTCGCAGGAATCAACGGTTCTGGTAAACATAACAACTGGTCTATGTGTACAGATGAGGGAGAGAACCTTTTAGATCCAGGTGAAACACCACATGAAAATATGCAGTTCTTATTATTCTTAGCTGCAATTCTTCGTGCAGTAGATGAACATGCAGACTTGCTTCGCCTTTCTGCTTCCACACCAGGTAATGACCACCGTTTAGGAGCAAACGAAGCACCTCCAGCAATTATCTCCGTATTCTTAGGAGAACAGTTAGAGGACGTAGTAGAACAATTCGTAGATAATGGAGAAGCAACAAGCTCCTTAGAGGGAGAAGAATACATTTCTGGTGTACATTCTCTTCCACATTTCCAGAAAGATGCTACAGACCGTAACAGAACATCACCATTCGCATTCACAGGTAACAAGTTTGAATTCCGTATGGTTGGTTCCACACAGTCTATCGCAGACCCTAACACAGTACTTAACACAATCGTTGCAGAAGTATTATGTGACATGGCAGACAAACTAGAGGCAGCAGAGGACTTACCAATGGCTCTCCATGACATGATCAAAGATACAATCGCAGCACATAAGAGAATCATTTTCAACGGTAACGGATATTCTGATGAATGGGTTGCTGAAGCAGAGAGAAGAGGACTTCCAAACATCAAATGTATGGTAGATGCTGTTCCTGCATTAGTAAAACCAGAAGCAGTTGAAATCTTTGAAAAACACGGTGTATATACAAAAGCCGAGATGGAATCCCGTGCAGAAGTTATGTACGAAACATATTCTAAGACAATCAACATTGAAGCACTTACTATGATTGACATGGCTAAGAAACAGATTGTCCCTGCAACAATCAAATACCAGACCAGCCTTGCAGAATCTGTTAATGCAATCAAAGCAGCAAGCAGCGCAGTAGATACTTCTGTACAGGAAGCATTAATGGCAGACATTTCTACAAACTTAAAAGATATGTATGTAGCACTTGCACACCTCGAAGAAGTAGCAGGCAAGGCAGAAGCTATGGAAGAAGGCGCAGAACAGGGTCACTACTACCATGACGTTGTATTTACAGCAATGGATGAGTTAAGAAAACCTGCAGATAAACTTGAAATGTTAGTAGCCAAATCTGCATGGCCATTCCCAAGCTATGGAGATTTAATCTTCGAAGTATAGGATAGAGAGACAGACTGGGTGTCGCTTTAGTTTTAGATTAAGATAAAAAGAGAGTTCTTATATACATTTTAGACTGCTGATTGGAGTAGGAAGCTGTTGCTCTATTGCAACAGAGGAATATGAATGAAGCAAAAACAGAACAGGAGTATGAATCACAACCATTGAAGAACTTCGCCATGCTTATGTTCGTCTTCAGAGAGACAACTTCATTGTCTTCTGAATTCGGACATAAGCATGACTCGTTCGTCAAATGTTGCAATTCATAGCTCCTGTTCTGTTTTTGCTTCAATATTCAGTTTGGCTTATCGCAATAGAGCAACAGCTTCCTACTCAACTATCAGCGGCTGATTTTCGTCCGTTTTATGCAAAGAGTTGTACACTTCCCCATTTTATGTTATTATTATCCTCGA
>OLQV01002546.1_pt1 | contig 11903 bp, 10 predicted proteins | sample 1672371 | NCBI WGS metagenome assembly OLQV01 (sample SAMEA3136676, study PRJEB25190) | human gut metagenome
TTATATCATCAAAAGCATACTCGTTGAAGTAGGAATGAAACATAGAAGTTTATAATTTTTTATAAGTTTTTAGTAACGGCAGATATGAGATTTCGACCATGTATTGACATTCACAACGGAAAAGTAAAACAGATCGTAGGAGGCAGTCTGAAGGACGCAGGGGATCAGGCAAGTGAAAACTTTGTGTCTGGGCAGGATGCGTCCTTTTATGCAGAATTATACGGAAACGCAGGGCTGAAAGGCGGTCATGTGATCCTTCTGAACGGAGCAGATTCTCCCTATTATGAGGAGACCCAGAAGCAGGCACTTCTTGCACTGCATACTTACCCAGGAGGACTTCAGCTTGGTGGTGGTGTACATCCGGAAAACGCCGAAAGCTATCTGAATGCAGGTGCAAGCCATGTGATCGTCACTTCCTATGTATTCCAGAATGGACAGCTTTCCTGGGAAAATCTCGAAAAGATGGTAAGAACTGTAGGCAGAGAGCATCTGGTTCTGGATCTGAGCTGCCGCAAAAAAGACGACAGATATTATATTGTTACAGACAGATGGCAGAAATTTACCGATGTGCCGGTAACACTTGAGACAATGGAAGAACTGGGAGATCACTGTGATGAATTTCTGGTTCATGCAGTAGATGTGGAAGGAAAAGCCAATGGAATCGAGACGGAACTGGCAGATCTTCTTTCTGCTTATGAGAAACGACCTGTAACTTATGCCGGAGGCGTGGGAAGCATGGAAGATATTGAACTTCTCCGTAAATATGGCAAAGGCAGACTGGATGTGACAGTGGGAAGTGCCCTGGATCTTTTTGGAGGCAGCATTCCATTTGAAGTGTTAAAAAACCTGAAATAAAGGTAAATAAATATACTAACAACAGGAGGACAAAAACAATGAGTGATGTATTAGAAGCAATCAAAAACAGAAGAAGTATCCGTAAATACAAAGATACCATGGTGCCGGATGAGATCATCGATAAGATCATCGAGGCAGGTACTTATGCAGCTACCGGAAGGGGCAAACAGTCTCCGATTATCATTGCAGTTACCAACAAAGAACTTCGGGACAAACTTTCCGCAATGAATGCAAAATTTATGGGAGCAGATATTGATCCTTTTTACGGAGCCCCGGTAGTACTGATCGTACTGGCTGACAAGTCCAGACCTACATATCTTTACGATGGAAGTCTGGTAATGGGTAATCTGATGCTGGAGGCAGATGCGCTGGGAATCGGAAGCTGCTGGATCCACAGAGCAAAAGAAGAATTTGAAAGCGAAGAAGGCAAAGAGATTCTGAAATCTCTGGGAATCGAGGGAGATTATGAGGGAATCGGACATTGTGTCCTGGGCTATGCAGATGGCCCTGCACCGAAAGCAGCTCCAAGAAAAGATTCTTATGTATATTATGTAAAATAGCAGTAACAAATAACACCTGTATAATGATGGATAAACAACAGGGGTCAATGGAAAGAACAGTTATTGAACATTTTCAGTAATTGATTTTACCATTGACCTCTTTTTGTCCATTGAAAAAGAATTAAAAAAATGAATATAATGAGACTGATAAAAAAATAACTATTACCGAAAGGCTTTCTTTTAAAGAACAGACGGAAAGCAGAGGAGGAAAGAGAAATGAACAAACTTACACATGCAGCGGCAAAAAAGGTGTTTTCAGGGATTGCGGATTATGCCATCGGACAGGTGCACAAAAATCCGGAAGAAGCGTATACCAAGATTATTGACACTGCAGAAAAACATATGAAAGATTTTGGCATAGGTGTAAACTGGGATTATCTCAGACGAGTAGCCTGTGATCCGGAATGTACATTAAATCGTTATGTAACATCCATGGTAAATGAACTTCATCCCAATGTACTAAAAACCACACTGATGAATCTGGGATTTGAGGCACTTTATAATGGAACCAAGACAATACGTGAGATGAGACAGATCCATAACTGTAATATTCCATGGATCATCCTTATGGACCCGACCAGTGCATGTAATCTTCACTGTACAGGATGCTGGGCAGCAGAATATGGAAATAAGCTGAATCTGTCTTTTGAAGATATGGATTCTATTGTTACACAGGGTAAAGAACTGGGGATTTACTTCTACATGATGACCGGTGGAGAACCAATGGTCAGAAAGAAAGATATCATTGAACTTTGCAGAAAACATAATGACTGTGTATTCTTTGCATACACCAATGGTACTTTGGTAGACGAAGCTCTCTGCAAACAGATGCAGGAAGTAGGAAATCTGTTCCTTGCACTGAGTGTAGAAGGTGAGCCGGAAGTTAATGACCTTCGCCGTGGTGAGGGTGTTTACGGCAAAGTTATGCATGCCATGGATCTTTTGAAAGAACATGGACTGGTATTTGGTACTTCTATTTGTTATACAAGTGCCAATTATAAGAGTGTTACCAGTGATGAATTTATTCAGATGCTAATAGAAAAAGGATGCCGTTATGCTCTGTATTTCCATTATATGCCGGTTGGAAATGCAGCATCTGTTGATCTGCTTCTGAATCCGGAACAGCGAGTTTATGTAAAGAATCGTGTAAGAGAGATCCGTAATATGGAACATGGTCCTGGAATCTTTACTATGGACTTCCAGAATGATGGTGAATTCGTAGGCGGATGTATCGCAGGTGGAAGAAATTACTTCCATATTAATGCGAACGGTGATGCAGAACCATGTGTATTTATCCATTATTCCAATGGAAACATTCACGAAAATACAATTCTGGAAATCCTGAAACAGCCTTTGTTTATGGCATATCATGATAACCAGCCATTTAATGATAATATGTTCCGTCCATGCCCGATGCTGGAAAATCCGGAAATCCTTCAGCGTCTGGTAAAAGAGACAGGGGCACATTCCACAGACCTTGAATCTCAGGAGACAGCAGAGCATCTTTGCAGCAAATGTACCCATTATGCACAGGAATGGGCACCGGTAGCTGACAAACTGTGGGAAGAAAGCAAAAAAGCCAAAGCAGAAAAAGCAGCTGCAAAGGCATAAAACAGTTCAATAAATAATAACCAAAATAGCCAATAAAAAGCAGAAACTCTCATGGCAGGTGCTGTGGGAGTTTTTGCTTTCTTTTTTGTATGGTTTGTATTAAAATAAGAAGAGCTATATCAAACGAAAAAAAGGATTGGAGAAAATATATGAAAGTTGTTATTCTGGCAGGAGGTTTTGGCACAAGGATCAGTGAAGAAAGTCATCTGAAACCAAAGCCCATGATCGAGATCGGGGAGAAGCCGATTCTCTGGCATATTATGAAGATGTATTCCAGATATGGATTTAATGAATTTGTGATCTGCTGTGGCTACAAGCAGCATGTGATCAAGGAGTGGTTTGCAGATTATTACCTGCACAACAGCAATATCACCTTTGATTTTACCCAGGAAAACAAGATGATCGTTCATAACACTGCACTGGAACCATGGAAGGTTACGCTGGTAGATACCGGACTGAATACCATGACCGGAGGTCGTATCAAGAGAATCCGGGAATATCTGGACGGAGATACTTTCATGCTCACATATGGGGATGGAGTGTCTGATGTTAATATAGAGGAACTTCTGAAGTATCACAGATCTCATGGTAAAATGGCTACCATTACAGCGGCTCAGCCAGGAGGACGATTTGGGATTCTGGATATTGAGAACGATGGCAGTATCACCAACTTCAAAGAAAAGAAAAAAGAAGACGGTGGCTGGATCAATGCCGGATTTATGGTACTGGAGCAGTCAATCATAGATCTGATCGAAGGAGACGAGACTGTCTTTGAAAAGGAACCTCTGGTGGAGGCAGCACGTATGGGACAGCTGAATGCATATCGCCACAAAGGATTCTGGCAGTGCATGGATACTCTTCGTGAGAAAAATATGCTGGAAGCTTTGTGGCAGTCCGGCAATGCTCCATGGAAAACCTGGGATTAAAGATAAGATGGAGGGAATCGATTGAAAGGGAGCAGCTGCGATTATTGTGCAAATTTTGTATATGATGAGGACAGTGAAAGCTATTACTGTGATATAAATCTGGATGAAGACGAGTATTACCGCTTTATCAGCAGCGACTACAAAGAGTGTCCTTATTATCGTTCCGGTGACGAGTACAAAGTGGTCCGCCACCAGATGTAAAGAAAATCAGTCTGACAAATGTGGAAAAGAATGAAAAACGAAAGAAGTATAGTGGATAAATGATTACGGTGGAACTTGATAACTTCAGTATGAAGGAGATCTGCCAGTCAGGGCAGTGTTTCAGGATGAAAGAAACAGAAAAAAATACCTTTGAACTGATAGCAGGAGATAAATATCTGAAAGTCACTCAGGAAGGGACGATAGTAAATTTTCACTGCAGTGATGTGGAGTTTCTTTGTTACTGGGTACTTTATTTTGATCTGGACTCAGATTACGAGAAGTATATAGATGCCATCAATCCAAGGGACAGTTATCTGGTCCAGGCAGCAGAAGCAGGCAGAGGTATTCGTATTCTCAGGCAGGATCTCTGGGAGATGATCATAACTTTTCTTATTTCTCAGCAGAACAATATTACCAGGATCAGAGGATGCGTGGAACGACTCTGCCAGCATTATGGGAAGCAACTTAAAGCAGAAGACGGAACAGAATATTATGCTTTTCCAACACCGGAAGAGTTGGTGAAAGCTACTGAGGAGGAACTCAGGGCTCTTGGCATGGGCTACAGAGCCAGATATCTGGTGGAAACTTCCAGAAGTATCTGTCAGGGTGAGATTTCTCTGGAAAAAATTCAGTCCATGCGTTATTACGGAAGGGCACGAAAGGAACTGCTGAAATTAAGCGGAGTAGGCGAAAAGGTGGCAGACTGCATCTGTCTGTTTGCCCTTCATCATATGGATGCATTTCCGGTGGATACTCATATAAAGCAGGTACTGGATGCTCATTACAGAAGAGGCTTCCCAAACAGAAGATATCGTGGAATGCGTGGGATCATGCAGCAGTATATCTTTTACTACGAATTGATAAAATAAGAGGAAAACAGGGAGAGAGTTGTGAATACTTATGTTATATATGGAATCGTTTGTTTTTTTGTTTTTATGGCAGGATTTGTTGATGCCATTGCCGGAGGAGGAGGACTGATTTCACTTCCGGCATATATGATCGCAGGTCTGCCGGCGCATACAGCTATTGCAACTAATAAGATGAGCAGCAGCATGGGAACAACTGTTGCATCCTGGCATTATTTCAGACAGGGTTTTATGAAGTGGAAACTTTGTATTCCTGGAATTGTGGGAGCTATTGTGGGATCCAGCCTTGGAGCCAGACTCACCCTGCTGATTCCGGAAAATGTATTAAAAATTGCCATGCTGATTGTTTTGCCAGTTATTTTGTTTTATGTGACAAAAAGCAAAACTCTGAGTGGAGAAGCTGAGAACAGAGAAGAAGTGATCAATGGGACACTGATTTTTAAATGCGTCCTGATCGCACTGGCCATTGGTGTATATGATGGAATTTATGGACCTGGAACAGGAACCTTCCTGATGCTCCTTTTTTCTGGATTTTGCCGTATGACCATGAATGATGCAGCAGGAACTACCAAGGCCATCAACCTGACTACTAATATTACGGCACTGATAGTGTTTATCATGAATGGTAAAGTGCTTCTGGGACTGGGGATTACAGCCGGTATCTGCAATATGATCGGCAACTTTCTGGGAAGCCACTGTTTCACAGATAAAGGAACCAAAATTGTGAAACCGATCATGATCGTGGTGATTGTGATCTTCTTTATAAAGGTGCTTACAGAACTGATCGGATAAAAGATATAATAAAGAAGAAAAGACAGCAAAAGATGACAGATTACAAAAAAAGCTGTGTAAGGGAGGCATCATATGAGTTATTTTGTAAAAGTTCTTGCTGATGTGCTGGGAGTTCTGTATCAGAATACAGGGGCGGCACTTCTTCTGGCAGCACTCGCCATGTGTATCTATATTCTGGGAAAGAAGCAGGGTGCAGGTCCGGTGGTTCAGGCGTGGATCAGACAGTTCCGTACCAGCAGCAGTTTCCGGAATTATTTTTTCCTGATCTTTTATACAGGGATCATTTTGTTCCACACACTGCTCTGTCAGAAGATCAGTGGTAATCCACTGGCAAATATTTCAGGGAACTGGGGAATTTATGACACAGCCAGAAAATTATATACAGATAATGCAGTAAATTTCTTGATGTTTGCTCCTCTTATCATACTTCTTTTTCAGGCAAGAGAAGAGAAAGACCATACAAAAAAAATGCCGGTTCAGCAGGTGTTGGTTCAGGGAACGGAGATCAGTTTCAGTATTTCCCTTGGTATTGAACTTTGTCAGCTGTTTCTGAAAATTGGCAGATTTCAGCTGACAGATCTATTTTTCTGTACTCTTGGAGGTGTTGCCGGAGGTACGCTTTACTGGGGATATGGACGTTTTCGTAAGAAAATCACTGAGTACATAAAAGAACTGGGTGGATGGAATATCCGCCGGTGGAAACCTCTTACTGAGAAAGAAATAGAGGAAAAGGCTCTGGGTACAGTGGATATGACAGAAGATGTGGAGACAGAAGCTGACAGTGCTAAAGAAGAGACTCAGGAAGAAGATCTGGATCCACGTTATGAAGCTATCGAGGCACTTGTACGCGAAGCAGGTGATAAGCTGCGAAATGCCAGACCAGGAGAAGAAAACATCCACAAAAAAGAAGGTCTTGCCAATTTCTGTACTGATTATGACACTGAGATCCAGCGTTTCCTGATTGCAGGATTAAGTGAGATTCTGCCGGGGGCAGCATTCTTTGGAGAAGAAGATACGGAGGGTAATTCCGGTGCTCTGGCAGAAGGCGAATTTACTTTCTATATAGATCCTATTGACGGAACTACCAACTTCATGTTTGACTATCATCACAGCTGCATTTCTGTTGGATTGGCACACAGAGAACAGATGATCGCAGGATTTGTATATCATCCGTATATAGATGAAATGTATGTAGGTGTCCGGGGCAAAGGAAGCTATCTCAATGGCAGACGTCTGACGCCTGAGGATAAGCCGGTAGAAGAGGGTATCGTAGAATTTGGCTGTGCCCGTTATAATGAGAATGGTATTGACTGGCTGTTCCGGGTGGTAAAAGACATGTTCCAGAACAGTCTGTCTATCCGGTGTGGTGGTTCCGCAGCACTGGGACTCTGCAGGGCAGCCTCCGGAAACAATACCGTATATCTGGAGCTGAAACTGCAGCCCTATGATTATGCGGCTGCTTCAGTGATCCTTGAAGAAGCCGGTGGGATGATCACCCAGATCGATGGAAGCTCCATTACTTTCCATGAGGGATGTTCCATTATCGGTGGTACTCCTTCCGCATGGAGAGAAAGCAAAGAAGCATTTGAGAAATACAGGGAAGAGAATTAAATAAGTTAAGTAAAACAGAAACCTGTTGCGGTTTTTCGGAAGAACAGAAAGCTCCGGAAAATTGCAGCAGGTTTTTTTATACTGCTTTTATTGAGAAAAAACATACAATAAGCATATTAATGAGAAAAAAAGTCAAATTGAAGATTAGAAAATACTAACAGTTAGGTAGACGAAACTAAAGTTTTATGGTATAAAATATATGGTTAGACAAAACGAACGTAAACAGGAGGAAAGAGATGGCCAGACGTAATTTATTAAAAAAAGTGGCTCCGGTGGTTATGAGTGCGGCAGTGGCATTTTCCAGCATGCCTGCAACAGCATTTGCTTCTGATTTTGCTGACAGCGATGTAGTTGTGGAAGAAGAAGCAGAGGAAACAGATCTTCAGCCGGAAGCAGAAACAGACGAGGACGATGCGACAGAAGTTGTTGCTGATGAGGATGACGGTGAGACATTACCTGAGGCGACACAGGAGAAAGAAGATGCATTTGTGTCTGAAGAAAGTGAAGAAGAATTCTCAGATGCAGTTGGTGAGGAAACCGCAGCCTATGTTCTTATGAACATTCCGTATGATCAGTTTTATAAAGCAGAACTGAAGAACAATGACGTAAAAGTGGATGCATTTACTTCTGCAACATTGAATAAGTCCAGAACCAAGAATGGCGTTATGGCAAACGGTTCTTATCACGTAAACGCAGATGGAAGTGACATTACAGGCGTAACATTCCCTGTTAAAGTAAATGATATTTCAGCATTAAAAGGACAGAAACAGGTAACAGATGAGTCTTCTGTTGACGTTACTGTAACAAACAAAGGACAGACAACTACTACAACATATAAAGGAAGCGATGCTCTGTTTGAAAGCGCGTCTTATTCTTATTATGTTCTTGCTTCTGAACCAGGATACTATAAAGAACTGACAGTAAATGAAGATGGAAGCTTTTCTTTCAGTGCAGTAAAAGGTCAGAATGCAGAAGCAAAAACAGTAAGTACAACAGCTCAGCTGAAAACACAGACAGGTTATGGCGATTATCAGCTTAATATTGACCAGGCTGCATTTGCAGAGAATATTGATATCAATAAAGATACAATCTATGGTGCAACTGTAAACACAACAGATGGAACAAACTATGGACTTCGCCATGTAGAGAATATGTGGAAAGGTTATAAACTGGCATGGTGCACAGGTTTTACCACCGCTGTACATGGTTGCCCTACATCATCTGAACACTATAAATCCATGATGGGTAAAACCATTGACAGTGTAACATATTATACTGATAAGGGAATTGTTACATTCGACATTGACAATGTAAAAGTTCTTACAAAAACAGAAATTACTGCTACAGCAGAAAATATTCACACAACTGATACTACAGTAAATGTGGCATTAAGTGCAGCTCTTCCAGCTGATTTCAATGCAAAATATGCAGTAGATGGAACAGAAGTTACCTATGCAGATGGAAAAATCATTACAGGTGTTCTGGAAGCAGGATCACACACACTGGTGATCAGTGATGCCGACAATAATTATGCATCTGTTGAAACAACATTCAGTGTAAAGGAAGCGGCTGTTCCGGCAGTGTACGATGACGCTGAACACAAACTTGCAGCTGCAAAAGATGTTACAGAAGAAGGGTTTGCAAAATACGTAGAAAGTATTACTTCTGTTACAGTAGGCGATAAGACCTATGCAGCATCAGGAAAAGGAAGTAAAGTTATCGTTAATGCAGATGGAACTTTAAACACAGCAGATCTTGGTATTGAATCTGATACAGAGTTTAAAGTAACATCTTCCAAATACGATGATTTGACATTTACTTACAGTCTTTACAGCTATGTGTATGCAGGTCTCAGCTGGTCACAGTACTGGTCAGCAGAAGATGTGTACAAAGCAGGAGATGCAAGTTCTTCTGACAAATTAGATGGACACAGCGAATATGACAGAGGTGGATTTGATACTGTAACAAGGGCTACTTTTAACCATGGCCTTCACAGAGGAAGCTATCAGTGCATGGCTACCATTTATACCAAAGATGGCAACCAGTATCAGCTTTCTTACTGGAAAGATGGAAGCACTCCGGTTCTTACAGATGGAACAGAAGCAAAATGGACAGGAGCAAACAGAGAGACCGGAGATCCGGCAAGCATTCAGGTAGGCTCAGGAGCAGCAGAATTTATTGATCACTACGTAGTAACTGGTATTAAATATGTTCCGGTACGTGTGTCAGCAGCAGATTATAAAGAGTTTGCAGCAGCATATCCTGTTGTAAAGAACGGTGAAACACTTGCAGGTGGATATTCTGAAAATAATCTTAAGGCATACACAGAAACTGCCAATGTAACAGCAAATACAAACGGACTTAAGATCGCAACAAAGAATGAAGATGGAAGCTTCTCATTCAGTGCAAGACAGACAGGTACAGATTCCGGTATCAAAGACCAGACTCTGAAAGTGGCAAGTGATATCAATGTGGTTGTACAGCCGGCAAAAGGAAGCTATGGAGAATTCCTTCGTGTAGACCTTACCGGTGCCGGATATGGTGCACTTGGAGCAGCAATGCAGACTGTGAAATGGGAGTATTACGGAAATAGCGATTCTGTACAGGCTACTTATGGAACCAAGTTTGCAGCGGATAACTGGATGCACAAAGCAATGGGAATCCAGCTTGGCCTTACAGATTCTGTAAGATGCCAGCTTCCAGAGGGAACAGATGGAACAGGACACTGGAAAGTAACAGTATATGCTCTGGGATATCAGGATTACACATTTGAATTTGATGCTACAGCTGAAAATGTTGTTATCAAAACAAATCCATCTACTCTTGATGTAACAGCAGCCAAAGCTATGCTTGAAAAAATCGCTGCACTTAACAAAGAAGATTATACAGCTGATTCTTGGGCTGTTCTTGAAGGAGAAGTGGAAGAGACACAGGAATTAATTGATACCATTAACAAAGCCATTGAAGAAAATGAAAAAGTAGACATTACACAGGCTGGCCTTGATGAGCAGGTAAATGATCATCTTACATCTGCACTGAACAGTCTTGTAAAAGTAACATTTACTCTTTCAAAGACATCTGGAACACTTTATGTTGGTGGAACGGAGAAACTGACCGTTGATACAAATCTGGCAGGAAATGTTACATGGACATCCAGCAATACCAAAGTTGCTACAGTAGCTGATGGTAAAGTAACAGCAAAGGCAGCAGGAACAGCCAGGATCACAGCAACTGTTGGTGGAAAGACAGCTACTTACACAGTAACTGTTAAAAAACCTTCTATTTCCGCTACTGTTGGAAAAGTATATGTTGGAAAAACTGCAAAAGTACAGGTTAAAAAATATGGTACAACAGCAAAAGTTTCCTTCAAATCCAGCAATACAAAAATCGCAACTGTAAACAAATCCGGTGTTGTTGCAGGTAAGAAAGCCGGAACAGTTAAGATTACAGTAACAGCGGGCAAACTTACAAAGACAGTAACTGTTAAAGTTGCAAAACCGTCCTTTACCCTTGTAAAATCATCAGCAAGCATTAAGAAAGGCAAAAAAGTTACTATTAAAGTAAAAGCTGCTCCATCTTCCAAAGTTACATACAAAACAAGCAATAAGAGTGTTGCTACTGTATCATCCAAAGGTGTAGTAACCGGTAAGAAAAAAGGAACAGCCAAGATTACTGTAAAATGCAATGGTATTACCAGAACATTTAAAGTAACAGTGAAATAAATATAATTATCCTTCATAAGCAAAGTAAAAGAATGGGGCAGTTAATTTAATGCCCCTTCTTTTGCATGTCAGGGGATTTATATGATACAGACTATGAGGAGACATGCAATATGAAAAATAATCTGGTGAAACTCCTTCCGGCAGTTGCAGTGATTGCTGCAGTTACAGTTACAGGTGTACTTCCGGAAGCCAGTGAAGATAAAACAGAAAAAAATGTCAGTGGAGCCAAAACAGATGTAATAGAAGCGAAAGATCTGGAAGGACTTCTTACAACAGCTTATGCTTATGATTATGAAGAAGACCTGAACAGTCTGTCTGACGGAACTACTTCATCCGGAATAAAAAAGAATAAAACTGCAAAGAAAAAAACAGGCGGAATAAAAAAAGGTACCACAAAATCTCTTCCGGAAAAATCTGCCGCATCTGCCAGAAATCTGCGGCACATCTCCTCATATTTCGGAGTTTCCTGCCGCCTCTCTCTCTGAATCGCACGTTCCAAACGTATTCCATCATCTACTTCTATATAGATCGGCAATACCTGGTCTTTAGAAAAGTACTCCGCTGTTTTTATAAAAGATTCCAACGTTCCAATTACCAGATAATTCTGATTCTGAAGATCAATGCTGCCATCATCTACCGTAAAATAACGCCATGGGCCATAAAAGGTCTGATAAACACGATCCTCAATAATCTTTCCTGCCTTAAGCAATTCCTGATAGTGGACTTCATCCGTGAAATGATATTCCCTGCCATTCTTTT
>OLQV01002549.1_pt1 | contig 11892 bp, 10 predicted proteins | sample 1672371 | NCBI WGS metagenome assembly OLQV01 (sample SAMEA3136676, study PRJEB25190) | human gut metagenome
CAGCATGGCCGCCGCCCACCTTAACGCGTACGTCGCCGGCGGGAATATCGAGCTCGTCGTGGATTACGAGCAGCTCCTCGGCCTTGATCTTGTATTCGCGGCAGAGCTTGGAGATGGGGCCGCCCGAGGTATTCATGAAGCCCTGAGGCTTTACCAGAAGCAAATCTTCGCCCTTGTACGTCGTTTTCGCCGTAAGAGCGCCGCATTCGTTCTTCCAGTAGTTCACGCGCAGTTCTTCGGCCAACGCGTCGACCGAATCGAAGCCGGCGTTATGCCGCGTATGCTCGTATTCTTCGCCTGGGTTGCCCAGGCCGCAAATAATATGCATGAATGTTTCTCGCTACTTGTTGAACAGCTTGCTCACAGAGCCGTTGCTGTACACGCTCTGAATGGTGCGCGCCAGAAGAGGAGCAACCGAGAGCACGCGAATCTTGCCGGTTTGGCGATCGAGCGGCACGGGGACGGCGTTAGTCACGACGACTTCCTCGATGCAGGAATTCTGGATGCGATCATATGCCGGGCCGCTGAACAGGCCGTGCGTTGCGCACGCGTACACCTTCTTGGCGCCCTTGGACATAAGGGTTTCGGCCGCCGCGACCAGAGACCCGCCCGTGTCGATCATGTCGTCGTTCAGGATGCAGACCTTGCCGGTAACGTCGCCGATAAGCGCGGTGATTTCAGCCTGGTTGTGCTTCGGGCGATCTTTGTGCATGATCGCGATATCGCAACCGAGCTGGCCCTGAAACTTCTTAGCGGCCTTCGCGCGACCCACATCGGGAGACACGACGCACATTTCTTCGGGGTCGATACCCTTGTTCTTGAAATAATCCACGAAAATCGGCATAGCGGTCATATGGTTCACCGGAATGTCGAAGAAACCCTGAATTGCGTCCTGATGCAAATCGATGGTGATGATGTCATCGGCGCCGGCGACGGTAATGAGGTCGGCTACGAGCTTTGCCGTGATGGGCTCGCGCGGGGCGGCCTTGCGCTCCTGGCGGGAGTAGCCGTAGTGCGTGACGACGGCAGAAATGGTGCGGGCGCTTGCACGCTTGGCCGCATCAATCATGATGAGCATTTCCATGAGCGCATCGTTGATGTGCTCGCCGGCGATAGACTGAATAATAAAGACATCGGCGCCGCGCACCGAGTCGAGGTAACGAGCGTAAATCTCGCCATTGGCAAACTTCTCGAGCTTCACGTTGCCAAGCGTGGTTCCCAGCTCAGTTGCAACCTGATCGGCCAGACTCGGGTTTACCGAACCCGTGAAGACGGCCATGCTCTTTGTCATCTCGGTCATGCGCGTGCTCCTTCGCAATTTTTCGATTCTGCGCCCCTTCCGCAGGCGCAATGCATGCTGTTCCTGATTGTACCCACGCCGTCGCAGGAAGAGAACCGCAAACACAAAAGATTCTGGTCAGATAACAAGAAGGGAAACGGAGCTAGAAGCGAGGCCAGAGGCGAGGCCGGGCAGAAGCGTTTTCCAATGGCGCGAGTTTTGACCAAGTTAGCCACATATGCTGGTCAAAATCGCCACCGTTGAAAAAATGCCCTACCACAAGCTGCCCTCTGGGAAAGTTTCCCTTGGCAATTTGCTGGGAAAACCGCAACTCTGCAGAAGTTCGCGCGAAAAAAAGCGGCCCCGGATGCGCAGGGCCGCCTTCAATGTTGCAAATGGCGCGAGTTTTGACCATAAACGCGAGCGGGCTGGTCAAAACTGCCGCCATTGGAAAACGTCTACTTCGCAGCTTCCTTCTTGGCCTTGAGTTTCGCCATATGCTTGGCGGCCCAGCCTTCGATTTCGCGTTGGTCGGCACGCTCGAGCGCCAGCGCATCGGGGGCCACGTCGCGCGTGATGCACGAAGAGGCGCCGATAATCGCACCCGCGCCGATGTTCACAGGAGCCACCATCATAGTGTCACTGCCCACGAACACATTGTCGCCGATTTCAGTGTGGTTCTTGTTCACGCCGTCATAGTTGCAAGTGATTGAACCCGCGCCGATGTTGACGTTCTCGCCCATCGTGGTGTCGCCAATGTAGGAAAGATGCGGTACCTTCGAGCCCTTGCCAATGGTCGACTTCTTGATTTCGACATGCGTGCCAGCCTTGGCGCCTTCACACAGGTGGGTACCAGGACGCAGGTACGCACGCGGGCCACATTCGGCAGCATCGTCGATGCGCGCTTCGATGGCGACCGTTTCGTCAACGCGAGCGCCGCTGCCAACCTGCGTGTCGGTCAGGCGCGTGTTCGGGCCAATGACGCTGTGCGAACCAACCTTGGTCGCGCCAAGCAGGTAGGTTTGCGGCCACAGCTCCACGTCTTGCGCAATTTCGACATCGGGACCGATGAACGTGCTTTCGGGATCCCACATGGTTACGCCGGCCATCATGTGACGATTGTTGATGCGATGCTGCATGGCGCGCGTAGCCTGGGCAAGCTGCACGCGAGAGTTCACGCCCATAGCCTCTTCGGCGTCGGCGGTTTGAAGCGCGAGCACCTCGCGGCCGTCGTTTCGGCAAATCTCGAGCACGTCAGTAAGGTAGTACTCGCCCTGAGCGTTATCGTTCGAAACACGCGAAAGCGCATCGAAAAGCGCCGGCGCATCGAAGCAGTAGAAGCCCGAGTTGCATTCCGTGATAGCGGCTTCTTCGGGCGTGGCGTCTTTTTGCTCAACAATGCGGACCACAGCTTCGCCCTCGCGAACGATGCGGCCATACCCAAACGGGTCGTCCATATGCATGGTGAGCACGACCACGGCCGCGCCCGTCTCTTCGCGCTTGGCGATAAGGGCCTGAATGGTTTCAGGAGTGATAAGCGGGCAATCGCCCGAAAGAACCACGAGCGAACCCTCGGCGATCGAGCCGTCGGCCTGTGTGAATGCCTCACGACCGGCGTTCACGGCGTCGCCCGTGCCGAGCTGCTGGGTTTGAATGGCGATTTTCGTATCGCCCTCAACAAGAGGAGCAACCTTTTCGGACATATGTCCGAGCACGGTGACCACATCTTCGATGCCGGCGTCATGGGCGGCGTCGACGACCCAGCGCACGAGCGGCTTGCCGAGTACCTCGTGGACAACCTTAGGCTTGTCGGATTTCATGCGGGTTCCAGCGCCCGCAGCAAGAATCAACGCTTTCGCGGTCATAAAAACCTTCTTCGAATCGGTTGCGTTTTAGCAGGGAAAGTATACCAGCGCGAGGGTGACAGCGCGCAATTCTCGATAAATGCCCATGCGACGAGGGCCCCACCGCACTAAATAATCGGACGCGTCCATTCCGAAAGACCCTTCGCACGACGATTCGCGCGTCGGCCCTTCATGTTCTCGACGCACCCCTGCATACCATGGGGCACGTACGCGAGGTCTTCGATATCTTCGGGCAAATAGCTCACAAGCGAGAGTGGCGCGGTTTGCTGCGGGTTTTCCGGCGCAGGTCCTGGCACCGCCGCAAACCCGCATACGGGCGCGCCCTGCGCCACGAGCTTATGCTCGTATCCGCTCCACGGCTCATTGGGAAACATCCCTCGCACATCGTCGGTGTTCCACTGCACGTCATAACCCGCGATCTTGAGCTGGGCGAGCGAGAAGTCGCGCAGCGGCATGCTGTCGGTGCGCAACCGAACGAATGCGCCCGGCGCCAACAGCGGACGATACGACATAAGTCGCTCGAAATGCGTGAGCCGATAGTGCGCCTTCTTCTTTTTCGGAAACGGCGTGGGGAAATTCAGCAGCATTGCGGAAAGTTCGCCCTCGCCGAACGTTTCCGACAAATCGGAGTCGTCGTGCAGCACGAACACGGCGTTCGACACGCCCTGCGCAATGGCGCGTTCTGCCGCGCGCATCACGCATACGCCATCGACGTCGAGCCCCACGAACAACACATCGGGGCGCGCGGCGGCGCATTCGACCGTATATTCGCCCTTGCCGCAACCCAAATCGAGCACAACAGCGGCATAGGGATCGCCGCGCCGTTCGCCCAAGGGCGCCCAACAGCGCCACTGGCCCGCACGATCTTTTGGGTGCGATTCGACATTGCTCGCGCATGCGGCAAGACGCTCCTCAAGCGAAAAGCCCCTTGGCAAACGAGATGCGGCGGTGCGCATGACTTCCTCCATACATAGATAACTTGAAAGCATCGATAGTACCCCATTTCAAAAAAAACGGGGCCTGCGGGCCTGCATTCCTGCGCGGTTTCGACATCAAGCAAAAATTCTTATTGATATTTGATATCAATTGGCATATAGTATTAGGCGTACCGAGAGGAGGTCACCATGGCGCAGCGCAACACCGTTCAACAAAAAATCATCGCGGGGCAACTCGCCAAACTCCATGGCAGCCACCCCACCGCCGACGAAGTGTATCAGTCCATGAAGGACGAATACCCTTCTATCAGCAGGGCTACGGTATATCGCAACCTCAACAAGATGTCCGACAATGGCCAAGCGCTCAAAGTGCGCGTAAGCAGCGGCGCCGATCACTTCGACGACACCCTGCGCCCCCACTACCACGTGGTATGCGCGAAATGCGGCCGCGTCGACGACGTCGAGGTTGACTTACCAAGCAGCGTCACAGAGTCATTGGACAAGGCGACCGCGCCCGGTTTCACCATCACGGGCTATGAGCTGCTCTTCTGCGGATTATGCTCCGCATGCGCCCAAGAAAGGCAGGAATAATGAGCGATTCCGTTGACACCAAGGCGTTTCACGCTTTCAGCTATGGGCTGTTCTTGCTCGCTTCGCAAGCCGATGGCCGCGACAATGCCTGCATCGTGAACACCGCCATCCAGGCAGCGTCGGAGCCTCGGCAGGTAAGCGTCGCATGCATCAAGGGCTCGTGCACGCAAGAGACGATCGCCGCTTCAAATCGGTTCTGCGTCTCGGTGCTCGACGAATCCACGCCGCTTGAGCATTTTGAGCATTTCGGCATGAAAAGCGGGCACGACATCGAGAAATTCGTCGCGAGCGACGACGCTTCCATTCCCGGAGCGAACCCATCGCGCACCGAAAGCGGCCTCGTTTTCGAGAAAAGTGCCATCGCGTTTTTCGATTGCCGCGTCGTCGAGAGCATCGACATGGGAAGCCATGTGATGTATGTGGGCGAGGCGCGCCGCCTTTCCGATAAGGCGCCCATCACCTACGACTACTACCGCAACGTCACAAGAAAGACGGGAGCTGCGGCGAGCGCGTCCCGCACGGCAGCCAATGTTGGCGAAATCGTCGCATGGAAGTGCACGATTTGCGGTTACATCTACGAAGGCGAAAACCTTCCATCCGATTTCATCTGCCCAATTTGCAAACACGGCGCCGAAGATTTCGAGCCCGTGTACGCAAATGAACACGGCGGTGAAGATATACAGGCCGCGGCGGCAACGCCGCAGGAACCACAAAGTAAAGGGGTAATGAATATGGAAACCAAATGGGTCTGCAGCGTATGCGGTTACATCTACGAAGGCGCCGAGCCTCCCGCGGAATGCCCCGTATGCCACGCTCCGGCAAGCGCGTTCAAGAAGCTCGAAGGTGAGCAGACGCTCGCCGCTGAGCACGAATATGGCATCTACGCCAAAACCGTGAAGGACAACGAGGCAATCTCCGACGAGGACAAGAAGTTCATCCTCGATCAGCTGAAGGCGAACTTCAACGGCGAGTGCTCCGAGGTGGGCATGTACCTGTGCATGGCTCGCATCGCACACCGCGAGGGCTATCCCGAGATCGGTCTGTACTGGGAAAAGGCCGCCTTCGAAGAGGCGGAGCACGCCGCGAAGTTCGCGGAGCTGCTCGGCGAAGAGCTCGAGCCCAACATGAAGGCCTCGACGAAAGAGAACCTCGCATGGCGCGTTGAGTGCGAATTCGGCGCATGCAACGGCAAGACCGAGCTCGCCACCTGCGCAAAGAAGAACGGCCTCGACGCCATTCACGATACCGTGCACGAAATGGCCCGCGACGAGGCTCGTCACGGCCGCGCCCTGAAGGGCTTGCTCGACCGCTACTTCGGCTAAGCCCGAAGCGCGTCGCAAGGCAATCGAACACAACGCCCCGCATTCGTTGCATCGCTCGAATGCGGGGCGTTTTTAATAAGGGGAAGCAGGAGAAAAAACCGTGGCGAAAAAAGGATCGGGCGCAAAAGCGCGCAACGCTCAAAAACAAGAACCCATGGTCGCGCTTTACGGCCTTGACGAAGGAACTCCCCGGGGCGATGCCGTTCGCTCCGTTCTGCGCGACCTAGGAATTCGCGTGCGCACTATCGCGCCTGAACATCTGGGCAACCCCGTTGGGGCCATAGCCGGCATGCCCGGCATGAGGCCCGCGCGCAACGCCTTCGAAGGCCAGGCGCCACGTGACGAATTCGTGCTGGTATGCCCCATGCCAAACGCGCTGATCAACGAGATGCTCGCCGCCATGCGCGAAGCGAACGTGAGTATCGCCCACAAAGCGCAAGTCACTGCTCACAATCGCCTCTGGCCGATGCATGTGCTCATGGCAGAAATCGCCAAGGAGCACGCCGCCATGACCCAAAACGCTCAATAGGCTATCGCGCGCCGAGCATAATCGTACGCGTCGCTACATGATCTATAAGCTCCGGCGAATGGGAAACGAACACGAGACCCGCACCGTTTTTCTCGCACCATCGCATAAGGAAGCGCCAGACCCTCGCCTGCGTAACTGCATCGAACATAGCTGTGCTTTCGTCAGCGACAAGATAGCGCGGAGCGCATGCCAGCGCACGCGCGATGCAGAAGCGCTGCAACTCTCCACCCGAAAGTTCGTGGGCGTGGCGGCGACGCCATTCGGGACGAATGCCGAGCCCCGAAAGAAGCTCGCTTGGCGTATCGCCCGCCTCCGCCAGCATGCTATCCATGGTCTGACGCGGATCGACCATATTCTCGGGATGCTGGCCAATAAGCTGGACGGGGCACATTCCCCGCAACGGCAACGGAGAGCCGTCCACCATCACGCTGCCTGCCGTAGGCTTCAGGTAACCAGCAAGAATACGGCATAGCGTCGTTTTTCCGAAGCCCGAAGGCGCGCACAGAGCGACTCGTTCGCTGGGCGCGATTTGAAGCGAAAGGCCGTCATAGAGCACGCGTCCTCCGCTATACGCAAACGAAATGTCCTTCGCCTCGAGCATCTTTTGCATTCCCTTCCACATACCAACCTCGCCTACGCATTGCTTCGCCATGCGCGGCATTATCGACAAACGCAGCGAGCCAGCCATCGCCAAACCATAACGCCGCACGCCGTGCGTTCAAACGCGCATCGCCCAAAGGCCACCTACCCAATCGCTTCCTCGGGCACCGAAAATCCATTGCCGGGAAGCGCGCGCCACAGTTCGCGCGAAAACGGGTGGCGCAACTGGCTCGGATCGTTGAAGCTTTCGACGGCGGTTTCCTCTATGACCGTTCCGTCTTTGAATACGGCGATACGGTCGGCCACGCGCAATGCGAGCTCGATGTCGTGTGTAATAAGCAGCACGCCGCCACCCGCATCGGCGAATGCGCGAAGATCGTCGAGGGCGCGCACCGCCAAATCCAAATCGAGGCCAGGCGTCGGCTCATCGGCCACAATAAGACGCGGGCTTTCGACCAGTGCGCTCGCCAAGAGCACACGGCGGGCCATGCCGCCCGACAATTCAAACGGATACATGTCCTCAACTTCGGGGGCAAGCCCGTAATGCTCGAACAGCGCGCGCTGGCGTTCGACGCGACGCTCGGCATCGGCCGCATCGCGAGCAACGCCGCGAACCTGTCGGCCCACCTTCATAAGAGGGTCGAGGTTGGCAACGCTCTGCGGAACGAACGCAATCTCGCGACCGCGCAGCTGCGCGAGCGACGCGGCATCTTGGCGCACGCCGTCGAACCAGATTGTTCCCGAGACAATGGCATTGGGCTCATAGAGGCCCAAAACGCTATCGGCCAAAAGGCTCTTACCAGAACCGCTCGCACCGACGATTGCCATAATCTCGCCCGCATGCACCGAAATCGAAAGGTCGGAAATCACGCTCACGTCTTTCTTGCAAGCGCGAAAAAAATGCGTTTCATCAGGGTCGTACATGGAAAACGACACGCACAAATCCTCAACCTGCAGCAAATGATGCCCATGCGCATGGCGCGACGACGTCGCATGGGAATGGTGATGGTGCATAGAGGCGTCGCCATGTTTATGCGCCTCGTGAGCCAAAAGATGTTCGTCTTTCACGTTCGCCACCCCTATTCCTGACTCGTATGCGGGTCGATTAGCTTACGCAGGCTTTCCCCGGCGGCGTCAAACAACATAACCGCAGCGACAAGCGCGATGCCGGGAAACACCGCCAGCCACCACATGCCCGTGGTGAGATATCCCATGCTTTCGCTCAGAATAACGCCAATCGCAGGCATCTCGGGCGGAAGGCCGAAGCCAAGGAACGTAATCGAAGCCTCATGCAAAATCGCATGGGGGAACATGAGCACAAGTCCCACGACAAATTGGGGCAACACGAACGGGACCATATGGTGGATGGCGATATATGCAGAACTCTTCCCCATGCGGCGCGCCGCCATCACGAAGTCAGACTGCTTGCATTGCAGAATTTCGGCGCGAACGACGCGAGCGAGGTTCGGCCAGTGCGTAATCGCCACGCCAACAGCAACGCCCCAAAAGCCCTTGCCAAGCGCATAGGAAATAAGCACGAGCAAAACAATATGGGGCACACCCATCATAAGGTCGATAAGCCAACTGACCACAGCATCGACCTTCGGGCCGCAAAGCGCCGCAGCTGCTCCCAAAATCACTGCGATAACCGAAGACACGCATGCAGCGACCAAACCCAGCACGACGCTCGTCGAAAGGCCCGAAAGCGTACGCGCGAGCATGTCACGCCCCATCCAATCGGTGCCGAACGGATGAGCGAGGCACGGGGCAAGCGACTTCAACGAGAAATCGGTCGTGGTCGCTATATCGGAAAGCGCCATACCCACAGCCACCACGAACACGAGCAGAATGGCGGCCACCACGAACTTGGCAAGCGTCGCGACGCGATTGGCGCCTCGTCGACGAGGCGCATGCAACAATGTGCCCAGCTGCAACGATTCGCGAACCGCGCTCGACGCCTGCGCCACCGAGCGGCGCACGCTCGGCAGGGCGCCAGCGCTCGGCACCTGGTCCACACCCGTGCCAACCATCGCCGGCATAGGCACGAGCGCTTCTTCGACCCGTGCGGAATCGCGAGCCTCGCGCGCAATGCGGGGCCTGCCTGCGCATTCGCGCATTTGCCCACGGCGAATACGCGGGTCAACCACCCCGTAAAGAATATTCGCCATCAAGTTTCCGCCAAACACAAGCATGGCTGAAACCACGGCGATGCCCGCCAGAAGAGGCGCATCTCCGCCAAGGCCAGCCGTAATCGCCGCCTGGCCCAAGCCGGGATACGAAAAAACCTGCTCGACAAGAACCGAACCGCCGAAAATCTCTGAGATAGAGGCGAATTGCAACGTCATCGCAGGCAACAGCAAATTGCGCATGCCATGGCGGCGCACGATTTGCCACGTAGACAAACCGCGAGCACGGGCAAATTTCACATAATCGGATTCAAGAATATCGACGAGCTTCTCGCGCGTATGCAACGCGATGTTCGCCACGCCCACGAATGAGAGCACGATCGCAGGCAACACGATATGGCGAGCGATGTCGAGCAACGTCACATCGGCCGCCGATTTTCCGAGCGGCACCGAAAAGCCCAGAGGGAACCAGCCCAGCCACACCGAAAATACCATGAGGGCCACAAGCCCTAGCCAAAACGTCGGCGTCGCGGCAAGCACGAAGCAATAGCCTTTCACCAATCGATCGGGCCACCGATCCCGATTGACGCCCGCGACCACGCCGAGCAGCAGGCCGAGCACGCCGCTTGCGACCCACGCAATGCCCAAAAGCGCCAACGAGTTTGCCGCGCGATTGCCCAGAACCTCCATCACGGGAGCGTTGAAACGCAGCGAAGTACCCCAGTCCCCCTGCAAAACGGAAGCAAGCCAATTCGCATAGCGTTCAAGCAACGGCGTGCCCACGCCCCAGTATTGGGCGAGCTGCGCCCGCTTGGTTTCGCTCATCGTCATATAGGCCGCCTGGCCTACGTTCATTTGAACGGGATCGATGGGCGAAGCCGACACCAGTGCAAACACGACGAAGCTCACCGCGAACATGAGCGCGACGAAGCGTACGATCTGTTCTAGTGCATACCGAACCACGAAATTACGACCAGCTCCACGTATCGACATTATTTACCAAGCTCCAGCCATGGCCATGCGGATGGGGCTTCTGTTTGGCGACGTTAAGGTTAACACGCTTGAAGTACAAGTGGTCCACGTTCGCAAGCCAAACCCACGTCGCGGCACCCTGCGGCGCAACACCCTGCTGGGTCGCTTCGTCCCACTGGGCCTTCTGGAAAAGCTCGTAAGAATCTTCCACATGCGGCATCGCGAGAGCCTCGTCGAGATATGAGTCGACGTTTTCGTTTTCATAGCATGCATAGTTGCCCCAGCCAGTGGAATAGTTGAGCTCGTATGTCTCAACGGGAGCATTGGAACCCCAACCCCACAAAATGGGATCGCTGTACTGATGGGGATAAATGTCATCCCAGCTCGCGCCCTTAATGGAGACCTCGATGCCAAGCTCCTTCATCTGATTCGCGAATTCCGCCGAAAGCGCCTGGCGCACCGAGTCGTTGCTGGCGTAATACAAATCGAATGCAGCACGCACGCCGTCCTTTTCGCGAATACCATCGGCGCCGGCAGCCCAGCCGGCCTCGTCAAGAAGTTGCTTGGCATAAGCCACGTCGGTCTCGACCTTCATATCAGGAGAACCCCACGGCGACTTATCGCACACGCTGTACGCAGGCGTTCCGTAGCCATTGATAACGTTTTTGATCATGGTTTCGCGGTCTACGCCATAGTTGATGGCGCGACGCACGGCAATATCGCTCGTCACCGCATTGCCTACGGGGTATGCAACGCCACCGTCGCCTTCCTTGGTACCGCCCGGCTGCGGCGTAGGAAGGGAAATGCCGCGAGAGTCCACCGTCTCACATGCGAGCAATTCATAGTCGGCGATTTCCTGGTCGGAATACACGGCGGCGGTAAACGCGATGTCGACCTGGCCGGCGCGAGCGGCGGCGAGAGCCGCGTCTTCCTCCATGAACGCGACCACGACGCGCTTCATTTTCGGCTCTTCGCCATAGTAGTCGGGGTTCGCCTTCAAAATAACCTGCTGGCCCTTGTCCCACTGCTCGAGCATGTAGCGACCCGACCCAATGGGGTTGGCGCCGTAATCGTCGCCGTATGCTTTCTCGGGAACGATGCCCAGCACGGCAAGCGTGTATAGAAGCATGTTGTAGGGCTTGGTCAAATACAGCTCAACGTGCGTGGCATCAGTCGCCACAGCTTCGCGCACCATGGAAAGGTCGGCCTCGGAAGCTTCGCCCTTAATGACGCCGTTAATAGTGAAGGCGACGTCAGATGCGGTAAGCGGATCGCCATTAGTGAACTTCACGTCGTCGCGAATAGCAAATGTCCAGGTGAGACCATCATCCGAGCAGAAATAGTCGGTCGCGAGGTCGTTTTGGAATTCCAAATTCTCGTCGGTCGTAATAAGCGTCGACTGAATAAGGGGCTCATGGACATGCTCGCCGCAACCCCACGCACGCAACGGGTCGAAACCGGCGGCAGGCTCGCTGCCAGTATTCATGGCAACGATGACCTGGTCGGTAGCCGCAGCGCTTTCGCCGCCCTCCGTCGAAGACCCGCCCGCGCATGCCGTGAGCACGCTGCCAAACGATGCGACGGCAGCACCGCACGCGGCCAGCTTCAGAAAATCGCGCCTTTTGCACGGATGAAGTTGTCGATATCTACTTCTGTGATCTCAACATCTTTTA
>OLQV01002550.1_pt1 | contig 11891 bp, 9 predicted proteins | sample 1672371 | NCBI WGS metagenome assembly OLQV01 (sample SAMEA3136676, study PRJEB25190) | human gut metagenome
ATAGCGGTTATTGTGAACTTTTGCATTAACTACATTTTGATTTTTGGTCACTTTGGCTTTCCTCAACTTGGCGTTATTGGTGCGGCCATTGGTACGGTTGTTTCAAGAATTGTAGAGATGGGGATAAATATAGCGGCAGGCTTAAATAACAATTATTTAAGGGATGCGATGCGTTTATATAAGATATCGGGTGATATATTTAAGAATGTTGTTAAAAGAGGAATGCCTCTATTATGTAATGAAATATTGTGGTCGATATCCATTGCGCTTATTTCTCAATGTTATTCAACAAGAGGACTTTTTGCAGTTGCAGCCATTAATGTTACAACAACAGTAACCAATTTCTTTATGATTATTTGTTATGCAATGGGAAATTCGATTTCGATTATTGTTGGGCAAAGACTGGGTGCTGGTGAAATAGAGTATGCTAAAGATTGTGATTTGAAGATGGTATTTATGAATTTTATGATGTGTTTATGCATTGGTGTGGCATTGTTTGGATGTTCATCTTTTATTCCTCAAATCTATAATACGTCTATAGAAGTAAAGTCATTAGCAACATCTTTATTAAGAGTTTCGGCTTGTATGCTTCCAATCATTTCTTTGTACTATAGCAGTTACTTTACAATGCGTGCAGGAGGGAAAACATTACTTACTTTCTTCTTTGACAGTGGATATACATTCATATTTACATTTATGGTTGCTCTATGTTTAACTCGTTTTACAAATCTACCTATATTCAATGTGTACTTGCTTGTGCAATGTGTAGATATTCCTAAAGCTGTATTAGGAATCACATTGGTTAAAAAAGGAATATGGGTACATAATATTGTCAATGAACTTTAGCCTTCTTTTTAGAAGGCTTTTTCTTTTAGAAGGCAAAAAAAAGAAGTCCTTTCGGACTTTGTTTGAAAAATGGTGACGCGTACGGGATTCGAACCCGTGAGTGCATGCGTGAAAGGCATGTGAGTTAACCGTTTCTCCAACGCGCCATGTATATTAAACTTGTCTTCCTTGACAAGTGCTAGTAAATGATACTATAAGTTTATATTAATTGCAAGCAAAAAAATAAAAAAATCATAAAATATTTTTTGCATTTCTTAAATGAGTCATAATAATAAGATGAAATTATTTGTTAACATAGTGATTATAAAGCTTTTAAATAGGCAGTGGTAGTAACGATTTGTGCATATGATTGGTAGATATTATCAAAGTTACAGAGTGATTTTGTAGACAATAATACATACGAATTTGATGGAATATAGTTATATTTTATGCATGATAATCAATATATAAATCCGAATAAAAATAGTGATTATAGAAAAAATAGTTATAAATAAAAAAATTAAAAAAATAGTTGAAAGCGCTTGCAAACATATGTTAGAATGCAGTAGTAAAAAGACGCATCTCATTGAGGAGGATACATAGCTGACTTTACAAGCATAGAATAGATTATATAAATTGATTCACGACAAATGGCTTTGTTTCAAATACAGCAAGCAAATAACAAATTAAAAATTACTTTTGGAACACCCGGCTGCCAATCATATTATAATCAAGCGAAGTATCTATATGGGAAAGTGTCTTAATGTAAAAATCTACATTAGGAGGATAATATGAACAAAAGATTTTTAACAATTGCTGCAGCTTTATCTATGGGTGTTGCATTAACTGCTTGTAGCAGTGGAGGAGATGAAGGAAAAAAAAGGTGGTTCTAGTGTTGCAAATGCTGACAAACCATTAGTATGGTACAACCGTCAACCTTCTAACAGTTCTACTGGTGAAATAGACATGGATGCATTAAACTTCAACAAAGATACTTATTATGTTGGTTTCGATGCAAATCAAGGTGCTGAACTTCAAGGACAAATGATTAAAGATTATATCGAAAAGAATATCGATACATTAGATCGTAACGGAGATGGCGTTATCGGTTACGTATTAGCTATTGGTGATGTTGGTCACAATGACTCTATTGCTCGTACAAGAGGTGTTCGTAAAGCTTTAGGTACAGCTGTTGAAAAAGATGGTGAAATCGTAAGTGATCCAGCTGGTATTAATAATGATGGTAAATCTAAGAGTGTTCAAGATGGCTCGTTAGAAATTAATGGAAAAACTTATACAGTAAGAGAACTTGCTTCTCAAGAAATGAAAAACTCTTCAGGTGCTACTTGGGATGCTGCTACTGCTGGTAACACAATCGGTACATGGACTGCATCATTTGGTGATGAAGTTGACGTTGTAGCTTCTAACAATGATGGTATGGGTATGTCAATGTTCAACGCATGGTCAAAAGAAAACAAAGTTCCTACATTCGGATACGATGCTAACTCAGATGCAGTTGCTGCAATCGCTGAAGGATATGGTGGAACAATTTCTCAACATGCTGACGTTCAAGCTTATTTAACATTAAGAGTATTACGTAATGCTTTAGATGGTGTTGATATCGATACAGGTATCGGTACAGAAGATGATGCTGGAAACGTATTAAGCTCAGATGTATTTACATACAATAAGGATCAACGTTCTTATTATGCATTAAACGTTGCTGTTACTGCTGACAACTATAAAGATTTCTTAGATTCAACAGTTACTTATGCTCCAGTTTCTAACCAATTAGATGAAAAAGATCACGCTAAGAAGAGTGTTTGGCTAAATATCTACAACGCATCTGATAACTTCTTAAGCTCAACTTACCAACCATTATTAGAAAAATATGATGACTTATTGAATTTAGATGTTGAATATATCGGTGGTGATGGACAAACAGAATCTAACATTACAAACCGTTTAGGAAACCCAGACAAATATGATGCATTCGCAATTAACATGGTTAAGACTGACAATGCAGCTTCTTACACAGGAATCCTTAAATAAATAATTCAATAAAACTTAGGATTAAGATTATTAGGGAGAAATGATTTTCTCCCTAATGTTATTTAGATAGTAGTAAAAAATAGGAGAGATTTTATGGCAGATAAGAATGAAGAACTGGTCTTATCTATCCGCGGAATGAGTAAGTCTTTTGGACGTAACCGTGTTTTGGATCACATTAATTTGGATTTAAAACCAGGTACAGTTATGGGACTTATGGGAGAAAATGGTGCTGGTAAATCAACAATGATGAAATGTCTATTCGGGACATATCAAAAAGATGAAGGTACGATTTTTTTAGAAGGAAAAGAAATTAATTTTTCCGGACCTAAAGAAGCACTAGAAAATGGTATTGCCATGGTGCACCAGGAATTAAATCAATGTCTTGAAAGAAATGTTAAAGACAATTTATTCTTGGGACGTTATCCCACAAATTCATTAGGCATGGTAGATGAAGATCGAATGAAAAAGAAGTCATCTGAGCTTTTTAGAAAGCTTGGCATGACGGTAAACTTAGATACACCAATGCGTAATATGTCTGTATCACAAAGACAGATGTGTGAAATTGCCAGAGCGATTTCATATAACTCAAAAGTCATTGTATTAGATGAACCAACATCTTCTTTAATGACACAAGAAGTTAATAAATTGTTTGATATGATGCGTATGCTTAAAAAACAAGGCATTTCGCTAATTTATATTTCGCATAAAATGGATGAAATTTTTGAAATTTGCGATGAAGTATCGGTTCTAAGAGATGGAAAAATGGTTATGACAAAACCTACTTCAGAAACCAACATGAATGAGTTGATTGCAGCCATGGTAGGTCGTTCATTGGATAACCGATTCCCACCTGTTGATAATGTTCCTGGAGAACCAATGTTATCTATTCAACATGTGTCAACAAAATATGAGCCATACTTAAAAGATATTACATTTGACGTTAAAAAAGGTGAGATTTTCGGTCTATACGGTTTAGTAGGAGCTGGACGTACAGAGTTGTTAGAAACGATTTTCGGTATCCGTACTAGAGCCTCAGGTCGTGTTTATTTTGACAATAAGTTAATGAACTTTAATAGTGCTAAAGAAGCAATTGAGCATGGTTTTGCCCTGATTACTGAAGAGCGTAAAGCAAATGGATTGTTCTTAAAGTGTGATTTAACATTCAATACAACGATTGCAAATTTACCTTCTTATATGAGTAAGGTAGCACTTTCTGATAATAAAATGGTTCAAGCTACGAATAAAGAAATTAAAACCATGAGAACTAAGTGTATGGGACCCAATGATGCGATTACAAGTCTATCTGGTGGTAACCAACAAAAAGTTATCTTCGGTAAATGGTTAGAGAGATCACCAAACGTATTCATGATGGATGAACCTACACGTGGTATTGACGTAGGTGCTAAATATGAAATTTACGAATTGATCATCAAAATGGCTAAACAAGGAAAAACTATTATTGTAGTTTCAAGTGAAATGCCAGAAATCTTAGGTATTACAAACCGTATTGGCGTTATGTCAAATGGACGCTTAGCCGGTATTGTAAATACAAAAGATACTAACCAGGAAGAGTTGTTAAGACTCAGTGCAAAATACCTATAAAGGAGATAATTATGACAAATACAGTTACAAATATTCTTAGTCATGATGAAGAGCTTGCACTACGTAAACCTATTGAGGATTATGTAGGAAAGATCCAAGCTGAAATTGATGAACTAAGAGAAGAAGGAACAAATAAAGTATTGGAATATTCTGAAGAAATCGAGGTTCTAAAGAGAGATAAAATTTATACTAAAAGCGAAAAAGAAGCTCGTATTTCAGAATTAAATGGTAAATTACAAAAAGCCAAAGAAATCGAGGCTAAAAACAAACAGCCAATCAATGACAAAATTGCAGTAGCTGAAAAATATTTAAAGGATCACTATCAAACAGATTACTACAACAAAGTTGTTGAAAGTAATAAGTATGAGGTTCAAAAAGCTAAGGCAGACTATGATAAAAAATTAAAAGAATTAGAAAAAGAACACAAAGATATTTTATCAGGTCTTAGTGATAAAGAAGAAATTAAAGAAGAGAACTTTATTTACAAGAACCGTTTGTTCGATGCAAAACTTGAATATACTAAAAATATGCAAGAAGCAAAAGATCGTAAACATGATGCGTTTACATTTGAATATCACTTAATTGACTTATTGAAGATGTCAAATTTCTCGTTTGCAGAAAAACAAGCTCAAAAAATTGAAAACTACAAGTACTCATTTAATACTCGTGATTTTTTATTGAAAAATGGTTTGTATATTGCGATTATTTTAGTATTCATTTTCTTATGTATCATTACACCAATTAAGAAGAATGGTTTACAACTTTTTACTGTTAATAACATTTTAAGTATTATGCAACAAGCATCTCCAAGAATGTTCTTGGCATTAGGTGTATCTGGTTTAATTATGTTAGCTGGTACTGACTTGTCCGTTGGACGTATGGTTGGTATGGGTATGACAGCCGCTACAATTATTATGCACAATGGGCCTAACACGGGTTCAGTATTCGGACATGTATTTGATTTCTCAACTATGCCAGTTGGAGGAAGAATTCTTTTAGCACTAGTTATTTGTGTTGTGTTATGTACAATGTTTACAACAATTGCCGGTTTCTTTGCGGCTAAATTTAAAATGCACCCATTCATTTCAACAATGGCTAACATGTTAGTTATCTTTGGTTTGGTAACTTATTCAACAAAGGGTGTTTCTTTCGGTGGTATTGAACAATCTATTCCAGGAAAGATTATTCCTAAAGTTGGCGGCTTCCCAACAATTATTTTGTGGGCAGTAGCTGCCGTTGCGATTGTTTGGTTCATTTGGAATAAAACAAAATTTGGTAAAAACTTATATGCCGTAGGTGGAAACCCAGAAGCTGCGTCTGTATCTGGTATTTCAGTGTTTAAGGTTACTCTTGGAGCATTTATTATGGCTGGTATCTTATACGGATTTGGTTCTTGGTTAGAATGTATTCGTATGATTGGTTCTGGTTCAGCTGCGTATGGACAAGGATGGGAAATGGATGCAATCGCTGCCTGTGTAGTAGGTGGTGTATCATTTACTGGTGGTATCGGTAAAATTTCTGGTGTAGTAGTTGGTGTATTGATCTTTACTGCATTAACTTATTCATTGACAATTCTTGGTATCGATACTAACTTACAGTTCGTATTCTCAGGAATTATCATTCTTATCGCCGTAACTCTTGACTGCTTGAAATACGTACGTAAAAACTAATTTAATAAATTAAAAAACTCTTAGTTTTCGCTAAGAGTTTTCTTTACGTTTTCTACATCTTCTTTTGTCGCAAGACCTACTTGGAAGGCGCTTGCACTACCACAACACAAACCGTTAATAAAGGCTTTTTCGTAGTTACCTGTTTCTAAATATCCTGCAAGAAAACCTGCAACCATCGAATCACCAGCACCAACTGAATTTACTACGGTTCCTTTTGGTGCTTTACTTTGAATCACTTCATTATTATCACTTACAAGCACGGCACCTTGTCCTGCCATAGAAATCAATACGTTTTGAGCACCCATTTCCTGTAGTTTCTTTGCGTAAGGAATGACTTCATCTCGAGTATTTAATTCGACATTAAAGATTTCACCTAATTCATGATTGTTTGGTTTAATTAAGAAAGGTTTATATTTTAATACTTTTAATAATAGGTTGTTTGTCGCATCGACAACAACTTTTATTTTCTTTTCCTGAACTCGTTCTATAATCTGTTCGTACATTGTATCAGGCAAAGTGCTTGGAATACTTCCTGAAATAACAAGAACATCTTTTTCTGTTAATGTATCTAATTGATTGAATAATTCTTGAATGTCTTCTGGCTGAATATCAGGCCCCATACCATTGATTTCTGTTTCTTCATCCGATTTCATCTTAACATTGATTCTAGATAATCCTTTTTTTACATGAATGAAATCGGTTTTAGCTCCATAGCTTTCTAATTTATGCTCAATTTCTTTTCCTGTAAAACCTGCCATAAAACCAAGGGCTGTACTTTCGTGCCCGAGATTGGATAGGACAATTGAAACATTAATGCCTTTTCCTCCTGGAAGGATTTCTTCGAATTTTGTTTTATTAATGATACCAGGCTTAAAATGATCGACTTGAATAACGTAGTCTAAAGAGGGGTTAAAAGTAATTGTATAAATCATATTGATCTCCTTTTCTTTATCTGATTATAGCATACTCCTTTTATTGTTGTTTCGCAAGTAAAATATTTTTGAAATAACAGTTGACAATTAAAATAATTGGTTTATTATGTAGATGTAGCTTTTGAAACAACAATTTACAGAGAGAGGAGACTTTTAAAATGAAAGCAAAGGCAGTGCGATTACATGGAGCTAATGATTTAAGATTAGACGAATTTGAATTACCAGAAATTAAGGAAGATGAGATTTTAGTAAAGGTTGTCTCAGACAGTGTCTGTATGTCAACTTACAAATGTGCCATCTTAGGAGTGAATCATAAACGTGTTCACGAAGATGTTGCGGATCATCCAGCTATTATGGGACATGAAATGGCGGGTGATATTGTTAAGGTTGGTGCTAAGCATCAAGACAAATTTAAACCGGGAATGAAGTTTACTTTACAACCAGCATTAAACTATAAAGGAACAATGTGGTCACCTGGTTATTCTTATGAATTTTTTGGTGGAGATACAACTTACTGCATTATTCCAGCTGAAGTAATGGAGCTAGGATGCTTACTCGAATATAAAGGTAAAGCTTATTATGAAGCAAGTTTAGCTGAACCAATGTCATGTTCGATTGGAGCGTTTAATGCAGCTTATCATACACAGATGGGTGTGTATAAACATGAAATGGGAATTAAGAAAGATGGAAAACTTGCGATTCTTGCAGGAGCAGGCCCTATGGGACTTGGTGCACTAACATATGCGTTGCATAGAGATATTCGCCCTAAAATGGTAGTAGTTGCGGATGTAAATCAAGAAAGATTGGATCGAGCAGCTCATTTATTCCCTGTTGAAGAAGCAGCAGCTGATGGAATTGAATTGCATTTCGTGAATACAGGAAAGATGGAAGATCCTGCAGCCGGCTTAAAAGAAATTACAGGTGGAACTGGTTTTGATGATGTATTCTGTTATGCACCGGTTGAAGCGGTTGTGGAATTGTCAAGTGCTGTATTAGGTCGTGATGGCTGTTTAAATTTCTTTGCGGGACCTACAGACAAACAGTTTAGTGCAAGAATGAATTTCTATGATGTTCACTATAATTCGACACATGTAATGGGAACTACAGGTGGAAATACAGATGATATGATTGAATCTTTACGCTTAACAGCAGAAAATCGTATTGATCCAGCTGTTATGGTTACACATATTGGTGGTTTGAATGCAGCGGCTGAAACAACATTAAATTTGCCTAAGATTCCAGGTGGAAAGAAGTTGATTTATACGCATTTAAATATGCCATTGGTTGCATTGGCAGATTTAAGAGAAATGGGAGAAAAAGATGACCGATATACTGCGTTGGCAGATATCGTAGATGCTCATAAGGGATTGTGGTGTCCTGAAGCCGAAGAATATTTATTGGCTCATTTTGAACAAGAATAGATTTTATTAAACCGAGAATCTTGTGTATACTAAATGCAGTAAATACAGGAGGTATTGTATGGAAGTAATGGATCAAAGAAGAAACGAAATTGTAGAGTTTGTGAATGAAAACCTAACGGTAACTTTTACACAATTAAAAGAAAAATTTCCTTCTGTGTCTGAAATGACATTGCGTACAGATTTAAAATATTTAGATCAAGCTAAAAGAATTGTTCGAATTCATGGGGGAGCCAAATCTATGGATGTGGTTTCTGGAAATGATGATGTATTAAAACTTCGTTACGGACGGAATGTAAACGAAAAGAAAGAGATAGCGCAAAAGGCATTATCATTTGTAGAACCAGCAAAGACAATTTTTATGGATTCAGGCAGTACGACTACAATGTTGGCACATGTTTTAAATAATCAAAATAATATTTTTTATACAAGTGGCTTAACGTGTGCTATAGAGATGGCAAAACTTTCTAAATCTAAAGTGTTTGTGACAGGTGGAAATCTAAATATGCAAAGTTTCAGCGTGAATGGAATGGATGGACTTCGCTGTTTAGAGAAGGTCAACTTTGATGTTGCGTTTATCGGTGTAACTCGTTATGCGAAAGATACTGGATTTACATGTGAATCTTTAGAGGATTGTGAGTTGAAACGTAAGGCAATCGAAAGATCTAAAAAAGTGATTGTGTTAATGGATTCTAGTAAAGTAGAAAGAAAGGGTACATATACAATTTGTGATTTAGATCAAGTGGACGTGTTGATCAGTGATTCGTTACTTTCAGATAGTTTTAAACAAGAATGTGAAAAACGAGGACTATCTGTATATTAAGAAGTCCTAAGAAAGGACAATTATGAAAACAACTCTTCAAAAGCTTGGTAAAAGCTTATCTGCGATGGTTATGCCTAATATTGGTGCTTTTATCGCTTGGGGATTTATAACAGCTTTATTTATTGCGGACGGATGGTTGCCAAATGAACAATTGGCATCGATTCAACCTTATATGTTGACTTATTTATTACCAGTATTAATTGCGGCAACCGGAGGAAGAATGGTTGGTGGTGATCGTGGACTTGTGATGGGTGCGATTGCGATTATTGGATGTATTGCCGGCGTTGGTGGAACCCAAGGTCAACCTATGTTGATGGCAGCCATGGTTATGGGACCATTTTCTGGCTGGGTAATTAAAAAATTTGATCAAATGATGGATGGACATATGCCTGCTGGCTTTGAAATGTTGATCAATAATTTCTCTGTCGGTATTTTAGGTATGTTGATTGCGATATTAGGATACTATATTATTGGCCCTTTTATGACAGGTGTTTTGACTGTGTTAACATATGGAGTTGATGTACTTGTAAATAAGGGATTAATTCCTTTGGTAGCAATCTTTATTGAACCGGCTAAGGTTTTATTCTTAAACAATGCGATCAACCATGGAATATTTACACCAATTGGAGCTGAACAAGCTGCACAAACAGGCAAATCCATAATGTATATGTTGGAGGCTAATCCAGGTCCTGGTTTAGGTGTACTATTAGCTTATTGGTTATTTGCGAAAGATAAAGCAACGAAAGATTCTGCGCCTGGAGCTATTATTATCCATTTCTTAGGTGGAATTCATGAAATTTATTTTCCATATATTTTGATGAATCCAGTTGTGATCGTTGCTCCAATTTTAGGAAATATTTGTGCAATTGCCTTTTACTCTATTTTCAATATCGGATTGAAAGGTCCATCAAGTCCAGGTTCAATTATTGCCTTCTTGTCTATGGCAGAAAAAGGCTCTGTGTTCATGACAGCATTAGGTGTTTTGATTGCGGCTGGCGTTTCATTCTTGGTGGCAAGCCCAATTGTTAAGCTTGCTGGGGAAAAGAATTTGGATGAAGCTAGTAAAAAGATGCAGTCTATGAAAGCTGAAAGTAAAGGAAGAAGTGAAGCTTTATTAGATGTTTCTTTGGTTCGTAAGATCGTATTCGCGTGTGATGCAGGTATGGGATCTAGTGCAATGGGAGCAACTAAATTTAGAAATCGTTTAAAAGGTGTGCGACCAGACTTAACTGTAATTAATACTTCTGTGGATAATATTCCAGTGGATTGTGATGTTGCGGTCGTACAAGAAACTTTGGTAGAGCGTGCAAAAAAATCTGCACCTTTTGCGAAAATAGTTACAATATCAAACTTCTTGGCAGATCCAGCTTTAGATAATTTGTTCTTCCAGCTATCAACGGGTGATTCGATTGTGACAGAAGCTGTTAAGGAAGAGGTTGAAGAATCAAAACCGGTTCAAGAAGATGTTATTCAATTGGATGGAATTAAATTAAACCTTCCTTCTGTATCCAAAGAAGAAGCGATTACAGAAGCAGGAAAGTTATTAAGAGAATTAGGCTATGTGGATGGTGCTTATATACCGGCTATGTTAGAACGTGAAGAATTAGTAACTACATATATTGGTATGGGATTGGCTATTCCTCATGGCACTACACATGGTGATGATGTGATTCATAAAACAGGTATCGTATTGCTTCAATATCCAGATGGAATTCAGTTTGGGGATGAAAAAGCACAGCTTGTGATTGGTATTGCAGGTAAGGGTGGAGAACATATGGAAGTGTTATCTAAAATATGTTTGGCCCTTGAAGATGAGGCTGTACTCAATAAAATGAAGACAACAAATGATAAAGAGTGGATTTTAAAACAATTATCATGATAAAGAAGGACGAGATCAATTCTCGTCCTTTAATTTGTCTGCAATTTCATCGATTGAATCTAAGAAATAGATGTTTTGTTGCTGCTTTGGTGTGGATAATTCACAATCAATCATGTGTTGTAAGAATGCTTTTAAATGATCATAATATCCGTTCACATTATAAAAGATGCATGGACATTCAAGTTGGTACAGTGAAAGTTTTGATAAGATTTCACTGACTTCTTCTAATGTTCCAGTTGCGCCTGGAAAGGCAATGAAGACATCGCCAAGTTCTATCATTCTTGTTCTTCGATTGGCAATATCTTTTTCAATGTATAGCTTGGTAAGATTATCCATGTGGACACCTTCATCCACAAACATTTGTGCTTCTACACCAATTACTTTGCCACCTGCATTCAAGGTGCTGTTGGCAAGTTCTCCATTAATCCGGTTTTAGATCCACCGAACACTAATGTATGATTGTTTTTGGCAATCCATGTACCTAATTCTATTATTTTTGTTTTAAAGTCAGGATCATTTCCATAGGTTGATCCTAAATATACTGTTATGTTCATAAACTACCTCCTGTATTTAGTTTACATTAAAATTGTGCACAAGAAAGACTTTTTCTACGAAAAAGTCACACGTCTAAATGGCGTGCCCGGTTCGTTTCCAGTCGTCCGGTAACATTTCAATATCCACTCCATCTTT
>OLQV01002553.1_pt1 | contig 11878 bp, 9 predicted proteins | sample 1672371 | NCBI WGS metagenome assembly OLQV01 (sample SAMEA3136676, study PRJEB25190) | human gut metagenome
GCATCTCGCTGCACTGCAGGTTGCGCTCACCCTCGCGCAGGCCCTGACGGATGACGTGCTTGGCGGTCTGGGCGGCGATGCGGCCAAATTCCTTGGTCTTCAGCGGGGTGACCATGCGCTGGCCGACCTTGTAGCTCTTGCGGACCTTTTGGGCGTCCTCCAGGCTGACCTGGGTGTGGGGGTTCTCGACTTCCTCCACGATGTCGCGCAGCAGGCTGGCGCGGAAAGCGCCGATCTCGGGGTCGATGTCGACGACAACGTTGTCGTCCTCGACCTCGTAGTCTTTCTTCACAGCGATGACGATTGCGGCCTTGATCTTTTCGACCAGATAGTCCTCAGGCAGGCCGCGCTCCTTTTCCAGCGCAGCGAGAGCCTCAAAAAATTCGTTGTTTGCAGTAGCCATTTTTTGGTTTCCTCCCAATTATATGTTGCAGTCGATAGGTTTCAGTCAATCGTCAATCGAACAGATTTTCGTCGTCACACAGCTTGACATAGCCCGCCATCTTTACGGGGAAGGTGTAGGTCTCTTCTCCGTTCACCAAAGTGGCGTTGCCGTCGGCATCCAGCCCCTGCAGGATGCCCGCATAGTCGCGGCGGCCCTGCTCGTCGGGGCGGATCAGATGCGCCGCGCACTTCTGGCCCTTGAGCTGCTCGTAGTGCTCGGGGCGGGTCAGGCGGCGGCCCAGGCCCGGGCTGCCGACCTCGAGGTAGTAGCTCTGTTCAATGGGGTCTGCCTCGTCCAGCAGCGGATCAATGGCGCGGGAGACGGCCTCGCAGGTGTCGGTGTCCAGCGGCTCATCGCGGTCGATCAGCACGCGCAGGAACCAGTCCGGACCCTCCTTTTCAAAGCGGACATCCCACAGGCGCAGGTCCATTCCCTCAACAACGGGGCGGACGAGCGCTTCGACGACCTTGACCGCGCTGCCCTGCTGCGGTTTACCGGGTTTTGCCATAAAAATGCTCCAATCATAAAAAGAAAGCGGACCTTGCGGCCCACTTTCAGTAAAATCATCATCGAACACTAAGACTATACCACATCCGTGCGCAAAATGCAAGCCCCCGCCGGGCAGATTTGCCTTCTAACGGGCTTTTTCAGCGTGCATTTTTTGCGGAGTTTGGTGAAAACGGCGCACAACGGGCCGCTCGGCGCCGTTTTCACCTATTTCTCATCTTGGATGTGCGGCTTGTAGGGGCGGGCATTGCTCGCCCGTGGCCGTGGGCAGCCACCGCAAAGTCCCCGGGCGGATATGGAATCCGCCCCTACGCCGTAGGGGTCGGCGTCCCCGACGACCCGGGAATGCTGCCGCTGCCGCAAAGTTCCGGCGGGCGGGCAAGGCTCGCCCCTACCCTTTCTTTCCGTGCAACCGCTTCGCAATCGGTTTCTCAACACCGTAATAGGCCGCCAACGTTACTGCAATCGCCGCGGTCCAGTACAGCGCGTGGGCCTGCTGCATCCACGCGGTGTCTCCCAGCTGGTTCGGCGGGGTGTCACCGCTCCACGCGGGCAGGTGCAGGTCATACTTTAAAAATACGGTCAGCTGCTGGTGCCACAGATAAAAGCTGTAGGTCAGCGCCGACAGCCACGCCAGCGCGCGCCGCACCGGGCGGGGCGGAGTCAGCCCAAGTCCGAAGCCGACGAGCACCGCCGCCGCGGCCAGCGCCAGCGGTATGCGGTTGACCAGCTGGTACCGCTGGAACTCCGCCGCATACGCCTGTGTGCGCAGCTGCGCATTGAGCCAGACCAGCGCCAACACGCCGAGCACCGTACAGCCCGCGCGGGGTAAAAGCCGCTGCGTCCAGCCGCCGCGGGCCAGCCGTGCAAACACCAGTGCCGCCGCCAGCCCCACGGCCAGCACGCCGCAGAACGCAGGGAACTGATTGAACAGCGAGGAATAGGCGTCGCTGCCGTACTGCGGCAGCGTCCACAGCGTATAGCCCAGCTGCACGGCGCAGAGCGCACCCAGCGTGGGCAGCGGGCGTCTGACACAGAGCGGGGCCAGCAGCGGAAACACGAGGTAAAATAGCGCAAAGACCGTCAGCGTCCAAGTGACGCCGTTGAGCAGCGTGCCTATGTAGCTGCGGGGAAAGAGCTGCTGGGTCAGCGTCAGGTGCGCGGCCAAATCGAGTCCCAGCGCACGGCTCCAACCGTGGCGTTTGAGGGCGATCAAAAAGCTGGCCAGCAGGTTCGCGTAGTAGGCAGGCAGCAGCCGCGCGGCGCGGCGGCGGTAGAAATCTGCCGGGCGGCAGCTGGGCAGCGGCTCGCCCCGCTGGCGGGCGTTCGCCCACGGCAGAAACAGGCAGAACGCCGACAGCAGCACAAGCCAGTCTACGCCGACGCTGCCCGCCCGCAGCCAGTGGGCCGGGGCCGCGCCGCTGTACCAGCTCTGCTGCCAGATGTGAAACGCACCGACAGCCCAGGCTGCCAGCACCCGCAGAAGATCCGCAGCCGCCGGGCGGTCTGCGTCAATGGGCGCGGGCGTGCGGCTCAGAACGCCCATTCGCCGTTTTCAAAGATCGTGACTTCTTCCCCGCGCTTCGTAATGCCGGTGACATGGGTATCCGCCGCGCCGATCATGACATCCTCATGGATGGCGGAGTTGTTCAGGCCCTTCTTCATCAGGTCGTCGCGGGTCATGGCAGAGCCGCCCCTGATGTTCGTCGGGTAGCCCGCGCCGAACGCAATGTGGCAGGCGGCATTCTCATCAAAGAGGGTGTTGTAGAACAGCACGCCGCTGCGGTTGATGGGGCTGGAGGCGGGCACGAGGGCGATCTCGCCGATGCGGTTCGAATTCTCGTCGGTGGAGAGCAGCTCGGCCAGCAGGTCGGCATTCTTCTCGGCACCGTGTTCCACGACAACACCGTCCTTGAAGGTGACATGCCAGCCCTCGATCAGCTGGCCGTTGTAGGCGTAGGGCTTCGTGCCGTAGACGATGCCGTTTGTGCGCTCGCGGTGGGGCGCACAGAAAACCTCCTCTGTGGGAACGTTGGCGATGAACTCAATGCCGTCCTCGGTCTTGCTGGATGCGCCCTCCCAGGTGGCGTCGTCGGCCAGACCGACGGTCAGGTCTGTGCCGTTCGAGCTGGTCATGTGGATGCGGTCCAGCTCCAGCGCGTTCATGCGGTCGCGGCGGGCCTTGGTCACGGCGACATGCTTCTGCCACGCGCCGACGGGGTCACCGGTGGAGACACGGCAGACGTCAAAAATCAGCGCCCAGAGCTTTTCGACAGCCTCGTCGAGCGGCAGCTCCGGGAACACCTTGGCGGCCCAGCCCGGAGCGGGCACAGCCGCCACGCACCACTGGACGCGGTCATTCATCGTGTACTCCTGCCAGGGCTTCATAAAGGTACGGCGCGCGAGGTTGACGCGGTTCAGCTTACCCGCATCGAGGCCCGCCAATGCCTCGGGATCCTCGGCATGGATGGCCAGCGTGCAGCAGCCGTCCGGGTCCTCGGCGTAGTCGAGGTAGCTGCGCAGCTCATAGGGCTTCATGGCAGTCAGGTCCTTTTCGTCGGCCAGTTCCATGTTCAGGCGGGTGAGCTTATCGTCCTCCCAGCGGACGACGACGGTCTTGGCCCCGGCCTCATAGCCCGCGCGGACGCAGGCATGGGCGAAGTCGGGCATCGTGACCGGGCAGCGGACGATAAAATTCTGGCGCGGACGCACATTGACGCCCACCTTGACGATAAAATCAGCGTAGAGCTGGAGGTAATGTTGGTTCATAAGGGGTGGTCTCCTTTATATAATGTTTGTTTGTATTGTAGCATAAAACGGGTGGCAATGGCAAGGTGGCGGCGGCATGAGGGCATGCCGCCCTACGGGCAGTGCGTAGGGCGGGGTGCCCTCACCCCGCCGGGGCGTCACGGACGCCGCCTCCTGCCGGGATGCCGCACGGTAGGGGCCGCACATGTGCGGCCCGCTGCCTTTCCTCAGGAAGCCGCCTGCCTTACACTACCGGGCCGGGCATGCCCGGCCCCTACCGCTCTGTCACTACCAAAAAACAGGCCGCCCGCCCGGGCAGCCTGTCGCAAAGCTTATTTTTCGACCATCATATCCGCGGCCTTGTACAGATCGCCGCAGCTCATGCAGACGACGAGGTCGCCCTTTTTGGCGTTCTGCCTGACCCAGGCGGCGGCACCCTCGAGGCCGTCCACCACGACACTGCCGGGCAGCTTGGCGGCCAGATCCTCGCTCCTGACACTGCCGTCGTCCTTCTCGCGGCCGCCCATGATGGGCAGCAGCACGACCTGATCGGCGGCACGCAGCACCTTGGCGAAATCGTCCATCAGCATCTTGGTGCGGCTGTAGGTGAACGGCTGATGCACGGCAATGACGCGGTCATAGCCCATCTCCTTGGCCGTCGCCAGCGTGGCGGCCAGCTCGGTGGGATGGTGGGCGTAGTCATCGACGATGACCGCGCCGTTGCACTCGCCCTTGATCTCAAAGCGGCGGCCCGTGCCGTGGAACTGCTCGGCTGCGCGAACGGCGTCCTCGGGCTTGAGGCCCAGCGGGCGCACGCAGCAGCACATGGCCAGCGCATTGTAAATGTTGTGGTAGCCGGGCACGCCCAGCTTGATGTGGGCGAAGTGCTCACCGAGTTCGAGGACATCGAACTCAAAGAAGCCGGGCTTGTACTCGCCGATGTTGACGGCGCGGAAACGGGCCTCCTCCTCGATGCCGAAGCTCAGGACCGGACGGTCAATGGAGTTCACGACGTCCATCGTGTTCTTATCGTCCATGTTAAAGACAACGGTGCGGGACAGCAGCGCAAACTTCTGGAACGCCAGCTTGAGCTTGCCCATCGTGCCGTAATATTCCAGATGGTCGTTGTCAATGTTCAGGATGACGCCCACCGCGCAGGTCAGATGCAGGAAGGTCTCGTGGTACTCACAGGCTTCGATGACAACGCTCTGGCCGCTGCCGGCCTTGCCGTAGCCGCCGATCAGGGGCAGCTTGCCGCCGATGACCGCCGCCGGGTCCCTGCCCGCCAGCTCCAGCATTGTGGTGATCATGCCGGTGGTCGTCGTCTTGCCGTGGGTGCCTGCCACGCCGATGCTCTGGGCATGGGTACGGCTGATGTAGCCCAGCATGACGCTGCGCTCAACGGCTTTGATGCCGCGGGCGCGGGCAGCCTGCAGCTCGGGGTTATCGTCATGGATGGCGGCGCTGTAGACCACAAGGTCCGCGTTGCCGACGTTGGCGGCGTCATGCCCGATGCAGACGCGCACGCCGAGGGCACGCTCGGCCTCGGTGTTTTTGGTTTCCTCGACGTCAGAGCCGGTGATGGCATAGCCGCGGCTGTGCAGGATCTGGATCAGCGGATAGGTGCCGGAGCCGCCGCAGCCGATGAAATGGATCGTGCGGACGCCTTCGAGCAGCTTGGGGTCATACATACTAAAAACCATAACAGTGGTCACCTCAAAATTTATCCGCTGCCGTAGGGGATGGCACGCGGTATACTTAACTATATTACGGAGTAATTATACTATTTTTCTGCAACAAAATAAACACTTTTTTTGAAATTGCAGCCTGACCGACCAATTTTTGGGTAAAAGGCACAAATTCAGGGAGCCAAAACACAGCAATACGTCGAGGGTGCCGCTTGCGCCGCGGCCTTGACGGCACAAAAAACTTTTTACGGTACGATAAACGCCGCCCTTGCTCTGTGATTTTTCTGGCTTTTTCCGGTGCCGCCTGTTATAATGAAGAAAAACGCAGGAGGGATGCAGAATGGCAAAGCTGATTTGGGGCATTGACCCGCTGGCCGTGTCACGGCTGGGACGCACGGCGAAAAAGCCGCCGTTCACGAAAAAGGAGCTGGCACGCATCGGCATTCCGGCGCACAAGATTCCCCGCGTGCAGGAGGAGCTGGCGCGATTGACGGCAGATAAGACCCTGACCCGGGAGGAATTGGGGAGACTGGCGGAGGAAATCAGCTGGCTTTTGCTGTGAGCTTGCCTTCCCCCTCGGGGGAAGGTGGCCGAGGCCCCGCCCGAGGCCGGATGAGGGCGAAGTCGCCGCCATTGCTCCATAAACTGGCAGCCTCGGCAAGGTTTGCCCTCATCAGTCAGCGGGCGGGGCCGCTGACAGCTTCCCCCTCGGGGGAAGCCTTTTTTCGCAAACTGCCCTTGTTCCCTCCCGCAACCTATGCTATAATAAGCGTATCGTGCCAAATTCATCCGGCGCGGTGGGAAAAACGCTTTGTGTGGCAGCCAGCCATGCGGAAGGAGTAACGTAATGAAGAACAGTGAAAAGACCCTTGACATGATCGTGAACCTGTGCAAAAACCGCGGGTTCATCTATCCGGGCAGCGAAATCTACGGCGGCCTGGCCAACAGCTGGGACTACGGCCCTCTGGGTGTCGAGTTCAAAAACAACGTCAAAAAGGCATGGATGAAGAAATTCGTGCAGGAAAGCCCCTACAACGTCGGGCTGGACGCTGCCATCCTGATGAACCCCCAGACCTGGGTGACCACCGGCCACGTGTCCAGCTTCTCGGACCCGCTGCTGGACTGCCGTGCCTGCAAGAGCCGCCACCGCGCGGACAAGCTCATCTCCGAGTGTGAGCAGGGCAAGGGCGTGGACGTCGATGCCATGACCTTTGACGAGATGGACGAGTTCATCGCCACCCACCCCGAGGTCGTCTGCCCCGTCTGCGGCAAGCACGACTTCACCCCCATCCGCAAGTTCAACCTGATGTTCAAGACCGCCATCGGCGTGACCGAGGATTCCTCCTCCACCTGCTATCTGCGTCCCGAGACCGCGCAGGGCATCTTCGTCAACTTTGCGAACATCCAGCGCACGACCCGCCGCAAGCTGCCCTTCGGCGTCTGCCAGGTCGGCAAGGCGTTCCGCAACGAGATCACCCCGGGCAACTTCACCTTCCGTACCCGCGAGTTTGAGCAGATGGAGTGCGAGTTCTTCTGCAAGCCCAACACCGACCTGGAGTGGTTCGCCTACTGGAAGGACTACTGCAAGAACTGGCTGCTGAGCCTTGGCATCAAGGAAGAAAATCTGCGCCTGCGCGACCACGAGCCCGCCGAGCTGGCCTTCTACAGCCGCGCCACCACCGACATCGAGTACGCCTTCCCGTTCACCGACTGGGGCGAGCTGTGGGGCATTGCCGACCGCACCAACTACGACCTGACCCGCCATCAGGAAGCATCCGGCAAGAGCCTGGAGTACTTCGACAGCGAGACCAACGAGCACTACATCCCCTACGTCATCGAGCCGTCTCTGGGCTGTGACCGTGTGGCGCTGGCCTTCCTGTGCGAGGCCTACGACGAGCAGCACCTCGTGGACGCCAAGGGTAAGGAGGACGTGCGCACCGTGCTGCACCTGCACCCCTATCTGGCACCGTTCAAGTGCGCCGTGCTGCCCCTGTCCAAGAAGCTGGGCGACAAGGCGATGGAGATCCGCAACGAGCTGGCCAAGGACTTCATGGTCGACTACGACGACGCCGGTTCCATCGGCAAGCGCTACCGCCGTCAGGACGAGATCGGCACCCCGCTGTGCATCACCGTGGACTTCCAGACTGTCGGCGACGACAAGGTCGAGGCCGACGGCTGCGTGACCGTCCGTGACCGCGACACGATGGAGCAGGTCCGTATGCCCATCAGCGAGCTGCGCGACTACGTGGCCAAGAAGGTTGCGTTCTGATTTAGCAGCGTTATAAAGTAAAAAAACCTGTCTGCACTGATTGTGCAGGCAGGATTTTTTTGTTTGTGGAAAACGGTAAACGGCCGGATGTGAGAACCGAACCGGTTTACCCTACCTTCTCCACCGTCACACTGTTGACGGTGACATTTGCGTCGTCCAGCGTGTGGACGGCGGTGCGCCAGTAGTGGAGCATCTCGGTGGCCGTAAACTCAAAGGTCATCTTGTTCGGGTCGATGCCGGTGAAGTCGATGTCCAGCTTGTAGGTTTCCTGATTGATGAGGCCGTACCGGGCGTAAATATAGCTGTGGTCAAAGCCGCTGCCGGTCAGCGTGACGCGGTAGCGCCCGGGAAAAAGCGTCCATTCCTCGGTCATCATCTCGCCGCCGGTTTCCAGCCCTACACTGCCGTCGGCAAAATGGGCGTTGATGAGGTCGGACTTTGTCAAATCCATCGTGTGGGCGGGCACTTCGGGCGCCGGCTCTTCCTCGATGCCGTCGATGGGCTCGACGCTGCCGATCAGGATGCCGTCCAGCCGGTAATAGTGCAGGTCGTAACTGTTCCGCGCCAGCTCGTCCTCGTCGATGAAGGCATAGAGCGTGTCAGCGGAAAGCTCGTTCAGCTCGCCCGGCAGCGTGACCGCGGCCAGGTTGCCGTCCATGTGCGCCATGTAGAAGCTGTTCGACGTCCAGCCGTGGTCGGCGGCAAAGTCGACCAGATCCCAGAACTCGTCATGCTCAAAGTCAAATGTGGCAAATGCCAGATGGCTGTACCTGCCGCTGGCGGCGACCTGCTCCCACACGGGGTCGGTCAGCAGGGTCTTATTCTCGTAGCGGAAGCCGTAGTAGTGGTAGTCCGTCCAGCGGTTGAACAGCTCCGACCGCTGGCCCCAGCCCTGCGCCACGGCGCAGACGGCCAGCATCAAGGCAGGCGCGACACCGTTATCCCAAAAGCGCAGCACCAACCCGCAGCCAACGGCAGCCAGCAGCATACCTGCCAACCACGCCAGCCGCGCGCAGGAGGAAAACATTGCCCAGAAGTTCATCAAAAACTGCGGGATGGGCACGGTGAACAGCGTTTTTCCGTTCACCGTGATGGCGTTTCCGCCCGCGGCAATCAAATCCAGCACCAGCACCACAGCGCCGGCAATGAGCCAGTCGCGGTGGGCGGCAAAGAATTTTTCCGCCTTGCGGGCGTTGCAGACTATGCCGAACACCGCCAGCACCACGGCCAGCGATGTTCCGACGCCTGCATAAACATTCTGCTCCCAGCTTTGCGCCAGCCATGGCACAAACAGGCCGAGGTAGTCCGCGCCGCTGAGGTATCCGTTGGAGTAGCCCGCAAAGTTGACAGCGAACGCCCCCAACAGCACCAACTCCGCCAGCGCCGCAGCGCAGAACGCTGCAATCGGTGCCAGCACCGCCGCAAAGCCTCGCTTTTGCAGGGCGCGGCGCACCGCGTATCCCACAAGCACAAGACCGACCATCGGCAGATAATAAAGGTGGATGCCTGCGCACAGCAGCCCCATGCCGCCCCAGATAAGGCAGGCGCGGCGGGTCGTGGGCATGAGCTCGTCACTGCGCAGCCAAAGGTAGAGTGCCAGCAGCACAAGCCAGTTGGCGGCCAGCGCCGTGTGGGCAAACATGCGGATCGTAAGCGCCGGAAACAGCACGAGCACGCCCGCGCCCAGCACGCTGCCCCACAGCTTGGCGGTCTGGCCGGGGCTCATGATGATGGCGATGGCGGCCTTGCTCTTGTCGTCCCGGCCAAAAGTGGGCTGCACGCCCGCAATGCGGGCAATGACCGCCTGCGCCAGGCCGCCCTGCAGGGCATAGCAGAGCAGCCCCCACCAGCCGAAATACTGGAACCGCGTGGGCAGAATCCCGCCCAGCAGCTTAAAGAACAGCGCCGCCAGCGGCAGAGAGTCCGTGAACAGCACGCTGGTGCGGAACGGGTAGACCGCGTTGTAATTCGCGCCGATGTAGGGCAGATGCACCGGGCTGCGGCGGAAAAGCTCCCACCCCAGATAGTGCTGGATCGGGTCGGGGCTGAGGCTGTTCAGGATCCAGTCAACGCTCGTCGGGTCAAGCACCCGCACGCCGTAAACAGCCAGAAAGACCAGCACCCCCAGCAGTGCGCCGGTCAGCGGCCAGCGGTATTTTTTCAATGCTTTCATCTGACTTTCAGCGGACAAAGGTCGTGGACAGCGTGGTGGACCAGCTCTCACCCTTCTTCAGGATCGCGGCGCAGGGGCGCTGCTCCCAGTCGATGGGGCCGTTTTCCTCGCCGGGCAGGCTGTGCCACGGCTCAATGCAGATAAAGTGCAGCGGCTTCTTGGGCGCGGACCAGATCAGGGTGTACGGGAAGTCGGAGACATCGCAGATGACGCTGCGGCCCGTGTCCTTCTCGATGACAGAAACATGCGCACTGCGCAGGTTGACCATGGCGTGGCTGTCGTTGTCAAACAGGTCGTCGGTCAGTTGGATAGCCTCGACGTTGCGGGCCAGGTAGTAGCTCTGGCCGTTGAGCAGACCGTTGGGCTGAGCACTGACGCAGAGCGGCGACTCGACGCCGTCAAACCGGATCTCGTAGTCCTCGGTGACGTGGCGGTCATCGAAGGGCAGCGCAAAAGCCGGATGGTAGCCGATGCCGAAGCAGAGCTTGTCCTCGACAGGGTTCTCGACGGTCAGCGTGTGGTGGACGGTCTCCCCCTCCAGCGTGAAGGTGGAGCGCAGCACGAAGGCATACGGCCACTTGGGCAGCGTCTCGGCGTTCGCGTGCAGCTCAAACTCCAGCAGATTGTCGGCGTGATGGGTCATCGTGTGCTCGACATCGCGGGCAAAGCCGTGCTGACCGCCTGCGTACTCCACACCCTTGGCCAGCATTTTGCCGCCGGTCAGCTTGCCTGTGTACGGAAAAAGAATCGGCGCATGACGTTTCCAGACCGCAGGGTCGGCCTGCCAGAGCAGCTCGGCCCCGGTGGGCTTATGGATGACACTGACCGGCTCGGCACCGTGGGAGTCGACAGTCAGGCGCAGGATGTCGTTTTCAATACTGTATTGCATGGGGAGTCCTCCTTTTTAAATATACAAATTGTATAGTATACAGACTGGAGATGCTAAAAAGCCTTCCCCCGCGGGGGAAGGTGCTGAACGAAGTGAAGCGGATGAGGGGCAAGTGTGCCGCGGCGACTCGTGAACGGGTGGTGTTGGGAAGCCTGGCCCTCATCAGTCAGCGGGCGGGGCCGCTGACAGCTTCCCCCGAGGGGGAAGCCTTTTTGTATCAAAGCGGCAGCAGCTGCAGCAGCATACCCGTCGCAGCGCCGACGGCCCAGAGCAGGCCGGTCATGAAAAGGTTCTGCTTCCAGCTGGGGTTGACGCGCCAGAGCACAGCCAGGCCGACGCCCGCACCGGCGGTCAGGCCGGCGAACAGGCTGCCGAAGCTGATGGCTCCCTGCACGTAGAGCTGGGCCAGCAGCACGCTGACCGCGCAGTTGGGCACCAGGCCGACCAGCGCCGTCAGCATCGGCTGGAAGATGCCCATGCCGGACAGCGCCGCCGTGATGGGCTCCTCGCCGAAGCCCTCAAACAGCAGACTGATGATAAAGCTGAACAGCAGGATGAACACGAAGATTTCCAGCGTGTGGCGCAGTGCCGCCATAAAAATGCTGCTCGATTCCTCATGTTCCTCGTGGCAGTCGACGTCGTCGGCATGGCCCTCGTAGCCGCCGTAGAGGGAGTGCGGCAGAACGCGGCGCAGCGGGATGTCCAGCAGCCAGCCGCCCACGATGGCAAACGCCACCTTGCAGGCCAGCAGCAGCACGAGCGTGATCCACTGGGACGGCTCTGCCGCCAGCAGCGGGATGGCCTCGTCGCTGGTCGCGATGAACACCGCCAGCAGCGTACCAGGCGTGATGACCCGGCTTGCGTACAGGTTGGAGGCCACCGCACTGAAGCCGCACTGCGGCACACAGCCCAGCAGCGCACCGGGGATGAACCCCCAGCGCCCGCCGCCTGCGAGGGCCCCCTCGATGCTCTCACCGTGATGGCGTTCGAGCCACTCGATCAGCAGGTAGGCCAGATACAAAAACGGCAGCATTTTCACGCCGTCGATCAATGCGTCCAGAAGTGCGTCTAAAAACAATTCCATGAATACCTCTCTATGGCAATACCGCACAATTCCCGCCTAACGGCTTAAGCACCGCTCCGGCGGCTGCGGCACGGC
>OLQV01002571.1_pt1 | contig 11787 bp, 10 predicted proteins | sample 1672371 | NCBI WGS metagenome assembly OLQV01 (sample SAMEA3136676, study PRJEB25190) | human gut metagenome
CCAAAAAGCTCATTGGCACGTTGGTCACAAATGCGATCGCTCCGCCAAGTACAAAAGGAAATGCGATCCCCCATATTGCTTTCAGCACATCGAGCACCACATCAAACTTCCACAGGGCGACCACAAGAAATGCTGTAAACACAATAAGCTCTCGGATTTTTTTTACAGATATTTTACTTATATCCACTATCATTCTCCTCTTTTTCTTAATTTCATGCGTATCCATTTAAGCAGCTGAATGATCGGAAGACTTGCAAACGCATACAGATATACACAGCCAAGCTGCATCAGATCCAACGTCTCTACTTTAAACAGGAGATGAAATCCTGGAACCGTCAGTACAACGGTAATGAGTACTGCCCCAAGTACAAATGCTCCCTGAAGCCATTTATTATTAAAGAAACGTTTTGTAAAAATAACCGGATGATCCGATTTGCAGTTGAATCCATGGAACAGACGTGCCAGACAAAGTGTTCCGAAGGCATAAGTACTGCCAAGCAGCGCACCATTCTGATGATATCCTGTCAAAAATCCGATCATCGTCATCATACCGATCACCAGTCCTTCCAGACCGATTTTACCAAGAAAATCCTTTGTCAGTATTGACTCGTCTGCTGATCTTGGTTTCTCATTCATCACCTCACTGCTGTGCGGCTCCACGCCTAACGCGATCGCCGGAAGACTGTCTGTCAAAAGATTGATAAACAGCAGATGTACCGGTGCAAAAGGAACAGGAAGTCCTGCAAGGGATGCACAAAGAACTGCCAGGATCGCACCAAAGTTTCCGGACAGAAGAAACTGGATCGCATACTTGATATTCTGATATAAATTTCGTCCGTTTTCCACTGCTTTTACAATTGTTGCAAAATTATCATCTGTAAGCACCATTGCTGCGGCATCCTTTGCAACCTCAGTTCCGGTCACTCCCATTGCAACACCAATATCTGCCTGCTTCAATGCCGGAGCATCATTCACACCGTCTCCGGTCATTGCCACGATCATCCCCTTCTCCTGCCATGCACGGACAATACGGATCTTGTGCTCCGGTGACACTCTTGCATACACAGAAATATTCGGGACAAACTCCTTCAGCTGCTCATCACTCATATTTTCAATATCAGCACCCTCACAGGCCTCCGACAGATCGTGTAAAATTCCGATTCTCTTTGCAATTGCCGCTGCTGTGATCTTATGATCTCCCGTGATCATGACCGGCCGAATCCCCGCTTTTATACATTCTGCAACTGCAGCCTTTGATTCTTCCCTCGGCGGATCCATCATAGCGATCAGGCCAAGAAATACCAGCTGGTTCTCATCTTCTGTCGTCAATACATGGTTCTCCGGAATTTCACGATAGGTAAATGCCAGTACCCGTAACCCTTCCATTGAAAATTCCTGATTCTGGCGCCGGATCTTTTCTTTATCTGCTTCTGTGATTTCCCGAACTCCGTTCTTTGTCCAGATCCTGTCTGTCAGCTCCAGAAGCCGGTCAACCGCACCTTTTACGATCATCCGGTTATCACCATCGATCCTGTGAAGTGTTGACATCATCTTACGGTCACTGTCAAAGGGAAGCTCTCCTTCCCTTGGATAAAGCGTTCTTACCTCTGCAGCCTCGATTCCGTACCGGCTGCCCAGATTGATCAATGCCGTTTCCGTCGGATCTCCGATCTCCACTCCATTTTCATTTGTTGAATCATTACATAAAATGCTGTAGTCCAAAAGACATCTCTGCGCCGGATCTGCTACATCAATTGCATCTGCTGTGATTCTTTTTCCATCAATATAATAATCTTCTACTGTCATTTTATTCTGTGTGAGTGTTCCGGTCTTATCCGAACAGATAACAGATACGCTTCCAAGACCTTCCACAGCCTGAAGCTTACGAATGATCGCGTGCTCCTTTGCCATCTTCTGTGTTCCGAAAGAAAGGACGATCGTCACGATGGAGCTTAAAGCTTCCGGAATCGCTGCGACTGCAAGTGCTACTGCAAACATAAATGCACTGCTGATCTTCTCACCGCGGAATACACTGATCGCAAACAGAATTCCGCAAAATATCAGGATCAGAATGGAAAGCTTCTTTCCAAAATCATCCAGATTCGCCTGAAGTGGCGTCTGTTTTTCCGAAGTCGATTTCAGAAGTCCCGCAATCTTTCCAACCTCTGTCTGCATTCCTACATTCGTTACAACCGCTCTGCCACGCCCATATGTGACAAAGCTTCCGGAAAACAGCATATTTGTCCGATCACCAAGCGGTGCTTCTTCCAAAATAGTGTCCATACTCTTTTCAACCGCAAGGCTTTCCCCGGTAAGGGCACTTTCATCGACCTTAAGGCTTGCATTTTCAATCAATCTTCCATCGGCCGGGATCATATCACCTGCTTCAAGAAGGATCACATCTCCTACAACCAGTTCTCTTGCCGGGAGCTGTACCGCCACACCATCACGTAATACCTTTGCCTCCGGTCCGGAAAGCTTCTTTAAGCTCTGCAGGGACTGCTCAGCCTTTACTGTCTGCACAGTTCCCAAAATCGCATTGATCGTAATAACGATCACGATAACTGCTGCACTTTCCACATCTCCAAGCATACCGGATATCACTGCCGATGCGATCAGGATCAGCACCAGAAAATCCTTATACTGTTCAAAGAAGATCTGCAAAATACTTTTTTTCTTTCCTTCTGCAAGCTCATTCCATCCGCACTTCTCTCTGGACCGTCTGACCTGTTCATCGGTAAGCCCTGATTCCCTGCTTTCCACACGCTCGAGAACTTCTTCTGCTGTCTGCTGATAAATTTCTTTCATTACCTTTGCCTCCTTTTTTGCAAATATTCACCAACTGTAATTTTTTTATGCAATAAAGGATTTTTTTGATAAAAGGATATAAAAAAAGAAACCCTTATTGCACAACAAAAAATGCAATAAAAGTCTCACCATTTCCCTGCAGCGCCGGATGTTTCCACCGTACTGACGACACTGCAAACGCAGATTTCCAAACGTAGGTTACTCCCCTTTATCAGTTTTAATAGTATAACAGGATCGGTACCTCTGTCAAGATACTTTATAAATCACACCTTGCAAATATGATACTCCGGTAACAGAAAAACTCCCATTTTTTGAATGGAAGTTTTTCTGTTACCCTGAAAGTATTATAGGCCTGCAGCCGTTTTATTACCTTTTAAGATTTATTACTCTGATCAGCCACAATATTTCCCTGTACAACTCTTCCCTGATCTTTTCCTTTTCTCAGTCCTCGAACTACCTGTACATTTCCAAGAATCAGATAATCCATTTCCCTCTTAGTAACTTTCGCAAAATTTTTCTTTGAAACAAAATAGAAGGTAACTCCCATCAACACCCACACGATCAGTGCTGCAAAGGACTGTGGAGCCATGAATGCAGGAGAACCGGGCACGATCAGAAGCAGCAATATTACAACAGAGATCACACAGCCGCCCATTGCTACTGCCGGATGGATTTTATTTGTATCTGTATCATCGCCATATTTTTTCAGAAGAATATAAGCACCTGCACAAGTAAAGAAATATCCGAACGCAGTACCTACGGAACACATATCTACAACCCAGCCGATCACTTCTCTGCCGAAAAATGGGCAGATACAGCAGATGATCATGGTAAACCCAACACATATGGACGGAGTTTTATGCTCCGGATGAACCTTTTCAAAAGCTGACGGAAGCATTTTTGCTCTTGCCATACCAAATAAAAGACGGCTGGATGTCATAAAAAATCCATTCATACCGGTAAAAATTCCCATGCACACTGCCAGTGCCACAAAGCACACACCAATTTTTCCCATTGCAAGATCAAGAACTGCACCTGTATGCCATTTTACAAGAGTTCCATTCGCATCTGTCATAGTCAGAACCTGCTGCCAGGGAACAACACAATCTGTCACCAGTGCCATTGCACCATAGATCAAAGCACCTACGATCAATGCTGAAATGATCAGCATTTTGCACTTCTGTGGTGGAAAATCATATTCTTCTGCCGCCTGTGGAATACAGTCAAATCCTACATAAAGGAACGGAGCCAATGCCAGGATAGATACAAAACCGCTTCCAAGAGACTTGCCTTCGGCTCCGTATGCCGGCTGCAAGTTTGAAGCATCAAAATGTCCTGTTGCGATCACACCAATGACTGATACAACAACCGCTGCACACATGATAAGGACCATCGCAAGCTGAAGATTTCCTACAGATTTCGCACCTTTGTAATTCATGATCCCGAAAAGTATGATAAAGAACAGGGATAATCCGACTTCACCCATATATACATCATATCCTGCAATTGTATACAGGTAACCTCTGTTAAAGACTCCAGGAAAAATATAGGATGCCAATACCGGAAGTGCCGTTGCATTCAAAGCTACAATAGACAGATATCCAAGCGACAGCATCCATCCGCATATGTACGAAGCAGTTCTTCCAAAGCCTTTATATGCATAGGCAAATTCACCACCCGCTACCGGGAATTTTGCGATCATATAAGAATAGCTGTAGCCTACCACGATCATTAAAAGACCACCTGCCAGAAATCCCAGAAACAACGGGAGCGGTCCACCTGCACGTTCTGTCCAGAGCCCTCCCTGTATAAAACATCCCCATCCAATGATGGAACCGACAGCAACTGCCCAGATTGAACCAGGTCCCATGGATTTTTTTAATTTTGTTCTTTTATTTCTTTCACCCATATATATCCTCCTGCTTCATCAAGCATATCATTCATCATCATCTTCTCTGGTTTCTTCACTGATCGTATATGCCTCACTGATATCGGAAACAAAAATTTTTCCATCACCATAATGTCCATACTGCCCACTCTTTGCACTGTTAATGATAATATCTACAACCTCATCTTTTTCTTTGTCCCCAACAGTAATATACAGCATGTTTTTTGCCATTTCCTGATAAAGGACATCCCCTACCTGAATTCCTTTTTCCTTACCTCTTCCTGAAATTGCCCATTTTGAAAAAGCAAAATATCCTTCCTGCTCCAGTGCTTTGATGACGTCCATCACTTTCTCAGGTCTTACGATTGCTGTGATCAGTTTCATAATCCTTCATCTCCCATCCATAAATACAAAAAGAGCCCAGATACCAAAGTATCCGGACTCCATCGTCTCTCTCTATATTATCATTATTTTTTTCAATATTCAATCAAAATCTTTCACTTTCCGGCCAGATATCGATACATCTCATCCAGCATCTCATCTGTAATCTCCACCGGATTGTTATAAAGGTTCGGGTGTCTGCTGATGCGAACCAGCTCCGCAATCTGATCATCATCAAGCTCCAGATCCTTCAGATCACACCGCAATCCCATTTTTTTCTTTAATTCAAGAACTGCATCCGCCATCTCTTCTGCATCTTTGAATCCAATCCTTCTGGCAAATTCCTCTACACGTTCACCACCTTCGCCTTTTGCATTGATTCTTATAAAATAATCCAGGGTCAGGCCACACGCCTCGCCATGCGGGATGTGATAAATATTGGTCAATGGAAATGAACACGCATGGGACGAAGTGGTTTTCGGTAAAGTAAACGCCAATCCTGCGATCAAAGATGCTTCGCACATTTTCTCCCTTGCTTCCTCATCATCGGGCTTCCTGTATGCTCTGTAAACATATTTAAATACCAGTTCTGCTGCATGCATCGCAAGTACATCACAGATCGGCTGATGACCTTTGCTCCAATAGCCTTCGATCGCATGGGAAAGAACATCAATTCCTGTTCCTGCCGTAACCTGCGGTGGCATTGTATAAGTAAGTTCCGGATCAATGATAGCTGCTGCCGGATAAAATCCCTCTGATACGATCGGCGCTTTTTTTCCATTTGCATGATCCGAAAGAACTGATACACAGGTCACTTCACTTCCTGTTCCTGCAGTCGTAGGAACTGCGATCAGTGGAAGATGTTTCTCCGGCATTGCTACTCCGGTTCCATGATACTTACGGATGGAATCCGGAGTCAGAGCTACACTGGCAGCTGCTTTGGCACAATCCATGGGACTGCCTCCACCCAGTGCTACCACAAATCCGATATTTTTCTGCCGGATCACTTCCGCACAGGCATCTACCTCTGCAACGTCCGGGTTTGGAGAAACATCTCCAAAAGAAGCAACGATCATTCCTTCTGACTCTTTTATGACCTTTTCGGCAAGACCGCTTTTAAAGAAAAACGGTCCTGCCACCAGAAGGCCTCTTTCGCAGCCAAGCTCTCTGGCTATTTCTTTGATTTCTTTTACTCTGCCTTTGCCGAAATGAATTTTTACCGGCTGTAGATAATCCCAGTTCATAGGCTACCTCCTGCTTTATCAGTCACAAAATTTTTCATCGACCATTGTAAGCACTTCATCAAGGATCGGGAGATACTCTTCCAGCTCCTCTTTCGTGATGATCAGTGGCGGACAGATTTCAATAAAGTTCTCACGTCCGAAGGTTGCAAAGCCACGTTTTTTTAATTCTGCAAATATCCACGGCATTACCGGTCCGGGTACGCCGTATTCCTGCATCGGTTCTCTGGTTTCTTTATTCTTGACTACTTCAAGTGCACCGAACAAACCGATACATCTTGCTTCACCAATACATTTATGCTTCTTTACCATCTCATCCATAAACGGAGCAACGATCTCGTGCATCTCGGCTACATGGCCCTCGATGTCGTGTTCTTTATAATATTTCATTGCTGCTACACCAGCCGCACATGCAAGTGTATGTCCACTGTAAGTAAGTCCGCACTGAAGAACATTTTCCTCAAAATACTCCGCAACCTTTTTACTTACAATACATCCGCCCAGCTGTACATAACCACAGGTAACACCTTTTGCAAATGTAATGATATCCGGTTTCATGTCGAAATTCATAAATGCAAACATTTTTCCTGTACGGTAAAATCCTGCCATAACCTCATCACAGATCAGAAGGATTCCATATTTGTCACAAAGTGCACGAACACCTTCCATATATCCGTCTGGAGGAAGAATGACACCGTTTGCACCTACTATAGACTCCATCAGGATCGCTGCCACATTTCCGGGGCCTTCATATCTGAGCTGCAGATCCAGCGCATCCAGATATTTTTTTGTTACCTCTGCATCATCAACTCCTTTTGTATATCCGTCACGATACATCTGAGGGTTCATAAAGTGTACGAACCCATTTGCACCACCGATCTCTGCTGCATATCTTCTCCAGTCACCGGAAGCATTGGATGCTCCAAGTGTAGCTCCATGATAGCTTCTGTAGCAGGAAAAGATCTTGGTTCTTCCGGTTACCATACGTGCCATTTTTATAGCATTCTCATTGGATTCTGCTCCACCATTTGTGAAGAAAACTCTCTTGTATGTATCTGCTCCTGCTGCTTCTACAAGCATTTTTGCCAGCATGCTCTTAGGCTCGGATGCATATGCCGGTGCCATGAAGCACATCTTATCAGCCTGTTCCTTGATCGCTTCAACGATCTCCGGAAGCTCATGTCCGAGGTTGGAACACACCAGAAGTGAAGCCATATCTGCATATTTTTTTCCATCATAATCGTAAAAATAAATTCCCTCGGCTCTTTCTACCGGTAAAGTATCTGCTCCTGATCTTGCCCATGACTGCATCACATAATCTTTGTGCATCTGTGCTACTTCTTTTCCTGTTAAACTCATAATAACTTCCTCCTCTTTATCTGTAATTCAGTTTTAAATATTGTTCATTTTTGCGGTAAACAAACTTATTATTTGTTGTAGAATAAGAAAAGCGCCCGGCCCACATTCATTTGTGAACCAGACGCCTTTGTCTTATCTGAGTCATATATTACTCTCGACACTGGCTGTCTGCAATAGACATCTATCCAATTATTTTTGTGCTGCAGCACAATCGTTATTATTCTGCTGCCGCATTTTCCTTTTACATTTCATTCATCTGATATAACAGGAAACCCAGCCTCAGCTGAAAACGCACATCAAAATCAGAAAGATTTTTTCCAAGTATCTCAGCGGCCTTTCCAAGCTTATAATTAATTGTATTTCGATGTACGATCAATTCCTGTGACGCACTTTTGACACTGCAGTCGTTAGCCAGGTAGCACTGAAGTACTCTGACCAGATCTGAGTGGTTCATCTCATCATATTCATACAATGGAGCTACTGTATCTGCCAGATATTCTTTTATTGCTTCCTTATCTGTAAGTGTGAGCAATACCCTGTAAATCCCAAGATCTTTGTAAAAAATAATCTTTCCGCCATCTGTGCTTTGCTCGCCCGGAACCTGACAGACACATAATAGATCAGACATTTTTTCCGCAAACTGATAGCTCTTATAAATCTGCCTGATCCCGGAAATCCGCTTACTTACACTTACAAAAATCTGTTCCTTCTGACATACCATCCTGCATAGTATCTGAAAAATCCTCTCTGTAGTTTTTCTGCATGCTTCATCAGAATAATCACACAAAACCAGAAGGATCTGCTTATCCTGGGCATAACACAAAATCCCATTATAATTACAGCGGATATGACTGCTCAGTTTAGATAAAATCTGCTCTAGCCTTGTTCCTGTTACACGATCATTGTCTTCCAGAACACACACATTCACAACCGTATATGCACTGTCTGTAAAATACCCTTTTCTCATCAGTGCCGAAACATATAATTCTTCCTGGGACGGACATAAAAAGGCATTGTTCAGTGCCGTCGCAACCTCAATTGCGTTCTGCTGCTCTTTTGTTATTGCAAAACATATGATCCGCATGATTTCAGCCATTCGAACCCTCCACGGTACTTCAAATACCGGGAATCCCTTTTCATTTGCAAAATCAATAACATCCTGTCCGATCTCACTGATATAAGGCCCTGTATTGATCACGATTCCACTGGCTTTGTTTCGCCATACTTCCTTTACCAGACGAAGAAGAGTCAGATTTTCATTCAATCCTAATCCAGTTGTAAAAGTAAGCTCCTGTCCCTGCAGAAATGCAGAAATCGTGTCGCTGTCTACCATATGCGTCCATGACACTTCATGATCCAGTCCTGTCTCACCTGCTACCAGCTTCATCTCCAGATGCTGTACCTGTTTTATGATTTCACGCAATGTTACTGCCATATTTATACACCTTTCTCCACCGCAGCTTCCTGTGATCAACTGCATCAGACGAGCAAAGATACTCCAGATATTAGAAGCAGTATATAAGTCAGATTCAGAAATATCTTCTGAGATACTTTACATACCAGCTTTTTACCTAACCATGTAGCTATAAGTAATGGCAGGATACTGATACAGATCAGTCGAATATCTGCCGTTCCAACCAGGCCGCTCCTGAACTGGGTAACCATCAGAAAAAAATTCAGCACCACCCATACAGGGGCCACTGTCGCACGAAATTCTTCTTTTTCTTTCAGTACCTGTGTTGCATAGATCACAAGTAAAGCCCCTCCTGATACAAACATACCATGAATTATCCCTGCCAGGATCAGAACTATCCACAAAATGAGATCCGGAAGTTTTTTCTCTGTATGGATGCACAGATTCTTTAATGCAACTACGACGATTATGATTCCATATATTGTCAGGAGAATATTTTCAGATTTCACGATCCGGCAGATCTGTATCCCTGCAAACATTCCAACCAACATGACCGCAGACATCTTAAGCAATTCTTTCCAGTTTATATGTCGATATCCGGTCACTGTGATCATCAGTCCGGACAGCCAGGCCATAACATTCAGGACCACCTTTGCATGATCCAGCCCAAGCAAATAAACGGAAGGCGGCATCGCCAATACCGTACCGGCAAACCCTGTGATAGCCTGAATAACATTAGAAACAAACAATACAAGCAAAAATAACAATTCTTTCATAAAGCATTCTTCCTTTTCTGTATTATCTGTTTACCGCACACTCTTTATCACTGCTGATAAAATAAAAAGACGCTTTGCAATAATGACTGCAAAACGTCTTTGTTTTCTACATTCTCGATTTTAACACGCTAAAAGGCAAAAGTCAACAGTTGCCTTTCTCCATTACCTTGACACATTCTTTTGTATTATTATTTTTTGCTATTTTTCTTAATGACAGCTATGGCTTCCACATCCATGCTCGCCACATGTATGTCCTTCCCCGTGGCTGTGCTCATGATGAGAACATTTCACATCCGGATTATACTCCAGTGTTTCATTGATAAAAGCTTCTACTGCTTCATCCGCATCTCCGGAAACTCCTCCGAAAAGCTTAATGCCGGCTGCCGCTAACGCTGTCTGTGCGCCGCCTCCGATTCCGCCACAGATCAAAACATCTGCATTCAATGCTTTAAGAACTCCTGCCAATGCGCCATGTCCGCTTCCATTGGTATCTACTACTTCTGAATGTACTACTTTTCCTTCCTCTACATCGTAAATCTTAAATGTCTCTGTGTGTCCAAAGTGCTGGAAAATCTGTCCATTTTCATACGTTACTGCTATTCTCATGATACCTTCTCCTTTTTCCGCTGCATATTTTTGATGAAACTCCTGCTTATAACATCCTCCAAGCCTACAGTTACCGCTCTGACCATCACAGATTTTGAAATCTCCACCTTCAATTTTAAGCGGATATCCATCAATGAGTGCATCTGCTATTTTCTTCCTGGCAATCTCATAAATTCGTTGAACGGTTGTTCTTGCGACTTGCATAGATGCTGCGCACTGCTCCTGACTATAACCTTTCTTGTCCAAAAGACGGATTCAAAAGAAATCTTCAAGTAATGCTTAATGAACACTATAGTCCTTATTCTGAAAAAAGGATGCAAATGACCGTCAAGGTATTAAATAATTACCAAATTAGCATTCATGATTTTGAAGCAATTGATCTGTTAATTGAAGAAGCTAAAATTGCACAAATTCAATGTGATTATTTGGCACCTTTAAAAAAGCCACTAAAAACTCTCGCCGCAATCATCGTCCCTATTATTGTATGTGTTGCCGAAAAAATAGGTGATTCGACTTCTCAAAATGAAATGATTATTATGGCAGCTCAAATAATAACAATTGTATTACTTATTTTCTCACTTATTTTTTCAATCACGCCTATTGTAAAAGATATTTTATACCGTGATTACAATAAGTATGGTGAACTAATTTATGATTTAAGACAAATAAAACTCTTTTATGCAAAAGAAATTTCTTCATCTTCAAATTAAGAAACAGATAAAATAATTTCCAAAATTATTGTCATTTGATTATCACCGGGCAAAAAACGAGCCAAGAAACGCCGTAAATTCGACATTTCTTGGCTCGTGTACTGTCCTTTCGCACCCTCTTTTGACACTTTTTTCGTAATTTCATTTGTCAAAACCGGGAAGGCTTTATCCATAAGATATCAAAATAATCCGGCTGCAACAGACTATCTTTTTTATTCTTTTTTCGGACAATCTTTCCGCGCCCCTCCTTTTTTTCTGTTCACTTTTTAAATCTCTTTTTCTTTTTTTCACATACCTTTGATGCCTGGTTTTTGGCTTAGTTAAGCCTTTTTTAAGGTTTCTTTTGGGTTTCTCTTCTCTTTTTTCCATTAAAAAAACCCTGTTCCAGGATTTCTCCTGAGACAAGGTTTTTGGTGGTTCTTTTGAGTTTATTTTTCTTCTTTTGGGCTGGAAGCGGATAAAGATTGAATAAACGGAAGGCACTGGTTTTTGACAAGGGATGTTACGAAAAAAATGTCAAAAGGCAGTGCGAAAAAATATGTGAATTATTCAAACTCGCAAATAAAATCTTGTCACTATACTTTTTAGTATTGGCATTATGGTT
>OLQV01002574.1_pt1 | contig 11782 bp, 10 predicted proteins | sample 1672371 | NCBI WGS metagenome assembly OLQV01 (sample SAMEA3136676, study PRJEB25190) | human gut metagenome
AAGGGCCTATTGATAAATTCCTAACGGAAGATGATAGAAAAGCATTATTTGATAAGGCAGGTTTAAAAACTGGAAGCGTACTTTTCTTTATCGCTGATAAAAGACACGACGTTGTTTGTAAAAACGCAGGTTTAATTAGAACTGAATTAGGCCGTAAGTTAGACTTAATGGATAATAATCTATTTGAATTCTGCTTTGTAACGGATATGCCAATGTATGAAATAAGTGAAATAACTGGCAAACTAGACTTTATGCACAATCCATTTAGTATGCCAAGAGGAGGCATGAAGGCACTAGAAACCATGGATCCTTTAGATATTTATGCAGACCAGTTTGACGTTGTATGTAATGGTGTTGAACTTGTTTCAGGAGCAGTTAGAAACAACAGACCAGAAGTTTTACTAAAGGCATTTTCTCTTGCTGGATATACAGAAGAAGACATCAAGAAAAAATTTAGTGCACTTTATACAGCATTTAAATACGGATGCCCACCACACGCAGGTATGGCACTTGGAATAGATAGATCACTTATGATGTTAGGTGAAGAAGAAAGTGTAAGAGAAACGGTTGCATTCCCATTAAATCAAAATGGTGAAGACGTACTTACTGGTACACCAAATGAAGTTACAGAACAGCAACTTAGAGAAACACACATTAAACTAAGATAAGGAGACTTTTATAAAATGCAAAAAATAACAAGAGATAACATACAAGATTATGCACTTAAACTTATGTTTAAAATGAAAGAAGAAGAGTTCCCATCATTCGAAAAGGAATTTGAAACTATTTTAAAACACATGGATTTAATAACAGAAATAGACGGAATAGAAAAAGTAGAACCGATGACTTTTCCATTTATTAATGAAGAAGCACATTTAAGAGAAGATGTTGCAACAAGCACGTTAACAACTGATGATGCAGTTAAAAACGCAAGAGATACAGTATATGATGAAATAAAAGTTCCTAAAGTAGTAGGAGGTGAAAGCTAATGAGTATTTTAGATAAAAGTTTACAAGAAATACACGAAGCTTTAAAAAGTGGCGCTGTAACAAGTAAAGAATTAACAGAAGAATCACTTAAAAGAGCACACAAGTATCAAGATGAGTTAAACAGTTTTGTAACAATCATTGACGATGCAAAAGAAAGTGAAGTTACAGATAACGTTTTATCTGGTATACCTTGTGCTATTAAAGATAACTTCTCAACAAAAGACGTACTTACAACCGCATCATCAAACATCTTATCAAATTACGTTCCAGTATTTGACGCAAGTGCTGTTAAAAAGTTAAAGGAATCTGGTATGGTTATGATTGGTAAAACGGTACTTGATGAACTTGCTATGGGAGGAACTGGTACAACAGGACACACTGGAATTGTTAGAAACCCATGGGATAAGTCTCGTATGATAGGTGGTTCATCAGCAGGATCAGCTTCTGCTGTAGCTCGTGGTATTGTCCCTTATGCACTTGGTTCAGATACCGGAGACTCCATCCGTAAGCCAGCAGGGTACGGCGGAGTAGTAGGATATAAACCAACATATGGCCTTGTATCACGCTGGGGATTATTTGCCTTTGCATCAAGCTTAGATCACGTTGGATGCTTCGCAAAATACGTTAAAGATGTAGCGTGCGTTATGGATAACATCAAAGGAATGGATGATAACGATATGACCTCGTTTGACTCATCAAACATAAACTTTGTAGAAAATCTAAATAAAGATGTAAGTGGAAGAAAACTATTTTATATTAAAGAAATAGTAGACGAATTAAAAGATGATAAAAAATACTATGATAACTTCTTAAAAGTGCTTTCATATGCTAAAGAATTAGGTATCGAAGTTAAAGAAGAGTCTATAGATAAAAAGATATTAAATGGTATTTATCCATCTTATATGGCAATATCTTGTGCGGAGGCAACTAGTAATAACTCAAACTTAACTGGAATTCCATTTGGTAACAGAAAAGAAGGGCACACTCCAGATGAGGTTATGATAAATACAAGAACTGAAGGGTTTTCTGAATTAATAAGAAGAAGATTTGTTATTGGATCATTTATTCTTCAAAAAGAAAACCAAGAAAAATTATTTAAAAACGCTCAAAGAATAAGAAGATTAGTAGTAGATGCTATGACAAACTTATTTAAAGAATATGATGGATTAATTATGCCAAATTCAGGCTCTATCGCACCACGTTTTACAGATGAAATGGACAGGTTATCAGAAAAGTATTTACTTTTAGAAAACCATCTTGCAATAGGAAACTTTGGAGGCTTCCCATCAATTACAATCCCATCTGGAATTATAGATGATATGCCAGTTGCAATAAACATAACTGGACCTATAAAGACAGATGATGTAGTATGTAACATCGCAAACAAACTAGAAGAAAAAATTGGTTTCGTACCACTTTCAGTAAAGGAGGAAAACTAATTATGTATAAAGTAACAATCGGACTTGAAGTTCACTGTGAACTTGATTCTAACTCAAAGGTTTTTTCTCCTTCAATTAATGGGTACACTGAAGCACCAAACAGCCACGTTGCATATCAAGATTTAGGTTTTCCTGGAATACTTCCTATCGCTAATAAGGAAGCTTGGAAAAGAGCACTTATTGTTTCTATGGCAATGAATTGTACTACTCCAGACGTTATGCTATTTGATAGAAAAAACTACTACTATCCAGACTTACCAAAAGGATATCAAATAACTCAAATGACTAAACCTGTAGGTATAAATGGAGCAGTTGATATCGAAGTTGACGGACAAATAAAAAAAGTTTTAATTCACGATACCCATCTAGAAGAAGATACGGCATCACTAGATCACTATGATACATATTCTTTAATAGATTATAACAGATCTTGTGTGCCATTACTTGAAACTGTAACAGAGCCTTGCTTGCACTCTAAAGAAGAAGCATTAGCATTCCTTGAGACTTACCGCTCACTAATCGTTTACTGCGGAGTTTCAGAAGCAAGAAGTGACAGAGGACAAATGAGATGCGACGTTAACGTATCAATTTCAGATACTGACAAGTTAGGTACCAAAGTTGAAATGAAAAACATTAACTCATTTTATAATGTAGGGCGTGCAATTGACTTTGAAATAGAAAGACAATCAGAAATACTTCAAAACGGTGGAAAAGTAGAACAAGAAACAAGACGTTTTGATGATGAAACTGGTGAAACATTTAAGATGAGAGATAAGGCTGATGCGGTAGACTATAAATACTTTATTGAGCCAAACATACCACCAATTAAGGTTACAGATGAATTACTTGATGAAATAAGAAAAAATATTCCTATGCTTAGACTTGAAAGAAAACAAAAGTACATGAATGAATTTAACTTATCAGAGTATGATTCAGAAGTACTTGTTAAAGTAAAGGAAAACTCTGACTTCTTTAATGATTGTGTAAGTTTAGGAGCAGACCCTAAAAAGGCTTGTAACTGGGTAACTGGTATGCTTATGGGATACTTAAATGAAAATGAAATAAAGTTAGAAGAAGTTCCTGTTAAACCAGAAATGATAAAGGAATTAATTGATTTAATTGATAAAAAAACAATATCATCAAAGCAAGCTAAAGAAGTATTTGAAGACATGATTGAATCAGGCAAAGAGCCTAACATAATCGTAAAAGAAAAAGGTATGATGCAAATTACTGATGATGCATCTATTCATGATGTTGTTATGGAAGTATTAAAAGAAAATGATGAACAGGCAAGGGAATATAATCCTGAAAAAACTAGAATGATAGACTTCTTTGTAGGTCAGGTTATGAAAAAAACTCGTGGTAAAGCAAATCCTGCTAAAACAATGGAAATGCTAAGAGAAGAACTTGCTAAGTATAATAAGTAATAATTTAAAAGAAAGCAAATACCTTGCTTTCTTTTCTTGTTATATTGGTAAAAATAAGTTAAAATTAAAGTATAAATAGGAGGTTTAATATGTTAAAAGATAAAGTAGCAGTTATAACAGGAGCAACTAGAGGAATAGGGTATGCTACTGCTAAAAAGTTTTTAGAAAACGGCTGTAAGGTAGTTATATTTGGTTCAAAAAGTGAAACTGTATCAAAGGCTTTAGAGAGTTTAAGAGAAGAAAATAAAGATTATGATGTAAAAGGATTCTATCCAGATTTAACTAATTTAAAAGAGGTAGAAGAAGTATTTAATAAAATAAAGGATTTATATGGAAAGATAGATATATTAGTTAATAATGCTGGAATAAGTGCTAGAGAAAGTATTTATGAATACAAGGAAGAAGATTTTAAAAAGATAATGGATTTAAATGTTAATGCGGTATTTAATTGTTCAAAGGCGGTAAGTCTAATTATGAAGGAAAATAAAGGTGGCGTAATACTTAATACATCATCTATGGTAAGTATATATGGACAGCCATCTGGATGTGGTTATCCTGCTAGTAAGTTTGCTGTAAATGGTCTTACTAAATCACTTGCAAGAGAACTTGGTAAAGACGGTATAAGGGTAAATGCAGTAGCACCTGGTATAATACTTACTGATATGATGAAAAGTGTACCAGATAACGTAATAGAGCCTCTTATTAAAACCATTCCATTAGGTAGGATAGGAAGGGTGGAAGATGTTGCAAGTGCATTCTTATTTTTAGCTAGTTATATAATGGGAGATATTTTACTTATTATTGATGCAACTAAAGGTTAGAAAATGATATTGATGTTTTCTTTTTTTAAGAAACTTTTTTCTTCCCCGTGCGAGCTCTTGCATTTTCCGCCGATGCGGCATACAATGAGGACACATTTCACCCGGGAGGGCGTTTTTATGAACTATATCGGCATTGACCTCGGCGGCACGAACATCAAGGGCGCACTCGTGAGCGCAGAGGGCGAGATCTTAAAGGAGCATTCTATCCCGACGCGCGTCGATCTCGGCCCCGAGGCGGTCGCAGGGCGCATCGGTCAGGTCATCGCGCAGCTCTCTGACGGCGAAAGCGCCGTCGGCGGCGTGGGGGTCGGCTGCCCCGGCACGGTGGACGACGCGAGCGGCATCGTGCGCTTTGCGGCGAACCTGAATTTTGTGAACTTCGACCTGCGAAGCGCGCTGCGCGCGCACACTGCGCTTCCCATCCACCTCGGCAACGACGCAAACGCCGCGGCGCTGGGCGAGGCGCTGTTCGGCTGCGGCCGCGGCGCGGAGAGCACTATCGTCGTCACGCTCGGCACGGGCGTCGGCGGCGGCGTGGTGCTTGGCGGCAAGCTCCTGACAGGCTACACGGGCGCGGCGAGCGAGATCGGCCACATGGTCATCGCGGAAAACGGCGAAGAGTGCACCTGCGGCAGCCGCGGATGCTTCGAGGCCTACTCCTCCGCCACGGCGCTGATCCGCGACACGAAGCGCACCATGGCCGCGCACCCCGAGAGCCTGCTGCACGCGATTGCCGCGGAGCAGGGCGGTGTCGACGGCCGCACAGCGTTTCTCGCCAAGGAGCGCGGCGACGAGGCGGGCGCGCAGGTCGTGGAGGACTACATCGAGCATCTGGCCTGCGGGCTCACAAATCTTGTCAACATTTTCTTCCCCGAAGTGCTGGCCCTCTCGGGCGGCGTAGCAAATCAGGGCGACGCGCTGCTCCTGCCGCTGCGCGAAAGGGTGCGCGAGCGTTCGTTCGGCTCGCGCTATGCCGTCTCGCACACGCGCATCGAGCTCTGCACACTCGGCTACCGCGCGGGCGTGATCGGCGCGGCGATGCTCGCGCGCGAGTGAGCGTAAAATAGCGCAAGATATGATAAGGCCCTCCGCATTTCTGCGGAGGGCCTTTTTTACCGGTAGCCGTCGGGCTCGGCCGAGCCTTCGATCAAAAACTGCACCTCGTCCACGCCGCCGAGCGACAAAACGGACTGCTCGAGCGCGCTCAGCATCAAATCGCGCGCCGCCTCATCCTCCGGCAGCGAGACGTTAGCCGGGAGATTCAGATAGCACACACCGTTTTCGATGCGAGAGGAGATGACCGCAAAGTCCTCCGGCAGGAGCGAGACGAGCGAATCGTCCTCCGGCCCCTGCGCGAGCGCCTCGAGCAGCGCGTTCACGCGCGTCTGGCCCTCGTAGAGCGCGAGCGTCTGCTGCTCGGCGCGCAGCTCACCCGTCTTGCTGTCGAGGAAATAAAGCGACACGGTGATCGGCCGCAGGCCACTCTCACGCGAGGAAAGCAGCGTATCCGCCGAGAGCAGCACTTGCGTCTCGCGGTACGGCAGCTCGCGCCCGTCCGCCGTGATGCTCACAGCGTTCACATTCGGCAGCTGCGTCAGCGTCAGCGTGATGCAGTAGTCAGCGAGCGACAGGTCGATGCCCGTCAGGCGCGCATACTGTGCGCTCAAGTCGATCTGCGCGCGGCGGCCCGACACCTTGAGCGACTTGAGCGCCGTTCCCTCCGGGATGGGCGAAGAGAGCGACGGCTCGTCGGGCCCTGCGAGCAGCGCCTCCATCAGCGCGCGGACACAGTCTTCGGTCTCCATCGCGCCGTCGAGCACCAGGCGCTTTTCCTGCGCGCGGATGGCGTCGCCGCCGCCCGCGGAGTTGGGATCGCTGAGAAAATAGAGTTCGTAGCCGTTCTCGTCCATCTCCTGCGCGTGCTGGGCCGCGCAGGCGCAGAGAAGCGAAAGCAGGAGGACTAATGCCGCAGTCAGGGAAAGACGTCTTCTCATGTCTCATCCCCTCCCTCTTCGCAGCGCGGCAGGCGCACGGTAAACACCGTGCCGCCGCCCTCGCGGGCGCGGACCTCGATGCTGCCGCCGCGGCGGCGCGCCGTGTCGGCGGCGATGGAAAGGCCAAGGCCTGTACCTCCCGCGGCGCGCGAGCGCATCTTGTCCACGCGGTAGAAACGGTCGAAAATGCGGGGCATGTCCCCCTCCGGAATGCCGATGCCATTGTCGCTGACAGTGAGAAGGCAGTCCTTTTCATCCCCCGCGAGCAGCAGCTTCACAAAGCCGCCGGGGCGGTTATACTTGATGGCGTTTTCCGTCAGGTTGTAGATGATTTCGTGAATTTCATCCTCGCTCGCAAGGGTCTGTCCCTCGCGGCGAATTTCATATGAGAGGTCGACCTGCTTTTCCTCGGCCACAAGGCGCAGCATGCGCACCACGCGCGCCATCACGGACGAGAGGTCGACGCGCTGTGCCTCGGGCAGCATGCCGCTGTCCAGGCGCGTCAATCGCAGCAGATTTTCCGTGATGCGCGCCAGGCGCTCGGACTCCTGCTCGATATCACCGACAAATTCGCGCACGGTCTGCGCGTCCATGTTCTCCGTCTGCAAAATGGAGTCGGAGAGAAGCCTGATACCGGCCAGCGGCGTTTTGAGCTCGTGGCTCGCATCCGACACGAAGCGGCGGCGCGCGTCCTCCGTCGTTTGCAACCGGTCAGCCATGTCGTTGAACTCGGCGGCGAGCTCGCTGATCTCGTCGTGCCCGCCGACCTCGGCGCGGTGGCTGTACGAGCCCTCGCGCATCTTGCGGATGGCGTCGGTCAGTACGCCGAAGCGCCGTGTCAGCACGCGGGATAAGAGCACGCTGATCCCGCCGGCGAACACCAGCACGACCGCGGAAATCGTCAGGAGATTTCGCTGCAAGGACAACAGCAGCTCCGCCTGCTCGGTGTCGTATTCATAGGCGTAGACCGCGCCGATGGTCTGGCTGTGGTAGATGACCGGCGAGGCCGCACGGCTTTTGAACGCCTTGTCCGAAAATTCGGTGTAGAAGACATCTTCTCCGCGAAGCGCCTGCACCAGCTCCGTATAAAAGGCGTAGCGGCCGATCGCGCCGTCAGTCTCGCGCGTGTCGTACAGCACGCGGCCCGAGGCGTCCGTCACAAGCACGCGGGAGATGCCCGTCTCCTCCACGAGCGTCATCGCACCCGCAACATTCTCCTCGCTCAGCTCCTCAAGGCCCGAGAGCGCCGTCACCATCACGGAGACGCTGCCCTGCAGCGAGCTCTGCTTAGAGCGGAACGTCAGGTTTTCCGACGTAATGAGCGGATATGTGTTCAGCAGGATCAGCACCGCCAGAATGATGGCGATATAGCTGAAGCTGAATTTTCGCTGCAGGCTCGCATGCATCTGCACGGCGCTGCCCCCCTTCTCTTTCTTTTAGTGGGAAATCAGTCCTTCAAGTAGTACCCCACGCCCCATTTGGTCAGGATGTGCTGCGGCGCGGCGGGGTTTTCCTCGAGCTTTTCGCGCAGCCGCCGGATGTGCACATCCACTGTGCGGTAGTCGCCTGCGTAGGTGTAGCCCCAGACGAGGTCCATCAGATTTTCGCGCGAGTAAACGCGGCGCGGATTCTTGACAAGAAGCTCGATGAGGTCGTATTCCTTGGCCGTGAGCTCGACGATCTCGCCGTTTTTGACGGCGACGCGCTGCTCGGGGTCGAGCGTGATGCCGCCCGCGGTCAACAGGAGCGTTTCAGGCTGCTTCTGCTGCGGTGCGGCGTTCGCGCGGCGCAGCAGCGCGCGGATGCGCGCTTTGAGCTCCAAGATGTTGAACGGCTTTGTGATATAGTCGTCCGCGCCGGACTCAAGACCGATGATCTTGTCGGCGTCCTCGCTGCGGGCGGTCAGCATGATGATGGGCACATTGGAAAATTCGCGGATGCGCATGCAGGCCGTCAGCCCGTCCACCTGCGGCATCATCAGATCGAGGATGATGAGGTCGAACCCGCCGCTTTTCGCCATGTCGATGGCGGTCGCGCCGTCGTAGGCGGTCTCGACCGTGTAGCCCTCGTTTTCCAGATTGAATTTCATGCCCTTGACGAGAAGCTGCTCGTCGTCAACCACCAGAATTTTCATTGCCATCCTCCTCCGTGAATGTGATCTCCGCGCGGAATCCCTCGAGCTTCGCCTCTCCGATGCCCTTGATGTTCAAAAGGTCCTCCGCCGCCGTAAAATCGCCGTGCTCTGCGCGGTAGTCGATGATCGCCTGCGCGAGCGACGGGCCGATGCCCGTCAGCGTTTCAAGCTCCTCCGCCGTCGCGGTGTTGACATTCACGAGCGTCACAACGCGCGTGGGCGCGGTGATCTCGTCGGTCTTGTCCTGCGTCGTCACGGTGTAATTCCCGTGCAAGGCACCCTCGTAGGCTGTTTTGTGCAGAAAAACGAGCGAAACGGCGAACAGCACCGTCAGCGCGGCGAGCACAAGGTAGACGCCGCTGACTTTGGTTTTCTTTTCTTGCTTTTCCACGGTTGCGCTCGCCTGCCTTTTTTGCTATACTGATGTCGAAGCGTGCCGAACGGCGCGCTCCTCTTCACTGTATTCCATATTTGATTGTATCATACAACGAGGTATATTTCCATGAAAAAACGCCGCTGGTTTTCACTTTTTTTATCCTTTGCGCTCCTGCTCCCGCTCTTTTCGCTCACGAGCGCCGACGCCTATGAGGACTTTGACCTCGACGCGAAGGCCGGTCTTCTCATCGAGGCCGACACGGGCGAAATTCTCTACGAGAAAAACGCCCATCAGGAGAACTTCCCCGCGTCGCTCACAAAGGTGATGGTCGCGCTGCTGGTGTTTGAAGCCATCGACGAGGGCAAGATCGCGCTGACCGACTCCGTCACTGCGACGGAATCGGCGTTCGAGGGGCTCTCCAGCGACGGCAGCACGGCGAACATCGTCCCCGGCGAGACGATGACGGTCGAGCAGCTGCTCAACTGCATGCTCATCGTCTCGGCGAACGAGGCGTGCAACATTTTGGGCGAAACGCTCTACGGCTCGGTCGACGCCTTTGTCGCGCGCATGAACGAGCGCGCGACGGAGCTTGGCTGCGAGCACACGCACTTCGCCAACGCCACGGGTCTTCACAATTCCCAGCACTACACGACCGCGTGGGACCTCTACCTCATCACGCGCGAGGCGATGAAGCACGACAAATTCATGGAGATCTGCAACTCCAAGAGCTACACCGTGCCCGCGACGAACATGACTGAAACGCCGCGCGAGCTGCACTCGACGAACTTTCTTATTTCCAACTGGCGCGCCCGCGGTTATGTGTACCGCGACGCGCAGGGCATCAAGACCGGCTCGACACCCGAGGCGGGCTACTGCCTCATTTCGTCCGCCCTGCGCGGCAGCCGCCACATGATCAGCGTGGTGCTGGGCGCAGAGCGCGTGACGCTCGAGGACGGTGTGACCATCCAGACGCGCAGCTTCTCCGAAACGTCGCGCATGTTCGACTGGGGCTTTGACAACTTTGTCCTCCGCGACATTCTCTCCTCCTCCGACCTTGTGCAGGAGGTGCCCGTCGCGCTTTCGAGCGAGGCGAGCTACGTTTCGACCCACGCGGCGGAGGATATCTCCTGTCTTCTGCCCGACAACGTGGAGCCCGACATGCTCGAGCGCACCGTAATGCTCACGAACGACACGGTCGGCGCGCCCGTTTCCGCGGGCGACGTGCTCGGCAAGCTGACGCTCTCCTACAACGGCAAAGTCTACGCCGAGACGGACCTCTTAGCGCTGAACGATGTATCGGCCTCGTGGTTTCTGACGGCGCAGCGCAGGGTGTCTGACTTTTTTGCAAAGCCGCTCGTCCGCATTTTGCTGATCGCGGTGGTATTGCTCATCGCCGCGCTCGTCGTCTATGTGACGATGTTCTCCCGCCGCCGTCGTTACGGCCACCGTCGCCGCGGCGCAGCACACAGCGGCTACCGCGGGCGGAGAAGAAGATTCTAAGTACTTCAAAAAAGCGGTAAAGCCGCTTTTTTGAGAAAGGCCACACTCCGCTTTGTGCCTTGCCGCCGCTGGCGGCTGCGACACGCGCGGAGCGAGAGGTGTCGATCGCCACGCGCTGGTCGCGGCGATCGACGATCAAAATTCTTTGCGTCTGCGAACGCAAAAGCAAAAATGAAGGGACGCGAAAGCGTCCCTTTTTAATTGATCGTGAGCACCGCGTCCCCCTGCGGAAACTCTACAAAGCGAATGGAATACAGATCAGCCGTGAGATAGGCGCTGCGACCCGGGTGATAGATCGTAATGTAGTCGTTTCCGACCTCCCGCAGCGTTCCTGTCGCCACGACCGTATGCTGCGAGCCGACAAGAAAGCTCACGACGACCGCACGGCCGATGTTGCGCGCAAGCATTCCCTTCCATGAATTATAGGCCATCTTGTCGACCGTCCGAGACTCTTCGATCTCGTCGGGCGTCGGCTGAAACTGTCCCTCCGCGTGGTTCTGCGGCACGAGCGACATGCCCCCCGCCCCCGACGATCCTCCAAGCATTTCCTCATAGCTCTGGCTCGCGTTGTTGTTACTGTTGTTATTACTGCTATTATTGCTGCTATTATTGCTGTTGTTATTACTGCTATTATTGCTGTTGCCGCTCTGCTGCGCGCTCGCCATGGCGGGTACGGCAGCCATCTGCTCATAAAGGCACGGCATGCTTTTTCCCATCTGGATCATAAAAACGTCCTCTCCCTTTCCCGTTGCTGCTGATTTGCTTTTCTCAGGTGTCGTAATACGCGGCGGTGGGGTTATAAAAACAGTGGTCGCCGATACGCATGACGAACGTCCCCACATTTGAAGGAAAATTCGCGCGGCAGGACGGCGAAAACGGGTTAAAGAACCACAGCGCCGTTCCAAGACCGTTCAACCGGTTGCCCGCAATGGCCCAGTCCGCGATCTCATAGTGGATATCGGTCGGGCGCATGTTGTAGATGTTCTGCGGGTTGTAGCTGCCGCGCTCGGTCTCGCTCGCGCAGACGAACTGCCCCGGCTGAAAGATGATATTGCGGATACTGCCCTGCCCCACGCGCGCGTATTCGCCGCCCGTCGAGCGC
>OLQV01002582.1_pt1 | contig 11758 bp, 13 predicted proteins | sample 1672371 | NCBI WGS metagenome assembly OLQV01 (sample SAMEA3136676, study PRJEB25190) | human gut metagenome
TGACAAGATGGAACTGATCATTCAGAAGGCAGTAGAACTGGGGGCCTATGAGGTGATTCCTGTAGAAACAAAACGTTGTGTGGTAAAGCTTGACGGCAAAAAAGCTGCCAAAAAAGTAGACCGATGGCAGCAGATCGCAGAAAGTGCAGCCAAACAATCCAAACGTATGTTGATTCCTAATGTCCATCAGGTACTTACCTTTAAAGAAGCCCTGAAATATGCGGAATCCATGGATGTCCGTCTGATTCCTTATGAACTTGCCAGGGGAATGCTGGAGACAAAAGAGATCCTGTCAGCGATCCAGCCAGGGCAGTCTGTAGGGATTTTCATCGGACCGGAAGGCGGATTCGAAGAAAAAGAAGTAGAAACAGCCATCAGTGAGGGTGTGAAGCCCATTACTTTAGGCAGACGTATCCTCCGTACGGAGACAGCAGGATTAGCAATCCTGTCTGTATTGATGTTTCAGCTTGAAAACCAGTAATATAGTAACAACGTGATAACTAGTTGCTGTGAACGGAGCGAACAGTAACAATAACTATTCAGTGGACTGAACAGTTGTGTAACAGTATAAAAGAGGAGATTATGGAAGTATATTTTGATAACTCTGCTACAACCAGGTGCTATGATTCTGTGAAAGACATTGTAGTAAAGACCATGACAGGAGATTTTGGTAATCCTTCTGCCATGCATCTGAAAGGCGTAGAAGCAGAAAAATATGTAAAAGAAGCTACAAAGACCATTGCCGGTATCCTGAAAGTACAGGAAAAAGAGATCCTGTTTACCTCAGGTGGTACAGAATCCGATAACCTGGCACTGATCGGCGGTGCACTTGCCAACAAAAGAAATGGCAATCACATCATTATCACAGCAGTAGAGCATGCAGCAGTAAGCCAGCCTGCACTGTATCTTCAGGAACAGGGATTTGAGATCACCTATCTTCCGGTAGATCCACAGGGCAGAGTAAAGATGAGTACACTGGAAGCTGTTCTGAGACCGGACACAATCATGGTATCAACTATGTTGGTCAATAATGAAGTAGGTGCAGTGATGCCTGTAGAAGAAATTGCCAGAATGGTTCACGAAAAAAGCCCAAAAGCACTATATCATGTAGATGCCATCCAGGGTTTTGGTAAATACCGTATTCATCCCAAAAAAATGGGAATAGATCTTTTGGCAGTTAGTGGACACAAGATTCATGGACCTAAGGGTGTTGGATTTTTGTACATCAACGAAAAAGTAAAGATCATTCCTCAGATTCTGGGAGGCGGTCAACAGAGTGGTATGCGTTCCGGCACAGATAACGTACCGGGAATTGCTGGACTTGGAGTGGCAGCAGCACAGATTTATCAGAATCTTGATGAAAATGTAGAGTACATGTACCAGTTGAAAGAACATATTGCAGAGGGACTTGGTGAAATCGAAGACATTCGTATCAACGGAATGTCTCTGAGAGAAGGCGCACCACAGATCTTAAGTATCAGTGTTATGGGGGTACGAAGTGAAGTCCTTCTTCACGCACTGGAGGATAAAGGCATCTATATTTCAGCAGGAAGTGCCTGCTCCAGCCACAAACGGAAGCCAAGTGCTACCTTAAGTGCTATGGGAATGTCCAAAGATCAGATCGAAAGCACCGTGCGTTTAAGTTTCTGCGAAGAGAACACCATGGAAGAAGCAGATTATTTCCTTGATACAATGAAAGAACTGGTTCCCATGCTGCGCAGATATTCCCGCAAATAAAAGGAGATTAAATTTATGATATTTCATGCATTTTTGATAAAGTATGCAGAAATCGCCATCAAAGGAAAAAACAGATATCTTTTTGAAGATGCTCTTGTAAAACAGATGCGTCTTGTTCTGGAGCCACTGGAAGGCGAATTCAAAGTAACCAAAGAGCAGGGCAGAGTTTATGTATTCTGCCCGGAAGAATATGATTTTGATGAGACAGTAGAGGCTTTACAGAGAGTATTTGGAATTGTTGGTATCAGTCCTGTAGTGATTTATGAAGATCAGGGCTTTGATCAGATGGCAAAAGATGTTGTAACTTATATGCAGAACCGATATCCGGATTATGATGGTACATTCAAGGTATATACCAGAAGAGCAAAAAAATCTTATCCTATTACTTCTATGGAAGTCAGTGCTGCCATCGGAGAAAAGATCCTGGATGCTTTTCCGAAGGCATCTGTAGATGTACATGAGCCTCAGATGACTCTTTCTGTAGAGATCAGAGACAAGATCTACGTATATTCCGAGACTATTCCGGGACCGGGAGGGATGCCGATCGGAACAAACGGAAAAGCCATGCTTCTCCTTTCTGGTGGTATTGACAGTCCTGTTGCCGGCTATATGATTGCCAAGAGAGGCGTCAAGATTGATGCGGTTTATTTCCATGCTCCGCCATATACCAGCGAGAGAGCAAAACAGAAAGTGGTAGATCTGGCAAAACTGGTGGCACGTTACAGTGGACCGATCCGTCTCCATGTAGTTAATTTTACAGATATCCAGCTGTATATCTATGATCAGTGCCCTCATGAAGAGCTTACGATCATTATGCGGCGTTATATGATGCGTATTGCAGAGTATTTTGCCAAAAAAGACAAGTGTCTGGGGCTGATCACAGGAGAAAGTATCGGACAGGTTGCAAGCCAGACCTTACAGAGTCTTGCTGCCACTAACGAAGTATGTGAACTTCCGGTATACCGTCCGGTTATCGGATTTGACAAAGAAGAGATCGTTCAGATTTCCAGAAAGATCAATACTTTTGAAACTTCTATTCAGCCATTTGAGGATTGCTGTACAATTTTTGTTGCCAAACATCCGGTTACCAAGCCAAACCTGAAAGTGATCCGCAGATCTGAAGAGAAATTAAATGAAAAGATCGATCAGCTGATGGAAGAAGCACTGAGCAGTGCGGAAGTTATTGAGATCCAGTAAATAAAAGAGAATCCCTGAACTATCTGTTATAAAACAGTAAAAAAAACAGAAGCTGCTTGCAGCTTCTGTTATATTTACTGAATAGAATGTTTAAAAGACAATTAGTCAATAACGTAAGGCTGTACGATTCCAAGAATGGTATCAAGGGTGCTGCCTTCAGCGTGGATGTTCAGGTTGATCGGTTTGGAAAGATCAAGGCTGAAGATACCCATGATAGATTTTGCATCGATCACATATCTTCCGGATACAAGGTCGAAATCACAGTCAAATTTGCTGATTTCATTAACAAAAGCTTTAACTTTATCAATGGAATTCAGTGAGATTTTTAATGTTTTCATTGTGAGAACCTCCCTATTAGTATTATTGCCGTTACTGTAAACAGCAACGTTATTATGAGTTTTATCTTAAACGTGACTTTGCAAAAAGTCAAGAAAAATAAAAAAATTGAGGTATAATATGAGCAAAAAAGTAGCCCTTCACAATCTGGGATGTAAAGTAAATGCATATGAAGTTGAGGCTATGCAGCAGCTTCTGGAAAAAGCGGGATACGAGATTGTGCCTTTTATAGAAGGGGCAGATGTATATGTTATAAATACCTGTACAGTTACCAATATTGCAGACCGCAAATCTCGTCAGATGCTTCACAAAGCAAAAAAAATGAACCCGAACGCAATCGTAGTAGCTACAGGCTGCTATGTTCAGACAGATACAGAGAAACTGAAAGCAGACGCTGCCGTAGATCTGATCCTTGGAAATAATCAGAAGACTCAGATCGTAGAAGCGCTGGAAGCTTTTATGAAAGAACCACAGGAATCTGGTAACACAGCCAGAGTCATTGATATCAACCACACAAAAGAATATGAAGAACTTGAAATCGGATACACAGCAGAGCATGTACGTGCCTATATCAAGGTTCAGGATGGCTGCAATCAGTTCTGCTCCTACTGTATTATTCCTTTCGCCAGAGGACGGGTACGCAGCAGACGGATCAGCGAAGTGCTGGAAGAAGTAAAGACGCTGGCTTTAAGGGGCTATAAAGAAGTGGTACTTACAGGAATCCATCTCAGTTCCTATGGAGTAGATTTTAAGGAGAATCCGGAGACCCTTCTGACTTTGATCCAGGCAGTACATGAGGTTGAGGGCGTAGAGAGAATCCGACTGGGATCACTGGAGCCAGGAATTATTACTGAAGAATTTATGGAAGGTATATCCAGACTGCCAAAGTTCTGCCAGCATTTTCATCTTTCTCTTCAGAGTGGATGCAATAAGACACTTTCTGATATGAACCGGAGATATGATGCAGAAGAATATGCACAGAAATGTGCCCTGATCCGTAAGTATTATCCGTCACCGGCACTGACTACAGATGTTATTGTGGGCTTCCCCGGAGAAACCGAAGAAGATTTTCAGGAATCCTATGAATTTGTAAAAAATATTCATTTTTATGAAACCCATATTTTCAAATATTCCAGAAGACAGGGCACCAGAGCAGCTGCCATGTCAGGTCAGCTGACAGATGCAGTAAAGACCATTCGAAGTGAAAAAATGATTGCTCTTCACGAAATACGGGCAAAAGAATACGAGACTTCCATGATAGGAAAGACACTGGAACTTCTTCTGGAGGAAAAAACAGAGATAGAGGGAAAATCCTATTACATGGGACACAGCAGAGAATATGTAAAGGCTGTAGTAGAAGATACAGACGCATACAAAGTAAATGACCTGGTAAAAGTAACTGCAGAAGATTTTATCCAGGATCATGTACTTATCTGCCGTTAAAAAGTGTTCTTGTATTTTATAGTGAATTATATTAAAATAAAATAGAAATCTTATTAAGGACGTGAGAAAAAATGGTAGAAAACAATTTAGGAAATACTCAGTATTTCAGGACGAAACCTGACCAGGAGCTTGAAGTAAAAGAAGTTCTGGATCTGGTTTACAATGCAATGGATGAGAAGGGCTATAACCCGGTCAATCAGATCGTAGGTTATATTATGTCCGGAGATCCTACTTACATTACCAGTCACAAAGGTGCCCGGAGCATGATCATGAAAGTAGAGAGAGATGAGCTGGTAGAGGAACTTTTAAACGAGTATATTAAGAACAGATCCTGGGAGCGTTGATATGCGTATTCTGGGTTTGGACTATGGCTCAAAGACAGTTGGAGTGGCAGTCAGCGATCCTCTGGGTCTGACTGCTCAGAGACTGGATACTATCTGGCGCAAACAGGAAAACAAGCTTCGCCAGACTCTGGCACATATCAAAGAACTGGTGGATGAATATCAGATAGAACAGATCGTACTTGGCTATCCCAAGAATATGAACAACACCGTAGGAGAACGTGCAGAAAAGGCACTGGAGTTCAAAGAAATGCTGGAGAAGCGTACCGGTCTTACGGTGATCATGTGGGATGAGCGTCTGACTACAGTAGAGGCAGACCGCACACTGATGGAAGCCGGGGTACGGAGAGAGAACCGCAAGCAGTATCTGGATGGTCTTGCAGCAGTGTTTATTTTACAGGGATATCTGGATTCCCTGGGGAACGTATCAAACATATAAGGAAGAAACGAAGATAACATGGAAAAAATCAGATTTCAGTCTCCGGAGGGGACAGTAGAAGAGTTTTATATTGAAGAGCAGACCAGAATAGGAGGTGTGTCTTATCTTCTGGTATCCGATTCGCTGGAAGATGAAGCTTCAGCTTATATTCTGAAAGATATTTCAACAGATACAGATCCGGATGCCTGCTACGAAATGGTAGAAGACGAGAATGAACTGCAGGCAGTGTACAAGGTTTTTGAACAGATGCTTGAGGATGTTGACCTGGAAATGTAAAAGAGAGTATGAACAGGACGTTGACCGAGGGAGTACCAGAGTGTGGTATTCCTATGTTTACGTGCGGTAAAAGCACAGAAATTGGAGGTGTTTGATTGAAAAGCGATAATAACGCAGATAACAATAATGAAAAAAGAAAATATACAGGCTATGACCGTAAACCAGCCGATAATAATACAAAGAAACAGATGACCAGAAACAAAAGTTACAAATACAAACAGCAGAGACCAAACAGCAAACGCACAGACAAGGACAAAACATCCAGACCTGTTGCCAAGTCACAGAATAAGCCAGGCTATAAGGGAAATAATCCAAAACCCCAGACAAGACCGGCAAACCGCAAAGGACGTAAAGGCGGTTCCAAACTGAAAATCATTCCGCTGGGAGGTCTGGAACAGATCGGAATGAATATCACAGCTTTTGAGTACGGAGAAAGCATTGTAGTGGTAGACTGCGGACTTTCTTTCCCGGAAGATGATATGCTGGGTATTGACCTTGTAATTCCGGATGTGACTTACCTGAAAGAAAACATATCCAAGGTCAAGGGATTTGTGATCACCCATGGTCATGAGGACCATATCGGAGCACTTCCTTATGTGCTGAAGGAGGTCAATGTACCGATTTATTCCACCAAGCTCACCCTGGGTCTGATCACCAACAAGCTGAAAGAACACAATCTGATTCGCTCCACCAAGCTGAAAGAGGTTAAGCATGGGCAGGTGATCAATCTTGGTGATTTTTCCATCGAATTCATAAAGACCAACCACAGTATTCAGGATGCGTCTGCACTGGCTATTTATTCACCGGCAGGTATCGTAGTACACACCGGTGACTTCAAGGTAGATTATACGCCGGTATTTGGTGATGCCATTGATCTTCAGCGTTTTGCAGAGATCGGCAAGAAGGGTGTTCTTGCGGTAATGTGTGACAGCACCAATGCAGAACGTCCGGGATTTACCATGTCAGAGCGTACCGTAGGTAAGGTTTTTGATAACCTCTTTAATGAACACAAGACAGCACGTATTATTATTGCCACATTTGCATCTAACGTGGATCGTGTGCAGCAGATCATTAATACAGCATATCGTTTCGGACGTAAGGTTGCAGTAGAGGGTCGCAGTATGGTCAATATTATCAGTACTGCATCAGAACTGGGATATCTTCGTATTCCGGAGAATACTCTGGTAGAGATTGACCAGATCAAGAATTATCCGGATGACCAGGTGGTCCTGATCACAACAGGAAGCCAGGGAGAATCCATGGCAGCTTTGTCACGTATGGCAGCCAGTATCCACAAAAAAGTCACCATCAAGCCTAATGATACCATTATTTTCAGTTCCAACCCGATCCCGGGTAACGAAAAGGCAGTATCCAAGGTTATCAATGAACTTTCCATGAAGGGTGCCAAGGTTATTTTCCAGGATGTCCATGTTTCCGGACATGCCTGCCAGGAAGAGATCAAACTCATCTATTCGCTGGTAAAACCGAAATATGCCATCCCTGTACATGGTGAATACCGTCACCTGATCGCACAGAAGCATGTAGTAGAGGATCTGGGAATCCCCAAAGAAAATATCTTTATCCTTTCTTCAGGCAATGTTCTGGAACTGGATGAACACAGCGCACAGGTTACAGGTTCCGTACAGACAGGAGCAATCCTGGTAGACGGACTTGGTGTTGGAGATGTAGGTAATATCGTGCTTCGTGACCGTCAGCATCTGGCTGAGGACGGCATTATGATCGTAGTTATGACACTGGAACGTCACAGCAATGTGGTTCTGGCAGGCCCGGATATTGTATCCAGAGGTTTTGTATATGTGAGAGAATCCGAAGATCTGATGGAACATGCCAAAGAAGTAGTAGAAGATGCACTTCAGTCCTGTCTGGAACACAATATAACAGACTGGGGCAAGATCAAAAACGTAGTAAAAGATGCACTGAACGACTTCCTGTGGAAACGTACAAAGAGAAGTCCAATGATACTGCCGATTATTATGGAGGCATAAAATGGACACAGTAGCAAAAGATACCCAGGCTCTTCTGGCTTCGATTCGGAAGAACCCTGTATACAGAGAATATAAGAAACAGGAAAAGATACTCGGAAGAAATCCTGATCTGATGGAGCGTGTAAACCGGTTCCGGGCAGATAATTTCAGACTGCAGAACAAAGATGACAGGGATACACTTCTGAGGGATGCAGAACAGCTCTCCAGAGAATCAGCAGAGCTTCGACAGAACCCTGAGGTGAATGCATATCTGGATGCAGAGCTTGCTCTCTGCAGGATGATCCAGAGGATTTATATGGAACTGACCGATGGAATAGATTTTGATACTCCGAATATAAGCTAAGGATCAGAAAGGAAGAGAATTATGGGTGATACTGGTGAGACAAGAGACCGGGTAGGAAATGCAGGAATGTTTCTGGCTGGCGGATTTTTTAAGACAGCGTTATATGTCTGCGTGGCAGTGCTGGTCATCTGGGTCGGCAAGATCACATATACTTTTGGTTATAATGTCTTTAACCAGCAGCCTATGAGTCCGGGAGAAGGACAGGAAGTAACTGTAGTGATCGAAGAAGACGCATCTGTTTACCAGATTGGCAAGACCCTGAAAAGCAAGGGACTGATTGAAAGTCCTCTGGTTTTTTGTGTGCAGGTAAGGCTCTACAATTATAATGGCAAACTGAAACCAGGGACCTATCTTATAAGTACTGCTTATACACCGGCAAGAATCATGGGAATCCTGGCAGGAGAAACAGAGGAGCAGAAGGGAGCTACTACGTGATCGTAGAAGAAAGAATGCGCACGTTTATTAATTCTCTGGACAGTGGGAACACGCCCTTTCTGGAGGAACTGGAGCAGGAGGCACTGGCTGCATCTGTGCCGATCATCCGGAGAGAAATGCAGAGTTTTATAAAGGTACTGCTTGCGGTAAAGAAACCCGGGCAGATTCTGGAGGTGGGGACAGCCGTAGGCTTCTCCACACTTCTTATGTGTGAATACGGACGTCCGGATGTACAGATCACTACCATTGAGAATTATGAGAAACGTATTCCTATAGCGAAACAAAATTTTAAGAAAGCAGGAAGAGAACATCAGATTACTTTGCTGGAAGGGGATGCAGGAAAATACCTGAAAAAGATGGATGGTAAGTTTGACCTGATTTTTATGGATGCAGCCAAAGGTCAGTATATTCACTGGCTGCCGGATGTGGTCAGACTTCTGGCACCGGAAGGGATCCTCATATCTGATAATGTTCTCCAGGAGGGAGAATTGATTGAATCTCATTATCTGGTAGAACGGAGAAACCGCACCATTTACAAGAGAATGAGAGAATATCTTTATCAGCTGAAGCATCATCCCCTGCTTCTGACAACGATCCTTCCACTGGGAGACGGCGTTTCTGTCAGTGTAAAGCAATCATAAGGAGAAGATTATGAGAAAAATAGAACTACTTGTACCTGCCAGCAGCCTGGAAGTGTTAAAGATCGCTGTTGTTTTTGGCGCAGATGCAGTATATATCGGTGGCGAAGCCTTTGGACTCCGTGCAAAAGCCAAAAATTTTTCCCACGAGGATATGGCAGAAGGAATTGCCTTTGCTCATGAGCATGGTGTAAAGGTGTATGTGACAGTGAATATTCTGGCACATAATCAGGACCTTCCAGGGGTGAGGGAATACCTTACAGAACTGAAAGAGCTGAAACCAGATGCGCTGATCATTGCAGACCCTGGTATTTTTACTTATGCAAGAGAAATCTGTCCGGAGATCGAATGCCATATCAGTACACAGGCAAATAATACCAATTATGAGACTTATCGTTTCTGGCACCGTCTGGGAGCCAAACGTGTGGTAACAGCCAGAGAACTTTCACTTGATGAGATCCGGGAGATACGTGCAAACATTCCAGATGATATGGAGATAGAGACATTTGTACATGGAGCCATGTGCATTTCCTATTCCGGCAGATGTCTCCTCAGTAATTACCTGGTAGGAAGAGATGCAAATCAGGGGGCATGCACCCATCCATGCCGCTGGAAATATTCTATAGTAGAAGAGAAACGTCCTGGAGAATACATGCCGGTTTTTGAGAACGAAAGGGGCACTTATATCTTTAACTCCAAAGATCTCTGTATGATCGAACATATGGATGATATTCTCACCTGCGGTATAGACAGCCTGAAGATTGAAGGACGTATGAAAACAGCTCTCTATGTGGCGACAGTAGCCAGAACTTACCGTAAGGCAATTGATGATTATATGGAATCACCGGAGAAGTACAAAGCCAATATGTCCTGGTATCAGGAGCAGATTTCCAACTGTACTTACCGTCAGTTTACCACAGGATTTTTTTATGGTAAGCCAGATGAGAATACACAGATCTATGACAACAATACTTACGTAAAGGAATATACCTATCTGGGTTATGCAGAGGAAGTAGACGAAAAGGGCTACGCACATATTACCCAGAGAAACAAATTCTCCGTTGGTGAGACCGTTGAGATCATGAAGCCTGATGGACGGAATCTTACTGTTACAGTAAAGGCAATCTACGATGAAGAAGGCAATTCTGTAGAAAGTGCACCACATCCACAGCAGAAACTGGCAGTGGATTTAGGCGCAGATATTGAGAAATACGATCTTCTCAGAAGATCCGAAGCATAAAATTATTTATTCTGAGTCAAAAAGTGTCCTGAGTTTATTCAGGGCATTTTTTTCGATTCTGGACACATAAGAACGGCTGATGTGAAGTCTGGTTGCAATTTCGCGCTGGGTTTGCTCCTGAAGTCCGAACAGGCCATACCGAAGACAGATCACCTGATATTCTCTGGCAGTGAGCACTTTGCTGAGATGGGTGAGCAGATGTCGGATATCGACTCTGGTGGAATATTCTTCCACAATATCTACGGGAGGACTTTCGATAATATCCAGAAGACTGATCTCATTCCCTTCTTTATCTGTGCCGATAGGATCGTAAAGAGAGACATCTCTGGCAGATTTTTTACGTGCCCGGAACATCATCAGAAGTTCATTGTCAATCCAGCGGGCAGCGTAAGTAGAAAGTCTTGCTGCCCTGGTATGATCAAAAGTGGACACTGCCTTGATAAGTCCGATGGTGCCAATGGAGATCAGATCATCCAGATCTTCCCCGGGGCCCTGATATTTCCGTACCACATGAGCTACCAGCCTTAAGTTTCTTTCAATGAGAATATTTCTGGCTTCCAAATCACCCTCCCGGTAACGTTGAAGATAGAATTTTTCCTCAGCAGCAGTCAAAGGTTTCAAAAAAGTCTTCAATAGTTCACCTCAAAGGGGATTTCTTTATAGTCTATGCTGTAGACTGGCTCTTTGTGCTTTTCCCAAAAACTACAGAAAATATTGAAAAAAAGAACATTGAAAAAAAAAACAGGGTATTATATGATTTTTATAATGAGAATTTTGGGAGGTATATAAAAATGAAGGTATTGAATTTTGGTTCATTGAATCTGGACTATGTTTATCAGGTAGAAAGTATTCTTATTCCGGGAGAAACACAGGCTTCTAAAGACAGGCAGACGTTCTGTGGTGGAAAAGGTCTGAACCAGTCTATTGCCCTTGCAAAAGCAGGGATTCCGGTTTATCATGCAGGCATGATCGGAGAAGAAGGGGATATTCTTCTGGAAACCTGTAAAGAAAACGGAGTAAATACAGAGTTTATCCGCCAGATCCCCGGACCAGGTGGTCATACAGTCATCCAGGTGGACAAAGACGGGCAGAACTGTATCCTGTTATTTGGCGGTGCCAACCGGAGCATTACCAGAGAATTTGTAGACGAAGTACTGGCTTCTTTTGAAAAAGGTGATATCATCCTTCTTCAGAATGAAATCAACGAGCTGGATTACATTATCGACAAAGCCAGCGAAAAAGGAATGATGATCATTCTGAATCCTTCACCATTTGATGACAATCTGAAAGTCTGTGACCTGACTAAAGTAAGTCTGTTCCTTGTAAA
>OLQV01002589.1_pt1 | contig 11705 bp, 14 predicted proteins | sample 1672371 | NCBI WGS metagenome assembly OLQV01 (sample SAMEA3136676, study PRJEB25190) | human gut metagenome
GCATGAAACGCTTTTTTACATATCTTAAAACGGAGCTGAAGCTCAGCGTGCGGGATATGAATATGGTGATTTTCGCCGTCATTATGCCGCTTGTGATCTTTATCATCCTTGGCATCATTTACGGAACAAAGCCTGCCTATGACGGTGCAGACTATACATTCCTGGAACAGTCTTTCGGAGCAGTCAGCGCGATTGCCATTTGTGCAAGTGGATTGATGGGGCTGCCGTTAGCCGTATCGGGCTTACGAGAAATGAAGATTCTTAAACGGCTACGTGTCACACCGGTCAGCCCGGTGTTCGTTTTGGGTGTCGAATTGTCCATGTATATTGTCTACTGTGCTGTGTCTCTTGCAACACTGTCAGTTGTAGCGCTTTTGTGGGGAGTGCGGCTACGCGGCTCACTTCTTGCTTTTCTTGGAAGCTGGGCACTTACCATGCTTTCAACGCAATCTATCGGTATGCTGGCAGGCGACGTGGCGAAGGATACCAAGCAGGCCAGTGTCATTGCTTCGATTCTCTATTTCCCGATGCTGATCTTTTCTGGCACAACCCTGCCGATTGAGGTCATGCCGAATGCAATGCAGAAGATTGTCAGTGTTTTTCCGTTAACACAGGGACTTACCATAATGAAGAATACATTTTTGGGTATCAGTACGGGAAGCACCTTACTACCAATTTGTGTAATGGTTGGAGTTGCCGCACTGTGCACGATTCTTGCTGTGTGCTTCTTCCGTTGGGAATAAGCATTCTTATCTAAGAGATAAGCTGTATGTTAAATAAAAATTTCTCATGAAAGGGGGCGATATTATTAAGAAACACTTACCATAGCAATGTTGTCATTTTCCCTTTCAGCCTGTGGAAAATTGCCGTCTTCTAATAAAGATGGACAAAACACTTCTAACATAGAAAATTCGTTGGAATCGGTTGAGATTATCCCTTCCACGGATACGGGGATTTCGTCTGGTGAGGATACCTCAGAGGACAAAAAAACTTTGATAAACGAGAATACCGCTACTGATGACGCATGGAAAGTTATCAATGCAGAATTGGAGGAATCATCATGAGAATTGAACATGTTGCACTTTATGTAAATGATTTGGAAAATACAAAAAAATTCTTTATGAAATATTTGGGAGCAAAATCAAATGCTGGATATCATAATCAGAAAACAGGCTTTTGTTCTTATTTTCTTACATTTGATGATGGTGCACGTATTGAAATTATGCATATACCGAAACTGGCTGATTTGCCGAAGAAACTAGCTCGTACTGGATATTCACATATAGCTTTTAGCGTAGGAAGTATAGAAATAGTGGATGCATTGACGGCAGAATTAAAAGCGGATGGTTATGAGGTTATCAGTGGACCACGGACTACGGGTGATGGATATTACGAAAGCTGCATTGTTGCGGTTGAGGATAATCAAATTGAGATTACAGTATAATTTGAAAATGCAGGCATTTGAAAGGACAAAAATATGGCTTCAAGCAAAGAATATTTACAATTTATATTAGAGCAGTTATCTGATTTAGAAGAAATTAATTATCGTGCAATGATGGGAGAGTATATCATATATTATCAGGGCAGAATTGTCGGAGGCATATATGATGACAGGTTACTTGTGAAACCGACAAAATCTGCAGTTTCTTATATGGTAACTGCGACTTATGAATTACCGTATGAAGGGGCAAAAGAGATGCTGTTAGTAGAAGACGTTGACAGTAAAGAATATCTGACGGGACTCTTCAATGCAATGTATGATGAATTGCCGGTTCATAAAGCAAACAACAAAATAATGAAATTTTGATATTGACGGATGTGGTAAAATCATATTGTAAGATTAGCATCTCAAAGGAGATTGAAATATGGGACTGTTTGACATATTTAAGAAGAAAAGCGAGGAAACCAGCACTCCGAAAACCTCAGGAAAAGTTGAAGTGAAGTTTTCGCCTATAACGACATACAAAGATGAAGTTGTACCTGTTGAAAAGCGAATCAGAGGTAAAAAACCTACTTGCGATGGGTTGTATCCACATGAAGTGTTGGTATTATCATATGCACCGAGATACTGTGATAATGCAAATGAGTATCCTAGATTTTGGTGGAGCAGTTATGGAATAAAAGATGTTACAAGCATTTTACGCAGTTTGCAGCAGAAGGGGTTTATTACAGTTGGCGATATTTTTGATGCAATTAATATGGAAAAACTTCCTGTTATCAAAGAAGAATTGAAAAAAAGAGACTTAAAAGTAACGGGGAAGAAAGCAGATTTGATTTCTAGATTGGTTGAAAATGTAGATGAAACGGAACTAGCCCGTGTATTTACGAGAAGACCATTCTCATTGACTGCTGACGGTGAGACCATCGTTAAGAAATACGAATGGATTCCATATATACATTCGCACGGTATTGATGGTTTGGATATATGGAATTTAACAGACATGGTTCAGACCCCTCCTTATTTGAAGTTCAGAGATAAGATTTGGGGACATTTCAATACAATATCCATGAAATATGCAGAAGAAGGAAACTGGGGATTGTATAGAAATGTCAGATTCCAGATGTCAGAGTTTGTTGCAGAAGAAGGAAAAATCGAAAACGCCCTTCACCTTCTCTGTGAAGTAGTATCACATGACTTGAGCGGACTCACTAATGGATTCAAGATGGAGTATTTGTACATATATGCTGAAGGGTTCTTTCCTTATGAGAATTCCAGTATCAAAATGGCTCCGGGTATTACCGAACGCATTAATAAGTATTCAGATATGCTCGGATTAAGTCGAGAACAACTACGAGAAATAATCTTGAATGAAATGAAGAGAAGAAATAATCCTTTACAATTATTCGCACCAGAGGAGTGTGCTGACATTGTTCTTTATGAAATTGACAAAAATACTGGTGAACTAGCAAAACTGTATGCCATTGCAGAAAAACGATTCCAAAAAAAGTATAAGAATCAGCTTAAGAGGCCGTGGTAATCTCGACCTGGTTGAGAATTCGAGGTAGGACAGCAAGATGATGTGCAAAAACTGTTTATGTGCCGAGGGTCATAAAATGCCATTTTCATTTGCATCCGGCATCTCCGCAGTAGTATTTGCCCTCCCTGTTTACTACTGTTCTACTACTACGTCTTGCTTCAACTTGCACTATTTTGCCCTGTTCCGGCAAAACTGTGACAGAAAAAACTAAATACACATGAAAAATGATGCCGTATATCGATGCAAATCGGTGCATAATACGGTATTTGAGGAGTTATACAGAAATGATAAAGATTTTATTTATCTGCCACGGCACTATTTTCCGAAAACTCTTAAAACCTTGAATTTATCGTATGTTTTGGACTCTATGGGAACATTTTACTAAGAATTTACTAAAAACAGAAAATTAGTAAGAAATCCCTAGCACGAATTTAGAAATGAATATGAAACTTAGGACTTTATTAGTTGTGAAAAACAATTAGTAAAGTCCTTTTTATTTTCAAAGAAGGAGGTTCAAAACATGAACAGTACAGCGTTAGGTGCAGAGAACATTATTTTTATCAGCGATGCACATGAGAAATTCTACTACGAGAAATTAAAAGAGGTAAGGTATCAGGATGTGTACCACAAGGCACTTTGCTATTGCATTGGTATTAACAATGATACCAGAAGAAATGCGGACCGCATTTATGATTTTAAGACAGGCTGTGTAAAAACAGAATGTTTGCATGAAGGCTGGCAGACCAGCGGAAGCGTAAAAGTAGTCAGAATGGCATTCAACTTATATTGCAATGCTACACCAAGCGTGGATGATTACAAGGACGCAGAGGAGCAGATCAATGAGTGTAGGCAGTACACGGTGGAAGAATTATTCTGCTGTGCCTATGCACCATTTTTTTGGCAGGCAATACAGATTTGGTATCCGGAATATATAACCTATAACCGGAAACTGTATGCCCTGTTTGGAGGAGCAGATTAATGTTAAAGGTTCGATTGATGGGAACAAAGAATGATATTAAATGGTTTGGGAAGATCTTGCAAAGGCATCCCAAGATTGAAGTAACAGAGTTTTCAGATTTATACCCGAATAAAGGGACAAAGAAATACTACAGAGCGTATGTGAAAGTCAGAAAAAGCAATGTAAAAGAAAATCAGTAGAAAGCAAAGGAGAATTTATCATGTGTAAAGTAATAGCAATCGCAAATCAGAAAGGTGGAGTCGGTTATGCATAGTAGGTAATTATGGAAAGTTGGAGAACAGAAACCTGATATATTCAGCATTTCTTTCTCCAATTACTTTGCATAATTAGGCGTTGCTATTTACCGAAGTTTTTGAGCCAATTAAGAAGATCATTATCTTCCTGCCATGATGGCATTTCTCCGTCTGAAGGACTTTGATAAGCATTTTCAAGAGCCTCACGTTTCATTTTTTCGTCTGCTCTGGCGTAAACTTCCGTGGTTGATACATCCGAATGTCCAAGCAGATCTCGGATATAGATAAGGTTTATCCCTGACTGGAGCAGGTGCATTGCCTTTGAATAGCGCAAACAGTGTGGAGTCAGTTTGGGATCAACATCTTCATGTCCGGAAAGATATGCCTGTTCAGCATATTTTTGAAGGATGTAGGTAATCCCGGCACGAGTCATTTTCTTACCTGACCTGTTGGTAAATAAAGGATGGTTTCGGTAGAGTGCAGTATCCAGATGATTCTCAGCTATATATTGTCTGATAAGCTGTCCTGTAGGTGCCATTACAGGTACGATCCTGCTTTTATCACCTTTAGGGAATATGGGGTACTTGTTCCGGGTATTGCAAGACCAAGAGCTGGTGGCGGCTATGAACTGATTGCCGGACACCGCAGGAAACATGGCTCAGAAAGAGCCGGAAAAACGGAAATGCCGATTATTGTACGTAACTATTCCGACGATGAAGCAACCATTATTGTGGTGGATTCCAATATCCAGAGGGAGGACATTCTGCCGAGTGAAAAGGCAAAGGCATACAAGATGAAGTATGAAGCCATGAAACATCAGGGAAAGAAATCGGGAAAGAATACTCTTGATGAAGTAGGGGAAGCAGCCGGAGAGAATGCGAAGAAAGTACAGTGTTATATCTGGCTGGCAAGGCTTTCCGAGGAACTTCTTGAAATGGTGGATACCAAGAGACTAGGCTTTTCACAGGGGGTAGACATTTCTTTTTTGTCAGAGGAAGCACAGCAGTGGGTGGAGGTCATTATAGAAGAACAGGGCTGTAATGTCAGCACTGTACAATCCGGAAAGTTAAAGGAATATGGAAAAAGCGGCGAGCTTACACTTGCAATGGTGCGGCTGATTTTAACGGAAGAAAAGCCGAAGAAAAGAAAATTTACTATGAAATCAGATAAGATTGGCGAGTATTTTTCAGACAGTTATTCCAATGAGGAGATTGAGAATATCATCATTTCACTTCTGGATAAGTGGAAAAAGGAAGGAGCTGTTTGACAATGGGATATTTAACAAGCGGCAACGAAATTGTTGACGCAATGGGTTCGATAAATATCTCCGGAAACATTATTCCTGCTGTCTGGTACAGGACAATCACTAAGGAGAATGGGAAACCATATCTCCTTGCGATTGTCATTTTGGCAGATATTGTTTATTGGTATCGTCCTTCTGAGGTACGGGATCAGGGAACCGGACATATTCTTGGGTGGAAAAAGAAATTTTCAGATGATTTGTTAAGACAGAGTTATCAGTATTATGCGGAATTATTTGGAGAATCCAAGAAAACGATAAAGACAGCAATGGACAAATTGGAGAAGTTACAGGTAATAAGGGGAGAATTTCGTACAGTCAGTTATGGAGACGGACTTGTTTGCAATAACGTGATGTATGTGGAACTGAAACCGGATATGCTGTACCGACTGACATTTCCAGAGGAAATTCCTGCAATGAATGGGGCGAACAATTCATATGCAGGTGTATCTGATGATAAAGTGGGAGGAAGCCTCCCTGCAAAATCGGATACCCCTATGGAAATTTTGGGAGGGAGGGGTATTCCAAAAGGGACACAGGTATCTACAAATCTGGATACAGGTCATGACGAAATGAATCATACCCTCCCGACAAAAACGGATATAGGTCTATCACAAAACGGAGACACATATTCATATACTTCTACAAATATTTCTGACAGAGAATCCAATCATATCAATCAATCAGAGAGTAAAGCAGGAGAAATGATTGATGGGATGGATGATGTCAACGTATACATAGAAAGCATTAAGGAAAATATTGAATACGATTACTACATAGAATATGGTGATTGGGAGGATAAAGCACTTTATGATGAGCTTTTTGAGGTGATCTGCGAGGTTGTATGCGTAAAGCACAAGACAGTAAGGATTGCTGGGGAGGACTATCCGTATGAGCTGGTAAAGTCAAAGTTCCTGAAACTTAATAGTTCTCACTTAAATTATGTTATTGGCTGTATGAAGAATACTACAACCAAAATTACGAATATCAAGGCATACATGGTAACAACGCTGTATAATGCGCCAAGCACAATCAACCATTATTACCAACAGGAGGTACAGCACGATATGTATGGAGGTGAATGGCATGATATTGTTTAAGGTCGTTGTTCCGTCAATAATCATTGTGGTATGGATGCTTACCTGTTATCCGGTATGTAATAAAGCGGAAGGCTTTGACTGTTTTTTATATTGGATTATAGTAGGTTGCCCGTTTGGTATACGCCGGATGTGTCTGTGGCTGATACCTAAGAATTTCGGCATAAGTGGGAGCATTGGTATTTTTGCTCTGAATTGTATCATAGGAGGTCTGATTGGCGGCGTGGTGCTGATTTTTAAGATAATCGGTATTGCAGGAGAATTTATCAGTATTGTAACAGGACACTTCTGGACGAAAAGTTCAAAAGTGGAAATATAGAACTTCTGGACATTTTGTCCAAAGGTTGGGCAGTCAGGATATGGCTGCTCTTTTATTGTTAGAAAGAAAGGAGCAGAAAAAGCTATGGAGTCAATGAAAGATATGGACAGGGTAATGGAACGGGAGATTAAAAAGGGAAGAACACCCTTAAAATTTGAACAGTTAGGCTTTGGAGATTACAGCTACAATGAGATTACATCGAAGGAAAAGCTGTTACAGGTGCTTTCCTATCTGTTGCGGATTGGGGAGTATGAAACATTCGCCGGGAAAACCATAGGAAATAATGTTTACATGGATATACGAGGGAAAAAGGTAGTTTTTAAGAGAACTAGACTGACCTACGAAAGAAACAATATTTTTGCTATGATAAAGAGATTGGCAAAGAAGTATAAGCCGGATTACGAGGGAAAGGTGTATCTGGAAACAGTCAGATGCTTTTTTACCATATCTGAAGAAGAACTGGAAAAGTGCCGATACAATTATAAAGGCAAGGACACCTATGCCTTTGTGATGTCTGACAGATATATCATGGCTTTATATACATACTGCCTGTCTGCAAGAAAGGCGGTTGCATTGGAAGATATAGAACTGGAGGGACTTTCGGAAGCGGAGCTTTCTATGGTAAAATTAGAGAGTGTCAGGGAGGTATTGTTACTTGATGATGTGAAATTTGAAGATGGGAAGATGTATGCGGAGTTATGTAGTATATTAATAATTGAGTAAAGCCGATAATTAAAATCTGAAAGAAGAGAGGAGAAATGAAATGGAAGTAGTAACAGAGATTCTTGAGTCTAATCTAGTTTCGGCGATTATTGCACTAATAGGTGTAATTATTTCGCTAAAATGGTCAACTGGTGAAACTACAAAAAGAATGGAACAGGCATTAAAAGTATATGAAAGTGAACTTAATAGAAAGGTATATGTTTCTTCCAAAAGGGCAGATATGGAATTTGAAGTATTTCAGAGTCTTAGTAAAAATTGTGGAGAAATATTACAGCTAATGCAAAGGTTGTATCCAGATAAGTTAAGTACTTTTCAAATAAATTATGCAGAAAAACCAGATTTAAATGAGTTAGCATTAAAAATACGAGATTTAGAAATTGGAATAAATAATAGTAGAGCGTTTATTTCGAGCGAAATAATCTCTTTGTATAGTGAATTATTAAAGAATGCAGAAACTTTTTTTGTAGATGCTGATAAACATAATTTGTGTTGGGATGATAGTAAAGAAGATCATATTAAGAAGACTGAGTTAAGAGATGTAGCATATCAATCAAGAAAAAGCTTTGAACAAAATTGGATTAATGTAAGTGAACAAGTAAAAAAATATTTACGTGGAGCAGAATAAGTTTTTTAAAACCAAACTTAGGGTGGCAATATAAATTCACATACATTAATGATTTTGTTGATTATATTGTGAATATGTAATGTTATGTTCAAGGGATGGTGATAAAATATATATGTAAAAATATTTATTACTTGATAGTATGCAAAAAGAAAGAGAGTGAAGTTTGATTGTATAAAGCATATGATAAAGCTGCAATTCAGTCAGTCATTGATGAATATAGATTATCGGATATTCAGTCAGAGTCAGAAGTTCGTTCAAAATTTATTGTTCGGTTATCAGAAGTATTAGGATATTCTTCTCAATTTAGGGGAGAAGAATTTCCAGTATATGGATATGGTGGAAGAGAACCGCTTAGAGAAAAAGATGCGGATTTCATTTTTTTTAATGATAAATCGTTTGGCAGTTACAGAGAGAATACCCAGAAGAATAAGGCATGGGTTAGAGAACATAGCCTTTTGGTTATTGAGGCTAAGAAACTGGGTGAGATGCCAGAAGATTTGGGACAAGCTCAGATCTATACAATGTGGACAAAGGCAGTAGCATACATTGAAACTGATGTAAGAGTTAACAGATAGGTTGTTTTCTGATTGCTGTCGAGAAGCGAGCTTCTTCCAAGTTTCGTATGTTGTTGTGCATCCGGCAAAAATTTTGCCTGAATTTTCGCATATGCGGGAAAGGCCTACGTATTTATGATTGTCGACTTCACCATCTGATGTGACAGCTTCAATAAACCAAAGTGAGTTCTCTGACTCATTATATAGAATAGCATCTGGCCAAACATCTGTTAACTGTCCGAATACAATACCAGCAGAGTCTAGAGCAGCGTGTTCTTCATCAGTAACTCGGTCTCCATCTTCACAATCTGTAAACACAGGAATATAACCAGGTAAGAACTGAGCAGCATAAACATTAATAGAGTCTAATATTAACTGCTTATGTGCAGATATTCCCTGTGCATTGATATTGTTTTGTGACAGTCTGGAGAAAACGGCTAAGCGTTCATTAACCGCTTCTGCGTATCGAGTAACTCTTTCATCAAAGTCACTAGCATTTGCAGATTGCATTAATTCCACGAAATTTGGCGATAGTCGGTATGCAGAATTTGGTGATTTAGCTTTTAAATGTCCTTCTTGAAATTCACCATCAACGAGAGTAACCGGTTCTATAGCGGCAATGTCAATAAGTGGTTTTATCCAGTAATCGCGGCCTTCTCTGTCAAGTTTTTTGTTATGACGCATTAATATGCCAACATAACTTCCGATGTGTGCGACAGAAGCACCATCTGCTATTGTTTTATCAGTGGCGGTTGGAAAAATGGATGGAAACTCATTGTTTAATAGACACCATATCGCGTCGCGCATATCAGCAGTACTTCTATCGAATTTTTCTAAAGTAAGTGTAACATTATCAATGACTACATCTTGATAAGTAGTTTTAAGTGTGTAATCTTGTTGAACTAGGCGGGAAAAGTAATCTTCGACTTTTTCACCTGTTCTTTTGGAGATATCAATGTTATTGTTTGGCAAATTATTTGTATCCATCGAGATAGCCTCCTTTGTGTATAATCTTAAATTATAGCATATTGGCTGTGCTTTTACTAGGTAGGGGGGAACGAATCTCTCCCCCTTTTATTCTAAAGACCGATGCCCCCTCTCACGCATATTTTCGCGAAATTGCACAGGGGGTATTGTTTTTTGTCGGGTATTTGCCGGAGAGACTTGATTTTAAAGGATATGGGGAGATATTTGGTAAACGGTAGAACCTAAGTACCTTTTATGTAAGCATATATTACTTGAAAAATCAAATAGTATATGATAAATTACAAATGTGACGTAAAAAAAGTCACGTTTATAAAAAGGTGATTAATATGAAAGAATTTTTGGAAAAAATATTACGGCAAAATGTAATAATGACGGAGAATAAAGAGGTATATAAAAAGCTTCCGTTAGCATATCGTGGAAGGTATGATATTTTTACAGTAGAGACGAATGGTGCGTTATGGATGGCTATTCATCCAAAAGATGATGTCGGACTTGTTATGTTACGTAGAGACAGAGCTGGCGTAGAAAAAATGACAGGATTAAATTGTGCAATATTTCTTGATCGAACAACATTTTATATAAAGGAAAAAATGATGGAAGAAGGAATTCCTTTTGTAATAGAAGGGAAGCAGGTATTTCTCCCATTTATTGGATATTTGTTGAGTAAGGAAAATGAAAGAGAATTGGCACCAGTTCATTTGATTTCATTTTTGACGCAAAAAATGCTCCTGATGGCTATTTATGAACGATGGAATGAAGTGAAAGTATCTGATGTAGCGAAACGAATAGGAGTGTCAACAAAATCTGCAAGTCGGTGTTTTGATGAACTGGAATATTTAAATATTGATGTGTTGGGCATGAAAGGTAAATCAAGAGTTATCAATATTCCGGATGACCGAAAACAATTATGGCAGCAGATTGAGCGTGTGTTAAGAAATCCAGTGATTCGAAGATTTGTTCTGAGAGAAGATATGAAAATAGAAAAGAAAGCAGGTATTTCTGCTTTGTGTGAGTATTCTCTTTTGTCAGATAATGTTTATCCTACTTATGCAGTAACAAAGAGAGAACTGAAAGCTAGTGGAGTGAAAGTGGAAAAACAAGTGAGCGAATTGGAAGAAATTGGCTGTGTTGTTTTGGAACTGGGATATTTCATTGATTTTTTAGGAAAAGGATTTCAAGATCCCTTGAGCGTAGTATTGTCACTTACAGGAGAAGAGCAAGAGGAGGAACGGGTAGATATTTCTATTAATGAGATGTTGGAGGAATATGTATGGTCAAAGGATTAGATACATTTCAGAAGTACTTTGCAGATTATGAAGAACAGTATGTTTTAATAGGTGGTGCAGCCTGTGATATTCTGTTTGAAAGCAATGAAGTAAATTTCAGGGCTACAAGAGATCTGGATATGGTTTTGATTGTTGAAGCATTAACTCCGGAGTTTGGAGAAAAATTTTGGAAGTTTATCGTTGATGGAAAATATAGAAACAAAGCGACAAACGGTAGCAACCCTCAATTTTATAGATTTGATAAGCCAGAAGACGATAACTTTCCGAAAATGATCGAATTGTTTTGTAGAAGTGATTTTAAACTAAAAGATGCGAAAGGAATTACTCCAATTCATATTGATGATGAAGTTTCCAGTTTGTCAGCAATTCTTTTAAATGATGATTACTATAAGGCACTTCTCAATGGAAAAGAAGTGAGAAAAGGCCTTTCTGTTTTAAGACCAGAATATATCATTCTTTTTAAAGCAAAAGCGTATCTTGATTTAAAAAAGCAAAAAGACTTAGGAGAAAAAGTGGATTCCAGTGACATAAAGAAGCATAAGAAAGATGTTTTGCGTATTGCTTCGGAGCTTATGCTTGAAAAAGTAGAAGAATTGCCGATAGCAGTAGATGCTGATATACATA
>OLQV01002596.1_pt1 | contig 11696 bp, 12 predicted proteins | sample 1672371 | NCBI WGS metagenome assembly OLQV01 (sample SAMEA3136676, study PRJEB25190) | human gut metagenome
GGATACCGGGATGATCCGTATCCGGTATCTGTGATAGAGGGGCATATCTGGTATTCTTTAAAAAGGATATTAAGGATATTGGATTCAGTGCAAAGAGAATCCGAAGAAAAGTATACGGATAATAGTTTTACAGGGAAAAAACAACAAAGGGTGTTGGAATCGGAACTGGAAAAATTAAAAAATGAACGTATGTGATCGCATTTCCAATAAGCTGTTTGCTGCGAAAGGAGAAAAGCAGGAATGAGTACAGGCGAAAATATTAAAAGAATCCGGAAGTTTAGAGGAATGACACAGAAAGAACTTGGAATTGCGATTGGAATCGGAGAAGAAAGTGCAAGTCCAAGAATGGCACAATATGAAACTGACAATAGAACACCGAGAAAGGAAATGCTGCATAAAATGGCAGTAGTCCTTGATGTAGATCCGAGAAACATTTCCATTCCAACAGGCTATAGGGAAGAAGATATGATATATAGGCTTCTTGTGCTGGAAGATTACTTTCCAGAAATGAAACTGGAGAAGAACGGAAGGACAGGCGAGGTCGTGATCAATCTGCAGAATAAGAAAATCAAAGAATTCCTTTATCAGTGGGGAACTATTAGAGGAAAGAAAAAGCAGGGAATGATTTCCGAAGATGAATATATGCAGTGGAAATATTGCAGAAATCATGCGTAATATTATATGGAAAAGTGTTTGGAATTATCTTGACAATATGTTGAATGCGACATATTATAATTATAAAGAGAGAAGTATAAAGCAGATTATGAACGGAGGTATGGCAATGAGTAGCTATAAAGATTATAAAAAAAGAGCATTGCAGAATCCGGAGGTAAAGGCAGAATATGATGCATTGCAACCGGAATATGATATTATCCAGGCGATGATTGATGCAAGAGTGCAGCAGAATATGACACAGAAAGATTTATCAGCTAAAACCGGAATTACGCAGGCAGATATAAGCAGGATTGAGAATGGAACAAGAAATCCCAGCTTGAGTATGGTGAAAAAACTTGCACAGGGATTAGGGATGCAATTAAAGCTGGAATTTGTTCCGATGCCAACAAAAAATAAAATGTAAAGAGTATGAGAAAATAGAAACCCACGTTTCAAATCAAAAAAGTTATCAAGAGAGTGTGAGAAAAATGAACTTATCTAAAATACACCACATCGCAATCATCGTATCTGGCGATGACCAGATGAAGTTGAAGCCGGAGTATGATGCAGGGAAGAATTTGGAAGAGCAGATAGATGCTGCTGCGGCACTTTGTGGGAAGGCATCCGAAGAGAAAATCAGCACTGGAGCAGAACGGCAGAGAAGATACAGAGCAATGAAGCGATGGAAGGCTGATCCGACAGAAGAAAATTTCTGGGACGTGGTTTTGGCTTATGCTTGTGTACACTTCAAAACTTATTCCGGCTTACCCTTTACCTATGAAATACGAAAGGGTCGGAATGGGCAATACACAAAGGAACTGTGGATTGACCGCAGAGAAAATAGTAAAAGCCTGGCATGGAGTTCTGTGCTGTTGGCACTTGGCAATGTAAAAGAGGTGGGAGAAGTGGTAGACCGCCCGAAAGCTCTGGGTGATATCCGGGGTGTGACGTACATATATGGGATGTTCTATCGGTTCGGATTGATTGATGTGCCGGATGAAGTGAAGGAGAAGATGGGGCAAAATTGATGAAAATGATATTTTTTATGATCAGTATCTGAACGCAGCAGGCAATTTCATAAAAAAGTCAACTGTCACAAAGACAGCTGACTTTTTTATGGACACAAGTCTATTTATTTTTCCTGATTTCGGGCTGAAAAGCTTTGATATCCTCAGCAATCTCACCGCTGAGAAGCAACATACAGATCAGATTCGGAATAGCCATCATCGCATTGGCAATATCTGAGAAGTTCCACACCAGACTGAGAGTCTGGGTACAGCCAACATAAGCCACCAGCGAAAAAACAACCCGGTAGATCATATTGTATTTGTGAGTACCAAGCAGATATTCAAAGGCTTTTTCCCCATGATATTCCCAGCCAAGGATAGTAGAAAAAGCAAACAGAGTAATACCGATGGTCACCAGCCAGCCACCGGAAGTACCAAGGATCGTTTCAAAAGCTGCAATCGTAATATCAGATCCAGTGAGAAGCTGTCCGGAAGCATCGGTCATACCCAGAACTCCGGAAGAAGCAATGGCAAGCCCTGTGATGGTACAGACAACAATAGTATCCCAGAAAGTACCAGTCATGTTTATGTATCCCTGGCGCACTGGATTGTCTGTGGTGGCAGCGGCAGCAGTGATGGCAGCAGAACCCATGCCTGCTTCATTGGAAAACACTCCTCTGGCAACGCCATAGCGCATGGCATTCATCATAGAAGCCACAATAGATCCGCAGAGCCCGCCTCCGACAGCTTTGACGGAAAAGGCCATTTTAAAGATCATTGCAAGACCGGAAGGCAGATTGGACAGGTTACCAAAGATTACAATAAGACCACAGATCACATAAAAAATCGCCATAACCGGAACAACCACAGAAGAAACTTTGGAGATCGATTTGATTCCCCCTACAATGATCAACAGGGACAAAACAGTAATAATGATACCTGTAATCCAGGTAGGGATCTGGAAAGTTGCATGGAGGGCTCCGGAGATAGAATTCCCCTGGGTCATATTTCCGATACCAAAAGAGGCGATCACAGCAAAGAGGGCAAAAAGCCATGCCAGCACTACACCAAGAGTTTTATTTTTGAGTCCTTTTTTCATGGTGTACATAGGACCGCCACTCATTTCGCCTTTGGCATTGACTTCACGATATTTGATGGCAAGCATACACTCACTGAATTTGGAAGTAAGACCAAATGCAGCAGAGATCCACATCCAGACCAGAGCTCCGGGACCACCGGAAACCATGGCAGTGGCAACACCAACAATATTACCGGTACCAATGGTTGCAGCAAGTGCAGTGGTAAGAGCCGAAAACGGCGATACGTCACCTTCACCCCGGCTTTTGGTGCGGGCTTCCTTACTGAGAGTACTTTTCAGTGCATATCCCAGGTTACGCCAGGTGAGAAACCTGGTGCGGAAAGTAAGAAAGACACCTGTGCCTACCAGCAATACCAGCATCACCGGTCCCCATACAAAATCGTCTACCCTGGTAACAAAATCATTTAATTTTTCCATAGAGCTCATCCTCCCTCTGATTTTATACACCACAGCTTTTCCATAAAAAATCCCCGGAAATGCAAGAGAGAGCCATGTTGTGAACAACATCGCTCTCTCTTGTGTGTACGTATTTGATTTTTGTCTCAATTTATCAGACAACAATTAATTTATTGAAAACAGTATACTCTGTAAACGTTTTATGTGTCAAGAAAAAATACGAAATTTTGCAGAAAAAAATTTATAGAAAAAGTTACTGTGAACGGAATGAACAGTAACTAGAAAAACTGCAAAACAGGTATTTACTTTGATACATCCCTATGCTAAAATGAATCAAAAAGTTAAACAGCCAACAACAAGATCATAATCACATCTCAGAAACCTTCTGCGTTTCTGATAAAAACTGCATAAAATAGGGCAAAGTAATCGAAAGGTTGTGACGCAAAGCTACAGGGTCTGTAAAATGGCAGCCAGTTGCACGGTGAATTGGTCAAGGGTATTGTTATGTGAACAGTACTCTTTTTTTGGGTTAAACCGGTAAAAGGAGCAGGGAATATGAACGAAATGGATTACGACAAATATCGACAAAAGATTGAAAGTATGGACATGGTGTTCCGGAAACTGATTTTTCTGGAAGAATCAGAAACCGAAGAACAGCTGAACCAGAGAATACCGTTTTTGCTGGAAGCAGTAGGTAATTACACAAAGTCAGACAGAGTATATATCTTTGACTGGATTCCTGTTTTAGAAGAAAAATACCACAATACCTTTGAATGGTGCAGGGAAGGTGTGCGTTCCCAGCTGGAAATACTTCAGAATGTTCCTGTGACCTGCATGTCAAACTGGCATGAACGCTTTGAACAGGGTAAAAGTATTGTTCTGGCAGATGTAGAAGAGATTCGTTATACCATGCCGTCAGAATTTGAACTGCTGACCATGCAGGATATTTATTCAGAAATAGCAGTTCCTGTATTTTATAAAAATAAGCTGAGTGGATTTGTCGGACTGGATAATCCGGAAGTGAATTTTCTGGAAATATCAGCCAAACTTATGCGTGATGTAGGCATCCATCTGAGTTATGTAAGAGAAAACAGAAAGATCTTAAGTCAGCTGCAGAACAAAGAAAACCACTGATATACTACCATAACAAAAAGGAGGAAATACACTTGGATTCATGGGAATTAAATTCAAATGAAGACTTTTTTGCCGCCAGACTTGCAGCATTAAGAGAGAATCATCAGGTCTCAGCTCGTAAGATGAGTCTTGCACTGGATCAGAATTCCAGCTACATCAACCGTATCGAAAACAAAAAAGCGTTTCCTTCCATGCAGGTGTTTTTTCAGATCTGTGATTATCTGGACATTACCCCAGGTGCTTTTTTTGAATGGGGGGGTAAACGTGTCTGACGAAATCCAGAAAATCATCCCCATTCTGGAAAGGCTGACACCCCGGCAGCTGGAGATGATCAACGAGCTGGCAGTAGAGCTGGCAGAGTTGAATGAGAAAGACTCTTCGCACATTTAATGGAAATTTAATGGGGTCAGACCCCATTAAATTTTTATAAACAAATACATAAACGCACAGGAAAAGTTCTTTTGAATCTATCTATATATTTATAACGAAAATAAGGAGATAGAGTGACATGAAGTATATTGAAAATCCGGACATATGGAAGATATGTATAGAGGTGTTTGATTCATTAGATACAGAGTTATCCAGTAAGATTTCTTGTCCATCACAACGTAATATGAGTGCCGAAGATAAGAAAGAAATCATGGAAGAATTTTTGAAATTAGCGAAATACACTTATGAAAAAGACATCGTATCCGGTCACGTATCTCAATTAGAACTTTCACAGATGGAAGAAAATGGACTAATATTAGGCAGTCATATTTTCTGTCGTATGGCAAGGCACTATTATTTTATGGAACAGGCTACTGGCGAGGATCATAGGAAAGAGAGAATTCTCTGTGCAACAATCCATGCAAATCTAGGAAACACTTTTTTCCTTGAACCAAATCATGATGTGATTGAAGGCGTAGCAAAACTGGGAATTCAATTATTAGATGCTAAGAAATATGATTTTATCACAAGTGATTACAGTGATGGGATTGTAAATGCCCTTCATATATTTCATGGATATGGAATAGAACCGAGTATTCAGTATGGAACGTTTGACTGTAATGAAAGAATCAATCATGAGATATTTGAATTGCTTGAAAAAAAGGTGAAGATGGTTGGTGGGCTGGCTGTTCTTATGTATCTGGGGAAAAACTTTTTTTGGAATTATTATAGTCCTGATCTGGATAGATATATGATATCGAGATCAACTGACAACAGACAAAGTACACCTGTACAGTTGCTGATTTCGCTTGCAATTAAGCACTTAAACATCAATGATAAAAACTATGACAAAAAGGAATGTCAGTGTAGAGAAATTATTGATTTGGCGCAGGCTTGGTATAATATTTTGGAGGTTGAAGGGGAGTCGGGAATAGAATATGCAATGGCTACAGTTAATAGGTACCCATTGGAATTGTACAATCAGATTGTTGTGGATAAATTCTGTATTCCAAAACAATATACTAAAGATTATATTCTGGCTTCATTGGATCATATGATTCAGCCATTATTCTATTTGTGTAATAAAAAATATTCTTATAGTGATTATAGAAAAGTTGCCTGCTATCTTATGAATCAGCCTTTTTTTATTGGAGTGCTAGATCGAAGCGAGATGAAAAGGCAGCTTGATGTTGCAAATTATAAAATCGACCTGATTCTGGAAGATATTTCAATACCGGCAATGCAGGTGAATGCGGAATTCACGAATATTGATGCTGCATGTAATCATTATAAATGGCCGTTGATACGGTTTCCAATGGAACGGTATGTATACATAGATTATCATATTTGTGGTTTTGGTTTTTATAATGTGATATATGAAATCATAAAAAGATGCGATGGTTCACTTGATAAAAAGCAGGGAATCTATGTAGAAAATATGCTAAAAGAAGAGTTGCAGAAAAAGGGCTATGGTTATTTTTCCGGAAAGTATGCAGCCTTAAAAGAAAAGAACTTAAATGACTCAGAATGCGATCTGGTTATGCAGAGCAACAGTACATTTTTCTTTGAGGTAAAGAAAACATCAATATCAGATGAATTAGAAAATATGGATGATGTTACAATGCTACAGCAGTTAGCAAAAGGAATGGTCAGAGCGCAGAAGCAATGTTTTTTACATGAATTATATCTAAGGGAAAATGGATCCATTTGTTTGGAAGATAATGGTGTAGAACGTGTGATAGAACCAGTTGGAAAACTTAGGGAGTGTTTAAAAATCAGTGTGTGTCATCAGGAATACTCTTTTTTAACAAGTAAGAGTTTCAGCTCATTATTGTTGGAGACGATATTATCAGGAAGGATTGATGTAAAAGATCCTGCAAGGAAAAATGATCTGGATGCATTGAATAAACTGGGAAAACAGATCCTGGACATTTATTCCAGAAATGGAAAACAGGAACGTATAGTTCCACGAGAAGTGGCGTTTTATTCATTATTTTGCAGTTTACAGCAGATTTTGACAGCTCTTTGGAATAGTAAAGATGAAGAAGAATTTTTATATATGGTGAAAGAGTGGATTTATTGTCAGGATAAATCATTAGATCCGTATTTACAGATTCTGGTACACATTTATCATCGTAATAATCCGGAATCACTTGATGTGAAAAAAGCAGCCATTGAAATGTTTGAGAGGACAAATAGAAAAAGTCTGTATATAGGATGATTTCAGTTTCCTTTTATAAAAATTTAATGGGGTCTGACCCCATTAAATTTAGACCTAGAAATGCATCATCATGGAAGAAGTCAAATAATCAAGTCGATTACTAGAACAAGATATACATGGAGACAAAAATGGAACAATACTACTACAATCATATGGATAAGCAGAAGCAGGCTGTTTATCATAAAATCTTACAGGGAATCATGGGCCTAGATGACGAATTTCAGGTTCCGCTACTGGAAGGAGAAGACTTATATAATGTTTTCTTTCAGCTTCGTTTGGATCATCCTGAAATTTTTTGGGCGACAGGATATAAATATCGTCATTACAAGAATTCGACGAATATGATTTTTATTCCGGAATACTTGTTTGATAAAGGCAAGATCAAAGAACATCAGAAAGCAATGAAGTCTCGGGTTGAGAAACTGGTACGCCCAGCTCAGAACCTTTCTGAGTGGGAAAAAGAAAAATATGTGCATGACTTTATCTGTCAGAATGTGCATTATGATAAATTAAAAAAAGCATATTCACATGAGATAATCGGTCCCCTTGGACAGAGTGTGGGGGTATGTGAAGGAATCGCCAAGGTAGTTAAAGTCCTTCTTGATGCGTTGGGAGTCTGGTGTGTGATCGCGATATGCGGAAATAATCCAGAGAAAGGAATTAAATATCGCCATACTTGGAATATTGTCAGGATCAGTGGTGCGTACTATCACCTTGATGTGACTTTTGACAATACACTTGGAGGAAGTGATAAAGCAGAAGAAATTCGATATGACTATTTCAACCTTGATGATAAGCATATTTTTGTGGATCATGAGCCACTGATCGCTATGGCACCTCATTGTACAGATAAAGATCATTTTTATTATAAAGAGAAAAAACTGTCTTTCACCAAAGAAGAAGATGTATATAAACGTTCCCTTCAGGCAGCAAAAAAAGGAAAAACTTTGACTTTTCACTGGCGGGGAGGGTATTTGACAAGAGAGGTTCTAAACGAACTTCTTACTTTGATCCGCAAGGCTGGCAAAGAGAAAAATAAAACAGCAATTGTCAGCGTTAACTGGTCTCAGGCTGTAATACGTCTGCACTATACAGAAGCACAGACCCAGGAGTGTATCACCATGGAAGAGGCCAATGAAGGAGAAAAATAAAAGATTTTATGAAAATTTAATGAAATTAATAGAATTTTAATGGGGTCTGACCCCATTAAAATTCTATTAATTTCTCATAAAAAAATCTAAAGCCGCAAAAATACCATTGCGAAATACTATCATGGATGATATAATTTCGAAAAATATTGGTGAGGAATGGAAATGAAGGAAAAAAAAGAAATATATCAGATAGAAAAAGAACTAAGAGATAAACGTTTGGCAGTATATATCGAGAATGTTCAGAAACAGGTTCAGGAGGACTCCGAACAGATTATTAGGGAACTTGTAGAAGAGAGACACCGCCAGAAAAAAACTCAGCAGGAGATGGCAGATATAACTGGAGTGAGGGCATCCAATATTGCCAGATTCGAGGGTGCCTGTAGTGTGCCGACATTGGTTATGTTGGAAAAATACGCCAATGCATTGGGAAAACATATAGAAATAAGAATATGTAACGATGAACAGTAGTGGGTTAGCCTTGTTACTATTATAGATATCATAGATGATAGTATCGTATAAATGAATAGAAAGGCATTAATGTGGCTAGAAAAAAGAGAGAATGGTTCCCTGGGGCAGTTTATCACATAATACATCGTGGAGTGAGAAAACAGGTACTTTTCGAAGAAGAGTATGATTATCAGATGTTTTTATATATTATGAGATTAGCACTGGATGAATACAAATGCATTTTACATGCATATTGCCTGATGACCAATCATGTACATTTATTATTGGAAACGACAGATTATGAGGTTGGAAAATTTATGAAATTCTTGTCTGAGCGATATGCAATGTATTATAATCGCAAATACTGTTATATCGGACATGTATTTGAGAGTCGATACAAATCATGTTTGGTGAAAGATGACGCTTATTTCCTGCAGACAAGCAGATATATACATTTAAATCCTGTAAAAGCAATGATGGTCTCACGGCCGGAGCATTATAGATGGAGTAGTTATAATACAATTACTGCTATGTGGGATGATCAGATTACATCATGTCAAAGAACTCTGGCATATTTTCCTGATCATGGTGTGGTGCAATATGAAAAATTTGTAGACGATACGGATCATAAGTTTGCTGATCAGGAACTTGAGATAAGGAAAAACATGGAAGAAGATGAACTATGGTTTCCGTTTTAATAAAAAGTTTAAAAAATTAATGGTAATTTAATGGGGTCTGACCCCATTAAATTACCATTAAAACTATAAAAATTCTATAAACCACAACCCAAAACTCCATTGACTAACTCCCCTGCATTTCGGTATAATTATTATAGAAAAACAAATAGCGATTTGTTTTTGCAACTGATAATCCAAACCGACCAAGGAGGTGCGAACATGAGTAGAAACAGAGTATGCAAAAGAAGCATCACGTCCGGACTACTTGCTGTTATGCTGGTTGCCACACTTATATTTGGCAGTTGGAGTATGAGTGAGGTAGAAGCGGCGGCCAAACCAAAGCTTAGCAAAACAAGTATCGTGATGTATCCTGGACAGAAGACCACACTTAAAGTAAAGAACGCCAAAGGCAAGGTGGCTTGGTCCAGCAGCAACAAGAAGGTTGCAGCAGTCAACAACAAAGGAACTATTAAGGCACTCAAGACCGGCAACTGCAATATTTATGCTCGTGTCAGAGGCAAGAAACTGAGATGCAAGGTGACCGTAGTTACCAGATATCAGTATGACGGAATGAAGTTATACTCCCTGGTGCGCAGCAAAGGTAAAAAAGGCCCGGAGGGGGCTCGCGTGCTCACCCTGAATGTGAACAACGACGACATTGAAATATACAAAAAGATTACCATCAGTGCCCTTCCGAAGAAATACAAGATGGAATTCTTATACGAACTCAATTCTAATGAGGAATGGGGAAGAACAGGGATATCCATGGATGTTTTCCGTGACAAGAGAGGCAGACTGGAATGTTATTGGGAGGATGGAACGTGCATACCAACCACTGTAACCGGCACCATCGGCAGAGACTATAATGGTAAACTGAAAGGCCTGCATCTGACTCGCTGCCAGGAAGAAAGAGACGAGGACCTATACATTGGAGTACCGAGCAATCGCGATAAGAAGACGGTTTCCCGTTATGTGAGAGAAAACTTCAGATTATCCGATAAGCTCCTTAAGAAATATGGATACTCTATGAAGAAACTTGGATTCAATAAGTATTAACGGTCATGGATGAGTTTCCACAGAGACAGTAACAAATAAATGATCAACATAAGTCGGCAGGTGAAAGGAATCATTCCGATTACCTGCCGATTTTCAGGAGCAAAGAACTGAACGAGAAAGGAAAAAAAGAAAAATAACAAAGACAAAAGGGGGTATGTGAGCATGAAAGCAATCAAAAAAACCATCATTTTCTTAAGCTTACTTATATGTTTTGGATTTTTACGAACCAACAATGTAAACGCGGCAACCGGCATGGTGAAGCTAAAACCGGACAAAACCTATAAAGATTATGATGTTACCGGAAACGGCAAAAAAGACAAAATCCGCATCCAAAGAGAGAAGAAACTTGATTATTGTTACATGGCATTATCCATCACCGTCAATGGCAAAAAACAGCAGCTTTCTCCAAGTAAGTATATGAACTATTACTACGGTGTAGATGCCCGCCTCTTTACTCTTAAGAACGGAAAGAAATATTTGTTCTTGTATGCAGATGGTGAAAACGGTGATAGCTTTGTATGTGGTTTTTACCAGTATACGTCGGGTCAATGGAAAAAAGTTGCAGATCTTGCCACAGTGTTCAAAGGCTACGGAAGCCATCTTTACGCGAAAGCAGTTTCCGTCAAAGGAAACAGAATCAAGGTGCAGTTTTATGTAATGTCATGGGCTACAGGCCCCAGCACCATCGAATTCGCCTACGTGTCCAAAGGGGGAAAACTTAAGAGAGAAAGCTCCTACGGAACTTATAAATCCATCTATTCTTATGGCAAAAACACCAGGACATTCTATGCTGCAAAGAAACTTCCTGTATTCCAGAATTCCAATGGCACAAAACAGGTCTTTACCGTAAAAAAAGGCGGCAAAGTCAAGATCCTGAAATGCCGTCTCACCGGTGGAAAAATGTATATCCAGATCAAATACGGCAACAGAAAAGGCTGGATCAAAGCCTCTACAAACTATAACTCCAGACTCTTCACCAATGTTACATATGCAGGATAAAATTACTCCTCATCCGAAAGGGTGGGGAGTTTTTTTTACCCCAGCCACCCCGAAACACAATTGACATAAGATAATGTATATCCTATAATCGAAAATGAGCGTCGATATAAGATAAATAATGACGTATTAAATCCGAAGGGGATATGCATATGAAAAACTTGTATTCACTTTTTTTATCCCAGGCTTATCAGGACTGTTGGGATGATTACAACCGTTCACTTAAGATCAAAAACTTCCCGAAATGGGATTATGTCATACTCACTGCGTCCAACGAACAGCAGGCAGAAGGATTCCGCAAACAGCTGGAAGAACGTAAAGAATACCTTCCAAAAGAAACAAAATTTGTGGCCATTCCAGACCGTGGAGGCAAGAGAGTAGGTTCCGGCGGTGCCACCCTGGAAGTACTGAAATACCTTCACCAGGAAG
>OLQV01002609.1_pt1 | contig 11646 bp, 9 predicted proteins | sample 1672371 | NCBI WGS metagenome assembly OLQV01 (sample SAMEA3136676, study PRJEB25190) | human gut metagenome
TCATTCGCAGCAATTATTGTTACATGGCAGATGAGCTGAGATCCCGTGGCATTGAGAAGGTGGACGGGATCCTGCTGGATTTGGGAGTGTCATCTTATCAGCTGGATAATGAAGAGAGAGGTTTTTCCTATCGGTACGATTCTCCTCTGGACATGCGAATGGACAGAAGACAGAGCCGTACAGCCGGTGATATAGTCAACGGTTATGAGGAACGAGAGCTGTATCGGATTATCCGCGATTACGGCGAAGATAAATTTGCCAAAAATATAGCGAAACACATTGTGGCTGCCAGAGAGCAGGCACCGATCCGGACAACCGGAGAACTGACAGAGATCATACGGGGTGCGATCCCCATGAAAATACAGGCTACAGGAGGACATCCGGCCAAGAGGACTTTTCAGGCAATACGTATTGAGCTCAACCGGGAGCTTGACGTGCTTCGGGATTCCCTGGACGGCATGATCGATCTCCTGGATGACGGAGGAAGGATCTGTATCATTACATTCCATTCTCTGGAAGACAGGATCGTTAAGACCATTTTCCGAAAAAATGAAAATCCCTGTACCTGCCCGCCGGATTTTCCGGTCTGCGTATGCGGAAAGAAATCCAAGGGTAAGGTGATCACAAGGAAACCGATCTTACCGGGAAAAGAGGAAATGGAAGAGAATCCGAGATCCAAAAGTGCGAAGCTTCGTATTTTTGAACGGAAAATGTAGTTGAGAGATGGAAGGTAGGCAAATGGCGAAGACAGGAAGAGGGACTACAGCCAGAAGAAATCGAAATACCGTCAGGAACAGCAGAGAAATGTATGTTCAGGGAAATGCGGTAAAACGGCTGCAGGAAGTTCCTCAGAGGACTGATCTGCCCGAGATACAGGAAAGGCGACGGCTGGCTCAGAAAAGAAAACAGAAATCCGCAGTACCTGTGACACCGGCAAAACAGGTGGTAAGCAGACAGGCACAGCGGAACCGGAAAAAGGCAATGGCCATGAACAAGGGGTTCGTTCTGTTTCTTACGGCAGTTTCCATCGCGGTACTTTTTACCTGTATCAATTATCTTCAGGTAAAATCCGAAATCACGGCGAGTATGAAAAATGTTGCAAATCTGGAATCTGAGCTTGCACAGCTGAAAGAAGATAACGATGCATATTACAGTCAGGTCACTTCTGCAGTGGATATCAGCGAGATCAAGAAAAAAGCTATCGGCGAGCTTGGAATGAAATATCCTTCGGAGGATCAGATACAGACCTATACCACGGAAGGAAACAGTTATGTGAGACAGTATCAGGATGTGGATACACACAAGTAACAGAAGTACAGTTTTTAAGCAGGTGATCGATTGAGTACAAGAAGGCGCAGGCCGGTAAAAAAAATAAATTACAGCATGAAGAAAAAGCTGGCAGTACTATTTTCCTTAGTGTTGCTGGCTTTAGTCGGTTTGGTGGCAAGAATTACCTATATCAATGCCACCAGCGGAAGCAAATATCGAAAGCAGGTGCTGAGTCAGGCTCAGCAGAAATATGAAAATCAGACACTTCCGGCAAAAAGAGGAGATATCTATGACCGGAACGGGAATATCCTGGCAACCAGCAACAAGGTCTATAATGTGGTCCTTGACTGTTTGGAGGTCAATAAGGATCAGGATTCCGTGGAGCCTACCATAAAGGCTCTTGTGGAAGTCCTGGGATTGGATGAAGATGAGATGCGGAAGCTTCTCACCGACAGCAGTACAAAAAAAAGTCAGTATCAGATCGTAAAGAAACAGATCTCCATGGACGACAAAAAAGCCTTCGAAAAATACGAAGATCCGGGAGACGACAGTGAACTGACTGCCACGCAGCTGAAAGAACGTTCCAGGATCACAGGTGTATGGTTTGAGGAAGATTATCTCAGATCTTATCCGTTTAATGAGACTGCCTGTGATACCGTTGGATTTACACTTTCCAGAGATGTGGCGGATGCCGGACTGGAAGGATATTACAATGCGACACTTACCGGCGTGGATGGAAGACAGTACGGATACATCAACAACAATTCCGACGTAGAACAGACGATCATCGAACCGACGGATGGCAAAAGCATTGAGACCTCGCTGGATCTGGGACTTCAGCAGATCGTGGAAAAATATGTAAATACCTTTGAAGAAAAGATGGGAGCCAAAAATGTAGGTGTGATCATCGAGGATCCGAAAACAGGAGAGATCCTGGCAATGGACGGCGGTGATCGTTATGATCTGAATAACCCGAGAGATCTTTCAAATGTGTATTTCCAGAGTGAGATCGCTGCCATGAACGATGAGGAAACCGTGGAAGCGCTGAATGGAATGTGGAGTAATTTCTGCGTGACAGATGCCTACGAGCCGGGATCGGTTGTAAAGCCTATCGTTATGGGCTCCGCACTTGAAATGGGAGCGATTTCTGAGAGCGATAATTTTGTCTGTGACGGCGGACAGTCTTTTGGAGCGGAAGGTGCGACTACTTTTATCAAATGTGCGGTATGGCCGGATGCTCACGGGACAGAAGCTCTTTCCGATGTCATTGCCAATTCCTGTAACGATGGTATGATGCAGATCGCAGCAAAGATGGGAAAAGATAATTTTCTTAAGACACAGAGCGTTTTCAATTTCGGAACAAGAACCGGTATCGATCTTCCCAATGAGGGAAGCGGTGTGATCCATACCAGCGATACTATGGGAGAAACGGAGCTTGCATGCTCTGCTTTCGGACAGGGCTATACACTGACCATGATACAGGAGATCAATGCAATGTGTTCTGTGATCAATGGAGGATACTACTATCAGCCTCATCTGGTGACGAAGATCAAGGACAGCAGCGGCGGAATCGTAAAAACGATCTCTCCGACACTGATGAAGCAGACGATTTCCGAGAAGATATCTGCAGATATCCGCTCTTACATGGCTGCCAGCGTAGACCATGGTACCAGCCGTACCTCCAAGGTGCAGGGCTACAGCTCCGGTGGTAAAACCGGTACTGCCGAGAAGCTTCCGCGAGGCAATGGCAAGTATCTGGTATCCTTTATCGGATTTGCACCGGTAGATGATCCGGCGCTTGTGATCTATGTAGTTGTGGATGAGCCGAAGGTAGATGATCAGGCAAGCAGTACGTACGCACAGTACATTGCACAGGGAATCCTTTCCGAAGCACTTCCGTATCTGAATGTACAGCCGGATGAGGCAGAGGATGGAGAAGTTCCGACTACAGAGCTGTGGGAACTTTTTAAGGGAATCAGCGATTCTGCAACAGGAACCGGCGCGGACGGGCAGAAGGAGGCAATTTCCGATGAGAATGTACCAAGTCCGCCGGAAGATGCGTCGGAGGACAGTGATACCGAAGATAATAACGATATGCAGAGCGAAGGTCTTACCAACGAGGAGGCCGGTCTGGAATAGATAAAAAGAATACCCTCTCAGGGGAACGTCATATATTACAGTGACGACCTCTGAGAGGGATTTTTTATGATCCGGACCATGGTTTATCACAGGAAAAAAATATGGATGGTTTTTCTGATCTGCATAATGCTTCTTCTGGGACTTGTGGGAAGACTCTGGTATCTTATGAATGTTCGGGCAGAATATTATTCAAAAAAGGCGGAGGATCTTCATGAGAGGGAACGTGACATAAAAGCAGCCAGGGGAAAGATCCTGGACATCAGGGGAAATATTCTGGCAGATAACCGGACAGTCTGCACAGTATCGGTGATACACAGCCAGATCAAAGATCCTGAAAAAGTGATCCGTGTACTGTCCGGAGCATTGTCTGTAAAAGAAGAGAAAATCCGAAAAAAAGTTGAAAAATTTTCTTCTATTGAAAGAATACAGACAAACGTGGAAAAAAGCATTGGAGACAGGATCCGGGAATATGACCTTGAGGGAGTGAAGGTAGATGAGGATTATCGGAGATATTACCCTTATGGATCTCTCGCTTCAAAAGTACTGGGATTTACCGGAGGTGATAATCAGGGAATCATTGGTCTTGAAGTGAAATACGATGAGATCCTGAAAGGAGAGCCCGGAAAGATCCTCACAGTTACGGATGCACGTGGTGTGGAGATCGACGGAACCGGAGAACGGAGGAAGGAACCGGTGTCAGGAAATACTCTGCGTACCAGTCTGGATGTTAATATCCAGGAGTATGTGCAGCAGGCAGCCGGTAAAGTCATGGAAGAAAAACAGGCGGAGAGAGTTTCCATACTGCTTATGAACCCTCAGAACGGAGAAATCTATGCCTGTGTCAATGTGCCTGAATTTGATCTGAACGATCCGTTTACTCTGAATACAGAAGAAACAGCAGCAGAGGGAGAAAAGAAGCAGGATCTTCTGAACCGGATGTGGAGAAACCCCTGCCTGAATGATACCTATGAACCTGGCTCGACTTTTAAGATCATCACTATGGCAGCAGGGCTGGAGGAAGGAGTGGTGTCAACAGAGGATCGTTTTTTCTGTCCGGGCTATAAGGTGGTGGAGGACCGGCGGATCCACTGTGCAAAGAGAACAGGACATGGTGCGCAGAGCTTTGTAGAAGGTGCCCAGAACTCCTGCAACCCGGTATTTATTGAGGTGGGCCTGCGGCTTGGAGCAGACCGTTATTACAAATATTTTAAACAGTTCGGACTTTTGAAAAAAACAGGAATAGATCTTCCGGGAGAGGCAGGAACGATCATGCATAACCCCAAAAATATGGGCGAGGTGGAGCTTGCCACGGTATCCTTTGGTCAGTCGTTTCAGATCACACCGATCCAGCTTGCAACAACCGTCAGTGGGATCATCAATGGCGGAAACCGGATCACACCTCATTTTGGGATCAGCGTGGAAAGTGCGGACGGAACAAAGGTGCGGACACTGGAATATCCGGTGGAAAGCGGGATCGTGTCCGGTGAGACTTCCCGGACAGTACGTACGATCCTGGAAACTGTAGTTTCAGAAGGCTCCGGAAAAAATGCCGGGATCCAGGGGTTTTCCATTGGGGGAAAAACAGCTACCTCTCAGACACTGCCCAGAGGCTCCGGCAGATATATTTCTTCATTCCTGGGGTTTGCCCCGGCAGAGGATCCGAAGGTCCTGGCTCTTTGTATCATCTATGCACCCCAGGGTATGTATTATGGTGGGATCATTGCTGCACCGGTGGTACGCAGTATTTTTGAAAATGTACTTCCCTATCTTGGAATCGAAAGGACAGTTACGGAAACTCCATTCGGGGAAAACCGGGCAGATGGGGTTGATTAATGAGGATAAAAGCCTTATACTGTTGAAGAAGTATAAAAAAACGAAAGAATTAGAGGTGTGAGGATGGAGTTTCATGTTGTGATCCCTGTGCTGATCTCATTTGCGATCAGCCTTGTATTAGGACCGATTGTTATCCCTTTTTTAAGAAGACTTAAAATGGGACAGACAGAGAGAGAGCTGGGTGTGCAGTCCCACCTGAAAAAGAACGGTACCCCTACTATGGGTGGGGTGATCTTTCTCATTGCAACAACTGTAACATCACTGTTTTATATCAGAGATTATCCGATGATCATCCCGGTACTTTTCCTGACACTGGGATTTGGACTGATCGGATTTCTGGATGATTATCTGAAGGTAGTTCTGAAGCGTTCTGACGGACTTCTGCCATGGCAGAAAATGGCACTGCAGATCGTTGTGACAGCTGTATTTGCTTTTTATCTTGTAAATTATTCCAACGTATCCCTGACTATGAAGATCCCGTTCTGGAGCGGACATTATCTGAACCTGGGATGGTTTGCGGTTCCGGTACTGTTCTTTGCGGTGATCGGTACAGTAAACGGAGTCAATTTTACGGATGGACTTGACGGACTGGCTTCCAGTGTTACCCTGATCGTGGCAGTATTCTTTACGGTGGTTTCCCTTGGAATGAACAGTGGTGTGGAACCGATCACCTGTGCAGTTGTGGGCAGTCTGATGGGATTTCTTCTGTTTAATGTATATCCTGCCAAGGTATTTATGGGAGACACCGGTTCTCTGGCATTGGGTGGCTTTGTGGCTGGTGTGGCTTATGCCATGCAGATGCCGCTGTTTATCATCCTGGTCGGACTGATCTACCTTGTGGAGGTATTGTCTGTTATGCTCCAGGTATCCTATTTCAAGGCAACACACGGAAAAAGAATCTTCAAGATGGCGCCTATCCACCATCATTTTGAGCTTTGTGGGTGGTCCGAGACACGAGTTGTTGCAGTGTTCTCTGTTGTAACTGCTATTATGTGCCTGATCGCTCTCCTGGCATTATAAGGAGGAACAGAAAAATGGATTTAAAAGGAAAAAAAGTTCTCGTTTTCGGAGCCGGAAAAAGCGGCATCGGAGCAGCTGATCTGCTTGGAAGTGCAGGAGCACAGCCGGTGATCTATGACGGAAACGTAGATCTTGATAAAGAGGCAGTTTTACATAAAACAAACGGAAAATACACCCCGGAGATTTGGGCCGGAGATTTTCCGGAGAGAGCGCTGGACAGTCTTGATCTTGTAGTACTAAGTCCGGGAGTTCCCACAGACCTACCGTTGGTAAAGAGCTTCTATGAAAAGGGCCTTCCGGTATGGAGCGAGGTGGAGCTTGCCTACCGTACAGGCAAGGGAGAGGTTCTTGCGATCACAGGAACCAACGGTAAGACAACAACAACAGCACTTCTCGGAAAGATCATGGGAGATGCCCGTGAATCTGTATTTGTTGTAGGAAATATCGGAACTGCATATACATCCAAATCATTGGAGATGAGGGAGGATTCCGTAACTGTTGCGGAGATCAGCAGCTTTCAGCTGGAGACTATTGACCAGTTCCGCCCGAAGGTAAGTGCGATCCTCAACATCACAGAGGACCATCTGAACCGTCATCATACCATGGAGGAATACATCCGTGTAAAAGAGCTGATCACCAAAAATCAGGGACCGGAAGATGTATGTGTTCTGAATTACGAGGATGAAGTCCTTCGTAAATTCGGTGAAAATATCGTTCCGAAGGTGGTATATTTCTCAAGTCTTCGCAAACTGGATCGGGGAATCTATCTGGACGGAGATCAGATTATTCTCAAAACAGAAAAAGAAGAGATCCCGATCGTAAAAACCGAAGAGCTTAAGATCCTGGGACGTCATAATCACGAGAATGTAATGGCAGCCGCCGCCATGGCATATTATGCGGGTGTTTCTGTGGAGAGTATCCGCAAGAGTGTCTGTGAGTTTGTGGCAGTTCCACACAGGATCGAGTATGTGACAGAGAAAAACGGTGTTGCATATTACAACGATTCCAAGGGAACCAATCCGGATGCGGCCATCAAGGGGATTCAGGCAATGAACCGTCCGACTCTTCTGATCGGCGGTGGCTATGACAAGGAATCCAGCTATGATGAGTGGATAGAATCCTTCGACGGAAAAGTCCGTTATCTTGTTCTCATCGGTCAGACGAAAGAGAAGATCAAAGCAGCAGCAGAACGTCTTGGATTTACAGATATCATCCTCTGCGAGGATCTGAAGGAAGCTGTCCGGGTCTGTGCGGAAAAAGCCAATCCCGGAGATGCAGTTCTGCTTTCACCGGCATGTGCGAGCTGGGGACAGTTTGATAATTATGAGCAGCGCGGTGACATGTTCAAGGAATACGTGAAAGCACTGTAATAATCCGAAAAATACATACATAAGCTGAAATAAAGACCACTGTGGAGGCCATGCATGAAGGCAGGACAGAAACAGACCGGAAAGACAGATACCGTTCTCTGGGTACTGGTTCTGATTCTGGTGGTATTGGGACTCGGGGCGCTTTTTTCGGCAAGTGAATATAATGGCAGAGTACGTTTCCACGACTCTGCCTATTATTTTAAGAAGCAGCTCTTTGCCACGGCACTGGGGCTGCTTGTTATGTATCTGGCATCACGGGTAGATTACCGGCTGTCTGTAAAGCTGGCGCCGGCTGCCTATATTTTTTCGCTTTTTCTGTCTGCTGCAGTCCTGCTTTTCGGACAGGAGATCAATGGATCGAAGAGGTGGTTGAACCTGGGGCCGCTTTCCTTTCAGCCGTCGGAGTTTTCCAAGGTGGCAGTGATATTGTTTCTGGTGTGGCAGATCAGCAATACAAAAAGCAAAACAACCGGATTCTGGTTTATCTGCAGGACTATGATGACTTTGCTTCCGGTAGCAGGTCTGGTGGGCTCCAATAACTTAAGCACAGCGGTGATCATTCTGGGGATCGGTGTGCTGCTGATCTTTGTGGCCAATCCCAGGTATCTGCAGTTTCTCGCACTTGGAGGTGCGGGGATAGGATTTATTGCGGTTTTTCTTGCCGCGGAGAGTTATCGTCTGGAACGCCTGGCAATCTGGCGGGATCCGGAAAAATATGAAAAAGGATTTCAGACCATACAGGGCCTGTATGCAATCGGAAGCGGAGGGATCTTCGGCAAGGGGTTCGGGAACAGTCTGCAGAAGCTGGGATTTGTCCCGGAAGCCCAGAATGATATGATATTTTCTATTGTGTGTGAGGAAACGGGGATACTGGGAGCCTTTCTGACACTTTTTCTGTTTGGTATTTTGATCTGGAGGCTTTGTATTCTGGCATTAAACTGCCGGGATCTGCAGGGAACGTTGCTGTGCGCCGGGATCATGGCACATATGGCGATCCAGGTAGTCCTGAATGTTGCAGTAGTAACGAATACGATTCCCAACACCGGGATCACTCTGCCCTTTGTAAGCTATGGCGGAACTTCTATTGTTTTTCTTCTGGGGGAAATGGGGCTGGCCTTAAGTGTCAGCAGTCACAGACATGGAAGGATCACATAGAATAACAAGTAAGAGGCCCTTTTAGGAGTGGAATACTTGAATGAGATCGATGAGATCATCGTGACCGGAGGCAGGCCGCTGCATGGAAGCGTCCGGATCCAGGGGTCAAAAAATGCGGCACTTCCGGTTATGGCAGCAGCACTCTTAAGCACCGGGACCAGTGTACTGCGGGGATGCCCGAAAATCAGTGATGTATATTTGATGGAAAAGATCCTGAAATATCTGGGGGCAGAAACCTGGTGGGAAGGTCAAGATCTTTATCTGGACTGCAGCCATGCGGACGGCACCATGATACCGGAGTGTTATTCCGGAAAAATGCGTTCTTCCGTGATCTTAATGGGAGCAATGCTGGGGCGGAGCAAAAAGGCACAGACAGGATATCCCGGAGGCTGTGTGATCGGGAAGCGGCCGGTGGATCTTCATATCCAGGTTTTGCGCCGCCTTGGGGCAGCTGTGGTGGAAAACGGCGGGATGATCCGGGCATCCTGTGGAAAACTCCGAGGCGCAGAGATGTTTTTTCAAAAAAGAAGTGTAGGCGCTACAGAACAGGGCATTCTGGCAGCGGTCCTTGCAGAGGGGAAAACAGTCCTTAACGGCTGCGCCTGTGAACCGGAAATTTATTGGCTTTGCCATTATCTTACCGGAATGGGGGCAAAGATCCGGATTCGTGAAAATGGCTGTATCTGTATTGAAGGGGTGGAGAAGCTTGAAGCTGGCGATGGCTGCATTCCACCAGACCGTATTGTCGCCGGAACCTATCTCATGGCAGCGGCGGCAACCAGAGGAGAGATCATCCTGGAAAATCCGCCTCTGGAGGAAATGGATGGAATCCTGGATGTATATCGGAAAATGGGTGGACAATGCCGCAGGGTAGGTGGTAAACTAATAGTCAACGGAAAAAATACAGGTTTTCCCCTGGAGCTTCTGGAAACAGAAGTTTATCCGGGATTTCCTACAGACCTGCAGTCTCCTGCGATGGCGGTACTGGCCACGATCCCGGGAGTGAGCAGGATCCGCGAGAAGATTTTTGAAGACAGATATAAAACAGCTTCATGGCTCTGTAAAATGGGAGCACAGATCCAGATCCGGGATGGAGTTGCTGTGATATACGGAGGGCAGCCCCTGACCGGTTGTACTGTGGAAGCAGAGGAACTTCGCGGTGGTGCGGCACTTGTGATCGCAGCACTTGCCGCGCAGGGGATTACCAGGATCCGGGGCTGTTGTTTCATAGAAAGAGGCTATGAACATATCTGTGAGGATCTGACCGCACTGGGCGGTCTGCTGATAAAGGACAGAGGAACTTTATGAAAACATCAAAAAAAAAGCCACTGAAAGCAGTTGGCGGACTTCTTGTCCTGCTGCTGGCAGGAATTATTTTCTTTTTTACGTATTATCAGGTAGATGAAGTGCAGGTGATGGGCAGCAGCCATTATTCTGAAAAACAGATCAGGAAGATGGTGCTTAGGGGGCCGCTGGCATCCAATTCTGTTCTTGCACCGCTTCTTTATACTAAGCAGAACACAAAGGATGTTCCCTTTATAGAAGGCTATACCGTAACAAGGCTGAACCGGCACACCATCTGTGTCAGTGTGAAGGAGAAGGATATCGTTGGCTGTATCCCTTATCTGGACAGTTATATTTATTTTGACAGAAACGGTATTTTTGTGGAAGGATCCACGGAACGTAACGAAAAAATCCCGTTTTTTGACGGGATCAAAGTCAAAAAAGTGATCCAGAACGAGAAACTCCCCATCAAGGATGAAACGGTGATGAACACGGCAGTTGCTCTTTCTACTATTTTTGCAAAAAATGATAAGGTTCCGGATCACATTGAATTTGAAGACGACGGACAGATCCGTCTTGTTTACGGGGATATCACAGTTAAACTTGGAAAGGATGAATATCTGGAAGACAAAATGACCAGAGTTCTGGCTATCCTTCCGATGATTTCCGAAAAAAAAGGAATTCTCCATGCAGAAAATGTAAATGATAATTCCAAGAACATTACCCTGGAGCAGGAACAGGATGAGAGCCAGACTTCCGCAGAAAACTGGACCGGAGGCTATGATGAGGAAGGAAATTACACCGGAGAAGGCGAATACGACGAAAATGGCAACTATGTAGGACCGAAACCGCAGACGGATCTGGAGTATGCGCAGGAAAACTGGGTAGGTGGCTATGATGAAGAGGGAGATTACACAGGCAGTGGTGAGTACGATGCCAACATGACCTATGTAGGCGAAGCCCCCACAGAAGAAACCATGGCAGAAAAAGGAAACTGGAAGGGCGGTTACCGGGAAGACGGAGGCTATGACGGAGTCAGTGAATATGACCGTGATGGCAATTACGTAGGCGCTCTGGAGGATTATCAGGCTTCGGCAGAAAGCTCCGGAGACGGAACAGACTCCGAAGATCCAGATGCTCAGAGTACGGATACCGAAGATACAGAAAATGAAGAAGACTCTTCAGACAGCAGTACGGACAGCACCGAGGAAGAGGCTGATTACAGCAGTGATCAGGAAGAAGGAGCTGAGGATTATGATGAAAATTCGTACAGCGATTACAGTGATGAGTCCGATTATGAGTAAAGATAAAAAAGCTTTCTTAATATATAGTGCCAGTATTTGGACATTTTGCCAGAGATTGTTTTGTAAATGTTTCGGTTAATAGAAACAGTGCCGAAATTTAGTGAAAAAAGTATAAAAAAACAAAATTAATGGTTGATTAATTACCGAAAAAAATATATGATATAACTATGTGTATATGTAGCTTGGAATAGATTATTACACTGAATCGGATATCAGGTAGAAATAAAGGAGGAAGTACATTGTTAGAGATAATGACGAATGAGGCTGAGTCT